>Ga0209378_1000507_pt1 | contig 28973 bp, 19 predicted proteins | sample GraSoiAngelo_156_FD_186170 | JGI IMG/M metagenome (GOLD analysis project Ga0209378, IMG submission 186170) | Grasslands soil microbial communities from the Angelo Coastal Reserve, California, USA - 14_1009_13_40cm (SPAdes) (version 2) | ecosystem: Environmental > Terrestrial > Soil > Grasslands ...
TTTTCTCGACCAGTGCCGCTTCGACAATTGTCGCCATCTGGCTGAGCCGGATTGCGGCGTGCGCACGGCCGCGGAGCGGGGCGCGTTCGACCTCGATCGGCTCGTTTCGTACCGGCACATCTACGACGAGGTCAGCGTTCCTTCCTGGTCCAGCGGTCGGCGTCGCGGGCGCTGACCTTCGCCATCATGGCGTCGAAGGCCTGATCCAGATCGATCCCCTGGGAATTGGCGAGGCAGACGACCACGAAGAGGATGTCGGCCAGCTCCAAGGCGAGGGAGCCCGCGGGCTCCTCATGCTTCTTGGGTTTCTCGCCGAAGCGGTGGTTGATCTCGCGGGCGAGCTCGCCCACTTCCTCCGTCAGCCGGGCGAGGTTGGTGAGCGGAGAGAAGTAGCCTTCCTTATATTGCCCGATCCATCGATCGACTCGCTGCTGGGTTTCGCTCAGGGACAAGGGGAGTCTCCTCCGTGGTGAACGCCGACTTGCCGCCGCTCGCGGCGCCGTTCCGGGGTGAGCGCTTCGCTGCGTCGTCGCGCCTGAGCGCGCTGCTCGCGCCCCCCTACGACGTGCTGTCGCCGGAACAGCGCGCGCAGCTTGCCGCGCGGGACCCTCACAATATCGTGCGCCTCACCCTCCCGGAAGCGCCGCCGGGAGAGGATCGCTACCTGTGGGCCGCGAGCCAGCTCGCAGCGTGGCGCAGGGAGGGAGTGCTCCGCGCCGACCCGGCCGACGCCGTATACGCGGTTGCCGAGGACTTCGCCCTGCCGAGCGGGGAGCGCCGCACGCGGATCGGGATGTTCGCGGCGGTGCGGGCGGAGAGCTTCGAGACGCGGCGGGTGCGGCCGCACGAGAAGACGCACGCCGCGCCCAAGGCCGATCGCCTCGCGCTGTTGCGGGCGACCCGCGCCAACCTCGAGGCGATCTTTCTCCTCGCTCCCGATCCCGACGGCGCGCTCGCGACGGGGCTGGCCGCGGTGGCCCGGCGCCCGCCCGCGGCGCGAGCCGAGCTCGACGGCGTCGCGCTGCGGCTCTGGGTCGCGGCCGGCGCCGAGGCGGAGGGCCTCGCGGCAGCCGCCTCTCGCCACCCGCTCTACATCGCCGACGGCCACCATCGCTACGAAACGGCGATCACCTACGCGCTGGAGAACCCGCGGGCCGATCGGGTGCTCGCCCTCGTCGTGGCCGCCACGGATCCCGGGCTCGTGATTCTGCCGACGCACCGCATCATCTTCGGCGCGGGCCGGGATCCCGCGAAGCTGATTCCGGCGTGGCGCGAGTGGTTCGACGTGGGCCGCGTGGCACCCTGCGCCGACCGCATCGAGCGGCTGGCGGAACTGGGGCGCCAGGGAACGGCGTGCATCGTGGCCTTTCCCGGCGGCTACGACGTTACCTTGGTGCTGAAGCGGGACGCGCCGCTCGACAAGCTTCCCGAGCTCGGGCGCACGGAGGCCGTGCGCGGGCTCGACGTGGCGCGCATCGAGGCGCTCGTGGTGCAGTACATTCTCAGCGCCGGCACCGCCACGCCGTCGCTCGCCTACACGGCCGACGCCCACGCGGCGTTCGACGCCGTGCGCAACGGCCGGGCGGCCGCGGCGGTGCTGCTCAATCCCACGAGGGTGGACCAGGTGTTCGCGGTGGCGGACGCCGGCGGGGTCATGCCGCCCAAGTCCACTTACTTCGTGCCGAAGGTGGCGAGCGGCCTGGTCATCAAGACGGCGGAGGGGACGTGAGCTTGAACGGCAAGAAGGTCCTGCTCTTCGCGGGCCCGCTGTACGAGGATCTGGAGCTCTGGTACCCGAAGATCCGGCTCGAGGAGGAAGGCGCCGCTACCACGGTGGCGGGTCTCGGGGAGAAGACCTACCAGGGGAAGCGCGGGTATCCCATCACGGTGGACACGAGCGTGGATCAGGTGAGCGCCGCGGGCTTCGACGGGCTCGTGATCCCGGGCGGGTTCGCGCCTGATCAGCTGCGGCGCTACGACACGGTGCTGCGGATCACCCGGGAGATCTATCAGGCCGGGAAGCCGCTCGCGTTCATCTGTCACGCGGGCTGGGTGCCCATCTCGGCGAAGATCCTCAAGGGCAAGCGGGCGACCAGCGTCCGGGCCATCAAGGACGACATGGAGAATGCCGGAGTCATCTGGGAAGACGCCCCCGTCGTGGTCGACGGCAACCTGATCTCGTCTCGCACTCCCGCGGACCTGCCCGCGTTCTGCAAGGCGCTGATCGCGGCGCTCCGGAAGGGCCCGGTGGACTGATGCCGCGCGCCCGCGATCGCATTCTCGCCAACCTGGAATCCGTGTACCGCGAAGCCTACGAGCGTGCCAACGCGGCCGGAGACCAGGTGCGCATGGCGGACCTCGACGCCGCCTATCAGCGGGAACAGCTCCTGCTCGAGGTGCTCCTCGACATCCGCGACGCCCTCGCGGCCCCGGGCGAGGCGAAATCTGAGCAGGGGCCGGGCCCGCTCGCCGCGCTCGAGACCATCCGCCGCATCACCAAACTGCGCTGAGGGAGCCCGCCATGTCGCGACGCTTCTCCGTGCCGGGGCTGTTGCTCATGTGTCTCGCTGCCTGCGGCCGCAAGGCCGACCTCGTCATCACGGGCGGCGTCGTCTGGACCGGCCTCTCCAGCGGCGAACCGCAGCCCGGCGCCGTGGCGGTCAGGGGCGGGAGGATCCTGGCGGTCGGTGACACTGCGGCGGTGCGCCGCTACGTGGGCGGGGAGACGCAGGTGCTGTCCGCGCGGGGCGGGCTCATCATGCCCGGGTTCTCGGACGGGCACACCCACTTCATCAACGGCGGCTTCCAGCTCGCCTCCGTTGACCTGCGCGATGCCGCCACGCCGCAGGAGTTCATCCGGCGGCTCAAGGCATACGCCCAGAAGCTCAAGCCGGGTGAATGGATCACGGGCGGCGACTGGGATCACACCCTCTGGAAGGGCGCCCCACTGCCGCGGCGCGAATGGATCGATTCGGTGACCCCGAACAATCCCGTGTTCGTGGACCGGCTCGATGGGCACGAGGCGCTCGCCAACAGCGCCGCGATTAGGGCGGCCGGCGTCACCAAGGATACGCCCACGCCCCTCGGTGGTGAGATCCTGCGTGATCCGCGGACCGGCGAGCCGATCGGGATCTTCAAGGACCAGGCGTTGGGCCTGATCGGCAAAGCGGTCCCGGAACCGGGCCCCGAGCAGCGCGACTCCGCGTTGGCGCGCGCGCTCGCCTATGCCGCCTCGTTGGGCGTAACCGCCACCTCCCATGTGTCCGCATCCTGGGCCGACCGCGCGAGCTATCGGCGGCTGGAGAAGGCCGGGCGGATGACCCTGCGCGTGGCCTTGTACCTCGATCTCTCCGACTGGCGCGCGGTCGCCGACACGATCCGCCGCTCGGGCCCGGGCGACGACTGGGTCAAGATCGGCGGGCTCAAGGGGTACGTGGACGGCTCGGCCGGCTCCCGCACCGCGTATTTCTTCGAGCCCTATGCGGACTCGGCGGGCTACGCAGGGCTGATGCAGCATGCCGAGCCGGACCTTCGCAGCTGGGTCGGCAACGGCGACTCGGCGGGGCTGCAGGTCACCGTGCACGCCATCGGCGACCGCGCGAACGCCATCATCCTCGACATCTATGACAGCGTCGCCAGGGTCCACGGGGCGCGCGACCGGCGCTTCCGGGTCGAGCACGCGCAGCACCTGCGGCCTCAGGACATCCCCCGCTTCGGCCGCCTGGGCGTGATTGCGTCGATGCAGCCCTACCACGCGATCGACGACGGCCGCTGGGTCGAGGGGCGGATTGGACCGGTCCGCATCAAGACCACCTACGCGTTCCGCACGCTGCTCGACACCGGAGCGAAGCTCGGCTTCGGGTCGGACTGGACCGTCGCGCCGCTCGATCCCATCCTGGGCGTCTATGCCGCGGTGACCCGCCGCACCCTCGACGGCAAGCACCCGAACGGCTGGGTGCCCGAGCAGAAGATCACGGTCGGGGAGGCGCTTCGCGGCTACACGGAGGGGAACGCCTACGCGACCTTCAACGAGGGGAAATGGGGGACGCTCGCCCCGGGTTATTACGCCGACCTGGTCGTGGTCGATCGTAACCTGTTCACCGTACCGCCCGACTCGCTCGACCGGGCGAGGGTGAGCTACACGATCGTGGGCGGGAAGGTTGTGTATCACAAATAATGCGGAACGCGGAATTCGGAATGCGGAATTGCAATGCAACGTCGTGCCGCACGAACTTCGCTCAGACATTCCGCATTCCGCACTCCACATTCCGCACTTGATTCACCCCGAGTACTTGAACCCGGCCGCCTGCAGCGTGAGCGCCGCGCCCTCGCGCTCCACGCCTGCCTCCACCACCTCCCCCAGCACGAGCGTATGGTCGCCGCTCGGCATCGTGGCGACCACGCGACATTCGAGCCAGCCGAGCGCTTCGGTGAGGATGGGCGCGCCCGAGACCGGGGCGGGCTTGGTCTTGATCCCCTTGAGCTTTTGCGGCGTGTTGGCGGACGAGCGCCCCAGCTTGCCGGCCAGTTCGCGCTGGCCCTCGTGCAGCACGTTGACGCCGAAATGGTGGGCGTCGCGGATCAGGTCGATCGTCTTCGAGGTGTTCTCGACCGCGACCACGACCATGGGCGGCTCGAACGAGGCTTGCGTCACCCAGTTTGCGGTCATGCCGTGCTCCTCGCCGCCGTGCGCGACGGTGACGACGTAGAGGCCGTAGGGAAAGCTCCGCAGCACGGTCTTCTTCGCGGCCTCGTCCATGCTCGTCCTCGGGTGGTGGGTGGGTCCTTCGCGCGGTGAAATATTGACCGGCCCTCCCGCGGCCGCCATCTTGCCCCCGAACCAGCTATTTTGCTCTCATGTCGACGCGTACCAAGCCGCAACCGAAGGCCGCGAAGCCGCTCGCCAAGGCGGACCTGCTCGACATGTTCCGCCTCATGTACCTCTCCCGCCGTCTCGACGATCGGGAGATCCAGCTCAAGCGCCAGAACAAGATCTTCTTCCAGATCTCGGGCGCCGGGCACGAGGCGGTGCTCGTCGCCGCCGGCCGGGTGCTGCGCCCCACCTACGACTGGTTCTACCCCTATTACCGCGACCGCGCCCTATGCCTCGCGCTGGGCATGACGCCGACGGAGATGCTCCTTTCGGCCGTCGCCGCGGCCGACGACCCGAACTCGGGTGGCCGCCAGATGCCGTCCCACTGGGGTCACAAGGCGCTCCACATCGTGAGCCAATCGAGTCCCACGGGGACCCAGCTGCTGCAGGCGGTGGGCTGCGCCGAGGCTTGGCTGCGGTACGATCGCAGCGACGGCATCGCGGAGAAGCCGATTCGCGGCGACGAAGTCGTCTACTGCTCCGGGGGCGACGGCACCACGAGCGAGGGCGAGTTCTGGGAGGCGATGAACACCGCGAGCAATCTGAAGCTCCCGGTCCTCTTTCTGATCGAAGACAACAAGTACGCGATCTCCGTGCCGGTCGAAGTGCAGACGGCCGGGGCCTCGGTCTCGAAGCTCGTGGCCAACTTCCCGGACCTCTTCATCGAGGAAGTGGACGGCTGCGATCCGATCGCGTCCTTCGAGGCGCTGACCCGCGCGGTCGCGCACTGCCGGCAGCGCCGCGGACCCGCGCTCGTGCACGCCCACGTCATCCGGCCGTACTCCCACTCGCTCTCGGACGACGAGGTGCTGTACAAGCCGCCCAAGGAGCGTGAGGAAGAGTCGAAGCGGGATCCCATCGCGACGTTCTCCAAACGGCTGGTGACGGAGGGAGTCGCGACCGGGCCCGAGGTCGACGCGATCAAGCAGCAGGTGGACGAGGAGGTGGAGGTCGCGGCCGACATGGCCCTCGCCTCCCCCCAGCCCCGGCCCGAGACGGCGCTGCTGTACGTCTACTCTCCCGATGTCGACCCGACTTCGGAGCAGTTCGACACTGAGGACGATCCCCAGTTCGCGGGGGATCCGACGACGATGGTGGACCTCCTGAACATCTGCCTGAAGGACGAGATGGCCCGCGACCCGCGCATCCTCCTCTTCGGCGAGGACGTGGCCGACGTCAGCCGGGAGCAGTACCTCGGCCAGGTGAAGGGGAAGGGTGGGGTCTTCAAGGTCACCTGGGGGCTGCAGCGGCAGTTCGGGAGCGGGCGGGTGTACAACTCGCCGCTCGCGGAGGCGAACATCGTCGGGCGGGCGATCGGGCTCGCCACGCGGGGCCTCAAGCCGGTCGTGGAGATCCAGTTCTTCGACTACATCTGGCCGGCCTACCACCAGCTGCGCAACGAGCTCGCCACGCTGCGGTGGCGCTCGCACAACGCCTTCAGTTGCCCGGTCGTGGTGCGCGTCACGTATGGTGGCTACCTGAAAGGCGGGGCGATCTACCACTCGCAGACGGGCGCCGTCGTGTTCACCGCCATTCCCGGGCTGCGCGTCGTGTGCCCCGCCACCGCCCTCGACGCGAACGGCCTGCTCCGCACCGCGATCCGCTGCGACGACCCGGTCCTGTTCCTCGAGCACAAGCACCTCTATCGCCAGACCTACAACAAGGCGCCCAATCCCGGCCCGAACTTCATGATCCCCTTCGGCAAGGCCAAGGTCGTCAAGGAGGGGCGCGATCTCACGGTCGTCACGTACGGCGCCGTCGTGCAGCGGGCGCTGGTCGCCGCGAAAGAGCTCGAGGAGCGAGACGGCGTGCGGGCCGAAGTCATCGATCTGCGGAGCCTCTCGCCGGTCGATTGGGACGCGATCGCCCGGTCGGTGCAGAAGACCAACCGGGTGCTCGTCGCCTACGAGGACGCGCTCTCCTGGGGCTACGGCGCCGAGATCGCGGCGCGTGTCGCGGACGAGGCGTTCTCGTGGCTCGACGCGCCGGTGAAGCGCCTCGCGTCCACCGACACGTTCGTCGGATACGCACCCACGCTGGAAGACTACATCCTACCGCAGGTGGAAGATCTCGCGCAGGCGATGCGCGAGCTGCATGCGTTTTAGCGCCGCCCGCGGCTACAGCCTCCTGTTCTTCCTCTCCGGGGCCACCGGGCTCGTGTATGAGCTCCTCTGGGTCCGGCTCCTCTATCAGGCGTTCGGCTCGACCCTCGAGTCGGTGACCACCGTCGTGGCCGCCTACATGGGCGGGCTCGGGCTCGGCGCCTGGCTGCTCGGCCGGCGCGGCGACCGCCACCCGCGGCCTGCGGCACTCTACGGCAGGCTCGAGATCGCGATCGGCGTGTTCGGCCTCGTGTCGCCCTTCGTGCTCGCGCTGGCGCACCGCATCTACGTGAGTGCGGCCGGGGCGCTCGGCCTCGGCGGGGGGGCGAGCGTGGCGCTGCGGTTCGCACTCGCCGCGCTGGTGCTGCTCGTCCCGACCACGCTGATGGGCGGCACCCTCCCGGTCCTCACCCGCGCGTTCATGGGCACCGAGCGCGACCGCTTGAAGCCGTCGCTGGGCTGGCTGTACGGCATCAACACCTTGGGCGCCGTCGCGGGCACGGCGCTCGCCGGCTTCTTCCTGATCGAATACGTCGGCATTCGGGCGAGCCTCTGGGCCACGGCGGCGGTCAACCTCGGCCTCGGAGCGGTGGCGCTCGCGCTGGCGCGCCCGCTCGACCCCGTTCCGGTCCCCGTGCTCGCCGATGGGCCTGTGGCGCCGGGCGCGGCGGCTGGTCGCACGCTGCGCAGGCTGGGGCTCGGGCTGCTCGGCGTGACCGCGTTCGCCGCGCTGCTGCACGAGATCGCGTGGACGCGCGTGCTGGTGATGATCGTGGGAGGCTCGACGTACGCCTTCACGCTGGTGCTGCTCGTCTTCCTGCTGGGGATCGGCCTGGGCAGCGCGGTGGTCGCGCGCCGCGCCGCCGCCGCCTCCGAGACGGCCGCCGACGCGGCCCTGGCGCAGGGTGTGACGGCGGCGGGCGCGGCGCTCCTGTTCGCGTTCTTCAGCCTGCTTCCCCGCTACATCATCGCCGTCTTTCAGGCGCAGTCGTGGGGCGCCTCCCAGCGACTCGGGGCCCTGGGCCTCGCGATCGGCGGCGTCGTGCTGGTTCCGGCGATCGGCATGGGGATGACCTTTCCGCTGTTGACCGATCTCGTGGCGGCCGGCGGCACCGCCCGGGGAGAAGACGTGGGGCGCGCCTACGCCCTGAACACCTTGGGCAGCATCGCCGGGGCGGTGCTCACCGGCTTCGTGCTGGTCGTGGCCCTGGGGACCGATGTCACGCTGCGCCTCGGGCTGGTGGTGAGCGCCGCGGCGGCGCTCACGCTCGCGGCGCTCGCGGCCCGCGGCGTCGCCGAGGGCTCGGCCCAGCACCGCAGCCTGCGGACCCGCGTGCTCGGGGCGGGGGTGCTCGCCAGCGCAGGACTCATCGCGGCGCTCGGCGCCCCCCGCTGGAGTACGCGGCTGATCGACCTCGGCCCCGCCATCTACGCGCGGGAGCCGATGGATCGCGCCGCCGTCGCGACGTTCCTCGGCCATCCCGGCGCTCGGCAACTCGCCTATCGTGAGGGCCGCAACGCCACCGTGTCCGTGTGGGAGAGCGGCCCGGGCCGGAGCCTGAAGGTGAACGGCAAGGCCGACGCCTCCGACCACGGAGACATGGACACCGAGATCATGCTCGGACTGGCCCCGGTCGCGGCCCGCCCGCAAGCGACCAGCGCGCTGGTGATCGGCTACGGCAGCGGCGTGACGGCCCGCGTGCTGGCCGACATGCCGGGCATGCAGCGCGTGCGCGTCGTGGAGATCGAGCCTGCGGTGCTCGCGATGAGCCGCTTTTTCGAGCACGTCAATGACACCGTGCTGGCGCGGCCCGGCGTCTCGGCCGTGGTGGACGACGCGCGCAGCGCGCTGCAACTCGACCGCGCCCGCTACGACGTGATCTCGTCCGAGCCGAGCAATATCTGGCTGGCCGGGGTCGCGACGCTCTACACGCCCGAGTTCTACCGCATCGTGCGCCGGCGCCTCGCGGACGACGGCGTCTTCTGCCAATGGGTGCAGTTGTATCAGGTCCCGGTGCCGGTCGTCGCGGGGGTGGTGCGGAACATCCGCACGGTCTTCCCGCACGTGGAGGTGTGGTTCAGCTCGCCGGGCGACGTCCTGATCATCGGCTCACTCAAGCCGCTGACATACGATGCGGCGTGGCTGGCGCGGCTGGTGGGGCCGGGCGGCGCGCTGAGCGGGCTCGCACGGGAGTACTTGGCGGTGGACGCGCCGGACCAGTACTTCGGCCACCTGCTGCTCGACTCGATCGGGGTGGCACGGCTGGTCGAGCGGGCCACGATCGTCCATCGGGACGACCGGCCGCGGCTCGAATTCGTGGCCGCGCGCCGCTTCCTCGACACGGGGACGCAGGGCGTGTTCGACTCGCTCGCCGCCATGGCAGGTGCGGCGCCTGCGCATGACTCGCCGCTGCTCTTCGCCAGGGCGCTGACCGCGCGGCGCGGCGACCTCGCGGCCTGGCGTTATGTCGAAGCGGCGCGGCGCCAGCGCCCCGACGATCCCTTCTGGACGGTCCACGCTGCGGCCATCCGCCTCGGGGCCGGCGACACCACGTTCGCCGACACCGCCCTCGCGCGGTTCGTCCCGCGGAGCGCGGACGCCGCGCTGCTCGCTGGGCTCGTCGCCGCGAAGCGGGGGCAGGCGGAGCGTGCGCGGGGCCTGCTCGCGCGGGCGCTCGCCGGGGGGGCGGATAGCGCGGAGACACGGGCGGCGCTCGCGACCTTGGCCGCGCGGGACAAACGGTGGAGGGAGGCCGCAGCCCTGGCGCGGGCTGCGTTCACGGGGGCGCCGGGCACCCTGCGCCACCCCTATCCCCGAGCGTGGTTGGGGGAGGCGTTGACCGGCGTAGTGCAGGCCGGCCCTGCTGAGGCGGCGGACAGCTTGCTCGCCGACGCCGTGCGCGGTCGCCCCGGCTGGTCGACGCTGCACGAGCTGCGCGCGTTCGCGGCGCTGCGCGTGGGACGCTGCGACGTGGCGGTGAAGGAGTTCCTGCTGCTGCTCGATTTCGGCATCGAGCGCGACGACGGGCCGGACCTCGTGATGCGCTGCCGTCGCGGCCTGAAGCTCTAAGCCCTGGGCCGGTCCCCCAGCGCCTCCCGGATCTCCCCCGCCGCGGCGATCGCGTGGTCCACGTCGCGTGACAGGGCCCGCGCCTGTTGGGTCGCCTGCGTGAGGTCGTCGAGCACGGCCGCCACTCCCGCCGAACGGAGCCGCAGCAGGTCGAAGCGCACGTTCTGCATCGCCAGGACACATGACTCGATCTGATCCTCGATCAGCTGGCGGCGCGTCACGAGATCGGTGAGCGTCTGCCGCTGCCTTGCAAGCAGGCCGAGCTGTCGCTCCCGCTCCGGCCCCTCCCGCTCCTGCTTCGTCGCCGCGATCTTCCCATCCAGCCGCGCCAGCGCGCTCTGGTCCACATCCGCGCTCATCGTATGGAGCATGCGGGCGAGCTCCTCGGCACGGTGCAACAGTGCGTCCACCGTGTGCACCACGTCCGGCAGCAGCTTCTTCTCCGACTTGGGTACGCGCTCGAGGATCTTGAGGATCGCCTTGCGGTCATTGCGAGCCTGCTGGACCGCGCCCGTCTGGCGCCCGAACTCGCCGCTCGTGGCGGGCGGGAGCTCCGCCGGCTTCGCACCTGTGGCGAGACCGAGACGGACATCGGCCGCGTCGGGTGCGGACGGCCGGTACAACACGTCGCGCCAGGAGTAGCCGGCATGCCAGAGCCTGATGTAGCGCGGCACGAGACCGAACGCCGCCATGAAGCCCGCGACCATCAACGACCAGCTGGGCACGTGATGGCCCGTGAGGACATCGACCAGGAGCAGTGACCCACTCACCGAGGCCCAGCGCACGAAACTGGCGCGCGCCTCCCGCACGATGGCCGCTTCGCCGGCCTCTCCCAGCGGGACGGGGTGCTCGACGCGCCCTCGGCGGCTCGGCCGACGGTCCCGCTCACGGCCGCGCTGCGCGGGCGGGCCCGGCGGCGCCGGCAGCGGGGGGGCGCCGCTGTAGCGGCGGGTGCCGGCCGCCGGCGGGCGGCGCGGCTGGTACGCGGTCGCGGTGCGCGCCTCCAGGGACCGGCGTAGCGCGTCGGCGGTCGGCCAGCGGTCCTCGGGGTCCTTCTCGAGACAACGCATCACGCAGCTCTCGAGATCGGGCGGGCAGTCGGGCCGTTTCGCGACCACGCGGGGCGCCTGCTCCGTGATATGCTTCATCAGGATGCCCGGCACCGTCGGGGCCGAGAAGGGCAGTTCGCCCGTGAGCGTCTGGTAGGACACGACGCCCAGGCTGTAGAGGTCGGAGCGGCCGTCGATTTCCCGGTCGCCCGCCGCCTGCTCGGGGCTCATGTAGTGCGGCGTGCCGATGGCCACACCGGTCGCCGTGAGCGTCGCGGAGCCGGTGGTGGAGGACAGCGCCTTCGCGATTCCGAAGTCGGTCACGACCACCCGACCCCGGCTTCCTTCGAGCAGGATATTGTCGGGCTTGACGTCGCGGTGGATGATACCGACCGCGTGCGCGGCGCCCAGCGCGTCGGCGGTCTCGATCATGACGCGGCGCGCCTCCTCCGCAGGCAACCGGCCCCGGCGTTTGAGCCGGGCCGCGAGCGACTCCCCGTCGACGTACGCCATCACGAAGTAGACGAGGCCGTCCGGCCCTTCGCCGACGCTGTGGATCGGGACAATGTGCGGGTGGGACAGCCGGGCGGCGGTCTCCGCCTCGCGCAGGAACCGGATGCGGATCTCCTCGCGGAAGGCGAGCTCAGGCGGGAGCACCTTGATGGCCACCTGGCGTTTCAGGCGCTCGTCTCGCGCTTGGTACACGACGCCCATCCCGCCGCGGCCGATCTCCCCTTCGATCGTATAGGAGCTGCCCAGCGCCTTGCGCAGGCGGGTCACCAGAGAATTGTCGGCCTCGGCCATGCAGTTCCGCGAAGGGGTGCGCGCATAGATTTAGCGGCGCGAGGGCGGTCCTGCAACCTTCAAAAAGGGTTGGACTTAGAAGACATGACAGCGCCTGCGGCGATCAGCTTCAGCGGCTCCGATGCGCCAGGCTGACGGCTGACAACTGACCGCTGACGGCGCATTGGCAGTCGCCTGCCTCATTGACCGCTTGCGGCCGGAACGCGACGCCTCGCCGCGGCGTTTCTAGTGGCACGGTCGATGCTGTGTCGTGTGGCACGTGGTGTCACACGCCCGCTCCAACTTGAGAGATCGCAATGCCTGAGCGACTGACGCTCCCGGTGCTTCCGCTCCGGGACATGGTGCTGTTTCCCGGTGTCACCGCGCCGATCGGCGCGGGGCGGCCCGCCACGCTGCGCGCCATCGAGGCGGCGCTGAAGCATCCGTCCCGACGCGTCTTCGCGGTTGCCCAACGGGAGAATGTCGACGGGGTAACGCCGGCCGCCCTCTATGGGATGGGCACGATCGCGCGGATCGGCCAGGTGCAGCGCGGGCTCGGCGGCGTGCAGCTGGTGCTGAATGGCGACGTTCGGGCGGTCGCGCTGCACTACCGCGAGACCGACGGCTACCTCGAGGCCGACCTGCGTGAGGCCGAAGAGCTTCCGCCCCTCAATGCGGAAGACCCGGCGTTCGTGGCGCTCTACCGGGAAACCCGGCAGCGCGCCGCGGAGCTCGGCCAGAAGTCCGGGCTACCCGAAGACGTGGTGAAGCAGGTCCTGGAGGGAGTCACTGATGCCGGTCGGTTCGCCGACCTCGTGGCGGGCTACCTCGACGTGAAGGCCCCCGAGCGCCAGGCACTGCTCGAGATCCTGGCGGTCGAGGAGCGCCTGCGGCGCGTGCTCGTTCAGATGCAGCGCCAGATCGGCGTCCTCGACGCTCAGGAGGAGATCAAGTCGCAGGTCCAGGAGGAGCTGGGCGAGCGGCAGCGCGAGATGTTGCTGCGCGAGCAGTTGAAGGCGATCCGGAAGGAGCTGGGCGAGGAGGACGAGGGCGGCGAGGTCGAGGAGCTTCGCAAGCGGTTGGCGGGGCTGGAGCTTCCCGAGGCGGCGCGCAAGGAGGTGGAGCGCGAGCTCGAGCGGCTCGAACGGGCGAACCGCGACTCGATGGAGGCCCAGGTAATCCGAACATACCTGGAGACCATGGCGGAGTTGCCGTGGGGCAAGCGGGCCGACGAGTCGCTCGACCTGAAGCGCGCGGCCGAGATCCTCGAGCAGGACCACTACGGGCTGAAGGACGTCAAGGACCAGGTGCTGGAGTTCCTGGCGGTGCGCCAGCTACGGCAGCGCGAAGCTCCGCCGGCGGATCCCAAGGAGCCCGCGCCCGGTGACGGGCGCCGGCCGCAAGGGAACGAGGACGACAAACAGAAGGGGCACATTCTCCTGTTCGTCGGCCCACCGGGGGTCGGCAAGACCTCGATCGCCAAATCGATCGCCCGCGCGATGGGCCGCCCCTACGTGCGCATCTCGTTGGGCGGCGCGCGCGACGAGGCGGACATCCGCGGCCATCGCCGCACCTACGTGGGCGCGATGCCGGGCCGCATCATCCAGGGGATGAAGCAGGCGGGCGCGAAGAACCCCGTGTTCCTGCTCGACGAGGTGGACAAGCTCGGCATCTCGTTTCAGGGAGACCCGGCCGCGGCGCTCCTCGAGGTGCTGGATCCGGCCCAGAACGACTCATTCACGGACCACTATCTCGGCGTCCCGTTCGACTTGTCCGAAGTGCTGTTCATCGCGACGGCGAACTTCCTCCAGAGCATCCCCGGTCCACTGGTGGACCGCATGGAGGTTGTCAACTTCGCGGGCTACACTGAGCGGGAAAAGCTCGAGATCGCCAAGCGCTACTTGGTACCGCGCCAGCTGCGCGAGAACGGGCTGGCCGCCGACCAGCTCGCGCTCACGGAGCCGGCCCTCTCGGAGATCATCGCGAGCTACACACGCGAGGCGGGGGTCCGCCAGTTGGAGCGGGAGATCGGCAAGCTGGGGCGCCGGGTCGCGCGGAAGGTCGCGACCGGTGAGGTCGAGCGGGTGACGGTGGACCGGGCCGATGTGGGCGACCTCATCGGGCGGCCCAAAGTCCACCCCGAGCGCAAGGCGCGCGAGGACCAGATCGGGGTCGCGACGGGGATGTACTACACACCCGTCGGGGGCGACATCATGTTCGTCGAGGCGAGCGTGATGAAGGGCAAGGGCGAGCTGGTGCTCACCGGGCAGCTCGGCGACGTCATGAAGGAATCGGCCCGTGCCGCCCTCACCTACGCCAAGTCGCATGCCGCCCTGCTCGGCATCCCGGAGGAGGCACTGAACCGCACCGACATCCACATCCACGTTCCCGCGGGCGCGATCCCGAAGGACGGCCCGTCGGCCGGCGTGACCATGGCTACGGCGCTCGTGTCGGCGCTGTCCAAGCGTGCGGCGCGCCACGACATCGCGATGACCGGGGAAGTGACGCTACGAGGGCGGGTGTTGCCGATCGGCGGCGTCAAAGAGAAGGTGCTGGGCGCCGTACGGGCGGGGATCCAAACGATCATCCTGCCGAAGGAGAACGAGGCCGACCTGCAGGACCTTCCGGAAGACGTGCGCAAGTCCTTGGACGTCCACGCCGTGGAGGAACTGGGCGAGGTGCTGAGCCTGGCCCTGCGCGGCGCCCGCTTCGAGGAGGGGCATCTCGTCTTCGAGGGCGAGGCGCCGGTCGAGCCGAGTCTGGTCTCTAAGAACTGACGGCGCGCACGCCGTTGACCACGAGATCCACCGCAGCCTCCTTCCACCGCTCTCGCAGCGAAGGCTCGTCCGCGCCCAGGGGGGCCGCGCTCGCGGCGATCAGCAACTCGAGCTGCAGGTAGGCCACCATCAGCACCAGTGCTTGCGCCGCGGTGACGTGGGGATCGAGATCGTCCCGCACCTCACCCAGGCCCTGCCCCTCCGCCAGCAGCACGACGAGTCGCTTGATGGCCGGCGTGAAGGGGCGTGCGTCGGAACGCGCCGCCTGGCTGAGCACCCTGACGAGCTCGGGGTGCGACGCCAGGAAGTCGAATTGCGCCCGCAGGGCGTGCCGCAGCCGCTCCAGGGGCGGTCCGGAGGGGGGCGCGATGGCGGCGAGAGCTCGCTCCAGCAGCGCCGCGCCGCGCGCAAGTACGGCCTGGAAGAGTCCACGCTTCGAGTGGTAGTAGTAGAACAGCAGCTGCTTGTTTACCCCGGCGCGGCGCGCAACCCGCTGAACCCGCGCCCCACCGTAGCCCTGGCTCGCAAACTCGTCCTGGGCTGCCGCGATGATCCGTAACGCCCTACCATTACTCAACTTGGGTGGCACGCAGTCAGGTCCTCAACCGTCCGGTTGAGGAAAGCTAGCGTCCTGTTGCCCCCGACGCCAGGTTCTCCGGTACGCGCGGTAGGCCCTGCGTGAGGAAGCGACTGAGGAGCCGAGTCGTCTCTGCGGGGGCCTCTTCCTGGACCGCATGGCCGGCATGAGGGACGATCACGAAGGCCGTGCGCTGCAGCTCGGTGGCAAACCGGCGCCCCGCGCCGAGGGGAACCCAGCGGTCGTCGGCGCCCCAGATGAGGAGCGTCGCCGTCTGGATCCGCTCGAGGCGGCCGTCCAGGGCGCTGAAGTCAAACTCGCGCAATACCGCTCGCAGCGCGGTGCCGTAGGCCGGGTCGGCAACCGGAGCGTAGTACTGATCGACGTCCCCGGGTGTCACCTTTGCGGGATCGGCGTAAGTCGATCGGAGGAGTCGCTCCGTGAGGCCCCGGCCGCGGAACGAGACCATGAGGGGGCCGAGCAGCGGCCAGCGGGCCACCTTGAATAGCAGGGGTTCGCGGGCTCCCAGTCCGGCCGCGCCGATGAGCACGAGGCCGCGCACGCGCTGCGGGTCGCGGATCGCCACCTCGGCGGCGACCGCGCCGCCCATCGAGTGTCCCACCAGCACGGCGTCCTGGACGTGGAGCGAGTCCAGCAAGGCGATTGCAAGCCGCTCGTAGTCGGCGTTGCGGTACCCGGTAGGCGGCTTGTCGGAGTCCCCGAATCCCCGGTTGTCGAACGCGATGACGCGAAACCCCGCGTGCATGATCGGCTGGAGGGTGTAGCGCCACGTGTAGAGCGATGCGCCAAGGCCGTGCAGGAACACGACGGGCGCCCCGGTCCCGGCGTCGACATAGCGGATCCGGGTCCCATCGACGGTGACGAAGCGCGCGCTGAACGCTGTCCCGGCCGGGTAGCGAGCGGCCTCGGGAAGGGGCGCGGCCCGGCACGCCAGGGCAAGCGCGAACAGGACGCAGGGCATGCGCCTCACGGCGCGCCCCCAAGGGCACGGCGCGCGAGGGCCACGATGGCGGGGTGCGAGGTCCACACCGCCGCGAGCCCGTCGGCCGAACCGACGGCGGCGAGCGTCTGGGTGTTGTCGATGACGAGCACGGTGGGATGATCCGGGGGCGTGGTGCCTACGACGAGCTCGGGCGCCTCCGTCGGCGCATCGCCGGCGATCCGGAGCTCGACCTGGGCCCGAGCCGCCGCGCGCCGCCACGCCGGCAGGGTCGCCCTCCACAGCTCGGCGGCGAGCACTCCCTCGACCCGACGCTCGGCCCGGGCGACGAGCTGCAGCACCACGTTCGCGACGGCACGCGCACCGGCGAGGGTCTTGGTCTCGGGTTCCGTGGAGCGGGCGGCGTCGGCGAGGGCCCGGCTGAGGCGGTCGAGGGCTTCGCCGTGCGCGGCGGTGATCTGGGCGAGGAGCGCCTGAGGATCAGCGGGGCGATAGCGCGTCGGCCGACCCGGCATCCTGACCGCGGCGCCGCGACTCACCAGACCGTCCAGGGCCCCGTAGGCGTTGGCGCGGGCGAGACGAACGGCGCGGGCCACCGCGTAACCCGTGGCCGGGCCGAGGCGGAGCAAGGTGCTGTAAACCATGGACTCTGTGGCGGTGAACCCAAAGGGCATAAGATCGGCAGGCATAGTAGTAGCCCAAGCTACTACTTTCCGCTGTCAGCGACAACTACCGGCCCCCTTTAGATGACCTCGATGGGTAGGCCCATGAGCTTCGCGATCAGGGCGAGGCGAAAGGTGACGTCGGTCTGGCGCTGCGCCGGACTTTTCCCCGGCCCTTCTAGGGGGAAGTAGTGGGCGGTGAGCAGCGTCGTGGGCTTGGGGAGCGCGCGCAGACTCTTGGGGCTCCAGATGCCCTGGTGGTCGCACTCGCTGAACAAACGGGCGAGCACCCTGGTGGCGCTCGCGGCCTGCCGCACCAGGCCCAGCCGTGCCATGAGCTCGATCCAGTAGACGGCCAACGGCACGTCGCGGATGTGCCCCTGCGCGTCGGCGCGCATCGGGTCGCCGAGCAGCTCGAACACGGGCTTGAGCAGCTTCTTCCCTGCCAGGATGTAGAAGGCTCGACGGGGCGCTGGGGAGGAGAAGTAGCGGCCCAATCGCTCCACGAAGCCCGCGCGCTCGCGTTGCAGCGAGGGTAGGAACGCGAGCATCTCGACGGCGAAGATGGTCGGGGGGGTCGCGGCGGGATCGAGGACGGTCTTGCCGTGAGCCTTCTTGAACGGCTTCTCGGCCAGCTCGCTGCGCAGAAACTGCGAGATGTCGCTCACGATACGGTGTGCACTGCCCCGCAGCCGGGGGTCCTCCTCGTGGCCGCCCCGGGCGAGCGCGCAGGCCGCCCCCTCCCGGCCCATGCGGCGCGCCCAGCGGGCGAGAGCGAGATCGGCCTTTCCAGCCCTCTGGAACTCGACGAGCAGCTCTGTGGCCCGCTGGGCCACGTCGCGGTCCGCGTCGTCGGGCTCGATGCGCGAGAGGATCTGGAATAGCCACCGGTCGGCCAAGCGGAAGGCCCGGTCCTCAGGCGGCCACCCGAGCTCGAGCAGGCGGCGGTACTGGTAGACGGTGCCGACCTCGGTCCAGCCATGCGCCTTGGACGGCCCAGGACCCAGCAGGTTCGTGCCCCAGAGCCCGGTCGCCTTCTGCCTGCGGAGGATTTCACGGGGGATCTTGTAGGCGAGCAGGGCCTCACGCAGCGCCGCCAGGCGCTCCGGGTCGCGCGCGGATTGCGGTACGACCTCTGTGTAGGCGCGATATTGGATCGGAGGGCTCGCCGCCTCGAGCAGCCAGGACAACGGCAACCGATGGGAAGTCGGAAGTTCCAGGTGCTCGCTCCGCTGAGTGAGGCCGGCGGTGGCTGTCAAAAAGCGGGCGCAAACTTATGCGGGGCGGGCGCGCTAAGCAAACGGGCTCGCACGCCTGCTGGGCTGGGGCCGTATGCCGTTGCTGCTAGTTGGCTTACAGCAGGCTCGCGCGATGCAACTTATTGCGCGAGCCGGCTTGCGCGAGGGCTAGTGCTGCCGCTGGAACTCGGAGCTTGGCAACCACTGGGGTAGTTGGGGCGCGTTCGCCACGGCGACGGCCACCCGCACGGCGACGCGCACCTGTTGCGCCATGCCCTCGTAGCGGAAGCTGTGCGAATACTCGTCGCTGGGCTGGTGGTAGCGGTGGGTGTTGTACTCCTCCTCCTGCTGCTTGCCCCACCCCTCGGGGCGGCTCACGAAGTCGAGGCCCGACTTGAACGACAACGCGGGCACGCCAGCGCGGGCGAAGGGGAAGTGATCGGAGCGGTAGAAGGAGCCGCGCACGTCGGGCAGGTGACGCACGTCGAGCGACTCGGCGCGCGCCGCCGCGCGGAATGCGTCACCCAGGGTCGAGCGCTCAATGCCGAGCGCGTCGATATCGCGCGTCGCGCCCCGCACGTTCGTGACGTCGAGGTTCAGCACGGCTGCGGTTCGCTCGAGCGGAAACAGCGGCGCCTGCACGTACGCCTCGCTGCCGAGCAGGCCGCTCTCTTCGGCCGTCGTCGCGATGAAGAGGACGGTGCGGCGGGGGCGCGGCGCGGCCTCGGCCAGGGCCTGCGCCGCGGCCAGCATCGCCGCCACCCCGGAAGCGTTATCCTCGGCGCCGTTGTAGATCGAGTCGCCGCTCACGGCCGGGCCGATCCCCTTGTGATCCCAGTGGGCGGTGAAGAGAACCGCCTCGGCCCCGAGCCGGGCATCGCTCCCCGGGAGCTTGGCAACGACGTTGTCCGACTGCACGTGACGGAGAGCGCTCGCGATCTCGAGCGCCGCGTGGATGCCGGTCGAGACGGGGCGGAAGTCGCGGCGGCCGGCGGCTCGCGTGAGGGCGTCGAGATCGAGTCCCACTTGGGCGAGGGCGCGCTGCGCCACGTCGTGCTGCACCCAGCCCGCGAATGCGAGGCTTTGCGGCCGCGCGCGGTCGAGCATGAACTGCTCCACGGACCACGATCCCCGCACCACCTCCCAGGGGTAGGTGGCGCTCTCGGTCGTATGGACAAGCAGCGCGCCCAGGGCCCCCTGGCGGGCCGCCTCTTCGAGCTTGTAGGTCCACCGCCCGTAGTAGGTGAGCGCCTTGCCATTGAAGATCGTGGAGTCCTGCAGGCCGGGATCGTTGACGAGCATGAGCAGCACCTTCCCGCGGAGCGGTACGCCTTTGTAATCGTCCCACTGCCACTCGGACGCGCGGATGCCGTAGCCGACGAAGACGACGTCACCGTCGACGGCGATGTGATCCTCGGGCCGCTCGGCCCAGGCGACGAAGTCGTCGCGGTAGCGGGGCGTCGCGGTGTCGCTGCCCTTCCCCCACGCGAGGGTGGGCTGCGGCGTCATCCCCACGAGCGCCACCGGCTGGAAGTAGGAGCCGCTCGGACCTCCGGGCTCGAGCCCGAGGGCCTGGAACGCCGCCGCAACGTACTTGGCCGCGAGCCGTCCGCCGCGTGTCGCCGGGGCGCGACCCTCGAGCAGGTCGTCCGCCAGGTACTTGATGTGCGCGTCGATCGCCCACGTGTTGATGGACGGCAGGGACGGCTCGCGCGCGGCGCGGCGCTGCGCGGTCGCATGCCGGGCGAGCGGGAAGGCGAGGGCGAGGCCGAGGGTGAGCGCACGACGACCGAACGTGACCACGAGAAGCCTCCGGGGCGGTGGTAGAACGGCGTGAACGAAATCCGCTTGCTCGGCTCCGAGCAAGGGGTGATTATTCGGGCATGCTCGAGGCACTGCGGCGGCGCGCCGTCCGCAAGCTTCCCCAATCGGTACGGCTCGAGGGGCGGATCCTGTTCCTGACCGAGGGGCCGGTCGAGTTGCGGAGCCAGCTCGAGGGCCGGGACCTGGAGTGGCGACCCGGCATCAAGCTGCGGGACGACATCTCGACCGACGAAATCACTCCCGCCTATATCTGCTACTACTACGACGAAACGTTGGGCGACTTTCCCTACTTGGGCCTCAAGTGTCGCGACGAGTTCCCCGTGGACCGGGGGTCCGTGAAGCGGGGGGGCTTCGTCGCCTCGGTGAGCGGCAAGCGGCGCGGCAAGGGATCCTCGCGGGAGCAGTCTCCCTACGCCGAGCTGTGCGCGGGGATCAAGCTGGTCGTAGCGGAGAACATCGAGCGCATCTACCGCGAGAACTGCCAGAACCTCGGAATCCTCACGACGACCGATTTCTCGGTGATCGACAGGGTGCGGCGCGGTGAGTCGATCCCGCTGGCGGCCTTCACCGCAGGTGAGGGGGAGATCACCCGCGGGATCATCGAGTACGGCGGCCTGTTCAACTTCAACGTAGCGCGCCTGCAGGGAGCGGTGGTGCTCACGCCGCCTCGCACGCCGCCCCGGCCGATGACCCTGGGGGAGAAAATCCTGGCCCGGCACTGGGTGGTGGATCCCGCCCGGGGCAAGATCGGCGTCCCGGCGGTCGCGCCGGGGGATGAAGGGTTCGTCGTCACGGACGTGCGGTTCAGCCACGAATACGTGACGCCCATGGCGGCGATTTTCTTCGAGCAGCTGGTGGGTCGCGATGAACCGGTCCACGACCCCGCCACCGTCCTGATGTTCCGCGACCACCTGACCTTCCTCCCTGAGGCGATGACACCCGAGCGCATCAAAGAGGGACTACTCGACGTCGCGCTGCAGCTCGAGAAGAAGCAGCGGGACTTCGCGGAGAAGCAGGGGATCAAGCTGTACGGCGAACTGCGCCTGGGGCATCACGGCTCGGAGGCGATCTGCCACTCCAAGATCCTGGAGGGGTACGCCGAGCCGGGCATGGTGATCATCGGCAGTGACTCACACACGCCGCATGCGGGCGCGGTCGGCTGCGTCGCGTTCGGCGTCGGCACGACCGCCATCTTCAACTCCTGGATCACGAAAGACGTCCGGATCACGGTGCCCGAAACGGTGCGTGTCGTGGTGCGCGGGAAGAAGCCCGACAACGTGACGGCCAAGGACTTCATGCTCGAGATCCTGCGCCATCCGTACGTGAAAAGCGGCAAGGCGATCGGCAAGCTGATGGAATACTGTGGCGATGCTGTCGCGTCGCTGTCGGTGGACGAGCGGGCCACGATGACCAACATGACGGCCGAAGTGGGCGGCTTCACGGGCTACGTCGCGCCCGACGGGCGGACGGTCGAGTACCTGATGGAGTACCGCGGGATGACGCGCGCCGCGGCGGAGCGGCTGTGTGAGGGGTTGGCGAGCGATCCCGCTGCCCGCTACTGCGAGGTGATCGAGATCGACGCCGCCAGCCTGCGGCCGATGATGGCTCTGCCCGGCGATCCGGGGAACGGCCTCGACGTGGACGAGGCGGAGCAGCGGATCCGCGTGGACATCGCCTACGCCGGCTCCTGCACGGCGGGCAAGAAAGAGGACATGGACATGTACGCCCGGGTGCTGCGCGAAGCGGCGGAGCGCGGAGAGCGCGTCGCGTCGTGGGTGCGGTTCTACATCCAGTGTGGCTCTCAGGACGTGAAGCGCTACTGCGAGGAGAACGGCTATCTGGAGCTGTTCCGCCAGGTGGGCGCCACGTTCCTCGAGCCCTCCTGCGGCGCCTGCATCAACGCGGGCCCCGGGGTCTCGAAGACCCGCGACGAGGTGACGATCAGCGCGATCAATCGCAACTTCCCCGGGCGCTCAGGTCCGGGGCAGCTGTATCTCGCCAACCCCTACACCGTCGCGGCGTCGGCCATCGCGGGCTACATCACCACCTGGGAGCCGGGGAAGGTCCTCGCAGAGACTTAAAAGGCGTGGGGAGCGGGGAGTGGTTCGATGCGGTGCACACTGGATATCCGCTTTGGCACCGTCACGTACCACTCCCCACTCCCCACGGTGTTAGTTCTAGGGCACCGTTCCCGTAATCCGGAGCTTGAGCGCCTGGATCCCGCCCGCGAGGCTCGCGGCGGCGGACACGTCGGGCGGCCCTGGAACGGGGATGGGATGCCCCGTGAACTGGAAGTCACCTTTGAGGGTGCCGCGGCTCGCCGTGAGCACGAGCCCGGTGCCGTAGGTCGTGGTGGTGGGCGTACCGTAGGAACTGCTCGTCACGTGCAGCGTGCCGGTGTACGAGAGCCACGCCTGCAGGCTCGCGTCCGGGTTCTGCTGGACCACGTAACCGATGCCGGTGCCCGGGGCGTCGGGGGAGAAGTGATCGCTCAGCTGATCGTCGACCGGCGGCGGGGTGATCCCCGCGCCCATCAAGACGAAGGCGGTGTCGATCGTCTGCGTCGTGGACGAGTAGCCGCGCCACCCGAGCAGCGTCGCGAACTGTGCCACGACCGGGGTGCCGGCCTGCACCGCATCGATGTCGAGCTCTATCCCCACGAAGCGCGCCTCCCCGTTCACCGTGCTCACGTGCGAAGCCCGATCGATGAAGGGGAACACGAGGAACGCGAGCGTGGGATAGAGGGGGTCGTCCTTGAGCGCGACGTTGAGGGCCGCTTGGACGGCAGCCTTCTCTGCACCGTCGATGGCGTCGGGGTCGACGGCGACGCTGTCTGACGAACACGCGACGAGCGCCGCGGCGCAAAGCGGCAAGAGGCGATTCATGTTCTAGGAATATCGTGCTACTCGCCGCCGCTCGATAGCTGAGCGGGACCGCTCGGGCGCCGCTTGGGGCGGAGCGAGTCGCGCTGGTAGACGCTACGGGGGTTCCACAGCACCCAGGAGGTGATGCCCAGCTCTTCCGCCGCGCGGATCTGCTCGCGGATCTCGAAGGGGGTGTAGCGCGGCAGCCGCCGTCCCAATGTGAAGGCCTGCAGGTAGGGACGGATTTCGGCCGAGCTGCCGCGTGGGCGCGAGCGGTCCAACGCCTCGCGCAGCGCGTTGCGGACCACGCGATAGGGCTCGGCATTGGGGCGCGCGAACCCGTAGGCGCCACGGTAGTAGTGACTCGGGTACACCATCGGGAGCACGACGTCCGCCACGGCGATGAAGTCCTCCCACACCTGCCCGATGCCGAGGTCGCCCGTGGCCGAGGCGGTGAGCCCGAAGATGTCGAACGTCACGGGAGCGCCGAGCGGCCTGAGCCGGTCCCGGAGCAAGGTGATGTGCGCGCGCACGGCGTCGCGCTGCGACTGACCCGGGCGCCGGGCCGGGAAGACGGCCGTCTCGAGACGCTCGCGCGGCTCGTCAGGGAAGCGCACGTAGTCGAATTGCACCTCCTGGAACCCCAGCTTGACGGCCTCACGCGCGAGCTGGGCGGCGTAGATCCACACCGAGTCGTTGTAGGCGTCGACCCATGCCATCCCGATCCGGTCGCGCCACAGGCCGCCGTCGCGGTGCTGCACCGACCACCCGGGTTTGTGCTCGGCGAGGAGAGGATCCTTCGCGACGACGAACCGCGCGATCGGGTAGATGCCGTGCGCCACGAGAGTGTCGAGCCGGGCGCGCGCATCCTTGGTGCGTACGCACGCGTTCGCGCCGATCTCTTGGGCGGTGGGCACGGCTGACGGGTAGAGCATGCAACCGGTGTCGTCCTTCACGTCGACGACGAAGGCGTTGATCTCGGTCTCGTCCGCGAGCCGTACCAACTGCCACAGCTTGGAGGAGCCGAAGGCCCACGCGTTGACGTACAGCGCCTTGATCGAGGCCGGCACGGGACCGAGAATGGGCTGCGGCTGCGCGTAGCGGAGATCCAGAGGACGCAGCGCCACCTTGAGCTGATCGGCGGCCGCGACCGTGTCGCCGGGCGGCAAGATGCCCTGCGCAAAAAGGCCGCGACTCGTGAAGAGCGCGGCCCAGAGCAAGAAGGCGCTTGCCTGCCGCCGGACCAATCTCATAAAGGGGCTACACGATAGGGAGCGCCGCTCCCGGGGACAAGGGCGGCCGTCACCGAAGCTGTAAGCTGTTGAACAGCAACGGGTAGGTCGCGATGCTCTGGCCGCGGTACTGGGGCCGGAAGCCGAACAGGATGACCCGTCCGGAACCCAGGTGCACTTCGAGCAGAGCCGCCCGGCCGGCCACCCTCTCAGGGTGCAACACCCAGCCTGAGGCGAGCACCTTGTCGGGGTCGGCCGGGTAACGGGCGATCACGCGCACAGCCGTCGAGTCCACGACCTCGAACGCTGGGCCGTTCTCGAACCAGGCGATGCTGTGGGCGGGCGTCCCCTTCGCCACCGCGTGCGCCGTGTCCACGTCCAGCCGGAAGATGGAGCCCGGCGCGTAGAAATCGTCGTCGGGCACGCCCTCGAGCACGTTGCGCACGGGCAGGAGCAGCTGGTCCATGACGAAGCGGCTGGCCTGGTTGAGTGCGATGAGCGTGCCACCGTCCTCGACGAACTGGCGCAAGGCGCGCGCGCCTTCCGATCCCAGGCCGCCGGGGTAGGGCGCGGGGTAGCTCTTCGGCAAGCCATCGAGCAGCTGCCGCGGCTCCTGGTCGGGGAGCAGGATGGCGTCGAACTGCTCCTTCAGCTTGCCAGCGCGGACCACGGAGTCCACGAGCGGCTGGTAGGGCACCTTCCAGGTGTCGAACACCCAGCGCGTCCACCCTTCGTCCATCGATGCGTCGTACGAGCGGTACAACCCGATGCGTGGCGCCTGGCCCTCACCGAAACCCGGGTATCCGGGCGTCGCGCCCGGCGGCTCGACCGGGGCCGACAGCGGCAGGCGCAGTGAGTCGGGCGCCGGCACGGCCGCCACACCCATGAGGAGCGGCAGGGTGTGGGCCGTGACGTCGTACGGCGGAGTCGGCGGGCCGCCCGGGGCGACCCGCAGGTCGGGGTAGTGCTGCGGCTCGAGCAGCGTCTTGGCGAATGCCGCGTACGGTTGGCGCAGGACCACGACGTAGCTGCCGGCGGCAAACCGCTGCCCGCCGAGCGTGAAGGGCAGCTGGGCGGTGCGGATCTCGACCTGGCCGCGGTGCAGGATGCCGAGCAGCGCGGCGAGTGCCACGCTGTCCTGCCGCTGCTTGGGGATGACGTACGCGTACGGCCAGCCCTTCCAGCCGCGCACCGCGTGCCAGCCGACCGTCAGGAACGTCGCGAGCCAGCGGTCGCGGTCGCGCGCCGCGTTCTGGAGCAGGGCGTACGCCGCCTCTGTCTGGTAGCTCACGATGTCCCGCAGGGCCCAGCGGCCGCCCGGCCAGGGCGCGGTGAAGTTCCAGGAGCGCTCCCGCGGGTTGTAGCCACGCGCGCGCGCCTGCAGCTCGTCGAAGCCGACATCGATCGGCGAGGCGAGGTCGGCGCTCGCCACCTCGGACAGGATCCGCACGCCGCCGTGGTAGTGCTGGTAAGCCCGGGCCGGAGTCCAGGCGTCGTAGATCGCGTTGATCGCGATGCCCGTCTTCCCCTGGTCCGAGAGCGCCCACGCCACCGCCGTCCCCAGCGCGTTCACCCCGTCGACGAGCAGCGGATCAACGTTCGGCTCCACGGGATCCAGGTAGGGCGGGAGGAAGAGCCGCGAGCCGTCCGAGTCCTGCTGGTGGATGTCCTGCACGATCTGGGGATGCCACACGTTGTACAGCGAGTCCACGGCCAGGCGTGTCTCCACCTGGGTGAAGGCGTACCAGTCGCGGTTGTTGTCGTGCCCCGCGTAGTGGTGGTACAGCTCCGGCGGCTCGGCGCCCTCGGCGGGCGTGCCGAGCGTCCGATTGTACCAGCGGGTGACGATCGTCACGCCGTCCGGGTTGAGCGACGGAACGAGGAGCAGGATCACGTTGTCCAGGATGGCTCGCGTGGCGGCGCTCGTGTCCGTCGCGAGCCGGTGGGCGAGCACCACGGGGGTGAGGTGGCCGCCCACCTCGTTCGAATGGATGCCGGACGTGATGAGGACGACGGTCTTGCCGTCCCGCAGCGCCTCCTCCGTTTCGCGGGTCGAGCGCAGCGTGCGGGGGTCGGCGAGCCTGGCGTTGAGGCCGCGCAGGCGATTGAGCCGCCGCAGGTTTTGGGGGCTCGAGATCACGAGCGTCACGAACGGGGCGCCGAGCGTCGTCTTCCCGAGCTCGCGGTACTGCAGGCGGTCGCTCGCTTTGGCGAGCGCCTGATAGTAGCGGACGAGCAGGGGCCACTCCGCGAGCTTCCGGTCTTCGCCGGGCTCGAAGCCGAGCACCGATTTCGGCGTGGGGATCCGCGGCGCCGGCCGCTGCGCCGGCCGTCTCCGCTGCTGCGCCCCGGCTGGAACGGTGAGCAGCGCCGCGCAGGCGAGGGCGGCGAGCCCGCGCGCGATCATGGATCGATGCGTCACGAGGCTTAGTGCAGCGCGCCGGCCGCGGAGGGCGTCTCGCCCGTGCCCAGCCAGTGCGCGAACCAAGTCCGGATCCGCTCCAACCGGTCCACCAGGAGCCAGGGCGGCCCGGTGCGGGACAGCCCGTGGAACGAGCGCGGATAACGCACGAACTCCGCCGGCACGCCGCGCTGGCGCAGCAGCACGAACAACTGCTCGGCGTCGGTGATGGGCGTGCGCCGGTCGTCCTCGCTGTGCACGATGAGCATCGGAGTGCGCATGGCTTTCGCGTAGGTCATGGGCGACAGCGCCCGATACAGGGAGTCGCTGCGCCACGGCTCGCCGAAGAACTCGTAGTCCGTGAGGCCCTGCGCGTCGGAAGAGCCGTACCAGGAGTACCAGTTGAAGATCGAGCGATCGGTCTCCGCCACCGCGAAGCGGGTGGTGTGCCCCACGATCCAGTTCGTCATGAAACCGCCATACGAGCCTCCCAGTACCGCGAGCTTCGTCGTATCCACCTCCCCCCGCGCGATCACGACGTCCACCGCCTGCATGAGATCCCTGTAGTCCTCCATCCCCCAGCGGCCGCGTGTCGCGAACGTGAAGGCATGGCCGTAGCCGCTCGAGCCGCGCGGGTTCGTGAACAGCATCCAGTACCCCTGCCCGGCGAGCATTTGGAACTCGGGGAAGAACACGTTCCCGTAATTCGAGTGCGGCCCCCCGTGGATGGACAGCACGAGGGGGTACTTCTTGCCCGCCTGGTAGCCGGAGGGTCTCATCAGCCACCCCTCGATCCGCAAGCCGCCCGTGCCCGCAAACCAGAACGTATCGGCCGGGATGATGGCGAGCGGCGCGAGCCAGGCGTCGTTGAATGAGGTGACGCGCCGCTCCCGTCCCCCGGCAGCCGGCGCCACGTACAACTCGGTCGGGCGGGTGACGTCGCTTGCGGTGTAGGTGAGCCACTTCCCGTCGGCGCTGAAGGAAAAGCCGCGCAGCTGCCGCTCGCCGGTCGTGACCTGGCGCACGGGTCCCCCACCCGCCGCCGCCGCGAACAGGTGCAGGTTTCCCCGCGTCTCGGCGAAGCAGTAGACCGTCTTCGAGTCGCGCGACCACTGCACCCCGCCCGGGTCGAGGTCCCAGGAACCCGTCAGGTTGCGGACCGCCCCGCCGCCCGCGGGCATGACGCAGACGTCGTTCTCTTCCCCCCGGCCCTTCGAGCACTCGAACGCGATCCACTTCCCGTCCGGCGACCATGCCGGTGACGCGTTTTCCGTGTATCCCGTCTCGAGCCGCCGCACGCTCCGGTCGGCGAGGGTGAGCACGTAGAGCTGGGGCCGCGGCTGCACATCCAGTTCCACCGTCTCCGTCGAGTCCTGGACGAACACGACCGCCCGGCCGTCGGGCGACCAGGCGGGATCGGTCTGAGCCACCTCACCAGTCGTGAGCTGGGCCGGGTCGCCGCCATCGAGGGGCGCGACGTAGAGGTGCCGCGGCCGCCGTGTCTCCCGAGGGGGGACGAGACCCCGTTCGTCTGCGACGACGGGGAGAGACGTGTACAGGCGCCCGTCGAACCGCTTGGGATCGGGCCCGCGGGTGATGGCCGCGGGAGAAACGCGCTCGCGCCATGGCTGCTGCTTCAGGCTGTCCGGCTCGGGGCCGCGCCATTCGTACAAGAGCTGCCGGCCATCCGGCGAGAACACGGGCAGCGCGTGTACGCCGGCGATCTGAAAGGCTTCGCCGCCCGGGGCGCCGGTGCGGAGGAACCACGCGTCGTCGTCCGCGCCCTCGCGCTTGCTCGTGAACGCGAGCAGCGATCCGTCCGGCGACCAGCGCGGGCTCGACGCCTCGGTCGCAGGGCTGGTGTAGCGGTACGGCTTCCCCGAGCCGTCCGCGGACGCCATCCAGATCTCGCTGTGCCGCTTGTCCTTGTCTTCGACCACCGTCGTGACCGCGAAGGCCACGCGCCGCCCGTCGGGAGAGAGCGCCGGGTTCGCAACCACGACGAGCTTGTAATAATCCGTCGCCTGGAGGGGCCTTTGGGCGGTTAGGCGGTTAGGCGGATAGGCGGATAGCAGCAGCGCGGCCGCGGTGGCAGCGCCGCGGTGGAGCGGACGCATCGGGGACAGCTCCATGCTCTTTCGGGGCTCGAAAGATACTGGAGCCGGCCCCGAGGCGCGACGGGCGGATAAGCGAGGGCTATCCGCCTATCCGCCCATCCGCCTGACTACGGCAGCTTGTGCAGCTCCACCCTCCGGTTCTGCGCCCGCCCCGCCGCCGTGGTGTTCGGCGCAATGGGGTTCGCCGGGCCGTAGCCCCGCGCGATCATCCGCGAGGGACTCACGCCTTTGCTCGCGAGGTACGCCCGCACGCGATCGGCGCGCGCCTGCGACAAGCGCCGGTTGAGGGTGGGGGAGCCGGTGTTGTCGGTGTAGCCCGCGATCTCGATCTGGATCTCGGGATTCGCGACGAGCGACGCGGCGACCTGGTCGAGCACGACGTACGACTGCGGCTTCAGGGCCGACTGGGCGGTCGCGAAGGTCACGCCTAGCAGGATGAGCGT
>Ga0209378_1000512_pt1 | contig 28737 bp, 23 predicted proteins | sample GraSoiAngelo_156_FD_186170 | JGI IMG/M metagenome (GOLD analysis project Ga0209378, IMG submission 186170) | Grasslands soil microbial communities from the Angelo Coastal Reserve, California, USA - 14_1009_13_40cm (SPAdes) (version 2) | ecosystem: Environmental > Terrestrial > Soil > Grasslands ...
CTCCCATCTCGCGAAGGGCTCGGCTCACATGGGTGATGCGGAGGGTCGTTTCGCGGGCGACATCCTTCGGGAACTTCGGTTTGCGCGACAAGGCGTTCAGGACGCGTTCCCGATAGCCGCTCGCCGCCACGAAGCTGAAATCGGACCAGACAGGGCTGCCAGACTCCATGGGCCGGCGGGAAGAAGCCGGGCCGGTAATAACGTTCTTGCCGCCGGTGATCCGCGATCTGTCATGGCTCGATTCCCTGGGCTTTGAAGACCCAAGGAATAAACGGCCCGACGCACATGGTTTGCAAGATGTCGGTTGCGCCCGGATCGGAGGCCTCAGGCCCCCGGCAGCGTGGCAGGCACCTCCAATTCTTCGTTGCCTTCGTGGTCGCCCTTGTCGTCGCGGGAGCTTTGTTCACCTACGAGATGTCCCTCTTTCTCGGGCCTCCGCTATTCCTTCGGGCGGGGACCGTGATCGACTCGTCCGGAGCGACGATCGAATTCACCGTCGCCGGAGAGCCTGGGCGACTGGTCGGTCGTTGGCATGCGGCCCAAGGAGGCTTCCTTTGGCTCAATCCGCCGGATTTTGGATCGCCGCATATGATGACCTGCATCGCCGCCCGGGACTGGAATGGAACCGCCAACGTTTCTCTCTGGCCAGGGCACTACACCCTCGCGATCGTTCCCACTCCTCAGGGCTCATTGACCGTGACCGGCACGTTCCGAGTCCTGTATCCGGGCGATCGGAATGCCACCGACCATGCGTTCTTCGCGAGCGGATGCGGCGGCTAGGGGACACGTCGCAGTCGACGTCTTCCGTTCGTTGAGGGAAACGGTGAAACATCGATCCCCGATGGACCGGGACGCCGCAACGGTCAAGATGGACGCGACGCTCGGGGTGCCGTGTTCCTGCTCGCACACCTGGGAATCGGCCTCGGGCTCGCCTGGGTCCTCGCGTGGAAGTCCCCCGCCGTCTTCGACTACCGCCTCGTCCTGTTCGGTTCAATCCTCCCGGACTTGATCGACAAGCCTCTTGGATATGCCCTCGGCCTCGAGACGCGGATCTGGTCGCACACCTTCGTCTTCCTGTTCGCCATCCTCGCGTTGAGCTTCGCACCGAGGTTGTGGATCCTCCGGTTCGTCGGCTTCGGCGTCGCGACCCACCTCCTCGTGGACCGAATCTGGGAGATGCCGTGGGTCGTCCTCTACCCGGCCTACGGCTGGAGCTTCCATCCGGCGTCCCTCGACGCGGAACGCTGGATCGAGACCCTCCTCCATGATCCGCTCGTGCAAGCGGGCGAGGTCGTGGGCGCGTTGATCCTCCTCGTCTTCGCGTGGCGGAAAGGACTCGGATCGTGGACGGCCCTCCGTGCGTTCCTGCGCCATGGGACTCTTCCGGTCCGATCCGGAATTCAACCTTAAACAAGGTTGACCTCGAGGCACACCCGCTCCATTGCGAGGCTCCTCCCATGCACGAGGATACTTTCGAATCTCAAAGTTGATAATACAAACGGACCTACCCAACCATGTGGGTTCCATCGCCGATTTACTCGATCATTTGCGTCCCGAGATCGAGGCGCAACTGAAACCGAACTTGCAGGGGATTTTCGGCGGCGTGATCCGACGCTATCTGCCGCAGGCCTGGGCCTTCAAGACCGAGGTAGAGACCGTTACGCTCACGGTCGATTCGCAAGGGAATGTCTCCATGCGGAGCGGAGGATCTCCGAATCCTGACGTGCTCGTGAAGGGCTCTCTCGACGCGTTGTCCGCTGCATTGAGCTCCCGGAATCCGGCGATGGTTCGGCCGGGATCGATCGAGGCGAAAGCCCTCACCTCCAAGGGAAATATGGCCTTCGAATTCTTGCGCAACCGGTTCGGACTTTGACCCGCGGTTGTTGACCCGCGGTTGAATACACCGACAGAAGGCGGACTTGCCCGAACGGACATTGGGTTCGGTGGGACGCGGTGCCCGGCAACACTGTTCCCGCGGCTTTTATGGCCCGGCCGGACCACCTGTTCGTCCGTGAAGGACCCAAACGCCCACCCGAACCGACGGCCCCTCCTCGCGCTCATCCTCCTCTCGCCGGTCATCGCCGAGATGCTCTCCGGGTCCACGCCGCCGCTCGAGTGGCTGAACCCGATCGCCGCCCTCGTCTTGATCTGGTTGTACGGCGCGGGCGTCCTCGTGATGCGCGAGACCGCGGTCCGCTGGAAGACGGGATGGCCGAGCATCCTGCTCCTCGGCGCGGCGTACGGCATCATCGAGGAAGGCCTCGCGGTGAAGTCGTTCTTTGATCCAGCCTGGATGGACCTCGGGACCCTCGGCTGGTACGGCCGATGGCTCGACGTGAATTGGGTCTGGGTCGTCTGGTTGACGCTTTACCATGCGGTCGTCAGCATCGCCATCCCGATCTTCCTCATGGAGTGGATCTGGCCTCGCGTTCGCGGTCAGCCCCTCACCACGCGACGCGGCTACATCACAGCCATCGCCTTGCTCGCAGGGGCGACGATCTTCATCAACATCCTGCTCACGCCCTACCGTCCGTCCGTCTGGCATCTCCTCGGCGCCTTCGCGGTCGTCGTGTTCCTGGTGTGGGCCGCGAAGAAGTACGCCAGCGTCCTCTGGTCCCGCCTGCCTTGCCGGAAAACACCGGCCTCGCCACCGGTCTACGCCCTCGCCGGTTTCGCATTCCTCATGGGCTCCTTCCTCCTCTACGGCGGGGGACCGTCCTTCGGCCTGATCCCAATCATCACGGTCCTCGAAGGGGCCGCGGTCCTGGTCGGCGTGATGCTCTTGGTCCGCCGCGCCTCGGACGATCCTCGCTGGGCTCGCCAGCGGTTCGCGTTCGTCGCGGGGTGCGTCGGCTTCCTGATCGTCCTCTCCGCATTCCTGGAATTGGCTGGGAACCGTGGGATGGGAATCGCCGGCGCGGCCTTCGCGTTCCTCCTTGTCCACCTGTATCGCAAAGCGTTTCCTTCCGGGGAGTCGGTGGTCGTAGCCACCGGGCCGCAAACGCCCTAATTCTCGCGGCACCGCGGAATCCTTTATGATTTCCCCGGTGGTACGCCACGACATGACCACGGCGGCGGACTTCCGATCCATCTACCAATACAACTGGCAGGTCCTGCGCGACTACGGGGAGGCCCTCGCGAAACTGCCCCGCGAGGAGCTGATCAAGAATCGCGAGGCGACGCATGGTTCGATGAAGAACATCTTCCACCACATCCTCTCCGTCCATGACGGCTGGCTCAACGTGGCGGCGCAGGGTACGTCCGCGGACCCGGCGATGCGCGAGAAAGATTTCGACGAAGTCCCATCGATGGACCCGCTCCGGGCCTATCTCGAGAAGATCATCGCCAAGGAGGCGTCCTTCCTGGCGAGCCTGAGGGACAAGGACCTCGGGCGCCGCGTGAAGCCGGAATGGAAGGAACGATCGCATCCGTTGCAGGATGCCCTGATGCAAGTGACGTTCGAGCAGGCGCACCACATCGGCGAGCTGATCGCGCTGTTCTGGCAAATCGACGTCGAGCCGCCCGAGATGACCTGGATCGACGTGCGCCTCGCGATGAAAGGGGACCCCGGCCCGTCGTAGGGAAATCGGTCCGCCTTTGCCCAGCAAGGCTTCAGGCGAAGATCGACGGGGTTCCGGTCGGGAACTGGACCCGATACCCGAGGGGCACCGTCCGGGCCTGGGTCGCGGGGACCGTCTCGATGAGATTCCCCGCGGAGTCCTTGAGGGACCAGAGGTCCGTCGACACGACGACGACCGGAGTGGTCGCGACCACGTACTCTCCCGTGGTTGGGGCCACCGTCGTCCCGCCGGCCCCGACGAAGGACATGGGCGTTGATTCGAAGAACGGCGTCGCCAACTTGCCAAACGGCGTCACGCCGGAGATGTTGCCCAGGTACACCCGGAAGTACTCATGCGGGTTCAGGTTACCGAGGGCCACCCTGCCCACGCCTCCCTTGTACCCGCCGTTCACCCGCAGGAACTGTTCGCGGGACATCCAACGCGTGTTTCCGTTGTCGATCAGGGTGACCGTCTTTCCGATCTCGTCCGAAATCGCGAGCTCACCGATCGTGAGGATGAACCAACACGCCCCCGCCCCGGACGCCGGTTCGATCGTCACAATCGTGTGCGCGGGCGCGTAGTGCTGCTCGAAGAAGAACCGGTCGATGTTCATCTGACGCAAGCCTTTGCTGATCTCCGACTGCGTTTGCATCAGGATCGGTCGGATTCCGTCGCCCGAGGTCCGGGCCGCCTGGTCGACGACCGAGAGATTCTCGAATCGGATCGGGGTGCCGGTCTGCGCGCCCGTGGACACCTTGATCGCCACGGGAGACCCCGCACCGTCGTGCTCCATCTCGATGCTCGTGTTCCCGCTGAACGTGATGTGTCCAAAGCCCGGATTCCCGTTTCCGAATTCGATCGCCGCGTAGTCGGCCCCGGTCCCCGATAGGGCGACCTTCAGGTTCTGGATCTCGATGTACTGCATGTACCCGGCGCTCCCGAGGAAGCGGAGGCCCTGCTGGTTCGGCTGCGCGGTCGGGTGCATCGAGATGTCGCGAAGGACCATCATCTGCTGGTTCCCGGTCCCGTCGAATTGGAGCTCGCGACAGTGCAACCCTTGCAACAATCCACCGCGGACGTTGCCGGTGTACTGAATCTTCTGGATGTGCGGCCGCGGGATGTTCCAGTACCGAGGCGGGGGATCCCGGAGCGCGACCAGGGAGACGCTGTCCTTGCCGATCGTGACGACCCCGTCCGTTGCGTCGAGGTCCTCCGTGACCCAGATGATCCCGCCCGTGTCGGACGGGAGGGAGTCGATCGCGCTTTGGACGACGGCCGCGCCGTCCCCTTGCGAGAACTCGTCGGTCCCGGTGATCAGGTTCCGCCGTCGAAAGAGGTTCGCGCCCTTGTCGAACCACACCAGATGGGATCCGACCTGGGGAAAGGAGGCGGGACCCGGTGAGGCGGCGGAGGGCCGCAAGCTCGGTCCCAGGACCGCTGTCCCGATGACGGCGGCGGTCGCTCCACCGACAATCGCGGCCTTCACGAAGGACCGTCGAGAGCTCGGCTTAGGCTTCTCCTCCATGGCCCAACTGACAACCCGTCCGGCTCGGCATAACCCTTGCGTTTCGAAGCGAACTCAGCCTGTGGGGCATCACAGGAACAGGCGACTGGTCATGGCCTGCAACCCGGCCACCTCCCCGACCTCGCCGGACCATCGGGCCATCATGGGCCCGTACCGGCGCTCGGCCCGCTCCAAGAAGACCCTCATCTCGTCCCGCATCTCCGCGGGAGCGGAACCGGCGACGGCGACCGCGAGGATGAAGCGCGGGCTCCGCTCGATCACGACCGTCTTCCGGCCGAGCTCGAGCCGCCGCAGCTCATCCGAGCCTTCCGCGAAAGAGACGCGAGCGAAGTTCATGATTGCCGTGAGCATGCCGGCCATCACGTCTGGATCGGTGTCGCTCTCCTCGACACGGGAGGCATGGGTGAGCAAGACCCCGGAGCCGTCGATCACGAAGACGTCCTCGACACCGCGACCGACGTTCGCTGGCAACTCGAGGGGTTCGAAGTCCCGTTCCAGCGTGGACGTGATTCGCTCCTGGACGGAACCGAGGTCGGCGCTCATCAACAAGACGCCCCCACCGGAGGTCACCAAGTCCCGCACGGTGTGGAGGCAACGGACGAGCCTCTCCGGGTTCACGTAGTTCGACATGTATTCCACCCCTTCGAGCGCGACGACGGCGTTCGGTTGCTTGGTGACGAAGTCGCGGACGACCCGCTCCAGCATCTCCGGTGGCATCGGAGTTAGCCGATTCTGTCCGAGCGAGGACGTGAGCCAGACGATCGGGGTAAGCGGCAGGTCATAGTCCTCCCGCACCTCCATGGGTGCGCGGCGTGTGATCACAAGTCCGATCGACCCGTACCGAACCGCCTCCGCCAGCGCCAAGAAGACGAGTTTTGGCCTCCGCTCCCGAACCAAGTACGCGCGGCCGTCCTTCAAATTGAAGCGACGCGGGAGGGCCATCGGCTCCTCCTTTTGCGGCGTGACGACCAGCATCTTGTATCGTAAGACGGCGGTCGCGAAAAGCACCGCCATCGTGAGGGCGGTGACTGTGAGAAAGGGCGGCGGATAGATGTGCAAGAAGATCTTTGAGTACGCATACGTCTCTGCGCCCACCCCGTGGATCACGACGCCCGCCGTCATGAGAAGCGTCTGCTTCCGGACGATCGGATCTTTGTTCCGGATCAACGTGCGTGCAAGGACCGCGAGGGCGGTCGACATGAAGATCGTCGCGAAGAGAACGAGGCTCCCAGTGGCGGAAGCGTCCGCGACGTGGACGCCGATGCCCCCGTAGTAGTCCGACACGGTGCTAACCTGCGTCGTGACCCCGACCGCGACCACAAGGACCGAGACCTGCAGGAAGAGGTTCACGACGCGTCGCCGCATCAGTTCGAATCCGAGGAAGTATTGTCCGATGAACGAGGCGGTGAAGCCGACCGCGAGCATGTGGAAGAAGTAGAACAGCCGGGCGATCGCCACAGGCCCGCTGTTCGAACCGTAGTAGTTCAGGGTGGACGTGCGGAGCAGTTCCGCAAACGTACCCGCGAGGACGAAGAAGACCATCGCCAGGACAAACGTGTCCCCCGCGCGGCGGTTCGGAATCTTGCGGACGACGTAGGCGGAGACGGCGACTGCGACGGAGCTGCTGGCGATCGAAATGAGAGAGTACCATTGGGAGGCTTCGACCATGCGGCAGGTGCGGAGCCGGGGCAGCGCCTAAAAGACCTTGCCCGAGACTCTCGAATTTGAGGATGAAGGCGGCTCCCGCGACGGGATTCCTCCCTCCTGTAGAAGGGCAACTCATTTAGGCAGGGCGGCCATGCATCGGAGGTCATGGCCGCGATTGGGACGACGCCGCTGCAGGACCGAGTCTGGGTCGTCACCGGCGCGTCCTCCGGCATCGGGAAGGCGACCGCTCTCGGGCTCGCTCGTCTCGGCGGTACGGTCGTCCTCGCATGCCGGGACGCAACCCGGGGCGGGGAGGCCCAGCAAGAGATCGTCCGGGACTCCAAGAACCCGAAGGTCACGTTGATGATCGTCGACCTGGCGAGCCAGGCATCGATTGTCTCCTTCGCCGAGGAGTTCACCCAAGACTATCGGCGACTCGACGCCCTCGTGAACAACGCGGGCATCTTCACCCGGGAACGGATAACCACGCCGGACGGCCTCGAGCTGCAGTTCGCCGTGAACTATCTGGGCGGTTTCTTGCTTAGCCATCTGCTCCTGGACCTGTTGCTCGCCTCCACGCCGTCGCGGATCGTGAACGTCGCGTCGAGCGCACACAAGGGCGCGACAATCGATTTCGACAACCTTCAGGGGGAACGCGCGTACAAGGGGTACAAGGCGTACGGCCAGTCGAAGCTCGCGCAGATCTTGTTCACGGTGGAATACGGGCGGCGACTCGCGGGGACCGGCGTGACCGTGAACGCGGCCCATCCGGGCGTCATCAAGACGAACCTCGCCTCCACAGAGATTCCGAAGGCCTTCCGTTTCGTCCGGATGTTTTTCAAGAGCCCCGCGAAGGGGGCGGAGACGCCGATCTTCCTCGTCGCGTCGCCGACCGTGGCGAATCTGACCGGACAGTATTTCGTGAATCGACAGGTCCAGGCTCCGTCCCACGAGGCCCAAGATCCCGCCGTCGCTCGCCGACTGTACGACGTCAGCGTGAAGCTCGCCGGGCTCGGAACTGATGAGGGCCGAGGAACGCCTCCCTGACGGGCGGAATACGCCCTCGACGAATCATCACGGAACGGAAACGTTATGCCAAGCCTCTCCGTGCGTGCGGAAGAAATGGAAGGCGCGCGAATCCTCGTGACGGGCGGCGCTGGCTTCATCGGATCCCATCTGGTCGATCACCTCGTCGCGCGGAACGAGGTGACGGTGATCGATGACCTCTCGACCGGGACACTCCGAAACCTCGGCAGGGCCCGCGGAAGGGTTCACGTGAAGAAGGCCTCGGTCCTCGAGACCGACACGCTGGCCACCGCGATGAAGGGTCAACAGATCGTGTACCATCTCGCGGCGAAGACCTCCGTCCCTGAAAGCGTCGCCAAGCCCGAGGCATATTGGCGCAACAACGTGGAAGGGACCGTCCGCGTCCTCAGGGCTGCGGCGGATGCGTCCGTCCGCCGGGTCGTCTTCGTCTCGAGCGCCGCTGTCTACGGGGACTCGCCCGAGATGCCGAAGGTAGAATCCATGCGACCGGATCCGAAGTCGCCGTACGCGATGACGAAGATGGTCGGAGAATTCGCTTGCGAGGAGATCCGCGGGATGACGGGGATGGAGACCGTCGTCGTCCGCCTCTTCAACGCCTACGGCCCGCGTCAGGACCCCTCCGCACCGTACTCCGGCGTCATGGCGAAGTTCTGTGCTGCCGTCGCGGCGAATCGGCCCCTCGAAATCTATGGAGACGGGGATCAGACGCGGGACTTCCTCTTCGTCGCCGACATCGCCGAGGGGCTCGAACTCGCGGGCGTCAAATCGGTCAACGGAGCCACACTGAACCTGGGCAGCGGCGAGGCGATCACCGTGAACGACGTGGTCCGGAACCTTTCCGAGATCGTGGGCCGACCGATCCGGGCCGTCCGCGAGCCGGAGCGGCCCGGCGACATCCGCCATTCCCGTGCGGACGTGTCGAAGGCGAAGGAGAAACTCGGTTTCACGGCGAGGACCACCGTGCGGGAGGGACTCAAGAAAACCCTCGAAGACGCGCGGAAGCGAGCCGCGCACGCGTCGTAGGTCATCGGCCTTCGCGGTTCAGCCAGTTCTCGAACGCGTCGAAGGAGAGCGGTCGCCCGAGGAAATCCTCGATCAACTGCGACGCGGGCTTCCGGCTGCCCGCTGCGAGGATCGTCTCGCGGTAGCGTCGGGCGACCTTCGGGTCGAGGATCGTGTCTCCCTCCTGGAACTTCGAGAAAAGGTCCTTCGCGATCACGAGGGACCACATGTACGTGTAATAGATCGCGGAGTAACCGTTCAGGTGCCCGAAGTTGCATTGGAAGTGGGTGCCCGAGTGGAAGGGCACGAGCGGGAACCGTCGGAAGACCGCCTCGAGCGTCTTCGTCGTGTCGACTCCCGTCGGGTCGCCGTGGTAATATTCGAAGGACAAGTTGCCGAGGACGAGTTGTCGCTGGACGTCGAGGGCCCGCGAGACGGAGTCCGCGCGTTTCACCTTCGCGACGAACTCCGCGGGCACCGGTTCCCCCGTCTCATGATGGTGGGCGAAGCGCCGCAAGGTCTCGGGATCCCGGATCCATTCCTCGAGCATCTGCGACGGGGCCTCGATGAAGTCCCACTCGATCCCGTCGTCCGTGTTCTTGATCCATCGACCGTGGCCCATGAACATCGCGTGGAGAAGATGCCCGAACTCGTGGAAGAGCGTCTCGACCTCGAGGTACTCCATCAGGGCGGGTCCCTCCTCCGGATCGGGGAAGTTGCACATGAGGGCCGCCTGGGGTAGCGAGATCCCCGCGATCCCTCGGACGAGGATCGATGCCGCGGCATGCGTGTACTTGTCCTTCCGCGGATGGAGGTCCAGATAGAATCGACCGATTCGCCGATCGCCATCGACGACGTCGTACACGTCCACGGACGGATGCCAGACCGGGACGCCGGACACGCGCTCGTACCGGACTCCGAACAGTTCGCGGGTGATTTCGAAAAGGCCCTCGAGGACCTTCCCGAACGCGAAGTACGGCCGGAGGAGCTTCGCGTCAAAGTCGAAATTCTCCGCGCGCACGAGTTCGGAATAGAAGTTCGTGTCCCATGCCTGGAGCGAGGTCGCGTTCGGCACGTCCTTCCGCTTGCGGGCGATCAGGATCTCGGAGTCCTCCTTCGCCCGTTCCTCCGAGGCGGCGCGGACCTTCGCGAGGAAGTCGACGATGCCCTTCGCGGATCCGATCATCTTGTCCTGTACGATGTAGTCCGCGAAGCTCTCGTGTCCGAGGACCCGCGCGAGTTCGTGGCGCGTGGCCATGAGCTTGGACAGCGTCGCGAGGTTCGCGGGATGGCCGCGGTTCAGGTGCTCCCATTGGAGGCGCCGCCGGACCTCCGGGTCCCGGGCATATCGGAAGACGGGGATGATGTCCGGGTACTTCGTCGTGATCGTGATCCTGCCGTCGGGTCCGGGCGGATGCGCCTTGACGAAATCGGCCGGCAGGCCCGCGAGGTCCGCCGCTCCGTCGACCTGGATCGAACGCTCGTCCTCGCGGATCGTGCGGTCAAAGTCCTGTCCGGTCGCAGTTATCTCGTCCCGGAGTCCCTTGATCCGCTCGCGGGTCGCGGCGTCTCGGTCGACCCCGGCCAAACGGAAGTCCCGGAGGATCTTGCGGACCGCGTACTTCGTCTCGGGATCCTCCTGCGACACATCGAGGTCGACGAACGCATCGTACAGAGGGCGGTTCAGGGCGAGGTCCGTCGCGAACCGCTCCGCCTCCTGGTACCACTTGTCCGCGGTCTCGCGGACCGCGGCATTCGGATGGACGTCGAACAGGAATCGACTTTGGCCTTGAAGTTCCGAGAGTCCGGACAGGAGGCGGTCGTAGGGCACGAGGAGGTTCTCGATGGTCCGCGGACGGCCGCGTCCGAGGATCTCCTCGAGACGTTGCCGGCATTCCGCCAGGCCCGCAGCGGCCTCTTTCCCCAGGGACTCCGCATCGGACGCGAACAGGTACCGCGGGGCTGTGAGAGGACTCGCGTCCGACCGACGGTCTCCCTCCGCCGTCGCTCGGCTCGCGGGCATGGAGCGACGGAATGGTTCGCGGGCTAAGTAATTTGTTTCCCAGAAAGGGGAAGCGTCTCCGCAAAGGCTTTGTCCGAGGGGACGTGATGGCGCCGATGGATGATGACGACCGTCCTAGCGGCGTCCGGGGTCTGGAAATCCTACGACGGACGATCGGTTGTCCTTCGAGACGTGAACCTGGAGGCGCGGGCCGGGGAGGCGGTCCTCATCTGGGGCGCTAACGGAAGCGGCAAGACCACGCTCCTCTCGATCCTCGGCGGACTCGATATCCCGACGAAAGGCTCGGTGGTCCTGGGAGGGCGCGAGATCGCCCGCCTCAAGGAATCGGCGCTCGCGAAGGTCCGCCTCCATGACGTCGGCTTCGTGTTCCAGACGCACAACCTGATCGACGACCTGACCGTCGAAGAGAACGTGGCGTTGCCGTTGCGCCTCGCGCGCCGACCTGCGGACGACCGCGTCGCGGATCTCCTCCAGACGTTCGAACTCGTTCGACTCGCGGCCCGCCGACCGAACGAAATTTCCGTCGGGGAGGGCCAGCGGGTCGCCGTCGCCCGGGCTCTCGCGAACGGTCCCAAGGTGATCTTGGCCGACGAACCGACCGCGGCCCTGGACGCGAAAGGAACCGCGGCGGTCCTCGTGGCGTTCGAACTCGCGCGCACCTCCTTCCACGCGGCGCTGATCGTCGCGAGCCATGACGCCCAGCTGCCCGGGTTCTCCGCCGAAGCCCATCATCTCGAGGAGGGAACGCTCCGTCCGAGCGGCTGAGCGAAGCCTTTATCCACGACCGCGATTTGCGACGAAGACGACGTAGGCGGCCGGATGAATAACGCGCGGGATCGGGTGGTCCAACTCGTCGGCCGCGGGTGGGACCAGGTCAAAGGATCCCTGTATCGGAACGCGATTTTCATCATGCTGACATCCGTGATCTCGAGCGGACTGGGCTTCTTCTTCTGGCTCGTGATCGGAAACGCGTACGACAAGAATGACGTCGGGTCCGCGATCGTGTTGTTCCAGACGCTGGGGTTCATCGGCACCCTCGGGAGCCTCGGAATCGGGGTCGGCCTGATCCGATACTTGCCGGAGACGAAGGACCAGACTGCCCTCGTGAACGCAGGACTCACGATATCCGGCGTGGTGACGCTCGTACTCAGCCTCGTGTTCCTCGCCCTCCTCCCGCTCGTGCTCCCGAACCTCGCCTTCGTGTTACAGTTCCCGCTATACATCGCCACGATCTTGGCGGCGACGGTCGCGCTCGGTCTGGCTCCGATCTTGGACAGCACCTCGATCGCGGCCCGTCGCGCGGAGCTGCAGACCTGGCGGAACACGATCTTCGCCTTCCTCAAAATCCCCCTCGCGCTCGGAGTCGTCACGTTCCTGCCGGGACGAGCAGGCGTCTTCCTCTCGCTCTCCCTCGCCTTCGGCGTAAGCGTCGTCGTCCTCGGGGTCTGGCTCCTTCCTCGAGCCGTGCCCGGCTACCGCCCTCGGGCGGATTTTCGAACCGAACGAGTTCGGCCCATCCTGCGATTCTCGCTCGGCAATTATGTCGCCATCGTAATCGGTGCCGCGGGGAGCCTCCTCCCGACGCCGCTGATCTACGACGTGCTCGGACCGTTCCAAGGACCCCCGAACGCGGCGTATTTCTACATCGCGCTCATCGTCGCGAGCCTCCTTTACATCATCCCGGGTTCGGCATTCACCTCCTTCTACGCGGAAGCGTCCCAGAAGAACATGGACCGCCGCCGAGGGGAGCGGGACGCGATCCTGCTCAGCGTCGGCCTCCTGATCCCGGCCATCGCCGCCATGTGGTTCTTCTCCGAACCAATGCTTCGACTGTTTGGCGATCCCGCCTACGCGGACCAGGCCGTCACGCCGCTCCGAATCCTCAGTTTGGCCTCGATCCCCGTCTTCATCAACGGGATTCTCGGGACGCGCGTGCGGGTCCGGAAGCGGACCCTGCCGTTGATTGTCTCCGCCACGATCGCCACGGTCATCACGTTGGGTCTCGGATTCGTGCTCCTCCAGAATCCCGACCTCGGAATCGACGGACTCGCCTATGCGTACGTGCTCGGCCAGGTCGCCGCGATGCCCTACCTGTTCTACGAGGCCCGCGAGGCGTTCGACGCGGTCCCGCAGGAGCCCCTTTTAGGGCAACCCTTGGAGTGAGGCATGGCCACCGCGACGGCGACGGCCGAAGTCGTCCCCGCCAGGACCTCGCGGTGGACCTACCTACTCGCCTACCTCGCCCTCGTGATTGTCGCCGAGATCCTGATCGCGGTCCCGGGCGGAGCGACCGGCCAAGATCGGCCGCTCCAACCGATCGGGCTCGCGATGCACATCCTCCTCGTCTTCTCGCTCATGTTCCTCTCCGTGCTCCTGCAGCCCAAGGACGCGCCCCTCGCGAACCTCTTGGTCGCGGTGAGCCTCGCGTCCCTCGTTCGCGTGTTCTCCCTCGCGGTCCCCCGGTTCGCGTTCCTCGCGACGCCGGAGTCGAATGTGTACAACACGATTCCCTGGCTCGGGCTCGTCAGCGTGCCGCTCCTCGTGTCCGTCGCCGCGGTGGCGTACGTGCAAGGATTGCGTCCGCGGGATCTCGGCCTCCTCATCCGTCGCTGGCAGGAGGTTCCCCTCCAGCTGGCGGTCGCGATGACCGGGATCCCACTCGGGCTGCTCGAGTTCGCAATCCTCCGACCCGCGGCATGGATTCCGCAAGAGACCGCGGCCCTCCTCCTCACGGGCGGGCTCGTGATCTTCCTCGCCACGGGCCTCTCGGAGGAACTCATCTTCCGCGGGATCCTGTTGAAGCGGGCGGTCGAAGCCCTCGACGAACGCTACGGGCTCCTCTACGTGACCGCGATCTTCGCGAGCCTCCACCTCTATTTCCTGAGCGCCACCGACATGGCCTTCGTCTTCGCCGTCGGCCTGTTCTATGGGTTCGTCGTGCTGAACACGAAGAACCTCTGGGGCGTCATCTTGAGCCACAGCCTCGGAAATGTAATCCTATACCTGGTCGCGCCGTTCCACTAGGCCCATGGACTTTCCGAGAAGCGTTGGCGGTCCCGACCGGGCCGGACCTAGAGCACTTCGACGACCTTCACCGCGACGATGAAGGCGAACACGACGAGGAGCGGGGTGATCGGGATGAGCAGGGTGTGGGAGAGGACCTTCGACTTCAGGCTTCCCGTCTCCTCCGCGTGGGCGCTCGTGAGTTCCCGCATGATGAGGAACAGGATCAAGGACGCGACCGCGGCGGCGCCGAAGCTCCCCGCGAGAAACGTCGACGTGACTGCCACTACAGTCGTGATCATTGCGGACCCTCTGCCCTATTACTGGACAATGATGTACGAACCTATTTAAATGCATTCCCCACGCGTCGTTTTTTCGAGAACGGGAACGTCCGCCTGTGGGAGGAAGGGTTGGCCGTTAGCGCCTTCGAGGTGCCCCGGCGCCGCCCACGAGCCCGTACACGGTCAGGGCAACGTACCATCCGACCCCGACCCAGCTGTATCCGATCCCCAGGATCAGGGCCGTGTTCAAGTGATGGTTGGTCTGCGCGAAGCCGTTGGCCCCGGGGAGCATCATGCCAGAGAGGCCGAGGATGAAACCGGCGACCAGGCCCGGTCCGATCAGGTAGCGGCCGAGGAACTTGCGGCGCGCCGTGAGCCGCTGGCGTTTGGAGCCGAGTTTCGTGTCGTCCTCATCGCCGCCGTACGAGCGAGGACCCGCGCCCGGATTCGAGTCCAGCGCCTGCGCCTCCCGGTTCGCAGTCGCCTCGACCTCGCTCAGGCTCTCGAGGAGCTCGTCGATGTCGCGGTCCACGGTGTCGCGCGTGTTCGGTTGGGTCTCCGGCAACGGCGGAGGGAGGGCCTCCCGCGAGGACTGTCGCACGACCGAGCCGAGTCTCGTATCGACCTCGCGGAGCTGCCGCGAAAACGAGGAGCGGATGCTGAGGCCCAGCCCCGCGAGCCCCACGAGGAAAATCGCCGCGACGAGCATGTAGGTCGTGTAGACCCACCGGGTGATGGGGGCATCATACCACGGACCCGGAAGGCTTTGCGCGAACTGCCAAGAGGCGATGGCGATGATGGCGAAGTAGATGCCGAATCCCACCGCGAGGACGCGCGGTCGCAACTGCCGAGCCATTCGCACCCCGCCTGATTGGGGAACGGATATATTTCATCCCCTCCTTCTCACTTTTGATTCCATCTAAGAGTCCGGCCAAAGGTATATCCGACCCCGGTCCCCTCTCCCTGGTTGGAGGCGGGCTCACCCGCGGTGGTCGGGCCTTTCGGAGGGCGGATTGGATGGGATTCCCGACGCGTTCGTCCCGGTTTGTCGTTCGTGAGATCCTGTTGGTCGGCATCGCGGCCGCCGCGTCGTTCGTCTTCATCAACCACGACAACCTCTACCTGTCCCACCCTTTCCGCCTCTCGGACGCCCGGATCGAGTCCTATTTCCTCGCGACCGCGATGGCCTACCTGTTCCTCCGCCTTGTGATCGTCGCGTTGGAGTTGCGTCTCCCGCGGGGGCACAGCGAACTCGTGCGATGCCCGGAGTGCGGACAATGGCTCGACGACCCGAGCGCCGCGGGCCTCGAGGCCCATCGCCGGATCGAGCTCACGCCGAAGCCGTCGCGGAAGGAGATCGTCTCGGCAGTCGCCTTGCGGAAGGCGGTGGACGCGGCGCGGTTCGGCAACCTGACGCATCCGATGGAATCCCAGGAGCCCAATCCCGCCGCCCGGATTCCCGCGAACGCCACGAGCGAAGATCTCGTCGCGGCCCTGAACGATCCGGACTACCTCGAGCGGATGCGGCACAGCCCGCGGCCGCCGGTGGATCCGCGCTTCAAGCGCTGAGGCCGACGAACACGAGTAGCTCCTCGAGGACTCGGTACGTGAAGCCCCAGATCAGCCACTCGCCGAACGTGTATGAGGGCACGTACAGTTCGCCGAGGATCGTGGGGACGAGCGTCTTACCCTGGGTCGCCGGCAACGCTGTGAGGGGCGTCCAGAACACGGACGTCATCTCGGGACCCGGGCTCGCCTCGAGCGGCACGGTCGCGATCGCCACGAACGGCACGACGAGCAACTCCGGCTTGTTGCCCGGAGCCCGAGGAGCCATGTGGCCGAGGACCTCCGCGCAGCCGTTCAAGTCGATCCCGACTTCCTCGCGGGTCTCGCGGATCGCGGTGCTCAGCAAGGTGCCGTCCTCTTCGTGATGCCGTCCGCCGGGGAGGCCGACCTGGCCGGACCATGGATCTCCTTCCCGTTTCCTGCGCTCGCCGAGTAGGACCTCGAGCCCTTGCCCGCCTTCCCTCAGGAGGATCATGACCGCAGCCGCGGGCTTCGCCCTGAGCTCCGCCTCCGCCAATTCGAGGGGGAGGAGGAACTTCCGCAGCCGCTCGATGGAGGCCTCGGACAATGAGAAATGGCAAGGCATTATCGGTATTAGGATTCGCGGACGACGACAGGACCCGATGCGTTCCGGGCAACGTTGGACCTGCCGAATCTCGATGATGGTGACGGAGGTCTTGAATTGGCGTGAGCCTCGGCGTCGAGCGAACGTCCCACGGGGCTCGGATGGGAGGCGGCGACCTCCCGGAATCCTGCCCCGTTGAAGCGAAGTCGATTTATCTCCCGCCGAATTGGCGGGGCACCATGGGGCCTGCGACGGGACCGCCGAACGCGTGGCGATGTGCCGCGGCGGTGGCGATGGTGCTCCTCGGCCTCACGTCGCTCCTTTCGATCTCTCCCGAGGCCTCCGCCGCGGGACCGACCCTCACGATCGTTTCTCCCACGGACCGTGCCATCATCGGGAATGGGAGCCCTGTCTACGTTGTCTACGAAGTCTCGAGCTTCAACCTCACCCCGCCCGGGGGCGGTCCCGATCCGAATGGCGGGCACACGCTGATCTTCGTGGACGGCGCGCTCACCCTCGAGACGGCCGCGCAGGCAGTTCCGCTGAATCTGCCCTCCGGGGGCCACGTCATCGAATTGCGGCTCGTGTCCACGAACGGATCGTCGTTGGTCCCCGATGTCAGCGCGTCGATTTCGGTCACGGTCACCCAGGGACCGGCGACCGGCACACCGCGAATCGAAATCCGGTATGTCGAGATCACATTTCCGACGCCCAAGCTCGTGCTCGGCCGCGACGTGACGGTCTCCTTCCAGATCACCGACTTCGCCCTGGTGCCTCCGGTTCGAGGCGAACCCGCGCCGAATGAAGGCCACATCGAGGCCTACCTGGACGGCGTCCACTACAGTTCGGTCACGGCCTTCCGGCCGATCCCCTTCTCCGATCTGCCGGACGGGGACCATACCGTCACCCTTCGGTTGGTCGACAACGCGGGCACGCCGCTGACGCCGGACGCATCGGATTCGGTCACGTTCCGCATCCAATTCGCGCCGATCGTGGACATCAATCCCTACCTGTCGGTGATCCAAATCATCCTGGCTGCAGCAATCTTGATCGTGCTGTTCTATCGGGATTGGGGGCGCTCGATCCTCGACCGCCTCGTCGCACGAATCCGTGGGAGGAACGCATGAGGACCCTGCAGCATTCGTCGGAAAGGGGCTCAGATTCCCGAAGACGTTCCTGCGTCCTCGTGCTGAGCTTAATAGGCGTTCTCGCCGCGTCGTTCTCTGCTTCGACCGCGAAGGCCGCCGCTCCGACCCTGACGATCCTGTCTCCGAGTGACGGGGCTCTCGTCCCCGGCGGCGATCCCGTGGTGGTTCGCTTCGCCGTCTCCGACTTCACAATCGTCCAGCCCGGAAGGGCCGGGCAGATCGGAGGTCCGAACGAGGGACATGCGCGGGCATTTTTGGATGGCCAAGTCGTTCGCCTCGTCACCGACCTCGAGCCGTTCTCGCTCTTCGTCCCCTCGGGACCTCACACGATCCGGATGCAACTCTTCGCGGACAACGGCACGCCGCTGAGTCCGGACGTGAGCGCATCCGTCCGCATCATCGCCACGCAGGGTCCCGCCGCCGGGGTGCCTCGCATCAAGATCCTCTCTCCCACGCCGCTCGAGGCGACGGGCCACGGCATCTACGTCTCTTACCGGATCTCGAACTTCACCCTCGTGGATCCGCACGGACAGCCGAACGCGCCGAACGAAGGGCACCTGCAACTGCTCGTCGAAGGGATCGTGGTGATGGAGGTCGTCCAATACGACCCGGTCCTCCTCGTCTCCCTGCCGGACGGCGACATCACGATCGGAGCGCGCCTCGTGAACAACGACGGGAGCGAGCTGACCCCGAGCGCCGCCGCGAGCGTCGCGATCCACGTGGCCGCGTCCTCCGCAGTCAGCCTGCCGCTCGTTTCCAACGGCGGAATCGCGCTGCTCCTCGCTTTCATCCTGGTCGTCCTGATCCTCCGACGGAGACAGGCCGCGCGTGCGAACGACAAGCTCCGCGTGGAGAAACCGTAGCCGGAGGTGGTCGGCGTGAATCGGACAGCCCTCATCCTCGTCTGCGTGACGATCGGGCTGGTCGGAGGGTCCGGCATCTTGGCGCCGAACGCACGCGCGGCTCCGGGACCCACGCTATCCATCGTGTCTCCCGTGAACAACGCGATCGTCGGCAACGGATCGCCGGTCGCGATCGTCTTCGCGGTCACGAACTTCAATCTCACCGAGCCGGACGCCGGCCCGTCCACTCCCGACTCCGGCCACGCCGCGGTCTTCGTCGACGGCGGATTCGCGGAGACCTCGAGCACGAACACGGTCGTAATCCCGCTCCCCTCCGGCCCGCACGCGATCCGTTTGCAGCTGGTGATGAACAACGGATCCGCCCTCAGTCCGGACGTCACCGCATCGATCGCGGTGATGGTGACCCGCGGACCCGCGACGGGCGCCCCGGGCCTCTCGATCGCCTCGCCCCGCGAGGGCGCGCTCCTCGGGACCGATTCCACGGTCTCGTTCCGCGTCACGAACTTCGTCCTCGTCCCGGCTGGAGGACCCGCGGGCGTCCCGAACGAGGGCCGCATCCGCGTGCGACTCGACGGGGCGAACTATTCCGAGCTCACGGACGACGCGCCTCTGCACCTGAACCTCAAGGACGGCCCCCACACCCTGACGTTGGAACTCATCGACAACGGTGGCCAGTCCCTGACCCCCGTCGTCGCCGCGAGCTTGCACATCAGCGTCCGGGCGCTCGTCGGCCGAGTCCAGCCGTTCGACGCGACCCCGTACTTCGCCCTCGCGAACGTCCTCCTTGGCCTCGGGATCGTCGCGGCGATCTATCGCAAGCTGGAGGTGAACTGATGGCGCGAGGCGCTTGGGCAATCGCAGTCCCGCTCGTCCTGCTCAGTTCTCTGTTTGGGCTGACGATGGAAGTCCGGGCCGCAGGACCCTCGTTGTCGATCCTATCCCCCGCGAATGACCAGGTGATCGGAAACGGCACGGCGGTCATCGTTCGCTTTGCCGTCTCGAACTTCGCGTTGGTGCAACCGGGCCGAGTCGGGCAGACCGTGAATCCGACCGAAGGCCACGTCGACATGTATGTGGATGGCGCCTACTCGCGGCTGCTGACGAGAGTCGAGCCGATCTCCCTCTCTTTGCCATCTGGGCCCCATGTGATTCGCCTTCAGCTCGTCCAGAGCGACGGATCGCCTCTGGCCCCGGACGTGAGCGCGTCCGTCCGCGTCCTGATGACCCATGGCCCGGCGGTCGGGACGCCGACGATCGCGATCGTCTGGCCGAAGCCCGCTGCGGAGACCGGCCATGACGTCTACTTCGCCATCGAGGTCACGAACTTCAGCCTCGTGGACGCACATGGCCAGCCCAATGCCCCGAACGAGGGCCACCTTCAACTGGTCCTGAACGGCGTCATCCAGGAACCGCGCGCCTACGATCTCGGCTTCATCGTCGACATGCCCGACGGGGACAACACGGTCACGGCGCGTCTGGTCAACAATGACAACACGCCGCTCAGTCCCGACGCCTCGACCTCCGTCACGTTCCACATCGCCGGCGCCACGAATCCAATCGGATCGGAGCAGCTCACAGGCTCCGTCTCGGGGATCCTCGCCGTGATCCTCGTCGTGCTGCTCATCCGTCGCCGCAAGGCGGTCGCGCGATTCTCGGATCAGAAGGATCGGACGTCCTAGGCGGGAGGCCCTGGGCGCTCCGTCACGGCGGATTGAGGTTCAGGTTCGCTCGGAGCTTTCCGTCGGGAGAGCCACCACCCGACTCCGAGGGCCAAGGTGCCCCCGAGGACCCAGGCCAGGGGCAACCAGTCCGGGTTCACGCGGAGCAGCAGGCCGACGAGGAAGAAGGCGACCGTCGAGACGCCCAACGTGCCGCCGAGGACGATCAAGGCCAGGGGCCGGCGGTCCACGTTGAACTGCGCCTTGTAGATCTGGATTCCGGCCTTGGGGAGCGTGGCGAGGAGGAACAGCTGCAAGGCCAGGGAGTGCGCGCCATATTGCGTCCCTCCGAGGATCGTCATGGCGACCTGCGCGAGCACGACGCCGAGGGCGACCATCGGGACGAGGATCGCCGCGAGGAGACGACGCATGCTCGCCGTCAGCGAAGCCGGCAGGCGGTCGCGGATCGAGCCGTGGGCGTAGAGGGACTTGGACACCGACTCGGGGATGTAGTTGAGGACCTCCGCGAGCTGCAGCGCGATGAAGAAATAGGAGGTCGGGGCGGACCCGATGAAGATCAGCAGGAGGGCCGGGCCGACGCGGCTCGGCAGGGAATAGACGAGGCCGGAGAGCCAGTTGCCCGCGGAGAGCGAGGCGAGCTCTCGGAGGCGGACGGGGACCCCACGTTCGTTCTGGAGCGGCCAAACCCGCCGGACGAGGAAGAGGCTCACGAGCATCACGACGAGGAGCGGGAGCGTGTAGGCGGCAGACAGGCCCACGACGCCCTCGGACAAGAGGGCGAAGAGGAGGATGATCTTCGCGATGCCGTATGACACGGCCCGATAGGCGAGGTACTCGCTCTTCCGGGCCGCGAGGATCGAGGCGTCCGTGATCTGGAAGCACGTCTGCGACGTCGTCTGCACGACCGCGATGACGACGAGGGCCGGGAGGATCTGCAGGACCGCGAGGTCGTTGCTGACCGCGAGCACGACCAGGGAGAGGACGAGCCCCACGACCGACGCGAGTCCCCCGCCGACCAGGAGGATCCGCCACATGAGCGCCCGCGGCCGGCTCGCCCGCGGCGCATAGCGGACGAGTCCGTTGTCGAGCCCGAGGATGCCGATCGACGTCGCCAAGGAGGAGAGGCCCACGATCGACCCGGCGATCCCGACCGCGTTCGCGCTGAACAGCCGCGCCGCGAGGCCCCAGAAGACGAAGCCGAGGACGGCGCTCCCGATGCTGCCGGCGAGCACCCAACCGCCCTGCTCCCGGACGAGGGCCGCCTCGGAGATCCCTCCGGTCGAGAGGACAGGCTTCATCCAAGGGAATTCCCAGCCCTCGATGACGCTCACGAAAGATGGCAACGAGGGCGGGCCCGATAAGGATTACCCGAACTCGCGGCGCGGCGCCTATTTCCTTCGTGGAAGGCGCTCCGGATGCGTGTGTCCTTCGAGGATCCAATCGACCTCCTCGTCCAGGAGGAGATTGAAGAACGGCGTCCCGAGCTCGCGACTATGCTCGCCGGACGCGATGCAGTCTTTGTGCGAACGACGATGACCTAGGGAATGGCCCGCGTCCTCGCCTCGTCGATCGATCGCTCGACGAACGCGTCGTGGGGATCGCCCGGGACGCATCTCCACGCCCCCCTCGTTGTCGACCCGAGTCGGAGCCCGACCACGATCCCACATCGCCAGCGGCGGAGAAGGAGAAAGCCCGCGGCGGCCGCCGAGACCCGAACGGCCGGCACGAGCCCCGTCGAGAGGAGGAGGATCACGGATGCAGCGATGGCGCTCGCCTGGAGCGACCAGGACCTCACTCGCCTCTCCCCCGAACGGCATCTGCGGGCGGACGTTTAACCATTCCCTGCGGACGAAGGCCCACGCCGCATCGATTGGACCGAGTCTCGCCCCGAGAACCAGAATCGGCACCGTGGTGGGCTAGAATCGCTGATTTCAACCTTGAGAATAGGTGTGAACGCAAATATTCAAGCCTCAGGAAGAAACTCCTATCTAGGCTCAAGGGACCGTCCGTTGGGCCAGAGAGCATGCAGGGGGAGAGAGGGGGCGGAGTAGCGGAGACCTTAGTCTCAACCCTCTTGGTGCTCGCGGCGATCCTCACGGCCTTCGTCCCCTTCGCGGGTCCGTCGAGTCCCAATGTCGCGGGGCACACCACGGTCCTCCTGTCGGGACGGGCGCTCTCGTTCTCGTCGGAATCGTTCGGCCTTTCGGCGCCGGTCGTCTCGTCCGCCCCGCCGACCGGTGCGAACTTCGATTACGTCCTCACGATCGTCATGGAAAACAAAGCGATCTGCGACATCCTCACGTCGTGCAACGGAACCGCGCCGTACCTGACAAGCCTCGCGGCCGCCTCGGGCCTGGCGACGCACTACCATGGAACCATCTCGCCAAGCCTCGGGAACTACCTCTCCATCACGGCCGCGAGCACGTTCGGTTGCACGGCCGATTCGCTCCCGAACGCGTCCGCGTGCACGCGAGAGGCGTGGAACGCGTCGAACCTCGTGGACCGCCTCGAGGCGGCGAGCCTCACGTGGAAGGCGTACCAGGAGTCCATGCCGAGCAACTGCTTCGGCGGCAACCAGTACCCGTACGCGGCGAAACACAATCCGTTCGTTTATTACAAGGACATCGCGACGAACGCGAGCCGCTGTGCGCGGGTCGTCCCGTCCGGCACGTCCAACCAGGTCCTGCTGAACGACCTCGCTTCCACCGCGACGGCCTCGAACTACATGTGGTTCACGCCGAACCTCTGCCACGACATGCACGATTGCAACGTGACGGCGGGCGACACCTTCCTGTCCGGGCTCGTGCCACAAATCCTGAACAGCACGGTGTTCCAGACGCAACGGGCGGCCCTCTTTATCACGTTCGACGAAGACGGGGGCGGACGGGGCTCGCCGGACCTCTACACGGTCTGGGCCGGACCCACTGCGAGGCACGGCTTTCAATCGAACGTCCCGTACACCCACTACTCCGCCCTCCGCACGATCGAAGCGAACTGGAACCTCACGCCCCTGACCGCGAACGATACGGCGGCCGTCCCCATGAACGAGTTCTTCCCCGGCCTGCCCACCGCGCGATTCGTCACCTCTCCGACGTGGCCCAAGGGAAACACGACGGTCACGTTCGACGGGTCCTCGTCCTCGAGCGACGTCCCGAACGCCACGCTCCAGTACCGATGGGACTGGACGAACGACGGGACGTGGGACACGAACTGGTCCACGACGCCGACCGCGACCCACGCCTACGGCTCGTCGGGCGTCTACACGGCCGCGCTCCAAGTCCAGGACGTCCATGGTTCGAACAAAACGACCCGCATCGTCACGGCGGATGACCTGCCTCCCGTCACGACCGCCACCCTCTCTGGGACGTTGGGCCAGAACGGCTGGTACACCGGGACGGTGACCGTCACCCTGAACGCGACGGACGACCGCAGCGGCGTCGCGTACACGACCTACCATCTGGACGGATCCCCGGTGCGGACCTATGTGAACCCGATCGTCGTGAGCGCCGACGGAGTCCACACGCTCACCTACCATTCGGCGGACCGGGCCGGCAACGTCGAGCTCCACAAGGACGCGACCTTCCAGAAGGACGGGACCGCTCCCGCCACCGCGGTCGCATTCTCCGGGACGTTGAACGGAAGCCAGTTCCTCACTCCGATCCTCGTCACCCTGTCTCCGACGGACGCGCTCTCCGGGGTCGCGTCGACTCGGGTCCAGATCGATGGCGGCGCGGTGACGAACTACACGCTCCCGGTCCTGGTCAGCAACGTGGGGACCCATTCCGTCCAATACCATTCCATCGACGTCGCGGGGAACATCGAGCCGACGAACTCCTTCGCGGTCGTCAACGGGACGATCACGGGCGTGTCCCTGCTCTCGCAGGCCATCCTGAACGGGACTGCGGGGTCCTCCGGCTGGTACACGTCGGCCGTCACCGTGACCTTGCAGCTCGTAAACGGGACCTCGCCTCCCGACTCCATCGTGTATCGGCTCGATGGCGGGGCCTGGACCGTGTACGCTCAGCCGTTCCTCGCGACGGGAGACGGCGTCCACAGCCTAGACTTCAACGCGACGAATGGCGCGGGCCTGAACGAGGCGACCCATCACATCGCGATCCGAATCGACACGACGCCGCCCGTTTCCACGTCGACCCTGTCGGGCAGCCTTGGCAACGATAGTTGGTACGTCTCCGTTGTCACAGTCGTCCTGAGTGCGACGGACGCCACGAGCGGGGTGGCGAACCTCTCCTATCGGATTGACGGAGGCTCCTGGTCCCTCTACGCGGCTCCCTTCTTCCTGAACGAAGGGCGACACACGCTCGACTACCACGCGACGGATATCGCGGGCCTCTCTGACATCGGCCATTCGGTAAGCGTCAAGGTCGACACGACGAAACCCGTCTCGACGGCGGCCGCCTCCGGGACGCCCGGGAACAACGGCTGGTACGTCACGCTTGCCACCCTCGTCCTGAATGCATCGGATCTGACGAGCGGCGTGGCGCGCATTTCGTACCGGGTCGACGGGGGTCCGTGGCAGACCTATTCCGTTCCCTTCGTCCTCGGCGAGGGCGTGCACCTCGTCGAATACAACGCCACGGACAACGCCGGACTCACCGAGACCACGAACTCTCTGACCGTGAAGGTCGACACCGTGGCTCCGGTGACGACGGCGTCGCTGTCCGGGACGCCGGGCAGCAATGGCTGGTTCGTCTCGGCCGTGACCGTGTACCTCAACGCGACGGACGCGACGAGCGGCGTGTCGAACATCACGTACCGGATTGACGGAGGGCCGTGGAGGGCGTACGCTGGCCCCTTCGTCCTCGCCGAAGGCCGTCATGCGGTCGACTTCCAAGCTACCGATCTTGCCGGGAACGTGGAGTCCCGGGTTACCCGGACGATCTTGGTCGACACGACGCGGCCCTCCACCAACGCGAGCCTGTCGGGAATCCCGGGCCACAGCCCATGGTACGTCAGCGGCGTGACGGTGTACCTGAACGCCTCTGACACGACGAGCGGAGTCGCCGGCCTCGTGTACCGCGTGGACGGAGGCAATTGGACGGCCTACTCCGGCCCGTTCACCCTGGCCGATGGCGTGCATCTCATCGAATACCATGCAACCGACGTGGCAGGGCTCGTGGAGTTGACGAAGTCGCGGACCGTCTCGATCGATACGGTTCCCCCGACGACGACCGCCACCCTGTCTGGAACCGCGGGCGCGAACGGTTGGTTCGTGTCCGCGGTGACCGTCACCCTGAGCGCGACGGACGCCACAAGCGGGGTCACGAATATTTCCTACCAGATCGACGGAGGCATCTGGCTCGTCTACGCTGGACCGTTCGTCGTCGGGCAGGGAGTCCACACCGTGGATTACTTCTCGGTGGATCTCGCGGGGCTCACGGAGGCAAAACATTCGCAGGTGATCGATGTCGATACGACGGCCCCGGCCACGACGGCCACCCTTGCCGGGACGACGGGTGCCAACGGATGGTTCACGTCGGACGTCGTCGTGAGTCTCACCTCGAGCGACCCGGAGAGCGGCATTGGCAGCGTCTTCGTCCAGGTCGACGGGGGAGGGTGGGTCGTCTACACGGGCCCGGTCACGCTGATGGATGGGAGGCACCTCGTCGACTATTACGCTGTGAACAACGCAGGGTTATCAGAAGCCTCGCATACCGTCGCCATCCTCGTCGACACGGTTCCTCCGACGACAGTCATCTCTCTGTCCGGAACCCTCGGGGCCAACGGATGGTACACGTCGAATGTGACGGTCTCGCTCACCGCGACGGACGCGACGAGCGGCGTGGCGAACGTCTCATATCGAATCGATGACGGCCCTTGGCTCGCGTATGCGGGCCCGTTCGCTCTCGATGAGGGGTCCCATGTCGTGGACTATTTCTCCTCGGATGTCGCGGGGCTCGTGGAGACGAAGCATTCGCAGAGCATCGCAATCGATACGACGCCCCCCTCCACGACCGCCTCGGTCTCCGGGACGGCGGGCGCGAATGGATGGTATATCACGACCGTCGTCGTCAGCCTGTCCGCGACCGATCCGGTGAGCGGAGTCTCGAATGTGTATGGCCATGTCGATAGCGGGCCGTGGCAGATCTACTCGGGACCCGTCACGATCGGCGACGGAGCGCATGTCTTCGAATACTACGCCGTCAACGGAGCGGGCCTGGTCGAGGGGACGCATTCCCTCTCCCTCGCGGTCGACACCACCCCACCCGCGAGCACGATCTCGCTCTTCGGAACGGCCGGGGCGAACGGATGGTACCTCTCCAACGTGACCGGCTACCTGAGCGCATCGGACGCCACGAGCGGCGTCGCGAACCTTTCCTACCAGATCGACGGAGGCTCGTGGCTATCCTACAACGGTCCCTTTGTTCTGGGCGAGGGGCTGCACACGGTGGCCTACTTCGCCTCCGACCAAGCCGGCCTCGTGGAAGCGATCCATTCCACAACGGCGGCCATCGACAGGACCCCTCCCTCGACGGCCGCGACAATCACGGGGACCGCCGGGGCGAACGGATGGTACGTTTCGAACGTCATCGTGGGCCTCTCGGCGAACGACTCCGGGAGCGGCGTCGCAGCCACGTACGTTCAAGTCGACGGTGGAAATTGGGCGATCTATGCAGGCCCGATCACGTTGACGGAGGGGAACCACGTCCTCCACTACTATGCCGCAGACGTCGCCGGCCTCATGGAAGCGACCCATTCCCTCTCCGTTTCCGTGGACGTGACGCCTCCCGCGACCGCGAGTTCCCTCGCCGGGACCGCGGGTGCCAACGGATGGTACACGTCTAACGTGACGGTCTCGCTCACCGCGACGGATGCGACGAGCGGCGTCGCCGCGGTGAATTATCGGATCGACAGCGGCTCTTGGCTCGTGTACGCCGGCCCCATCGTGCTCGGCGAAGGTCGTCACCTGTTGGAATACAGGGCGAGCGATGTGGCCGGCAACCTTGAGGCAATCCACGCCCGCAGCATCGCGGTCGATTCGAGCCCTCCCTTCAGCTCCGTCAGCCTGTCCGGCACGCCGGGCGCGAACGGCTGGTACGTAACCGGGGTATCCGCCACGCTCACGGCGACGGACGTGACAAGCGGGGTCGCGACCATCGAGTACCGGATCGATGGCGGACCTTGGGTGACCTACGACCGTCCTGTGACGCTCGGAGAAGGTCGGCATGTCCTCGGGTTCCGTGCGACGGACCTGGCCGGTAACCGGGAGATCGACCGATCCGTGAGCGTCCTCGAGGACACCACGACACCTGCGAGCTCCGCGGTATTGCAAGGATCGATTGGCGACAACGGATGGTATCGGTCCAACGTGACGGTCTCTCTCAACGCCTCCGACGCCACGAGCGGCGTCGGGCAAATCTCGTATCGACTCGACAACGGCTCCTGGCTCGTGTATCAGGGGGCCTTCGTCCTGACGAATGGCGAGTATGTCCTCGAGTACTTCGCCACGGATGCCGCCGGACTCGAGGAGCCGACGCACACGACGACGATCCGCATCAACACAATCGCACCGATCACAACGGCCTCGGCCTCCGGCACGGTCGGGGCAAATGGATGGTACGTCTCGTCCGTCTCGGTGACGTTGAATGCCTCCGACAGGGACGGCGGCGTCTCGCAGATCTTCTATCGATTGGACGGAGGATCGTGGACCGTGTACTCCGGGCCCCTCGTCTTGGGGGATGGCCGACGGGTCCTCGACTATTACGCCACGGACCGCTCCGGAAATCTGGAACCGGCCCATACGAAAACCTTCTCGATCGACACGGCGCCTCCGGTGGCCTCGGCCAGTTTGCTCGGGACCGTCGGCGCGAACAACTGGTACGTCTCAAACGTCACCGTTACACTGGATGCCTCCGATGTAACCAGCGGCGTCGCGGGAATCCGGTACCGCATCGACGGAGGCCCGTGGCAACCGTACGGAGGTCCATTCCTGCTGGGACCAGGCCGCCATTCCGTCGACGTGTTCGCGTTCGACGCCGCGGGATTGTGGAGTCTCTCATCGACGACGAAGATCCTCATCGATGTCGTCGGACCCACGACCGTCGATGGAGTGTCGGGGATCGCCGGCGAGAACGGATGGTACGTCTCGGACGCAACCGTCACGTTGACCGCCTCCGATTCCGGGAGCGGCGTCGCGTCGACCGCCTACCGCCTCGATGGCGGCGCCTGGATCCCATACGCCGGGCCGTTCTCGATTTCGCAGGGCGGCCGGCACCTCCTCGAGTTCGCCTCCGTCGACAAGGCGGGCAACCGGGGACCCATCGTCGCGGATTCCGTGGACGTGCAGGCCTCGAAGCCGTACTTCCTCTCCCTCACGGGGTCGGCGAACGCGACTTCCTCACCAGTCCGGATTACCTGGAGTGCGGCGGACAACGACTCCGGGATCGCCGGATACGAGGTGCGCGTGGACGACGGCGCCTTCTTCTCGGTCGGCATGGCGACGTCGGTCCTGCTGAACCTGACCGACGGTTCGCATGTGGTTCATGTCAAGGCCCTGGACGTCGCGGGACAGTCGACGATCGGGACGTTATCCATCCAAGTCCTTTCCGCGTCGGGCGCACCATTCGGATCCCTGTTCCTCGTCGTCGGGGCACTGGTCGGTGGCGCCGTCGCGATCGTCGCATTCCGCGTGTGGCGCGGCCGTCGCGGCCCGAACACGAAGTCCCGCTGATTTGGAGACCGGACTCGGGGAATCGCAATGCGAACGTGCCTGACAGAATCCGGTTCCTTCGTTTCCATTCCCGATAGTACGGGCGACGATTTCGCCCAAGGTTTTTACAGGGTCCGAGGCTACAGGCGGAACACGCGAG
>Ga0209378_1000517_pt1 | contig 28556 bp, 28 predicted proteins | sample GraSoiAngelo_156_FD_186170 | JGI IMG/M metagenome (GOLD analysis project Ga0209378, IMG submission 186170) | Grasslands soil microbial communities from the Angelo Coastal Reserve, California, USA - 14_1009_13_40cm (SPAdes) (version 2) | ecosystem: Environmental > Terrestrial > Soil > Grasslands ...
CTTTGGGTCTCAGATCATCTCTTCCTCGGCAAGGACGCGGTGAACGTCGACTGTCTCGAAGCTTGGACGCTGCTCGCAGCCCTCGCTATGCGCACCGACCGCATCCGCATCGGACCGATGGTCACTTCGCAGTCCTACCGGAATCCGGCGCTCCTGGCCAAGATCGCGGCGGCGGTGGACGTGCTGAGCCGTGGACGGCTCGACTTCGGCCTGGGCGCCGGCTGGAAAGAGATCGAGTACCGCGCGTACGGGTACGACTTTCCCGATGCGCCGACGCGCGTCACGCAGATGATCGAGACGCTCGAGATCTGCACCCGGATGTGGCGCGAAGACCGCGCGACCTATCACGGCAAGTACTACCGCATCGATGACGCGCTCTGCTCGCCCAAGCCGGTGCAGCGGCCGTTGCCGATCTGGATCGGCGGCTCGAAGCCGCGCGTCATGCGCGCCGCCGCGAAGTACGGCGACGCCTTCAACATCACCGTCAGTGCCTCCGCGCCGACCGATATTCCTGACCGGCTGCGGGACCTGGATGAGGCCTGCCGTGCGGTGAATCGTGACCCGAAGACGCTCCTCCGCAGCGCGTTCCTCATCGCGTGCGTGGGGACCACGCAGGAGCGGGCGGACGCCCTCGTCGACCAGCTCGCCCTACGCGCGAAGACCGACCGCGCCGGGTTCCTCGCCTCGCGTCCTGGCCTCATCTTCGGGACGCCCCAGATCGCTCTCGAGAAGCTGCGCTCGTACGCATCGCTCGGCATCGGGCACGTCAATGTGATGTTCCAGCCGTACGGGACCGAGCGCGAGCAGATCGCCGCGCTCGGCGAGACGGCGAGGGACCTCGCCGCCAGCACCGCCGCGGCCTGAAGATCGCCTGGCTACGATGAACCGCGACGACCTTACGGATCTGCGGCGCAATACCGTGATCTGGATCGCAGTCGTCCTCTGGCTCGGAGTGAGCTACCTGCTCGCGATCGCGCCGGCGGGTCCATACGCGAATGCGCTGCAAACGGCTTTCACCGTGTTCCTAGCGGTGGTGATCCCGCTCGTCTCGCTCCTCATCGCCGCCACCTGGGTCCTGGCACTGCGGGGCCGCGGACGCGGTCGGGAGCGAGGTTCGAAAACGCCTCGCAGCTAATCGCGCGGGCGCTTCAAGTGGTGGTCCGTCTCGCGCTGAAACGCGGATGCGAGCGCGACGAGGAGTGGCTCGCTGAACGGCGGTCCGACGAGCTGTAAGCCCACCGGAAGGCCATCGGTCGCGAAGCCGCACGGGAAGAAGATCGCGGGGATCCCGGCGAGATTGCCGGCCGCGATGAGGCCCATGTTCCCCGAGCCTGGCCCAGAGAGGTTGCGCTTGTCCGGGGGAGGCTTCGGACCACCCGGGGGCGCCGGATTGTCGAGCGGCTGCGTGATCGGTGTCGCGGTCATCGCGCGCCCGACCGACAGGATCACGTCGACGTCGCGGAACATCGCCGCGAACGCCTCCTGAAGCCGCGTGCGGAGGCGCATCGCGTGCAGGTAATCCCGCGCCTTGATCTCGAGGGCCGCCCGGAGACCTGCCTTCTGCCGCGCGTCGACGAGCTGCTCGAACCGCTTGCCCTCGATCAGCTCGGCGAAGATCTCCGCGCCTTCCGCGCTGTAGACCGTCGTCACCATCGGGCCGAACGGCATCGCCGGGAGCGTCGCGCGGACGAATTTCGGCGCAACACGCCTGAGCTCGGCGACGCCCTTTTCGAGCGCGCGCTTGGCCTCGGGGGACGCGTGCTCGGAGACGTCCTCCTCGGCGAACGCGATCCGCGCGCGCTTTGCCGCGCTCGCCGCGGCGCGCGCGGCGAGTGGTCGGAAACGCTTCCCGCTCGCGGTCGGGTCGCCGGTGTCCGCGCCGGCGATGGCTTCGAGGACCGTTGCGCAATCGTCCGCCGTCCGCGCCATCGGTCCGAGCTTATCGAGGGTCCAAGAGAGCGCCATCGCGCCCTTCCGCGAAACCGCTCCGTACGTCGGCCGGAGACCGGTGACGCCGCAGTACGCCGACGGGGTGCCGATCGATCCGGATGTTTCAGAGCCGATCGCGAAAGGCACGAGGCCCGCGCCGACCGCGGCGCCCGAGCCGCTCGATGACCCGCCCGACCACCGCTCGGTGTTCCAGGGATTGCGGCCCGGACCCTGAAGCGACGCACTCGGATAGCGGTACCCGCCGCCGCCCGCGAGTTCGACCATGGCGAGCTTCGCCGCGAGCACCGCCCCGCTTCGCTTTAGCTTAGCGACGACGGTCGCATCCTGTCCGAAGATCTGATCGCGATAGGGCGGCGCACCCCAGGTGGTCGGCGCGCCGCGCGCGGCGAGCAGGTCTTTGGCACCGTACGGCACGCCGGTCAAGGGCCCACCGTCCTTCTTCGCGAGAGCTCGATCGGCCCGCCGCGCCTCGTCGAGCGCACGCTCCGGCATGAGCGCCGCGACAGCGTTGTACTTCGGTCCGAGCTCTTCCAGAAGATCGAGATACGCACGCGCGAGCTCGAGAGCGGAGATGCGGCGCCTTCGGAGCGCCGAGGCGAGCTCAGCCGCCGTGCAGAAACGAACTTCGCTCTCGTTCACTGCTCAATCTCTCGCTTCGCGAGAGACACGCTCAAGGCTGGTCGTCTCGCTCCTCGCGGCAAAGCCTCTCGTCGCTCGTTCAACCTCAATCCGTTTTGAAGACGGTCGGCGGCTCGGTCTCGATCGGAACGCGTTGCGCGCGAAGCTCGGTCGCGGCCTTCTGCGCGTTCTCGCGCGCTTCGTCCGCAAGACGTGCGGGATCGTCGATGCTCCGCTCTTCTTCCGTCACCGAAGCGACGACAATAGCGTGCTAGGCTCGGCCGAGGAGCCAAAGCGTTGCAGTATCGACGTCAGACCCTTGTCGAGCAGCCGTTATCGCCGCGCGACTACGACGTTCCCGTCGGGTGGTGGGGCTGGAATTGGGAACCGCCGATCCCGATGTCGGTCACCGAGCTCCTTGAGGCGCGCAACATGGACGCGCGGACCGCCGCGCTGTGCGGAATGGTCCTCGAGACGCATGGCTCGCTCCTGATCGCCGCAGAGCAGCCGCATTCGGGTAAGACGACGACGCTCACCGCCTTCCTCGATTTCCTCCCGAACCGAATGCGCCGCGTTTTCTTGCGCGGCTGGGTGGAGACGTTCGATTATCTGGAGCAGACGAAGCCGCAGGAGACGATCCTCCTGGGGAACGAGCTCTCCTCGCATCTGCCGGTCTACCTCTGGGGACCAAAGGCCGTGCGCGTCTTCGAGACCTTGCGCAAGGGCTACGCGCTCGGCTCGACCTTGCACGCCGACAGCGCAACCGAAGCCGTCGCTCAGCTCACCGGCGAGCTCGGTGTTGCCCCGCCGGACCTGGCCCGCGTCGATCTGCTCATGGTCATGCGCGTATACGGGACGGCACGAGGGCAATACGCCCGTCGGGTCGTGTCGCTCCACCGGCTGATCCCGCGAGACGGCTCCGGAGTGCGCATGGTCTCCCTGGTCGAGCACGACGAACAGCACGACGAGCACGAACACGTCGAGGATGCCGAGCTCGAGCTGCTGCGAGCCCGCTGCGGGCAAAACGCGGAGGCCGAGCTCGCGCGGCGCGAGGCGTTGCTCGAAGACCTCGTTCGACGACGGCGCCGCACGATCCCCGACGTGCGCGCGGCCCTCGCCGAGTACCGTGGAGAGCGAACCCGACTCGAGATGCGAGGAGATCCGACCGTATGACGCAAGCGACGACAATCGGCGCGCTCCGCGAGACCAGCTACCGGCCGAAGACCGTGAAGCAGGAGCTCCGCGGAAACCTCATCTCGGCTCTCGCAGCGAAGCGCCCGATCTTCGACGGGATCGTCGGCTACGAAGCGACGGTCATCCCGCAGATCGAGAATGCCATGCTCTCGGGACAGGACATCATCCTGCTCGGCGAGCGCGGTCAGGCGAAGACGCGCATCGCGCGCAAGCTCATCGAGCTCCTCGATGAGGCGGTCCCGGCAATTGCGGGATGCGAGATCAACGACGAGCCCTTCGCGCCGATCTGCGCCGCATGCAAATATCGCATCGCGAACGACGGCGACTCCGTCGAGCTCGTCTGGCTCGCACCGGATCAGCGTTACAGCGAGAAGCTCGCGACACCAGACATCTCGATCGCCGACCTCATCGGAGAAGTCGACCCAATCAAGGTGGCCGAGGGCCGCTACCTGTCCGACGAGTTGACCATCCACTACGGACTCGTGCCGCGCACGCACCGGGGCATCTTCACTCTGAACGAGCTCCCCGACCTCGCCGAGCGCGTGCAGGTCGGACTGCTGAATGTCATGGAGGAGCGCGACGTTCAGATCCGCGGCTATAAGGTGCGGCTCCCGCTCGATCTCTTCGTGGTCGCGTCGGCGAACCCGGAGGACTACACGAATCGCGGCCGCATCATCACGCCACTGAAAGACCGGTTCGGCTCGCAGATCCGCACGCACTATCCCCGCGAGATCGCGACCGAGGTCGCGATCACCGAGCAGGAGCGACTCGCGTTCGTCGACGAGGGCATCACGACCGTCGTGCCGGGCTACATGAAAGAGGTCCTCGCCGAGATCTCCCAGCTCGCGCGCCGCTCGTCCGACATCTCACAGCGTTCGGGCGTCTCGGTCCGCGTCACCGTCGCGAACTACGAGAACATCGTCTCCGCGGCGCTGAAGCGGGCGCTGCGCACCGGTGAGACAAGCATCGTCCCGCGCATCAGCGATCTGCCCGCGGTGGTGGCGTCCACCGCCGGCAAGATCGAGCTCGAGTCGGTCGGAGAGATCTCCGAGGAGCGCGTCATCGACCGGCTCGTGCAGCGCGCGGTCCTGAACGTCTTCAACCGAACGTTCTCGCTTGTCGAGTTCGACTCGCTCCTCGCGGCGTTCCAGCGTGGCGCGACCATGCACGTCTCCTCCACGCTCGGCAGTCAGGAGTACGTGAAGCAGGCGCTCCAGATCCCCGGGATGAAGGGCGCAGTCGCAAAGCTCGGCGCGACCGGCAATCCCGCCGCCATCGCGGCGGCGGTGGAGTTCGTTCTCGAGGGCCTCCATCTCAATCGCAAGCTGAATAAGGAGCGCGGCGAGACGCGCTCTACGTTCAGGGCGTGAACGAGCCAAACCCGCAGGAGCCGAGCGGCAACGAGCCGCCGGGACTCGCGCGGCAATTCGGTGACGTTCGCTATTCGCGCTGGGACGGAACGCAGCGCCTCGACGCACTCGAGGCCGACGAGCTGCTTGGCGCGATGTCCGACGAGCTTCTCTCGGGCGGCGATCTCGAGGATGCCATGGCGCGACTCGCTCGCTGGGGCATCCCCGGTCGCATGGAGGGCCTGAAAGACTTCCTCGAGCGGCTGCGGATGGCCAAGCAGAGGCGCGCGCAGCGCCACGATCTCTCCAAGACGTTCGACCAGCTCAAAGAGAAGCTGGAAGAAGTGAAACGGCTCGAGCGAGAGGGCCTCGATCGGCGGCGCAAAGCACCCGCGCCCAACGAGCAGCTCCGGGCGGCCATGGAGAAGCTCGCCGCCGAGCGCATAGCGCAGCTGGATGAGCTCCCAGATGATTTTGGCCGCGCGGTGCGCGCGCTCAAGGACTACGAGTTCGTCGAGCCGAAAGCGGCCCAGATGTACCAGGAGCTCCTGAAGGAGCTGCAGCAGCAGGTCCTCGGTTCCTACTTCAAGAACATGCGCGACTCCCTCCAGAACCTGACGCCCGAGCAGCTGGAGCGAACGCGGCAGATGATCCGCGACTTGAATCGCGCCCTCAAGGAACGCATGGAGGGCGGCGAGCCCGACTTCGAGGCGTTCCAGCGGCAATATCCCGAGCTCGCCGGGCATGCGAAGGATTGGGACGATCTGCTCCGCCAGCTCGCGCAGGGCATGGCCGCGATGCGGTCGCTCTGGCAGTCGATGTCAGCGGACATGCGCTCGCAGCTCGAGGAGCTCCTCGGCGCAGCCTTCAACGATCCCGGTCTGCAGGCCGCGATGAACGAGCTCGCCGAGACGCTTGGGCAGCTCATGCCGATGGAGGGCTACGAGCACGCGATCTCCGGGGACGAGCCGCTCACCCTCGCCGAGGCGCTCGGCCTTATGGACGAGATGAACCAGCTCTCGGACATGGAGGACGTGGTCCGGAGCGCACGCAACTCCGAAGACCTCTCGGCGCTGGATCGCGAACAGGTCGAGCAGCTCGCCGGACCGTCGGCGAAACAGGCCTTGGACGACCTCCGCAGGATGACCCAGCTGCTCGAAGAGGCCGGCCTCATCCGCAAGGACGGGGACCGCTACGAGCTCACGCCACGCGGCATCCGGAAGATCGGCCAACGCTCGCTCGAAGAGATCTTCGCCACGCTCAAGAAGGACGCGTTCGGTGGCCACCGCGCGAAAGCACGCGGGCGCGGCGGGGACCCGACCGACGAGCTCAAGACATACGAGTTCGGGGACCCGTTCCTGCTCGACCTTCCGGGCACGGTCCGCAACGCGGTCATGCGCGACGGCGCCGCCGTGCCGGTCAAACTGGCGGCGGACGACTTCGACGTGTACCGGACCGAGCTCGTGACCCAGTCGGCAACGGCGATCCTCGTCGATGTGAGCCGGTCGATGCTCTTCCGCGGGTGCTTCCTCGCCGCAAAGAAAGTGACGCTCGCGCTTGACTCGCTGATCCGATCAACCTTTCCGAAAGACGACCTCTACATCGTCGGCTTTTCGGCGTACGCGCAGGAGCTCAAGCCGGCCGACCTGCCGCGCCTCACCTGGAACGAGTACGTATACGGGACGAACATGCAGCATGCGTTCGAGACGGCGCGAACGCTTCTCTCCCGCTCGCGCGGGAAGAACAAGCAGGTCATTCTGATCACCGACGGGGAGCCGACCGCCCACTTCGAGCAGGGCAACCCAATCCCGCGCTTTTCGTATCCGCCGACGAAGCGCACCTTCGAGGAGACGCTCCGCGAGGTCGTGCGCTGCACGCGCGAGGGCATCACGATCAATACGTTCATGCTGGCGCGCGGCCATTACCTCGTGGACTTCGTGAACCAGATGTCGAAGATCAACACCGGGCGTGCCTTCTACGTCGAGCCGGAGCACCTCGGCGAGTACGTGCTCGTCGACTACGTCACGCACAAGAGGCGACGCGTCGCCTGATCAGTCTCCGGGCTCGCTTTCTACACGCGGTCGATCGAGCGGCGGCCGAGTGAGAAGAACGCGGCGGCGAAGCAGACGGCCGCCCCGACGAAGGGCCAGTACACGAGACCGAGCGTCGCGCCGACGAAGCCGAAACCCGCGCCGACGCGCTCGAGGCCGGGCGTCGAAAGCCCGAACAGGCTGCCGGTCTGGAACGCCCACGCGCTCCAGGCGCCGACGAAGCCGGTCCACGCGCCGAGGATCGCGGACGCCACGGCGGCCGAGCCGCCTTCGCGCGCGACCGCCCGGCCGAGCGTGACCCACACGACGACGGACACGAGGGCGCCGAGCCACCCGAGGACCGGGAGCTGCTCGAAGTAGCTGATCGCGATGAAGCCGATCGTTCCGATGAGGAAGAGACCGGGAAGTCGCATCGCCTCGAGGCTACCCGAGACCGCGCCGAGCGTCCGTATCGCACGAGACGGTCCACGCCCGCTGGTCAGGAGGGCCTGGTTGGATCGCCGGTCTTCATGAACGCCAACACGCGCCGCCAGGCGTCTTCGCACTCGCGCTTGTGCTCCGCGAAGCTCCGATCGAAGAAGGAATGGGGCGCGCCCGGATAGGTCTCGATGTGGTGCTTGACGCCCGCATCGGCCAGGGCCGTATCGAAGGCGGCGATGTCCATCGCCGGGATCCCCGGATCGTCGCCGCCGAAGAGGCCTAGCACCGGCGCGCGCATGCGCCTACCCTCCTCCGCCGGGACCGGCCAGGTCTCCCCCTCGCGCTTCGACAGACGCCCGTAGAACCCGACGACGCCCGCGAGATCCTTTTGCTCCGCCGACGAGAGGAACGCGATCCGACCGCCGAAGCAGAACCCCAGAACAAAGCGCCGCCGCGCTCCAGTCGCCTTTGCCAGATGGGCGAGGCTCGCGGCGATGTCGGCGAATACGCCCTTCGGCGTCGTCTGCTGGACGTGCGTCCTCGCGTCGAAGTCCTCCGCTCGGCGTTCGGCGCCGGCGGTGCGTCCGAAGTAGTCGAACGCGAGCGCAGAAATACCCGCGGACGCGAACCGCTCTGCGAGCTCTTCGTAGAAGGGATGGAGTCCGCGCACGTCCGGCGCGATCACCACGGCGGCGTCGCCGGCGGTCTTCGCGAGGTACGTCCGGAACTTCGTGCCGTCGGCGCTCGTGACGATCGCCTCTTCGCCGCCCGCGCCACCGGACATCGGCGGGAGAAGATCTTCGGGGATCGCGGGCGGCCGGGCACCGGGCGGATAACACATGGCGAACCTCCTGCGACGTTCGCTCGGTATGCTGCCAAAAGGTGAGCTGCGCCGTCGGGCTCGCATGGCACGATCGTTATCTCGGTCGCGGATTCGTCCCGCGGCGCGCGTCGTGGTCGCGCTATGCGCTCGCGCTCCGGTCATTCGACGACGCGGGTTTCTTCAGGCAAGGACTCGCGCCGTTTCTTGCGCCCGAGGCCAGCGAGGACGAGCTCGCGAGCGTGCACTCCGCCTCGTACCTCGCGTTCCTGCGCGAGCTGGATGCGCGCGGCGAAGGCCTGGTCGACGGCCGGCAAACGCCCGCCTACACCGGCATGCTCTTCCGCGCCGCGGTCGCGGTCGGCGGCACCGTGCTCGCCGCGCGCCTGGTCGGCAGCGGACGCGTGGCGCACGCGTTCAATCCCGCGGGTGGCCTTCATCACGCGCATCCCGATCGGGCTTCGGGCTTTTGCATCTTGAACGACATCGCTATCGCGGTGCGTGTCATGCAGCGCGACGGCGTGCGCCGCATCGGGATCCTCGATCTGGATGCGCACCACGGCGACGGGACGCAGGCGATCTTCTGGAGCGAGGACGTGCTCGTCGTCTCGATCCACGAACACGGCGGCCGGTTCTTCCCGGGCACCGGCGCGGTCGATGAGACCGGCGCGGGCGCGGGCGACGGCTTCACCTTGAACCTCCCGCTCGGGCGAGGCGACAGCGATGCAGCTTTTCTCACGGCCCTCGATGCGGGCCTCGCTCGGGTGCGCGCGCACCGGCCCGAGATCCTGCTCGTGCAGTTCGGGACCGACGGGCACGTCGACGACCCCTTCAGCCACCTCCGGTTGAGCGACGCCGCTTACAGCGTCGCGGCCGAGCGGGCGCACGCGCTCGCGCACGAGGTCTGCGGCGGGGCGCTGGTCCTGCTCGGCGGTGGCGGTTACGCCCCGGAGACCGTGGCTCGCATCTGGACTCGCGCCGTGGGGACAGTCGGCGGTTTCCGTATGCTCGCCCGGGATGGCTGACCTCAGGGAGCGAGTCGCAGCGAAACTCGCGGAGATGAGCCCCTATCTCGAACGGAGCGGCGGGCACGCCGAGCTCGTGGACGTCGAGGACGGGATTGCACGCCTCCGCGTGGCGCTCACCCGCCCGCGGACGAGCCGGCTCGTCGCGTCGCTGCAATTCAAGAGCGGTATCGAGCGCGCGCTGCTCGACGACATCCCAGAGCTCCGCGGCGTCGAGGCCGTGAACCTGCCCCCCTACACCGTGCTTGGCTGGGACCAGCCGGACTTCAAGCCCGTGGACCTGCCGAACCCCGACGGCGCCTAGAGCACGACCTTCGCGACCGCTTCCAGCTCCCGAGTCGGCGGCGCCGAGAGATCTGTCCGCAGCACCTGCACACACACGTGGTCCGCGCCGCGTCGGCGGTGCTCGACGACTCGTGACTTGATCGCTCCGGCATCGCCCCAGGCGACGATCGCGTCCACCAGCTTGTCGCTGCCGCCGTTCGCGAGATCGGCGTCGCTCCAGCCGAGCCGCCGCAGGTTCCTCGTGTAGTTGTCGAGATCGAGGTAGCGCTTCATGTGCCGGCGCGCGGTCGCGCGTGCCGTCGCCGAATCTTCGCTGAGCACGGCGGCCTGCTCCACGGCGAGGAGGGGACCCTCGCCGAGCTCCCGGCGCGCGACCGTCGTGTGCTCGACCGGGACGAAATAGGGATGGGCCCCGAGAGCGCGTTCACCCGCGAGCCGAAGCATCTGCGGGCCGAGAGCCGCGAGGACGCGGGGCGCGTCGACCTTCGGTCCGACATAGGGTGCCGCATCCATGGCATCGAGGTATCCCCGCATGTGGTCTACCGGGCGTCCATACCTCTGCCCACGCATCTTCACAGTCGGGGCGTGGCTCACTCCGATGCCCAGCAGAAACCGATCCGGGTACGCGTCGACCAGCGTTCGCGCGCCATTCGCCATAGCGATTGCATCGCGCGCCCAGATGTTCGCGATCCCCGTGGCGATGATGAGCTGCTGCGAGGCGGCGAGGAGGACACCCGCATTCGCGAAAGCTTCCCTGCTGCCCAGGCCTTCGCCGATCCACAGCGCTCCAAAGCCGAGTGACTCGAGCGCACGGAGATACGCTCGCGCGGCCGCCACCGGCAGACGGTCGAGGTCGATGGTCCAGACGCCGACCGCTCCCAAGCGCCTGGCCCACCCGCGGGCCTTCTCGTGAGCGATGCCAGCAAGCCCAGGGCTCGCGCTCATCGTGTGAAGCGTACGCGCGGCGCTTCCGCGAGATCGAACTCGCTCATTCGCTCGCGTCCCAAGGAGACGAGTCGCTCGCGCGCCGATGTCGCGTCGGCGACGAGCGCCGCGACGTCGATGCCCTGACAGGAGGGCACGAAGGGCCGCAGGCGGTCGATGCCTTCCTCGAGGAGGACCGCTGCGCCGTGGAAATTGCCGCGGCGCCAGTGATGGAATCCGACGCCGACCTGGAGAATCCCGTGATAGAGATCGCGGATCGGTGGGCTCGTCGCCCGCCAGAGGAGCTCGAGTGTCTCGTGCTGCTCGAAGAATTCGCCCGCGTTGAACTGCTCGATTCCCCTCACGAGCTCGGGCGGGGGCGGTTCACCGCAACGTGCGCGCGCGGGCTCGTTCGGCGCTCCGGCGGGCGCTCGCTTCGGCGGGCGCGCGGTCTTGCGCGCGCGGCTACTTGGCTCGGGCGTGCTCGGGCCCGAGGATCTTGCGGAAGTGGAGCTCCTCCTCGATGAACTCGCGCACCGTCTCGTTCTCGAATGCTTTGGGGAGCCCTTCTGGCGTGTCCGCATAGGAGACCTTGATGCCCTCGTGGAGATCGTGCGCGGCCACGAGAAAGCCGTGCGGCAGCTGGTACAGGCGCGTGTATTGAAAATGCCAGACGGGCCCGGTCTGTCCGATCGCGCGGCCCTCGAACTTGATGACGCGCGGCTCCTCGCTCACGATCTTCGCGTGCTTGGCGATCTCGCGCTTTGCCGTCGCACGCTCTTCCGCGGTCACATCGGCGGGAAGTGGGAACTCCGCGATCTCGCTTGCCACGTCGCGCGATGATAGGCTGGAAATTCAACACGCGAATTCTTCCACTGGAAGTGACGGGGGAACGAATCGCAGATGGCGTACGTGATCACCGAACCGTGCATCGATGTGAAGGACGCGTCATGCGTCGATGTGTGTCCGGTTGACTGCATTTATACAACGGATGCAGACAACATGTATTTCATTCACCCTGATGAATGCATCGACTGCGGTGCCTGTGAATCGGTCTGTCCCGTAAGCGCGATCTTTCCGGAAGATGCGGTCCCCGACAAGTGGAAGAATTACACGGAGATCAACAAGAACTACTTCAACAAGTAGTAACTTAGTAGTTGACGAGTGAAATCGACAGCCTATGGCCGCCGATTAATGTTCCTTCGACCCCGTGCACCGGCACGGACGCACTCAAGGCACTGATGCAGATATCGGCCTGGGTCGGACTCGTTTCGCCCGCGACCTTTTGAATGGCCTGACGCGGGCGTTCCACTTGTCGTGCCCGCGCAGACAGTACCGGGCACCTGCGACGCCGAAGGCAGGATTTCCGCGGGGTAGATCCGGCTGCGCATTGATGGTCCGCATTACGAACTGCGCCTGCCGTCGCTTCACGTCGCCAATGAACGGCCAGAGAAGGTGTAGGGCTGTCTGCACCTTACGCGGTGTGACAACGCGCCAGCGGCGGTAAGGGGTTTGATCTTGGCTGTCCCGACGGACGCCAGAGATCCTGCCAAGCTCGCCGACAGCGGAATTGAGTCGAAGGAGTTCGGGGGCAACGCCCGATTCTGCCGACTGCGGGACGTAAAGCACTGGATAGAAGTAGCCGGGATGCGTCCGATGTTTCTCCAAATATGTCGAACCTTCCCCGTCAAAGAAACCGCCAGCCCACGCGAGCTCCTCGCTCATCGAGCCGGGCCAGACCACCGGAGGCAGCGCGGCGCCAAGTGTTCGTTTGAACTCGGCGCGCTTCACCGGGCAAAGCCAGGGACCGATGAGCTCCGCGACCCTCGCGATATCCGGCCGCGACGTCGCTTCCCAGTAGTAGAGAGGCTGCTTTCCTTCCATGATGAGCGGTCCCTTGATTCGGCCGACACCAACGATCCGCCGAAACTTGCGCAGTACATCCGGGACGCCATCAGGATCGGCCTGGTTGATCCGGGATTGGACGCCTCGCTCCTTCCGATTTGCCCAGCCCTCGCCGTCGAAGAAGCCGGCGGCCCAGGCGAGATCGTGCGTACCCAACCACGAGAGTTAGGCAGAACACAGGCGTCGTGTCTGTCCTCCAAACGTGCGAACACGTCGCACAAAGTGAGCACCGCGTCCGCAATTTTTGACGACATGCCTGGCACAAATGTGCGGGTCGCGTAATGAGAGGCCGGGCAGATCGCCCGGCCTCGCAAGCTACAAACCTATGGACGGGTGGCGGTCATGGCAGAGGAAGGACACTCGCTGGGTAGAACCGGAGCTGCAGAAGCTTGAGGCCGTGGTTGTCGTAATTCCAGAAGTAGTTCTGGAGGCAGGAGTCGAAGAGGGCGACCGTTGCCGTGGTGCACGTGGTCAGCGCCTGATCCGCGGCGCTGAGCGTAACAAAGAGCAGGCTCGAGGTGACGTTCTGGAACTTCGCGTTCTTGGTCCGCACGAGATGGAGTGTCGTGGTGAGCGAGCAAAGGACCTCCGTGGTGGTCGTGCTCACGCCGGTGGTGGGATCGATCACGGTCACGTCCACGGTGGCGCAGGTCGTCATGTCGGCGGTGCCCTTCGGCTTGCCGAGGGCCCGGGCCCAGACCGTCCACGTGGTCGAGACGTCGGCAGGAAGCTGGAAGAGCGCGCCGTTCTGGTCGGTCGCGTTCGCGTCCAGCACCTGGAAGCTCTCGGTCGGTGGAGCGGGGACGAGGAAGATCTTGTTGACTTTGCTGATCTTGCTGAAGTCCGTGCCGCTGAGGCTGCTGGCCGACTGTCCTCCGACGAGCTCGACGAAGATCCGACGCCCATCGTTGTTGTTCATGTCGGCCGTCTTGTCCTTCGGTACGCCGATGATGTTGAGATTAAAGTGCGAGCCACTGGGCGCACCGTTACCGGTTGTCGCGCTAGTTTTCGTGCTTGTCGTGACTACGCTCGCGGTGGTCGTCGTCGCCGGTGCGGTGATCACCGCAGCGGCGGCGAGCCCGGGTACGGCAGCGATCGCGAAGGCCACGCCTAGGAGCAAGATGCGTCTCATTCGCGCTGTCCTTTCTCCCCTCTCCCAATTCGAGAGCCGACTGACCCGCCTTTCTTCCCGGCCTCCCTTCCGGAACGGTTTCTCGGCTTTCCCGGTACAACGGACCAGGTGGTGGTCGCGCCTTGGGACTATCGACTAAGCTCGCCCGGACCTTCGCGCACCGTCCGTTAAACGCACCCGCCGCGGCGCTCAGCGCCTCCGCCGATACATCCGGGGCTCCATCTCTGTACGGTCGGCGCTCGACCGCCGCGACACGGTGAAGGTCGGCAGGCGCCGTTACGGCGCCACTAGTCCTCGATGAGCTTTCTTCCGGCGAAGCCTGTTTCGAGGTCATGCCAGTAGCTGATGCGATCGCCGTCGCCGAGCTGCCAGCAGAGGTACACGTCGCGCCCCCGACGGGTCGCTCGGAAGTCGATCAGGCCCTTATCGGGATCCTTCACCTCGGCACCGAACCGGGCGATCTCGAGGAGCAGCGCGTTGATCTCCTGCGCGACAGGATCGGTGGGCCGCCGATCGTACGACGCCTTCCGACGCTGCAGATCTTCGAGCAGGGGACGGATCTTGGGGAGGATTGCCTCGGCCTGAGAGCGCGTGAACGTCGGCATATGCTCTCGCGCGAGTATGGGGCCGGAGGGAGAAACGTGGCGACGTACGTCCTTCTGACAAAAGTTACGCCGGCGGGCGTCAAGACTTTGCAGTCCAACCCCCGCCGCATCAAAGTGGTCAACAAGGAGATCGAAGCGCTCGGCGCGCGAGTCGTGGCGCAGTACGCGACCCTGGGCCGCTACGACTTCGTCAACATCGTCGAGGCGAAGGACAACGAGACCATCGCACGCGTCTCCGTCGGTCTCGGCGCGCGCGGCACAGTTCAGATCGAGACCCTCACCGCGATCCCGATCGAGAGTTTCATCCGCTCTATCGGAAAGAAGAGCCGATAGCCCCTGCCGCCGTCCTCCTGCGCGGCGCGGCGTTCGCGGAGGCTCGCTCGCAATCGCTACGCCTCGGCATCTCGCTGCTCATGCGCGACGGTCGCATCGCGTACGTGGGACCGGATGACGGCGTCCCCGATTCGGCCGGCGCCGAAAGCGTCGACGCATCTGGTGCGACGATCATCCCCGGCCTCGTCGACTGCCATGCGCATTTCACGGGGCTCGGCGGAGCGAACTGGCTCGCGCGGTTCGGCGACCCGGAGGCGGAACTCCTGGCGCGCGGCGACGAAGCCGCGCGCGACCTCGCACGCATGGGCGTACTGACCGCGCGCGACGTCGGTGCGCCGCGCCGCCTGAACCTTCGTATTCGCGACTCGCTGCGTGACCGCACCGACGCTCCGGACATCCTCGCGGCCGGCACCTGGCTCGCGCGCCGCGACAAGTTCCCAGGGTTCGTCGTCTTCGTCGACTCTGGCGAGGACCTCCGTGCCGCGGCGATCGCCGAGATGGACGCCGGCGCGGACCTGGTGAAGATCGCCGTCGACACCGGACGCACCGGCGATGAGGTGACGTTCACGAGCAATGAGCTCACCCCCACGGTGAAAGCGGTCCACGATCGCGGCAAACGCATCACCGCTCACGCTCAGGGCAAAGGCGCGGCCGTCGCCGCCGCGGCAGGGGTCGACTCGATCGAGCACGGATTCGGCGTCGATGCGGCGACCGCGCAACAAATGACCGGACGTACCGCGCTCGTCCCGACGCTCAGCGTCCTCGAGAGCTTCATGGGATTCGCGGCGACGGCGGGCGGACGGTTCACCGAAGGCAAGGCCGCGACCGGCGCGCTGCAGGAGCAGGCTTTCGGCGCGGTCCGCGCAGCGAAGACCGCGGGCGTGAGGATCGCGACGGGCAGCGACTTCGGCGGAGGCTCGGTGCGGCCCGGTCACCTCGCGTGGGAGGTCGAGATGCTCGTGCGCGCGGGGCTCGAACCTTATGAGGCGCTCGCTTCAGCGACGTGGGTCGGCGGCGAACTCCTCGGGCTCAAAGATGCGGGGACCATCACCGAAGGCGGCCCGGCGAATGTGGTCCTCGTTCACGGCGATCCGCTCTCTGATCCCGCCGCGCTCTGGCGCGTCTGGCGGGTCTATCACCACGGCGCGCGGGTCAGCTGACCGATCGGGGCTTGAGCGCCCTCCGCCACTTGGCTTCGGTCGGCTGCATCGGGTTCGCCAGCGCGCGGTAGATCGGCGGCTTCGCAGGTTCGGGATGCGTGATCCTGCCGATCCGCTCGGTGATGGCAAACGCGTCGAGCGTCACCATCGGTTCCTCACCTGCGAGAGTCCGAGTGATCTCGACCTTGCCAAACATCTTGCCCACCACCGCGAAGAACGTTACGTCCCTTGACTTCGTGTCTCCATAGCGCGTTCGGTCACCCGAGCGGGGGACGCCCGGCCCAGGACCATGCAGCGATAGCGGACTCGCGTACTGCAAATGGTGGAGAAGCTCTCCGCAACCCGCGCGGAGCTAGGCGGGCACGCCCTCCGCGAGTAGGTCGACCGCGGTGCGGACCGGCGCCCCTTCGGGGATCTCGTCGTCCATCGGCGGCTCGATGTGCGTTTCGGCGACAAGCTCCCGACCCAGCCGAACCGCCAGCGCTATCGCGCAACGTTCTGCGACCTCGCGGACACCGGCCTCGATGCCCAGTCGCGCGAGCGATCCGACCTCGTGCTGAAAACCGCACGGGAGGATGCGCTCGAAACCCGCGAGGTCGGTAGAAACGTTCAGCGCGAAACCGTGCGTCGTGACGCCACGCGATATACGCACGCCGATCGCGCCGATCTTCGCGGGGCGGCCATCTGGCAGATCGATCCACACGCCCGTCTTCCCGCGCTCCGTGCGCGAAGGGACGCCGTAGCTGGCGAGTGCGTCGCGCATCGCGTGCTCGATCGCGCGCACGTACCCGACGAGGTCGTGCCCCTCGCCGAACGCGATGATCGGATAGCCAACGAGCTGCCCCGGGCCGTGGTAGGTGATGTCGCCACCACGATCGACCCGGTACACAGCCGCGCCCACCACGCGCAGGACGTCCCGTCCGACAAGTAGGTGATCCGTCGTCCCGCGACGGCCGATCGTGTACACGGGCTCGTGCTCGAGCAGCAGGAGCCGCTCGGCTCCTCCTGCCCGCACCCTGGTCGCGACCGCTTCCTGAAGCCGCCACGCGTCGACGTAGGGGACGCGGCCGAGCCACGTCGCGCGCAGCGCGCTAGACATTGACACCGACATGCCGCTCGGCGTGGTATGAGGAGCGCACCAGTGGTCCTGACTCGACGTGGCGGAAACCCATCGTCATTCCTTCGTCGCGGAGCTCCGCGAACTCCACCGGCGTCCAGTAACGCTCGATCGGAAGGTGCACGGGTGACGGACGCAGGTACTGGCCAACTGTAAGGACGTCGGTGCCTTGCGAGGCGATGTCGCGCATGGTCTTGCGTACCTCCTCGCGCGTCTCGCCGAGGCCGACCATGATCCCGCTCTTGCACACCAGATCAGGTGCGCGCTCCTTCGTCCGCCGCAGCACCTCGAGCGACCTCGGGTACCGCGCCTGTGGCCGGACGCGCTGGTACAGACGCTCGACCGTCTCGACGTTGTGATTCAAGATCTCCGGACGCTCTGCGAGCACCGTGTCGAGCGCCTCCGGGTCGCCGGTGAAGTCCGGGATCAGCACCTCAACGGTCGTGCCCGGCGACTGCCGCCGGATCTCCCGGATGGTCGCGGCGAAAAGCGATGCGCCTCCGTCGGGCAGCTCGTCGCGGTTGACGCTCGTGACGACCGCGTGACCGAGCGTCATCTGCGCGACCGCGGCTCCCACCCGGGCGGGCTCATCCAGATCGACGACCCCGGGGCGTCCCGTCTTCACGGCGCAGAACCCGCACGAGCGCGTGCAGGTGTCCCCGAGGATCATGAACGTCGCCGTCCCCGCGCCCCAACACTCGGCCATGTTCGGGCAGTGCGCTTCTTCGCAAACGGTGTGGAGCGACTTCGCACGCATGAGCTTGCGCAGGTTCTCGTACTCGGGACCCATGGGCAGCCGGACCTTCAGCCATTCGGGACGCGCGCGGTCGATCGGCACGACCGTGTTCGCCTGTCCGCGCCCGCGCGAGCGGGGACGCTCGACCTCGCCCGGGATCTCGAAACGGATCGGTGCGAGCTCAGCCACTAATACACCGGGACCGACGTGCCCGCGGTCTGAAGCCAGTCGCGGACCGCGGTGAGGAATCGGGCGGCGGTCGATCCGTCGACCACCCGGTGATCGAATCCGATCACGATGTTCATGATCTGTCGGATAGCGATCGAGTCGTCGTCCGTCACGACGAGCCGCTTGCGGATCGACTCGGACGAGAGGATGGCCGCCTGGCCCGGCGGCACGATCGGGCTCGACACGATAGTGCCGAGCGGACCGGTGTTGTTTAACGTGAACGTGCCGCCGGAGAGATCGTCGAGCGTCAACCGCCGCGCCTTTGCCCGATCCACGACGTCGCGGATGCCACGCATGAGCCCGGCGATGCTCTTGCCGTCGGCGTCCTTGATGACCGGGACGATAAGTCCGTCCTCGCCGAGCGCGACGGCGTAGCCGAGGTTGATCTCGCGATGACGGACGAGGCCCTGGTCTGTCCAGCTCGAGTTCACCTGGGGAACGGTCCGGATCGCATCGACCACCGCCTTCGCGATGAAGGCAGCCGGCGAGAGGTCGAAGCCTTCGCGCTCCATGAACTCGCCCCGCACCTTCTCGCGATAGCGCATGAGGTCGGTCATGTCGACCTCCATGACCGCGTGGGCGTGCGGGGCGCTCCACGCCTGCACCATGTTGTTCGCGATCGCGCGGCGCATCTGCGTGAGCGGCACGAGCTCATCCCCGGCGAGAGATGTCGCGGGCGCCGGCCGGGCCGGGACGGCCCGTGACTCTGCTTGCGGCTGCGCGGGAACGACGCGTCCAGCGGCCTGCTGTTGCGACTGACGCTGGGCGATGAAGTCCTCGACGTCTTTACGTGAAACACGCCCGCCGAGTCCGGTGCCGTCGATCTCGGAGATGTCGATGCCGTGCTCACTGGCGAGCTTGCGTACCGCCGGCGTCGCTCTCACATCAGAAAGATCGGGGCGCTCCTCGGTGGTCGTCGTTGCTGCGGACGGAGGAGACGACCCTTGAGGTGGAGGAGACGGAGCGCGCGAGGGCGGCGCCGCCGAAGCCGCGGAGGGTTGGGGTGCGCCGGGTTGAGAGGGTGTCGGCGGCTGAGGCGCCGGGACCGACGGCTGCGCTGCGGATGGTGCTGCGGACGGCTGAGGCGCGGCGGCCTCCCCGTCCGCAGTGTCGAAGACGGCGAGGAGCGTGCCGATCGGGACGGTCTGGCCCTCCTGGACCTTGACCTCTCTGAGCGTGCCCGCGACCGGTGACGGGATTTCGGTGTTCACCTTGTCCGTCTGGACCTCGACCAGGAGGTCGTACTTATTGACCTTCTCGCCCGGCTGCTTCAGCCACTTTCCGATCGTGCCTTCGGTGACCGACTCGCCGAGCTTGGGCATCTTCAGCTCGAACCCCGGCATTTCGCTCCTATCTAATACGCGGCGAGCTCGCGCATCTTCGCCGCGATCTTGGTGGGATCAGGCATGAACCAGTCTTCCTGAGGCTTGTTGTAAGGCATCGCGGGCACCTCTGGCCCACCGATGCGCATAACCGGCGCGTCCAGATCGCTGAAGGCCTCCTCCGCGATCAGGGCCGCGATCTCGGCCCCCGCCCCGAACATGCGGTTGTCCTCATACACGATCAAACACTTTCCGGTCTTCCGCGCTTCCCGCAGCACCGTGTCGGCGTCCAGGGGACGCAGGCTGCGCATGTCCACGACGTTCACCGACACGCCTTCGGCCGCGAGCGTCTCCGCGGCGGCGAGCGCGTGATGCAGCATGAGGCCGTACGCGAACACGGTGATGTCCGTACCTTCGCGTTTCACGTCCGCCGGACCCAGCGGGATCGTGTAATCGCCGTCCGGCACCTCGCCCTTCACCGCGCGATAGGTCGCCTTGTGCTCGAGGAAGATAACGGGGTCTGGGTCGCGGATCGCGCTCCGCAGCATCCCCGTGATGTCGTAGGGCGTCGACGGAACGACGACCTTGAGGCCGGGCACGTGTGCATAAAACGCCTCGACCGATTGCGAGTGATACAGCGCACCATGGACCGGCCCGCCCCACGGCATACGAATCACCATCGGAACACCGAACGAACCGTTCGAGCGATACCGCATGCGCGCGGCTTCGTTGACGATCTGCTCGAACGCCGGCGCGTGGAAGTCCGCGAATTGCATCTCGGCGATCGGCCTCAGCCCTCCGATCGCCGCTCCGATCGACACGCCGACGATGCTCGACTCCGCGACGGGGGTGTCGATGATGCGATCGGCGCCGAACTCTTCGATGAATCCATCGGACACCCGAAAGACTCCGCCCCGCACACCAACGTCCTCGCCCAGAAGGATCAGGCGCTCGTCGCGCCGGAACTCCTCGAGGAGCGTGTCGTGGACCGCCTGCACGTTCGTCTTCACGCTCATGGGCCGCGTCGCTCGGGCGCGATCGGCGGAAAATCGTCAGGGCGTCGTTCGCGCATGATCGCGTAGACGGCGCCAACGATGTCCTCGCGGTTCGGCTTCGAGAAGTAGTCGCCATCGTTCCCCACCGCGACGCGATTCGCGGTCGCCGTCAGCGTTCGAGGGCCGACGTCGAGATGGTCGATCCCGCCTTGCACCTCGGTCACCTCGCGAAGGATGTACGCCGATGCGCCGCCTGGTACGTCCTCATCGACGACCAGAAGGGCGCGCGTCTTCGCCACGGACTCCGCGATGGCGTGATCGATGTCGAACGGAAGCAGTGTCTGGACGTCAACGATCTCAGTGTCGATTCCGAGCTCCGCCAGATCCTCAGCGGCCTCGCCCGCGATCCGGCAAAGGGCACCATACGTCACAAGCGTGACGTCGGCGCCCGAACGGAGCGTCTCGGGCACGCCGAGCGGGATGGTGAACTCGCCCACATTCTCGGGAATGCGCTCCTTGAGCCGGTAGCCCGAGAGGACCTCGATGAGCAAGCCCGGGTCGTCGCCGCGCAGGAGCGTGTTGTACAGGCCCGCGGCGCGTGTCATGTCGCGAGGCACGGCGACGTGCAGGCCGCGGAGCGCCGACACGATCGTCGCCATCGGGGACCCGGTATGCCAGATGCCCTGGAGGCGATGGCCTTTGGTGCGAATGAGAACCGGCGCTTTCTGGCCTCCGCCGGTGCGCCAATGCAGCGTCGCGAGGTCGTCGGAGGCGAGCTCGAGCGCGTAGAGCAGGTAGTCCACGTACTGGATGTCGACGACGGGTCGCAGTCCGCGGAGCGCGGCGCCGATCCCTTGCCCGAGGATGGTCGCCTCGCGGATCCCCGTGTCGATCACCCGCTGATCGCCGTGCTTGGCCTGCAGCCCCTCGAAGACCAGGTTCACGTCGCCGAGCTTCCCGACGTCCTCGCCGAGGATGACAATGCGCGGGTCGCGCCCGAGGTTCTCATCGAAGCAGCGAACCAGGACGAGCCGGCCATCCACGGCCTCCGCCCCTTCGACATAGGTCGGCGCGACCGCGCCGATACGCAGCGGCGACTCCGCCGAGCGGCTGTAGAGATACGAGTTGAAGCGCTCGTCGTTCTGCCTCGCGTACGACTCGAAGAAGGCCGCGAGCTCCGCGCGAGCGGGACCATCGTGACCGCGTAGTGCAACGAGCGCGCGCCGGGCAACCGCCGCGACAAGGCGCCGGCTGGGCGCTTCCGCCGAGCGCAGCTCGTCGACGATCCGCGAAAGATCCGCATTCGCCTCTCGTCCGGCCTGCAGGGTCGCGGAGAGGGCGCGCGCACGATCGTCGCGGATCGGCGCCTGGTACGCCTCCCACGCCTCCTCGCGGATGCGTTCGACGTCGGCGCGTTCGGTCCGCTCGATCTCATCGAGGGTCCCCGCGTCGACCAGCCCCTCGTGGAGGATCCACTCGCGCATCCGCCGTATCGGATCGAACTCGATCTCGAAGAGCAGGCGGTCCTTCGACTTGTACCGCTCGTGCGAACCGCTCGTCGAATGACCCTGTGGCTGCGTCATCTCCGTCACATGCACGACCGAGGGCACATGCTCGCGCCTCGCGTGCTCGACCGCGAGCTGGTACACGTCGCAGCAGGCGAGATAGTCGTGGCCCTTCACGGTGTGGAGGTCGTAGCCACCGCCGCCATCGGAGCGCTGGAATCCCTGGAGCAGTGCGGAGATCGAGCCCTTCGTCGTCTGCAGCTCGTTGGGGACCGAGATCCCGTAGCCATCGTCCCACACCGAGATCACGAGCGGGATCTGGAGGACGCCTCCAGCGTTGAGGCTTTCCCAGAACACGCCCTCGGTCGTCCCAGCGTTGCCGATCGTCGCGAAACACACCTCCTCGCCGTTGCGGGAAAAGCCCCGCGAGACGGTGCGGGCGGCCGGTGAGCCGCGATAGAGCTTGGAGGCCCACGCGAGGCCGATCGCGCGCGGCATCTGGGAGCCCACGGGAGAGAGATCGGAGGCCGACTGTCCGCTCGCCAGCAGATCCTTCCAGCGTCCGCGCTCGTCGAGCGTGCGCGTCGCGAAGTGGCTCAGCATCTGGCGCCCCGCGGAGTTCGGATCGCGGACCACGTCGGGATCCGCGTACAGCTGCGCGAAATACTGCGAGAGGTCGGCGAGTCCGACCGCGAACATGAACGTCTGGTCGCGGTAGTACCCTGAGCGCCAGTCGCCGGGGCGAAACGCCTTCGCCATGGCGAGCTGCGCGATCTCCTTCCCCTCCCCGGAGATGCCGAACGGCGCGTTACCTACCAGCACCTCGCGGCGGGAGAGCTCGCTCGCCGCGCGGCTGCGCACGGCAAGGCGGTAGTCGGCGATGACCTCTTCGACGCCGATCCGGAGCTTCGCGTTGGGAGTGGTGACCGCGATCTCGGGGCGGGTGCCCGTCTTCATCCACCTTCAATGTTGCCAGCAGTCGGGTCGCGCCGCCCCGCGGCCCCGGCCAGCGCGCGTTGCTGGTCGGCGGAGACGGCCGGACGCGCGACGGGCTTTCTTTCCGCGCGCTCAAGAAATGGGAGCGCGGCGTCGAGGAACTCGTCGGGGCATTCAGCCATCACCAGATGCCCGCAACGCTCGACGATCCGAACCTCCGCATCCGGGAGTAAGTGAGGCAACGATTCGAGATGTGCGATCGGGAGCACGCGATCTTCACGCCCCCACACGACGAGCGCCGGGCCACGATAGCTCGAGGACCTCGCGACCCAATCGTCACGGAGGGCCTGGCGCACGCCGCGCAGGTCGAGGCCCTGGGCCAGCGCCCGGACGAACTCGGGGAACGAGGGACCGCCGTAGCGCTCGGCTTCCGCGTAAAGCTCGGGGGTGATCCGCGACACGTCGTGGTAGCAGCTTTCGAGGGCGGCGCGGGCGGCCGAGGGCGAGCGCGGGAGACGCGCGAGCACTCCCATTCCCGGAAGCGTGCAGAGCCGTAGGTACAACGCGACCTCGCGACCGAGCCCACCAGGTGCGACGAGCATCATCGAGCGCACGCGTTCGGGCGCCATCACCGCGGTCATCGCGACGATCGCGCCGCCCATGGACTGGCCACCGAGATGCGCCCGAGAGAAACCCAGCACGTCCATGGCGCCGATCACGAAGCGCGGATAGAAGGCCTTCTCGCCCGAGAAGTACCGCACGCGTCCGGGACGCGCGCTTGCGCCGAAGCCCGGGAGATCCAGCGCGACCACGCGCCGCCCACTCGCCGCGAGCGGGCCTATGACCGCGCGCCAGTTCTCGGCCCATCCGCCGACGCCGTGAACGAGAAGGATCGGATCGCCGGTCGCACCGTCTCCGCTCTCTTCAAGTACACGAGTACGCAGGCCCTCGACCGTGATCGTGCGCGACTCCATCTCTGGGTATCCTGCTCCGATGCTCTTCTATTACCTCTGCACCGTCGGCGAGAAGCTGCACAAAGAAGCGTATCCCCAGGGTGCGCAATCCAAGGACGCCGATGTCTACAAATGGGTCGCTCTTCACTCCGGCTCGCCCGCGGTCTGCCAGCGGGAGCATGAGGGCGCGCATTTGTGGCGCCCGGACGAGGGTGGCGACGAGGAGCGCGTGGTGCGCGGCTACGCGGTGCTGCAATGGGACAAGCAGGGCTTCGATCTCGCAAAGCGGAAGCCCGACGTCGGCGAAGCGTTCGATTCGCCCTGGGGACCTTCGCTCGTCGTCGAGCGATCCGACGATCCCACCACTGGGACGTATCTCCTGCTCCGTATCTTCCCGCACGGGTACAAGGGGAAGCCGGGGGAGATGGGCCTTGAACGTAAGGACGTGCCGAGGGAGCTTGCCGGAAAAGTCTGAATCAGCTCTGGTGCCGACGGTGCTCCACGTGGTGCATGTGCTCGTGGGAATCTTCGGCGACCTTTGGCGGATAGAAGAGTCCCGCCACATACAGCTTCGTGGGTGCCTGACCGTACGCCGAAAGCAGAAGGTGCACGTCGTACCGCTCGGCTAGCCCGGCGCCCCATGTCTCGCGGAACTTCGTGGCCCACTCGGGCCCGTAGCGCGCTCTGGTCGCAGGCGCCAGAGAATGAAGCTCCCAGTCCAGGACCGGCAGCTCGTGAGTCGTATGGCAGTCCTCGCTCGCGCAGCGAAAGCGGATGCGCAGCGGGAGCTGCACGATGTCGATGTCAGCAGGCCGAACGAAGCCGGCCGAGGCGGCGCGCCCGCGCGCAAGCTCGGTGAGCGACTCGACGGACCCGCGCAGATGTGGTCGTACGAACGGCCAGCGCAGCCGCCAGCCGTCCTTCGCATCGAGGTAGCCGGCGGTGAGAACTTCTCCCTGCACGTTCACGGTCTCCGGACGCACGTCACGCTCGTCGCCGGCGGTATTCACCTGGATCCAGGTCCATCGCGGGATCGGCGGGTCCGTATCCGCGCCCTTCCAAGGAAAGGGCGTCAGCCGTACGAGGGCTCCGGTCGCGCGGTCGACCCCGACGATGGCCGGTCGCTCGACCGGGAACTCATTGGCGCCGATCGTCTTTGCCAAGACGAGCACATCGCGTTCGCTACCGGTCTGCAATGTCACGAAGCCAGAATATGCGGGCTATGGCGCTCAACGGTCTGCATGAAGAGTTCCCGCGGGTGACCGCGCTCGCGCGCCGGATTCCGAACCCGACGGTGTCGCGCGGGCCGCTGTTATGGGCGATCCTCGCCGCGTTCGGTGCCGCGTTGTTCGTCGGGGCCGCCGTCACGGTGCTGTTCTCGCTTCTCTATCGCCTCTTCTCCATCCCGAGCGATGCCTGGCTCCCACGGCCGTTTCAGCTTTCTGCGATCGCGACGATCGCAACAGCGCTCGCCGTCGCGTCGATCTCCGGCGGGCGCCAGGCCGTCGCGGCGTGGGCCGCGATCATCCTGTTCGAGCGGTTCGTGTCGCTCTGGGGACTCGGCAAGTTCTGCGGCACCATCTCACCCGCTCCGCCGCTCTGCTCGCCGATCGGGTACGTCCTCGGGCTCTGGCCGGACGTGCTCGGAGTCGCGCTGGGCTTGAGGCTTGTCCGCTGGTTCCGGGTCGGTGCCGGGAGCGCCAATCCCGTGCTCGAGGCCGCCGGCTCGCTCGCGGTCATTTACGGCCTGCTCGCGGCGGCGCAATCCGTCCTCACCGTCTCCACCAGCTCATTTGAGGCTGGGCTTCTGGGCATCGCGGCGGCGGTCACATCGGGAGTGGCGTGCGGGCTGGTGCTGCTCGCGCGCGTCCCAGCTGCGCGGCAGTGGAGGACCCTCGGGATCGTTGCGCTCGGGGTGACCGGACCTTGGCTCTTCGTCTCCTTGCCCGCGTACCTCGAATCGGTCGGCATCGCCGACAAGATCGCGACAACCGGTCTCAACCTGCTGGAGTTCGTCGCGCCGCTCGTGCAGGTTGGCAGCGCGGCGTTCGTCCTCTATGTCGCCGCTACGCGGAAGGTCACTGCCGAGCCAGCTTGACCACGCGGCCCGCGCTCAGGGCTTTTTCTGGACCCCAGGTCGGGAGACGTAGATCTCAGAGCGGGAGCGCACGCGGTCGACCCATACCGACGGCGGCGGACCAGAGCTCAACACAGGCAACGGGTCCGGCTTCCCGGAAGAGTGCAGCGCGGTCGGTTCAAGAGAACGCTCCTCACGACTGCCTGGCACATCGCTCCAACGAGGAGTCGGACCGGTCGCCGATGCGGCAGCGCGGACGGTCAGGACGGCCTTCGCGGTCCCCTGGAGGTCAGCGCCGGCGAGATCGGTCAGCAGCCAGGACGCCGTCGGCGAGACGCGAACGGCAATTGTGCGGCCGTCCGCGGCGATGTCATTGGAGCCGATGACCACCACATCGAACGGACCGAGCTCCGGAACCGGCGCCGATCGCTCAGGGGCGTCATCGAACAAACGGAGACATACCCGAGCCTCTTGCGCGCGAACCCGAATCAGGCCGAGTCTTGCGCCGGCGGGCCCGCTCGCGAACGAGTGCTGCAATTCGGCATCGACGCCAAGCCACCCACCGTTCGGGCTGTGCGCGGCGATGAGCCGCCCGGATCGCCCGCGTTCGCCGACGACGCGCGCGCTACGGACGGTCAGCTCATCAAAGGGACCGAGCGGCGACCGATCTCGATCGCCAGGCCGGTCCTCGTCGTACAGCGTCAGATACAGACCGAGCTCGGGGGGTCCCACCTGGCAACCCTAGCAGGCGAAACACCGCAAACATCCCCCGTGAGAACGATCCCTGCGAAGGAGGCCACGCTACGTAGGATGGATCGGTGATCGACGCGAAGGAGCTCGCGCTGGCGCGAGAACATCCCCGCGGTACCGAGCGGCGCCGCCTCCTCCCGTACCGCGCGGCGTTGAACGACGTCGCCGCATACGCAGCCCTGTCCGAGGCGGACCGTGATGTCGTCGTGCGCTGGGCTGAGACCCGGCGACGGATCAAAGAGGAGTACGGCATCGAATCTCGCGGACCCGCTCATTCCGGCGAGTCGTCTGCGCGTGCACGTCCTCGAAGGCGAGCGCCTCGCCGCCCGCCGCTCAGCTTTTGGCGATCCCGGTGGCGACCTCATCGCGGCCGTATCTGGGCTGCGCCGAAGCGCCTAAGAAGCGAGGGCGCCGAGACAAGCACAGCCTCGGCGCCCCCATCGAAAGGAAGGCTCGGCTAATGCACGACCAGATTTCCACCGCCCAGGACCTGCTCCACGGTCTTGGTCCCATCCCAGTTGCTCGCGAACCAGAGACCGCCGCTCTTGTTCCAGACAGTGATCGCGATCGTGTCCGTCGAGCCGGGCTCGCCGTTGTCTGTGAGCGTCATCTGCAGCGTCCCGTTGCCGTCGATCGTGATCGGCGTCAAGGGATTCGTGATGTCCTGGATATTCGCTTTCCCGTTGAACGTCGCCTTGCTGGGCGGCTGCCCGTTGAGCCCGAGCTGGGTCGACAGCGAGGTGATCGACGTGCTCTTGATCTGGTAAACGCGCCCGCCGTTGCGGACGATGATGTTCACGTGACCCTGTAGGTTCGACCCACTCTTCGTGTATTTCACGTTGAACCCGAAGTTGCTCTTCGTGCCAGCCGCGCCCGGGTACTGGCCGGCGGACTTGCTCATCGCGAGGTAGCCGCCTCCGGTGATGAAGTTGCTTAGCGGCTTCGATATGGTGACGATCGCATCGTCCTCCGAGGCATCCCGTGTGTAGTAGCCGCCCACGATGATCCCCACCGTGTAGTCGAGGCTGCTCTGCGACCCGATGTCCGCGTTCCAGTTGCATGTGGCCGTGCCGACCGTGGGGTCGGAGAGGCTCACGAGGCCGACCGGCGCCGTGCATAGCGTGGTGTTCGGCAGAACGTCGCGGTTGACGAAGCTGACGGTCGCGTTGCGGATGTCCCCCGCATTCGCGTCGTAGGCAGAGTCACCTGTCACGGCGGTGATGTCCTTTATCGTCGCGCTCAGCGTCACGGTCGCCGTGCCAGAAGTCGCGGACGAGGTCGAGGCAAAGAGCGCACCCGTGTAGTTGGCGCGCGCGTCCTCACGCGTCACGACGATCGTCACGTTGACCGGAGTCGCGCCGCCGTCCTTGTCGGTCACCATCACAATTACGGTGTAGGCACCCGGTGCGACCATCGCCCTGCCTGTGAGGGCCCACGTGCATTGCGCCCCAACGCACGTCCCGGTTCCCGAGGTGAACGTGGTTCCGGTCGGGAGTCCGGAGGCCGTCGCGCTCAGGGGGATATCCACCGCGACATCTGTCGCTGTGATGGTCACTGCCGCGATCGGATCACTGTATTGAACGCTCTGGCTTGGCTTGTCGGCGGACGCCGCGGGCGCAACGTTCCTCACCGTGACGACAGTCATGCGGTCACTGAAGCCGCCGTCCTTATCTAGGATCCGCGCGCTCACGGTGTGGGTGCTCGGCCCGTCGGGGTAGGTGCAACTGGTCGAGGCCGCCGTCCCGGCCGTGGCATAAGTCGCGCTGAGCAAGCCGCCCGCGCAGTCGAAGGCGTAGTGGAAGCCCGCACTTGTGTCGGCGCTTGAGGGATCGAACTGCGCACTGAAGCTGATGCTGGCCGGGCTGGCCTCGTTCACCGGGCCGTTGTTCGAAAGCGTGGCCGTGGGAGCGACGTTGTTCACTGCGACGACGGTGCTGTACTCGGTGTACCCATCGTCCTTGTCGATGATCCCGGCGCGCACCGTGTGGGTGCTCGGGCCGTCGTCGTAGGTGCAGCTCGTCGAGGCGATCGCGCCGCTGCCGGCGTACGTCACGCCCGCGAGCGAGGCGTTGCTGCAGCTATAAGCGTAGTGGAAGCCAGCGCTGGTGTCGGCAGTCGAGGGATCGAGCTGGCCGCTGAATCTGATCGTGGCCGGGCTACCCTCAT
>Ga0209378_1000522_pt1 | contig 28440 bp, 16 predicted proteins | sample GraSoiAngelo_156_FD_186170 | JGI IMG/M metagenome (GOLD analysis project Ga0209378, IMG submission 186170) | Grasslands soil microbial communities from the Angelo Coastal Reserve, California, USA - 14_1009_13_40cm (SPAdes) (version 2) | ecosystem: Environmental > Terrestrial > Soil > Grasslands ...
CGTGGGGGACGACGTCGACACGGGGCACCCCCTGAGCATGCCTCCACGTCCTCACCCCCTGTCCCCCTCTCCCTTCGGGAGAGGGGGAACTCATGACGTCCCCCCTCTCCGGAACGGAGAGGGGGTCAGGGGGTGAGGACCCTGGGGCGACTAGCCCCAGTCCCACGAGCAGCCACGACGTGCGCATGCGTCACCCCATCACGATGTCGCGCTTGGTGTCGTCGAACATCACCTTGCGACCGCTGTGAATCGCGGCGACGGTCATGCACAGCGCCACGGCGTGGTTATAGCCGGCCTCGATGTCGGCATTTGGCTGCTTGCGCGAGCGCACGCACTCCATCCAGTTGCGTACGTTCGCCGTGGTGGACGAATCGGCGCCGGTATCCGCCGCGGTCTCCGCCGGGGCCAGGTCGGAGAGCTTGCTCGTCGCCAGCAGATTCGGCTTCATCCCCATCTCCGCCGCCGCCCGCTCGTTCAGGCCGCCCGTCGGCGTGATCTCGTTGGTGTCGAGGTTCAGCATCCCGGCGTTCGAGTAGTACAGCTCCTTCGTACCGCCGGCCGCGTTGGTCATGCGGGACGAGTACACCACTTGGAACCCCTTGCTGGGATCGTTGAGCGGCCCGTAGTCGAACACGATCGTGGCGGTGTCCCAGTTCTTGCGCCCGTCCTTCCACAGGTAGACGCCGCCGTTGGCGACCACGCTACGGGGGCGCGGCAGGTCGGTGAACCAGTGCACGGTGTCGATCTGGTGCACCATCCACTGATCCGGGATGCCGGACGAGTAGGGCCAGAACAAGCGATACTCGAGGTACTTGCGCGGATCCCACGGCTCGTAGGGGAGATAGGCGAGAAACCGCTTCCAGTCGGTGTCCTGCTCCTTGATCGCGGCGACGAGCTGCGGGCGGCGCCAGCGTCCCGGCTGGTTCACGTTCCAGGTCATCTCGGCCATGACGATGTCGCCGAACTTGCCCGACCGGAGGAACTCGTTGGCGATCTGGTAGTTCTTCGCGCTGCGGCGCTGGGTGCCGATCTGCACGACGCGGTTCGACTGCTTGACGGCGTCGCGGATGGCCACGGCCATCTCCATGGTGTGCGCCAGTGGCTTCTCGATATAGGCGTCCTGCCCGGCGTGCATCGCCTCGACGCCGTGGTAGGCGTGCAGGAAGTCCGGGGTCGAGATCATCACCGCGTCGGTGGCCTTCGCGTCGTACATCTCCTCGTTGTTGCGGAACGGCCGCGGCTTGGCGCCCGTCACCTTCTCGATTCCGGCGACGCCCTCGTCCCGCCGCCGATTCCAGATGTCGGAAACGGCGACGATCTCGAAGTTGAGCTCCTTGCCGACTTTCCCGAACGCGGGGAGTAGTGCCTGGCGGAACCGGTCGGAGAAGCCGACGATCCCGACCCGCACGCGGTCATTGGCGCCGAGGATCCGCGCGTAGCGCGCCGCGGGCAGCGCGGCGGCGGCCATCTGCAAGAACTCGCGGCGGCGCATCTTCCTCTTCTTGGACATCTCCCCTCCTCGGGTCAAGAGTGTGGGCGCGCGCGGCCGGCGGCCGAGAGCCCGGCGAGCGCACCGCGCATGTAGGCGAACGACTGCTTCATCCCCGGCAGCGGGTCGTCGGGGTCGATTTCGTACTCGAGGTTGACGTACCCGCGAAAGCCGATCGCCTGGAGCTGCTGGAAGATCTGGGCGATCGGGATCGCTCCCTCGCCGACGATGCACTGGCTTCCCTTCGCCGTCAGATCGCGCAAGTCCTTGGCGTGCATGTCGAGCAGCCGCGGCCCCGCATCGGCGACGGCCTGTACGACGTCGGTGCCGGTGCGCACCGTGTGACCGATGTCGATACACAGTCCCATCCGCCGGTCCATGTTCTTCACCTGCTTCAACGCGTCGTAGGGCGACGGGAAATTCTTGTCCTCCGGGCCGTGGTTGTGGATCGCGACCTTGATGTCGTACTGCTTGGCGAAGCGCTCGATGCGCGGCAGCGTCGGCGCGGCCGCGTGAGCCGTGATCAACGGCATGCCGGCGGCCTTGGCGTACGCGAAGTACTTCTCGACGTCTGCGTCGGTGTCGTGATCGAACGTGATCACGCCGCCTCCCACGATCACCAGCCCGGCCGCCTCGATCTCGTGGCGCGCCGCCGCCAGCTGGGCGGGGGACAGCTCGAACGGCAGGTGCACGGACTTGAGGTTGATGTAGCGCGCGCCCAGCGCCTGCGCCATGGCGATGGCTTTGCCCCGCGGGAAGTTGCGGAGCGAGTAGCTGGCGACGCCAAGATTCACCCCCTGCCCGTCCGGGCCTCCCTCCGCGACAAAACGACGCAGTCGCTCCGGGAGGCCCGGCCGGTCAGGGGGTGAGGTCCCGACGGCCGCGCCCGCTACGGCCGTGAGGAAGGTACGACGCGGCACGTCGTGATCGGCCACGCTCAGTACCCGGGGTTCTGCGGGAACGTGGTAGTGGTGCGGTCGATCTGGTTCTGGGGGATCGGCCGCAACACGTGATATGGCTGGATGCTGGTCTTGCCGGTGGCGTCTTGCCAGTTGTACGTCTTGACGCGCGACAGCAGGGTGTGCGTCCGCACCAGGTCGAACCAGCGCATCGTCTCGCCCGCGAGCTCGCGGGCGCGCTCGTTCAAGACCTCGTCGAGCGTGAGCTGGCCCACCGTCAGCTCCATCTCGGTCTCATGCCCCGGGATGGCGGCGCGCCGCCGCACCGCGTTGATGTAGGGGAGCCCCTCCGCCGGCCGGCCGTCGCGCATCAGCGCCTCGGCCGCGATCAAGTACGTCTCGGCCAGGCGGAAGAGCAGGTAGTCCCGCGAGCCGCGCGTATCGTTGACGGCGAGCCGGAAGGGGTCCTCGAACTTGTTCAGCGACGGGAAAATCCTGCTGCTGTACGTCTTCGGCGTGTACACGCGGTAGGGCCTGGTCTTCGCCAACATGGTGTCGGCGTTCGTGGTCGAGACGAATACCGCCGTGTCCCCCAGCTGGAACTTGAGCGCGCCGGTCGAGTCCCGCGGGATCGTCCCGATGTTGTTCGCGTACCACACACGCTTGAATTGCGCATCGTAGCGCCCGTCCTTGGTGAGGTCGTACAGGCTCAGGAAGAACCTGGTCGGCCGGAAGCGCTTGAAGGGGCGCCCGTTGGCGATGTCGCGCAGCATGCCGGGCAGCACGTCGTACTCCATCAAGAAGTAGAGGTGCCCGGTGTTGCCGGGGCCGGTGGTCAGGGGATCGCCGGTGTACTGCACCGACCAGATGACCTCGGCGTTGCGCTCGTTGTGGAAGTCGAATACGTCGGCGAAGTGCGGCAGCATCTGGTAGAAGCCGGAGTTGATCACCCGCTGCGCATAGTCGGCGGCGTTGGCGAAATCCCCTGCCTGCTGCTTGGCAACCTCGTCGGCCACGGAGTCATCAGGGACACGCAGCCGCGTCAAGTACACCTTGGCCAGGAGGTGCTGGACGGCGCCCTTCGTGGCGCGCCCGTAGTCCTGCTGCACACTGGGCAGGTTCGCCTCGGCGTACTGCAAGTCCGGGATGATCACCTGATCGTACACGCTGTCGACGGGGTAGCGGTGTGCCTCGGTGGTAGGCTCTGTGATCTCGTGCAAGGTGATGTGCAGCGGGCCGAACATCTGCACCAGGTAGAAATAGTACAGGGCCCGGAGGAAGCGCAGCTCACCCACCCGCTTCGCCTTGACGCTCGAGTCCATCTGCACGATCGCCGCCTGGTCGAGCGCCGTGTTGGCGGTGTTGATCGCCCGGTAGAAGTCGTTCCAGGTGTTCGTGATGTAGTCGAGCGTAGGGTTCAGCTGGGTGGTGTAGTCGTTGACGAACTTGTAGCTGCCGTCGGCGCCCTTGTAGAAGATGTCCGTGCCGAACTCGGTCAGGGTGAACCCCCGCTCCTGCGCCCAGAAGCTGCGCAGCGGCTCGTACGAGGCGTTCACGAGGGCCTGAAAGACTGCCTGGCTGCCGTACGCTCCCGGGGTCAACCCGGTGACCACGTCTTCGTTCAGGTCCACGCAACCCGGGAGGCAGGTCACCAGCACAGTTAGCAATCCGACGGTTCGCTGTTTCATCGTTCCTCCCGTGGTTAGAAGCCCACGGTCACGCCCATCATCAGCGTCGAGTAGGGGGGCGTTCCGGCGTTGGTGGCAGACTCGGGGTCGAGGCCCTGAAAGTCGGTGAACACCAGCGGATCGAGCGCCGTCATGTAGAACCGCAGGGAGCGGCCGCGGAACGGTCCGATCCCCCCGCCGGGAACGGTATAACCCAGCGTGATACTGCGGATCCGGACGAAGGAGCCGTCCTCGAATCCCAGCGCGTTGTTGTTGTCCGGATGTTCCGAATCGAGATTCGGGCGAGGATCGGTGTTGCTGGGGTTGGTCGGCGTCCAGTAGTTGACGGCAATATTGTTATAGCGGCCGGCCAGCACGTTCTGGTCCCGCCGGAACGCGTCGTCCATCGTCTGGCCCCAGCGGGCGTACCCCATAACTGTCAGGTCCAGACCCTTCCAGTCGAAGCGGCTCGTCAGGCTCCCGGTCCACTTGGGGTACGGGCTCCCCAGAATGACGCGATCGTTCGCGTCGATCTTGCCATCGTTGTTCTGGTCGACGATGCGGATGTCCCCGGGCTTGCGACCGTAGCGTTTCATTTCCACGGAGTCGGCGATCTGCCAGATGCCGCCGAACTGGTAGTCGTAGTAGACCGAGATGGGCTGGCCGATGAACCACCGATTCCCGACGTCGTCCTTGTTGGCGCCGAACAGGCTGACGATGCGGTTGCGGTTCATCGACCAGTTGAGCTGCGTGCTCCAGGCGAGGTCGTGCCAATCCCGCAGGATTTGGGTGGAGAGGGCCACCTCGACCCCGCTGTTCCGGGTCGCCCCGACGTTCTGCAAAATGCTGGAACGGCCGTTGATGCCGGACAGCTGGCGATTCATCAGGAGGTCGCTCGTCGAGGCGCGGTAGACGTCCACGGAACCCGAGATGCGGCCCGCGCGCGTCGCGAATTCGAGCCCTACATCTGCCTGGGTCGTCCGCTCCCACGACAATGTGCTGTTGACAAAGCTGCCCGGACGGTACCCGACCGCCGGCTGGTCGCCAAACGAGTAGATGGTCCGGGTGAGCGACCCCTCGGTCTGATAGGGATTGATCGCGGTGTTGCCCGTTCGTCCGTAGCTGATCCTCAGCTTCAGGTCGGAGAAGAGCCCCATCTGTTGGACGAAGCCTTCCTCGGAGAGGCGCCACGCGAGTGCGGCCGAAGGAAACACCTGACACTTGTGTCCCGGCGCCAGGCGCGACGAGCAGTCGTCGCGGCTGGTGAGGGTGAGCAGGTAGCGATCCTTGAACGCGTAGTTGAGGCGGGCCATGAAGGACGCCAGCGCCCATTGCGACACGTAGCTGGAGGGCGCGTCAACGCGCGCCGCCGCCCCCAAGTCGAAGTACTGGTCTTGCTCGTACGGCAACCCGATCACGGACGTGACCTGATCTTCGGTCCGCTGCGTCTGGAGGCTGTACACGAGTGTAGCGTCGATGCGGTGAGCAAGGCCCAGGCTGCGCTTGTACGTCAGGATGTTATCGAGCGTGTACGCGAGCGTGCGCTGCTGCTCGAGGGTCGCGTTGGCGGGGCTCCCCTGTTGCGCCTGAGTCTGGGAGCCCCAGAACTGCCCGCGGCGGTAAAACGTCAAGTCCGCTCCGAAGTTCACCCGCCAGTTGAGCGCGGCGCTCAGGTTGTAGTCGGCGAACAGGGTCCCGAACGCGCGCGCGCGCCCCCGGTCGTCCTTCTGGTTCGCGATGTCGGAGAGCGGGTTGACGCGCTGCCCGTCAGGCGTGGGCTTGAACAGCAGGTTGCCCGCGCTGTCGTACGGCATCCCCAGCGGGTCATTCCCGAGCGCTTCGCTGTATACGCCGTCGCCCCGGCCCAGGTGTTGGTCGCTCTGGATCACCGAGGTCGAGGTGCCGACTCGCAGACGGGGATTGGGACGATGGTCGAAGTTGAACCGCACGGACCGACGCACGAAGTCCATCCCTTTGACGATACCCCGCTGATTGAGCTGGCCTCCGCTGAGCGCGAATCGGGTCTTCTCGTCACCGCCCGTAACCCGCACCTCGTTGCTCAGCTGCGTGCCCGGGTGCAGCACGAGGTCCTGCCAGTCCGTCCAGCGCCCGGCCGTGAGCGCCTGGAGGTCCTGGGGCCAGAAGAGAATCGAGTCGCCGTGCGCGCAAGCAGCGACGCTCGCGGGGCACTGGTACCCCGTGTTGCTGTTTCGCGCGGCGTCGCGCTTGAACTGGGCCCACTGCGGGCCGTTCATCATCGGCATGCGGCGCAGCGCCTGCTGGGTCCCGGCGTAGGTGTCGTACGTAATGGTCGTCTTCCCGGCCTTGCCCTGCTTCGTGGTGATGAGCACCACACCGCTCGCCCCGCGCGCACCGTAGATCGCCGTCGCCGAGGCGTCCTTCAGGATCTCGATCGACTCGATGTCGTTCGGGTTCAGGTCGCCGATGCCGCCGGCCATCGGGATGCCGTCCAGCACGTACAGCGGATCGTTGGACGCCGTGAGCGAGCGCGTGCCACGGACGCGGATGCTTATGCCGTCCCCGGGGTTGTTGCCGCTGGTGACGATATCGACGCCGGGCACGCGCCCCTTGATCGCCTCGATGGCGTTGGCCTTGGGTACCGCCTGCACATCTTCGCCCGATACCGAGGCCACCGACCCGGTCACGTCTCTGCGGGCCTGCGTTCCGTAGCCGACCACCACGACTTCTTGCAGCGTGACGGCCAGCGGGGTGAGCCGGAAGTCCGCCCTGGCGGTGTCCCCGGCGGCGACGACGACGTCCGTCATCTCCATCAGGGCGTGCCCGATGAGCCGCGCGCGCAAGCGGTATGTCCCCGGCGGCACCGACGCGATGGTGTAGCGGCCGTCGGTGGCGGCATCGGCGCCGAGCTCGGTGCCCGCCACCGTCACCCGGGTGCCCGGCAGCGGTGCGCCCGTCTCCTGAGCGGTGACGAGGCCGGAGATCGTCCCGCTCGTCGGCCCCGACGGCGTGCTCGCTCGCCCGCCTCCAGCCTGAGCCAGGAGCGTAGAGAGCGGCGACAGCGCTAGCAGCAGGACGAGACTGACGAGCTTGCAGCGTGACGTGCGACCGGTCGGTGGAGATCCGACCGCAGGCGAGGCGAGGGCTGGTTGGGGCAAGCAGGGACGCCCCCAAGCGGCTTGACGGCGACGCTTCGACATGGGACCCTCCGACGGCGTGGAACCACCGGGCGTTGACGCAGGTCGCAAGGGTCGTGCCTTTCACGTGACCCGAGTCACCCGACGATTGTCCTGCGCACGAACTATTTGTCAGATATTCGTGAGCGAGCGAGGAAGGACGCACAACCTCGGATTGCGGGCGTTGCCCGTTGTCCACAGAGTGTCGCGTGGACGCGATAAGTGCTGCGGGCGTTCAGCGGCGCGGCGAATCGCGCACGGCGACGGCGGCGCCTGTCCGTGCCGACCGATACACGGCTTGCGCCAGCTCGACGCTCCGGCGACCGTCGCGCCCGTCACACAGCGGTGCCGCGCCGGTGCGAATCGCGGAGACGAAGTCTTCGAGCACCCTGCGATGCCCCCGCGCGTCCGACACGACGGGCGACGTCGCGCTGGCGTTCGCCTCGCCCTCGTCCGGTGGAGGAGGCGCCCGCGGTGTGCGCAGCTCGACGGACACGACGTGGTCTCGCTCCACCACGATGGTTCCCTCCGACCCGGTGAGCTCGACGCGGCGGGGAAAGCCCGGGAACGCCGCTGTCGTGACGTCGAGCGTGCCGACGGCACCGCCCGCGAACTCGAGACACGCGACGGCCGTATCCTCCGTCTCGATGGCGTGCAGCGCGGTGCGCGTGGTGGCGTAGACACGCTCCACGTCGCCGAGCAGCCACAGCAGCAGGTCGACCGAGTGGATTCCCTGGTTCATGAGCGCTCCTCCCCCGTCCAGGGCCCACGTTCCGCGCCACCGGGAGCCGGCGTAATATTCCGGCGGGCGGTACCACTTGACGCGCGCGGACGCGAGGATCGGTTTGCCGAGCGCTCCTTGCGCGATGAGCTGTTTGAGCCACTGGAGGTGAGGCGCAGTGCGGTCTTGAAAGATCACGCCCAGCTTCACCCGAGCGCGGTCGCACTCGTCGATCAGGGCGTCGATGCGCTCGGTCGTGATGTCGAGCGGTTTCTCCACCAGCACGTGCAGGCCCCGCCGCGCGGCGGCCCGTGCGTGCTCGGCGTGCAGGCCCGACGGCGTCCCGACGAGCACGAGATCCATGGGGCGGTGCGCCAGCATGTCCTCGAGATTCTGGAAGGCGGTGCCACCGTACCCGGCGGCCATGCGCCGCGCCTTCTCGGGATCGCGCGCCCAGAACGCCGCGAGCTCGACGCCGGGCGTCTCCCGGGCCGCGCGGGCGTGAGTGTCGCTGATGTTGCCCCCACCGAGGATGCCGACGCGCACCGTCATGCGGTGCTCCGGCCAGACGCTGGCGCATGTCTTGCAACCGCTGGCCATTGAGGGAGGGTGCGCGCGCCCATCATGACGCAGACCTCGAACGACCCGCAACGGACGATCGACCGGCGTGAGGCGCTGCGGCGGGCGGCCCTACTGCTCGGCGGCGCCCTCTCCGCGTCCACCGTCGCCGGCGTGCTCGCCGGGTGCGAGGCGCGCCGCACGCCGGACGGCGCGTGGGCGCCCCGCGCGCTCAGCTCGGAGCAGCTGGATCTGGTCGCGACCATCGCCGAGCACATTCTGCCCGAGACCGACACCCCCGGTGCCCGCGCCGTGGGTGTGCACCGCTTCATCGACGCCATGCTCGCGGACTCCTTCCCGGACGAGGAGCGACGGCATTTTCTGGCCGGCCTCTCGGACGTCGACGCGCGGGCGCAGCGGAGCTGTGGGCGTGCCTTCCTGCGGTGCGCGACACTCGAGCAACGCGCCGTGCTCGATCAACTCGATCGCGAGGCGTTCGCGGCGACGGCCTCACCCCCTGACCGGCTCCCGGTGCCGTTCTTCCGGACGATGAAGGAGCTGACGCTCGTCGGGTACTACACGTCCGAGGTCGGCGCCACCCGGGAGCTGCGCCACGCACCGGTCCCCGGCCGCTTCGAGGGGTGCGTCCCGCTCGATCAGATCGGCCGGGCGTGGGCTGTGTGATCGAACCGTACGACGCCATCGTCGTGGGCTCCGGTATCACGGGTGGCTGGGCCGCCAAGGAGCTCTGCGAAAAGGGGCTGCGGACGCTCGTGCTCGAGCGCGGCCGCCACGTGGAGCACGGCAAGGACTACGTCACCGAGTGGTGGCAGCCCTGGCAGTTCGCCCACCGCGGCCGGGGCGAAGAGCGGCTGTACGAGCGCGACTACCCGATCCAGAGCAAGAACTACGCCTTTGGCGAGGCGACGCGGCACTTCTTCGTGAACGATCGAGAGCACCCGTACGTCACTCCCGACGCCAAGCCGTTCCGCTGGATCCGAGGCTATCAGCTCGGCGGGCGCAGCCTGATTTGGGGCCGGGCGTGCTGGCGGTGGAGCGACCTCGATTTCACCGCCAACCTGCGCGACGGCCACGGCGTCGACTGGCCGATCCGGTACAAGGATCTGGCGCCTTGGTACGACTACGTCGAGCGGTTCGTGGGCGTGAGCGGTGAGCGGTTAGGCCTCGGGCACCTACCGGACGGCGAATTCCTGCCGCCGTGGGATCTGACGTGCGCCGAGCGCGTCGTCCAACGGGGGATCGAGCGCGCGTTTCGCGGGCGGCACCTGACGATTACGCGCGTCGCGAACCTGACCCGGGCGCACAACGGCCGCGGCCCCTGCCAGGCGCGCAACCAGTGCGCGCGCGGCTGCAGCTTCGGGGGTTACTTCTCGAGCCTCAGCGCGACGCTCCCCGCGGCCCGCAACACCGGGCGGCTGACGCTCGTCACCGACGCGATCGTCCACAGCGTCATCTATGACGAGCGGACGGACCGCGCCGCGGGCGTGCGCGTGATCGACGCGCACACCAAGGCCGCGCGCGAGTACTTCGGGCGGCTCATCTTCCTGTGCGCCTCGACGCTCGGCACCGCGCAGATCCTGTTGAGCTCGCGCAGCGCGCGCTTCCCGACCGGGCTGGCCAACTCGAGCGGCGAGCTGGGCCACAACCTGATGGACCACATCTCCAAGGCGGGCGCGCACGGGACCGTCCCCGGCTTGGAGGACAAATACGTGTACGGGCGGCGGCCCACGGGGAGCTACATCCCGCGCTTTCGCAACCTCGGCACGCCGGGGGAGGCGAAGGTCGGGTTCCTGCGCGGCTATGGGATTCAGGCGGGCTCGGGGCGGCAGGGGTGGGGCCGCGGCGCGGACGCCCCCGGCCTGGGCGTCGAGTTGAAGCAGCGGCTGCGCGAGCCGGGGCCGTGGGGCATGACGCTGCAAGGGTACGGGGAGTGCCTGCCGCGCCACGAGAACTACGTCGACCTGGACCCGGAGCGGACGGACCAATGGGGGATCCCCTTGCCGCGCGTGCATTGCGCCTGGAGTGAGAACGAGCGCGCGATCCGGGAAGACGTCAAGGCGCAGTCGGCCGAAATGCTCGAGGCCGCCGGGTGCACCAGCGTCGAGACGTACGACGAAGACGGCCCGCCGGGGTTCAGCGTGCACGAGATGGGAACGGCGCGCATGGGTCGGGACCCGCGCACGTCGGTCTTGAACGCGCACAACCAGTCGCACGACGTGCCGAACCTGTTCGTCACCGACGGCGCCTGCATGGCCAGCTCGTCGTGCGTGAACCCGTCGCTCACCTATATGGCGCTCACGGCGCGGGCCGTGGACTTCGCGGTGAGCGAGCTCAGGCGTCGCAACCTGTGAGTGCGCCCGCTGCGCCCCGCGCCGCGCAGATCCAGGTGGCGGCGACGTCGTTCCTGGCGCTGTTCGCGATCGTGGGGATCGCGCTGTATGGGCTCCCGTTCTTCTACGACTTCATGGTGCGGGAATTCGGGTGGTCGCGCGCCCAGGTCACGTCCGGGAACGCGATCTCGAAGCTCCTGGTCGGTCCACTGTTCGGCTTCCTCGCCGGCTGGCTGGTGGACCGGTTCGGCCCGCGCCGCCTGATGATCGCCGGCATCCTGATGGCGGGCATCGCCCTCGTCGGGCTCGGTGCGATCCGCACGCTCGCGGGGTTTTACTTCTTTTATCTCTTCAACGCGCTCGGGAACTTCTGCGGCGGCCCGCTGCCGAACCAGGTACTCTTGTCCCGCTGGTTCACGGCGGCGCGCGGCCGCGCGATGGGCGTCGCGTACTTAGGCATCGGGATCGGCGGCGCGATCGTGCCGTTTCTGGCGCTGTGGCTCACGCAGGAGGTTGGGTGGCGCGGTGCGCTGCAAGGGCTCGGTCTGCTGATCGTCTTGGCGGCCCTGCCGCTCGCGCTGGTCGTCCGGGAGGCGCCGCCCGCGCCGGCAGGCGCACCGAGCCCCGAACCCCGGGCCCCCAGCCCCGCCTCCATCCGCACAGTCGTTCGCTCCCCGGCCTTCTATCTCCTCCTCGCCGGCAGCATGTGCTCGATCGCCGCGGTGGGCGGCACGAATCAGCACCTGAAGCTCTTCCTGAGCCTGGACCACGGCTACTCCCAAGGGGCCGCGGCGCAGATCGCGTCGCTGGTGCTGGTGTCGAGCCTCGCGGGTCGTCTGGGGATGGGATGGCTGGCGGACCGGATCCCCAAGAAGTACGTGATGCTGTTGATCTACCTGCTCGTCGCTGCGTCGATCCCGCTGCTCTTCCTGACGGAGCTGCGCGGCGCGATCTACCTCTTCGCCGTGGTCTTCGGCATCGGGCTGGGCGGCGAGTACATGGTGATTCCGCTCATGGCCGCCGAACTGTTCGGCGTGCCGGTGCTGGGGCGCGCGATGGGCGTCGTCCTCACGGGCGACGGCGTCGCGGAAGCGCTCGCGCCGGTGCTGGTCGGACGGATGCACGACGTCACCGGGAGCTACGCCACCGGTTTCGCGGCCGTGATCGGCTTCGCGATCGCGGGCGCGATCGCGGTGGCGTTCCTGCCGCGGTCCGTTGCCCCTGAGCCCGCCTTTGTAGGGGCGCAGCATGCTGCGCCCCTACACGCGCCCCCACGGGCGGGCTGATGACCACGCGACCGATCGGCATCGTCATGAACGGCGTGACGGGACGCATGGGCCTGAATCAGCACCTGATTCGGTCCATCGTCGCCATCCGGCAGCAGGGCGGGGTGCCGTTGCCCGACGGCGGGCGGGTGGTCCCGGACCCGATCCTGGTAGGAAGGAACGAGGCGAAGCTCTGGGACGTCGCCCGCGCGCACGGTATCGAGCGCGTCTCGATCGATCTGGATGCGTGCCTCGCGAACCCGGCGGATTCGGTCTACTTCGATGCAACGTTGACGAGCTTGCGCGCCGACAACGTGCGGCGGGCGATCGCTGCCGGGAAGCACGTCTACTGCGAAAAGCCGCTGGCGGGCACGCTCGCCGAGGCGCTCGATCTGGCGCGTCGGGCCGAGCAGCGCGGCGTGAAGCATGGTGTGGTGCAGGACAAGCTCTTCCTCCCCGGCGTCCGCAAGCTCAAGCGGCTGGTCGACCGCGGCTTCTTCGGCCGCATCCTGAGCGTGCGCGGCGAGTTCGGCTACTGGGTGTTCGAGGGGGACGACCCGCCGGCGCAGCGCCCGTCGTGGAACTACCGCACGGAGGATGGCGGCGGGATCGTCGTCGACATGTTCGCCCATTGGCGCTATCTGCTGGACCACACCTTCGGCGCGGTCAAGGCCGTGCAATGCACCGCCACCACGCACATCCCCGAGCGCGTGGACGAGCGCGGCCGGCGCTACGCGGCGACGGCGGACGACGCCGCGTACGCCACGTTCGTGCTGGCCGGTCCCGACGGCGACATCGTCGCGCAGTTCAACTCCTCGTGGGCCGTGCGGGTCTACCGTGACGACCTGTTGCAGGTCCAGGTGGACGGCACGGCGGGGAGTGCGGTCGCCGGCCTACGGGAGTGCCGGACGCAGCGCCGCAGCCAGACACCGCGGGCGGTATGGACCCCCGACGTGCCAAGCGCCGTCGACTACTACGCGCAGTGGCAGGACGTTCCCGACGAGGGATGGCTCGACAACGCCTTCAAGGTCGAGTGGGAAATGTTCCTGCGTCACGTGGCGGCGGACGAGCCGTTCCCCCACGACTTCTGCGAAGGCGCGAAGGGCGCACAGCTCGCGGAGTTGGCGCTCCAGTCGTGGCGCGAGCGTCGGTGGATCGACGTTCCGGACCTCGCGCCGGGGCGTGAGGTCGGAGGCTGAGGCATGCCGCCGGTCATCCGCCTCCCACGCCTCGACGGTGCGCTCGAGCCGTACACGATGCGGCAAGCCGTTGCCTGGAGCGCGCCGGCGGGACCGATCCGCAGTCGCATCGCCTACGCCGCGGCGCACGTCGTGAGCGACCCGCACGCCACCTGCGATCCGCTGTCGGACGCCCGGCTCGACTGGGATGCCACGCTCGGGTACCGCCGCTATCTCTGGTCGCTCGGCCTGGCCGTCGCCGAGGCGATGGACACGGCGCAGCGCGGCATGGGACTCGGTTGGCCGGCGGCGCGTGACTTGATCCGGCGCTCCCTGGCGGAGGCGCGGGCGACGGGCGGGATGATCGCGTGCGGCGCCGGCACCGACCAGTTGACGCCGGGCGAGCGCGTGACCTTGGACGACGTCGAGCAGGCGTACGAGGAGCAGGTCGGCTACGTCGAGCGGCATGGCGGCCGGGTCATCCTGATGGCGAGCCGGGCGCTGGCGCGCGCGGCGCGCTCCCCCGACGACTATCGACGGGTGTACGGGACCATCCTGCGGCAGGTGAGCCGACCCGTCATACTGCACTGGCTCGGCGACATGTTCGACCCCGAGCTCGCCGGCTACTGGGGGACGCGGGACTTGGACCAGGCCATGCACGCGTGCCTCGGGATCATCCGCGAGCATCGTACCCAGATCGACGGGATCAAGATCTCGCTCCTGGACGCGGAGCGCGAAGTCGAGATGCGCGCGCGTCTGCCCGAGGGCGTGCGCATGTACACGGGCGACGACTTTAACTACGACCGGCTGATCCTGGGGGACGGGCAGCGACACAGCGACGCGCTGCTGGGGATCTTCGACGCGATCGCGCCGGCCGCGTCGGCTGCGCTGCAGGCGTTGGACCGGGGCGACGCGGCCGGTTACCGCCGGGCGCTGGCGCCCACCGTGGCGCTGTCGCGTCACATCTTCCAGCCCCCCACGCACGCGTACAAGACAGGGATCGTGTTTCTGGCGTACCTGAACGGCCACCAGCGGCACTTTCGGATGATCGGCGCAGCGGAGACCGCGCGTTCGGTGCTGCATCTCGCCGAGCTGTTTCGGCTCGCCGATTGCGCCGGGCTGCTGCTCGATCCGGAGCGCGCGGCGGAGCGGATGCGGCCGGTGCTGGCCATGGCAGGGGTGGAGTGACGCCCCCGGGAGGTCTGACCCCGGGGCCCCCAGCGATCGCCCGGCTCAGCTTCAACCAGATCACCGCCGAGCGGGCGAGTCTCGCGGAGGCCGTCGACGCCTGCGCCCGCCACGGCGTGCCGTACATCGCCGTGTGGCGGAACAAGCTCGCGGAAACAGGACTCGATCGCGCGGTGCGCCTGGTGCGCGATGCCGGGCTGCGCGTGTCGAGCGTGTGTCGCGGAGGGATGTTTCCGGCGGCGAGCCCCGCGGAGCGGGAGGCGCGGATCGAGGACAATCGGCGGGCGGTGGACGAAGCGGCGGCGCTGGGTGCGGAGGTCCTCGTCCTGGTATGCGGGGCGGCGCCCGACCGAGACATCGCGGCGGCGCGCCGCATGGTCGCGGACGGCATCGCCCAGCTCGCCCCTTACGCGGCCGAGCGCCGCGTGCGGCTCGGGATCGAGCCGATGCATCCCGCGTTCGCGGCCGAGCGCTCTTGCATCACGACGCTCGCCGAGGGGCGCTGCCTGGCGCAGCGGTTCGACCCCGCGACCGTCGGCGTCGTGGCTGACGTCTATCACATCTGGTGGGACCCCGACCTCTACGAGGAGCTCGCCCGGGCCGCCGGGCGGCTCATCGGGTTCCACGTCTCCGACTGGCTGGTCCCAGCGCAAGAGGTGCTGATGAACCGTGGGATGATGGGCGACGGCGTGATCGAGCTGCGACGCATCCGCGGTGCAATCGAGCGCGCCGGCTATGTGGGCCCGATCGAGGTCGAGATCTTCAACGAGGTGGTGTGGAACACGCCGCTCGACACGCTGATGCCGCGGGTGAAGGAGCGATACCTCTCGTGCGTGTAGCGCCGGTCTGATGGCTGGTAGACGAGACTTTCTCCGCCGCTTGGCCGTGCTGGCGGCACCCCCGGGGTCGTGGCGCATTGTAGGGGCGCAGCATGCTGCGCCCCTACGGATAACGGGCGTGTCCCCGGAGCCAACCGATCGCCAGTATTGGCTCGACGTGCTGACGCGCCTGGCGCAGCCCGTGCTGACGAACCTCGCGGAAGGACGGCTGCGCCAGCGGATGCCGGTGGAAATCGCGCCCGCCGGCAAGCCGGAGCGCGGTGAGTACACGCATCTCGAGGCCGTGGGGCGGCTCTTCACGGGGATCGCGCCGTGGCTGGAGCTGGGCAGCGACCCGTCGCCCGAGGGCGAGCAGCGGCGGCAGTACGCCGACCTGGCGCGGCGCGGCCTCCGTGCGGCAACCGACCCGCGCTCTCCCGACTTTCTGAACTTCGCCCGCGGCCGGCAGCCGCTCGTCGACGCGGCGTTCCTGGCGCACGCGATCGTTCGCGCGCCGCGCGAGCTGTGGCAACGGCTCGATGGTGAGACGCAGCGCAATGTGGTCGCCGCGCTCAACTCGACGCATGGGATCCGGCCGTCGCCCTCCAACTGGCTGATGTTCAGCGCGATGATCGAAGCCGCGCTGAGCATGATGGGGGAGGAGTGGGACCGCACGCGGGTGGACTATGCCCTCACCCAGCACGAGCAGTGGTACAAGGGGGACGGGGTGTACGGGGACGGGCCGACGTTTCACTGGGACTACTACAACAGCTTCGTGATCCAGCCGATGCTGCTCGACGTGCTCCGCCTGGTTGGGCCCACGACCCCGGCGTGGCAGAGACTCATCGACCCGGTGCTGCAGCGAGCGCGCCGCTATGCCGCCATTCAGGAGCGCATGATCTCGCCCGAAGGCACGTTCCCACCGATCGGTCGCTCCCTCGCCTACCGCTTCGGGGCGTTCCAGCTGCTCGGCCAGATGGCGTTGCGGCGCCAGTTGCCCGAGGGCGTGACTCCGGCGCAGGTGCGCAGCGGATTGACGGCGGTGATACACCGGATGATCGAGGCGCCCGGCACGTTCGACGCCCAGGGGTGGCTCACCATCGGCTTCTGCGGGCACCAGCCGAGCATCGGCGAAGGCTACATCTCGACCGGGAGCGCATACCTCTGCGCGGCCGGCCTGCTCCCGCTCGGACTGCCTGCGACGGACGAGTTCTGGACGGCTGCCCCCGCGGACTGGACGGCCCGGAAGGCCTGGCGTGGCGAGAATGTGACCCCGGACCACGCGATCTGACCCATGATCCTGTGTCTCACGCTCCTCACGCTGCAGACGCCTGCGGCACGCGCGGCTCCCGTGGCCCGGGTCGATTGGCCCGTGTTTCTCGCGCGCCACGATCTAGTGTGGGACCGTCTCCCCACGCGATGGGGCGAGAGCGCGTTCATCGGCAACGGGCGCCTCGGTGCCACGATCGACGCGCCAGGAGGGGTGCTCGGCTGGACCATCAACCGCACGGACTTCGTGCACGACCAATCACGGTTCCCGATCGGGCGCGTTGTGGTGAAGACGACCGGAACGGTGCAGAGGGGCGACGCGCGCTTGACGCTGTGGGACGCCGAGGCGAGCGGGACGGTCACCACGGACCGGGGCGAGGTGCGCTGGCGCAGCTTCACCACGGCTCAGCCGTCGGTGATCGTCCTGGTGCTCGAGGCACGGGGCGGCGAGCGCGGGGGCGACGTGGACCTGGACTGGGCGCCGGCCGAGGCTCGGCCGCCGCGCAAGGTGGCCCGCAAGGAAGCCTTCGCACCGGAGGACCTGCACCCGCCGCCGACCGTCACTCGCTCGCCGACGGGCCTCACGAGCGTGCAGACGTTCATCGGCGGTGGTGCCCACGCCGAGTCGATCAGGCGAACCAGCGGGGGGGTGTTCTACATCAGCATCGGTCAGGGCCGCACCGACCGCGAAGCGCTCGCCGAGGCTCGCGCGGCGACGAGCGAGGCGGCCCGGCTGGGAGTCGCGAGACTGACTGCGGCGCACCGCAAGTGGTGGCACGCCTACTATCCGGCGAGCTTCCTCACGTTCCCGGACGCCCGCCTCGAGGCGTACTACTGGATTCAGATCTACAAGCTCGGCTCCGCGATGCGACCGGATGGGCCGATCCTGGACCTGAACGGTCCCTGGTTCAACGCCACGCCGTGGCCCGCCATCTGGTGGAATCTCAACATCCAGCTCACCTACTCGCCGTTGTTCCGCGCGAATCGGCTTGACCTCGCCGAATCGCTGTTCCGCCATCTCGATCGGAATCGGCAAGCCCTCATCGACAACGTCCCCGAGCGGCTGCGCGACGCGGCGGCGGCGATCGGTCGCAGTTCGGGCCCCGACCTGGTCCGACCCGTCGACCTGGCCACGGCGCAGAGCGACGCCGCCCACGAGATGGGGGACCTGCCGTGGACTCTGTACTACTACTGGCTCCATTACCGCTACCAGATGGACGATCGCCTACTCCGCGAGCGCGTCTATCCGCTGCTCAAACTGGCGATCGGGAATTACCTCGCGTACGTCGAGCGCGGCGACGATGGGCGCTGGCATCTGCCGCCGACGCACTCACCCGAGCTGGCCACGGTGTCGGACGCGAATTACGATCTCGCGCTGCTCAAGTGGGGACTCGAGACATTGATCGCCAGCGCCGAGCGCTTCGGGCCCGCCGAACCGCTGCTGCCTCGCTGGCGCGATGTGCTCGCCAACCTCGCGCCGTTTCCCACGGACTCCGCGGGGCTGATGGTCGGGCGTGGCCGGCCGTGGCAGCAATCGCACCGCCACTACTCGCACCTGCTGGCGATCTACCCGCTGCGCCTCATCACGCCCGACCGTCCCGATGAGCGGGCACTGATCGAGACATCGCTTGCAACCTGGGAGCGCGACATCTCGCTGTTCCGCGGCTACTCGTTCACGGGCGGCGCGGCGATGCACGCGCTGCTCGGCCACGGCGACGTCGCCGTGACGCGTCTGAACCAGTATCTCGATGCGCCACGCTACATGGAGCCGAACACCTTCTACGCGGAGGCGGGTCCTGTCATCGAGACGCCGCTCTCGGCCGCCGCGTCGATTCAGGAGCTGTTCTTACAGGATTGGGGCGGTGCGCTGCGCGTCTTCCCTGCGGTCCCGGGCGCGTGGTTAGACGCCGCCTTCGACCGGCTGCGGGCGGACGGGGCGTTTCTCGTCAGCGCGGTGCGGCGCGGCGGCCGGACCGCGTGGGTTCGCATCGAGAGTCTCGCGGGTCAGCCGTGCCGGCTCGTCGTGGCCGATTGGGATGCTGCGGTGGTGCGCGCCCACGCGGGTCCGGGTCCGGCTCCGCAGCTGACGAAGCGGACCGCGGGCGAGTTCGTCATCGACCTGCGCAAGGGCGCATCGGTGGTGCTCGCGCCCGACGTCAGGACATCGCTACCCGACGTCAGCCCTGTCCCGCTGCCGCCATCCGATCACAACCCGTGGCCGGCGCTCAGGGCGGACAGCAGCGCCGCGCGGTAATCGCCGACCCTCAGCCCACTTCCGGAGCGGCGTAGACCGGCGCCGCGACGAGCGCGATGGCCCCGCGCAGACGGGGCAAGCTCCCCGCCGGTTCAGGGACCACCGGCGTACCCGCGGCCTCGCGGGTGAGTGCCCGTCTCGCGATTTCGGCCCGGATGGCGGGCTCGACGAGATCCCAGGCGCCGGTGATCTCGCCGCCGATGACGATCTGCGCGGGATTGAGCGCGTTGACGATCGCCGCGAGGCCGAGCCCGAGATAACGGCCCGTTTCCGTCAGTGCGGCGCGGGCCCGCTCATCGCCGGCGCCGGCGCGGACGATGACGTCATCCATGGTGATGCCGTCTTGTGGGAACAGCGGCGGGGCGACGGCAGGCGATTGCTCGTGCCCGACGTAGCGCGCGACCGTGGCGAGGTTCGAAGTGTGGGCCTCGAGACAGCCCTGCGCTCCGCACACGCAGCGCGGGCCGTCGGGGCCGATGGGGATGTGCCCGAACTCGCCCGCCGTGTGACCGTGACCCCGAACCAGCTCACCGTTCACCACCACCCCTGTGCCCACGCCGTCCGACACCGTCACATAGACGAAATCGCGGACCCCGTTCCCCCCCTCTCCCGGGCCGAGCCAGATGTGCGCGAGCGCGCAGGCCGCCCCGGAATTCTCGACGTGCACCGGCAGCCCGGTGCGCTCCGCCAGGCCGCTGCGGATCTGCACGTCGCGCCAGCCTAGCTGGGGGGCGTTCAGCACCCGACCGCGCCGGTCTACCATCCCGGGGACGACCATCCCAATCCCCTCGCAGTGTCCCCCCGTCGCCCGGGTTCGGAGCAGGCGGCGAACCCGGATCGCGAGTTCGTCCAGGAGCTGGTCCGGGTTGAAGATGGTCGCAAAGCTCTCGAGCGCCATCTCGTTCCCGCCGAAGTCCGAGAGCAACACGTACGTCCGGCTGAAACGGATGTCGATCGCCACGACAAGCCGATCCCGGGTCCGCACGTGCAGCATCTTCGGCCTGCGACCCCGTGGGACATCGGCGAGCGCGCCCTCGTAGACCGCGCCTTCTGCCAGCAGCTCCTTGACCAGAGTGGTCACCATGCCACGTCCCACCGCCATGCGGCGGGCGAGATCGGCCCGCGAGATCGGCTGCAGCTCGCGCACGAGATTCAGCAGAATCAGCCGGTTGATCTGTCGGGACGTGGAGCGTGTGGCGCGGCTGAAGTCCCGCGTGTTGATCGTTCTCACGATGGTCTGGCTCGGCTCCGGGTCGCGGTGTGGCGTTCTTGCCCCACCTTGGCGCGCACCTTGCGCACGCATCGGGGGTGCCGCCGGGACTTTAGTTCGATCGACGAACAAGAGAGGTAAGCGCGTGCGTTGGACAGGAACGGGTTGCCCGTAGCGAACTGTCGGCGCCGCTGAGCGCGTCGTCCTCCGCTCACCATCGCGCGCACGCCGCATCTGTTGTGGCCGCGCCTCGGACCCATTCGGAGCGTTGCGCATGAGAACAATTCGTGTCTGTCTGATCGGCTGCGCCGCGTTGCTCGCGGCGGCCGGGGGCGCCACGGCCCAGGATTCCAGCGGCGCGATCGCGGGCGTGGTGCGGGCGCGCGATACGGGGACCCCGGTGGCCCGTGTCGGCGTCAGCGTGGTCGGGACGCGCCTCACCGCTGAGTCCGACGGGGAGGGCCGGTATACCATTTCCGCCGTGCCGCCGGGGACCTACCACCTCCGGGCTCGGCTCCTGGGTTATGCCGCCGGAGACACGACGATCGTCGTGCAGGTCGGGCAACGGGTCAGCGCCGACTTCCGGCTCCAACCGAGCGCGATCGAGTTGAACCCGGTGGTGGCCGTGGGCTACGGCACGCAGCGGAAAGCGGACCTGACGGGCTCGGTCTCCTCGGTCACCGGGCCGGAAATCGCGACGAATCCGGTAGACCGGGCCGACCAAGCCCTCGCCGGTCGGGTGCCCGGGATGCAGGTGCAGACCACGAACGCACAGCCCGGCTCAGAGCTGCGCATCCGACTGCGCGGGGGGAATTCGCTGTCGGGGGACAACTCGCCGCTCGTCGTGATCGACGGCGTCATCGGCGCGGACTTGAGCCTGATCAATCCGAGTGACATCGAGACGTTCGACGTCCTGAAGGACGCCTCGGCCACGGCAATCTACGGCGCACGCGGGGCCAACGGCGTCATCCTCGTGACGACCAAGCGGGGTCAGGGACCGTTCCACTTCGACTACTCCACGTACATCGGCGCGCAGGACGTGAGCAAGCACATCGCCGTCCTCAACGCCGATCAGTTCGCGCTGCTGTACATGCGCAACCCGAACCACGACAAGAGCGTCAAGCTGGACACGCTGACCCACCTATCGACCACGGACTGGCAGGACGTGGTCTATCGATCCGCCCCGATTCAAAACCACCAGATCCAAGTCAGCGGCTCGAGCGGCGCCAGCAGCCTGTTGCTCTCCGCCAACTGGTTCGACCAGCAGGGGGTGTTGCTCGGCTCCGACCTCACGCGCGGGTCGTTGCGCTTCAACCTCGACCAGGGCCTGGGCGCGCGATTTCGGCTGGGAACGCGTGTGACCTACACGCGTACGGTAGGGAGCCAGGCTCGGGTCAACAGCGGGTATGGCTCGGGTGGCGGACCCGTGACGATGCAGGCACTCCGCTTCGCGCCCACGATCCCGGTGCGCGATTCCACCGGCAACTTCAGCGGCCCGCTCCTGCCCAGCGCGAACGACAACCCGATGGCGATCATTGAGCTGCGCCAGGACAACACCACCACCGGGTACGGGATCGGGACCCTGTTCGGGGAATACGACCCGCTGCCGGGCCTCACCTTGCGAACCAGCCTGTCGTACACCTCCAGCGATGTCCTCGAGCAGCAGTACGTCTCCCGCAAGCTGCAGGCCTCCCTGAACCTGGGGCAGGCGAACATCGACGACAACACCGCTACCACGTGGTTGGTCGAGAACACGGCGACGTTGCATCGCGCGCTGGGGAGGCAGCACGACCTCACGCTGCTGGGCGGCTTCACGGCGCAACAGACGGACAACGGGGCGAACAGCGCGCAAGGTGTCGGCTTCACGAGCGACTTGCTGGGCTACCGGCGGTTGAACCTCGCGGACCAGGTGACCGGGAGCTCGAACGCGACGCGCCAACGGGTGCTCTCGTACCTCGGTCGCGTGAACTACAGCCTGGCGGGAAAGTACCTGGTGACGGGCACGGTCCGGGCCGACGGCTCCTCCAAGTTCGCGGCGAACAACAAGTGGGCGGTCTTCCCCTCTGCCGCGGTGGCGTGGCGCCTCAGCGACGAGCCGTTCCTGCGCCGGCTCATCCCCGCCGTGAGCGAGCTGAAGCTGCGCCTGAGCGCGGGTAGCACCGGGAGCAACGCCATCCCGACGTACCAGTCCCTGGCCGCGTGGAACGTGGGTGCGCCCTATGCGATCGGCCCGACGGCGTTCTTCAACGGCGCCACCCTCAGCCGCATCACCAACCCCAACCTGCGTTGGGAAACGACGGTTCAATACGACGCGGGCGTGGACCTCGGCCTGTTCGGCAACCAGCTGACCGTCACGGCCGACGCGTACGACAAGACGACCAAGGACCTGCTGTACGCGAAGCAGGTGCCGTACCTCCTGGGGTTCGCGAGCTACGTCACCAACATCGGGAGAGTGCGGAACCGCGGCCTGGAGCTCGCGGTCGACACACGTTCCGCCAGCCGTGGTCTCGAGGTGCGCCTGGGCGGCAATGTGTCGCTCAATCGCAGCAAAGTGCTCGATCTGGGAGGAGACCGGCAGTTCTTCCTCACGGGGTCGAACACCTCACTCCCGAGGTGGGAGAACGACGTGATCGTGCAGGTGGGTCAGCCCCTCGGCAATTTTTACGGCTACGTGTGGGACGGAATCTTCCAGAGCTCGGCCGAGGCTGCCGCCAGCGGCCAGGCGGGCGCGGTCGTCGGAGGCGACAAGTTGAGAGACGTGAACGGCGACCGAAAGATCGACAGCAACGACCAAACCATCCTCGGCAATGCACAGCCGCGCTATCTGTTCGGCCTTACCGGCTCCGTAACCTACGATCGATTCTCGCTCAGCGTCCTGGTGCGCGGGGCCCTCGACTTCCAGGTGGTCAACGTGAGCCGCGCGGGGATGGAAACGCCCGGTGGCTCGAGCAACATGCTCACGTCGGTGCTGGGCTACTGGACGACGACCAACCCGAGTAACTCGATGACGGCGCTCAACGTCTCGCCGTTCGACGGATTGACCTCGCGCTGGGTCGAGGACGGCTCGTTCGTCCGCCTCCAGAACGTCACCGTGCAATGGGACGTGCCGGAGCGGCTCGGCGCGCGCGTGGGGGTGCGGCGGCTCCGCCTCTACCTGAGCGGGCAAAACCTCCTCACCGCCAGCCGCTACTCGTGGTACGACCCCGAGGTGAGCTCACGCGGGACGAGCGACCTCACGCTCGGTTGGGACGACTCCAACTATCCCGGCACGAAGACCGTCACCGTCGGCGCCAGCGTCGGCTTCTAGGAGGGCGCATGATCCTTAGGACACTCTCGCTCGCTGTGATCGCCCTGACGCTCGGAGGCTGCCGCGGCTGGCTCGTGGAGGAGCCCCAGAGCTTTTTCACGCCGGACGATTTTCCCACCACCGAGGCCGACCTGAAGATCGCCCTTGGCGGGATCGACGACTGGTACACGGGCGGCCAGAGTCAGGCGTACTTCCACCGTGGCTGGCCGATGATCACCGAGGTGCCGTCGGACCAGACCGTGGCGCAAAGCGCGAGCGACTCGCGCTACGCTCAGGACAGCTACACCCTGAACGCCTCGAACGAATGGCTGTGGCGCGTCTGGCGACAGATCTACGGCGCCATCAACCAGGCGAACGTGCTCATCGCGCGCATCCCCCAGATGGATCAGGTGTCGCAGAGCGTGAGGGACCGCTACCTGGGCGCCGTCAAATTCCATCGCGCGTTCAACCACTTCAACGCGGTGCGGGTCTGGGGCAGCGTCCCCCTGATGATGCGGCCGACCGCGGAGTTCGCCACGGCCACGCAGATCACCCGGGCGCCGACCGCGGAGATCTACGATTCGATCGCGCGGGATCTCGCGGACGCGGCCACCCTGCTGCCCCTCCGCTGGCCCGACTCGTCGACCCCGGATGACGGCCGGCCCACCCGCGGCGCCGCGACTGCGATGCTGGCGGACGTCTACCTGAACATGTCGGGGGCCATCGTCCAGCAGAACCACTGGGCGGAGGCCGCCGCCGCGGCCAAGGCGGTGATCGACAGCAAGGCGTACACCCTCGTCCCCAACTTTGCCGACCTGTGGCTGATCAAGAACAAGAACGGCCCCGAGCACATCTACTCGATCCAGTTCGGCGGGCTCAAACGCAACCTCTTCACGAGCCAGTCGCGGCCCTCAGGAATCGGGGTGGAGTCGGGCATCAACTACTGGTACTCGACCCCCGACTTCATGGCCACGTTCTCCGACTCCGACGCGCGCAAGAAGACCACCTTCCTCACGCAGGTGACGGTCGGCACCACGACATACCGGTACGACACGCTACCCGGTTTCTTCGGCGACAAGCGGCCGCGCTTTCCGAAACCGATGCCGTACTACGGCAAGTTCTACGACGCCAACGGCTCGATCGCCAACAACAATGGGCGCACCGACCTGAACTGGCCGATCTATCGCTACGCCGACGTGCTGCTGATGTTCGCCGAGGCGGAGAACGAGGCCAACGGGCCGACGCCCGACGCGTACGGCGCGATCAATCAGGTGCGGGCTCGTGCCAAGCTGGCGCCGCTGGCCGGTCTGAGTCAGGACCAGTTCCGGGATTCGGTGCACCGGGAGCGCAGCTGGGAGCTGGCCTTCGAGTCGAAGCGGTTGTTCGACCTGAAGCGCTGGGGCAGCTTCTACGCCGTGCTGAGCCAGGACCCCGTAGCGAAGATCGGCCTTCAGCCCTTCATGGTGTTCCTCCCGATCCCGCAGCGGGAGATCGATCTCGACCCCGGGCTGGGACAGAACACAGGGTGGTAGGACCGCGCCGCGGGATGCGCTGATGCGACGCCGAACGTTCGTCGCCGCGGCGCTCAGCACGCCCCCGCTGGCGCGAGATCTGGCCCGGCTGCTGCGGCCGCCCGCGTCGAGCGATGCCATTCGGGTTACCAGCCCGAATGGCGCCATCGAGATCGCGCTGCTCCCTGCCGACGGGTCTCGCTTGACCTACGGTGTCACCTTCCGGAACCGGCCGGTGATCGAGGCCTCGCCTCTCGGTATCCTCGTCGATGGCGTGGACTTGGGGCAGGGCGTGGAGGCGGGCAAGGTCGAGTCCTACGGCGCGAATGAGGACTACGCCTCGCGCGGCGTGCATTCCCAGGCGACCAATCGGTTCAACGGGGCGCGCATTGCGCTGCGGCACTCGGCAAGCGGAACCGACTCCGTCCTCGACGTGCGCGTCTTCGACGACGGGATCGCGTTCCGCTACATCGTGCCCGGGAAAGGGAGCCGGGTGGCGGACGAGGCCACGGCCTTCGCGCTCCCGGCCGGCGCTACGGTGTGGTATCACGATCTGCACGGACACTACGAAGGCGTCCACACCAAGAAGAGCATCGCCGACGTGGCGGCGGGCGATTGGGCGGCCCCGCCGCTCACCGTCAAGCTCCCCGACGCGGCGGGATACGCGGCGATCACCGAGGCTGCCGTGATCCATTTCGCGGGCATGGTGCTGCAGGCTGACGGACAGGGTGCCTTCCGCGCCCGCCTCGGGCACGCTCCTCCGGCCAGCTACCCTTTCACGCTGCGCTACGGGGAGGCGGAGGCCGCCCGTCTGGCGCAGCCGGCGGCCATCTCGGGCACCATCACGACCCCATGGCGCGTCGTGATGATCGGGCCAGACCTCAACACGCTCGTGAACTGCGACATCGTGTCCAACCTCGCTCCGCCGCCGGACCCGCGGTTCTTCCCGCAGGGACTCCACACCGACTGGATCAAGCCGGGGCGTGCCGTCTGGAAGTATCTCGACGGGGGCGGAGAGAACACGCTCGAGACCATGAAGCAGTTCTCACGGCTGGCCGGCGAGTTGGGCTTCGAGTACAACCTGGTGGAGGGGTTCTGGCAGCGCTGGAATGAGAGCGAGCTGCGGGAGCTGATCGACTACTCGCGAGCGCGCAACGTGGGGATCTGGCTGTGGAAGCACAGCCGGGACATCCGCGATCCCGAGGCCCGGGCGGCGTTCTTTCAGCACGCGCAGGACGTGGGCGCGGTGGGCGTGAAGCTCGACTTCTTCGACCACGAAGCCAAGGAAATCATCGAGCTGTATCAAGCGGCACTTGAAGGCGCGGCCGCGCACCGGCTCATGGTCGACTTCCACGGCGCGAACAAGCCGACCGGCGAATCCCGCACCTGGCCGAACGAGCTGAACCGCGAGGCGGTATCCGGGATGGAGCGGCGGAGCATGCAGGCGTGGTCCCAGCACGACACGACGATTCCCTTCACGCGGATGCTGGCGGGGCATCTGGACTTCACACCGATGCTGTTCGGCGAGCGTCGCCGGGAGACCTCCTGGGCGCACCAGATCGCTACTGCCGCCCTGTTCACGGCTCCGCTGCTGGTCTACGGCGCGCACCCGCAGGCGATGCTCGACAACCCGGCGGTCGAGCTGATCAAGAGCATCCCGACCGTGTGGGATGAGACGCGCGTGCTGCCGCAGAGCGAGATCGGCGAGATCGCGGCGTTCGCTCGCCGGCATGGGAAGCAGTGGTTCCTGGTGATTGCGAACGGCCCGAGCGCTCGGTCGGTCGAGGTCCCGCTCTCGTTCCTGGGCGGCGGGTCTCACCAGGCGCTGGTGGTGCGCGATCGGGAGGACGACCCTGCCGCCGTCGTGGTGGAACACCCGACCCTGCACCGGCAAGATGCGCTCAAGATCGACCTACGCCCCGGCGGCGGTTGCGTCGCCCGTTTCTAGGGGTCGCTCAAGTCCGTCCGGTCAGTTATGAGGGACTGAAGTCCCCACTCGGCGGCGGCGCGTCTTGAAAGGCGCATGCGCAAGCGTCCTTGAGGACGCCCTCGAGCCGAGATGGGACTTGAGTCCCTAATAACCCCATCGAACACCGTACCGTCCCAGCCATCGCACCACTGTCACCGTCACACGATTGCGATTTCTCAGCTCCCTGCTAAGGTCTCGGCACGAACACGACCGTCGGGTCGAGCGGATACCGGCCGAAGCGGCGGCCGTAGATGGCGAGCCCGCCGGGCAACGCGGCATCGACCTCCAACCGGATGACCAGCTGCCCGAGCGCGGCGGCCCGCTCGAGCGCGTCGCGCGGCACGGTCACCCGCAGCAGCGTGCCGTAGGAGCCCGCCTCGCGCAGGCGCCGGTCGCGCTTCTGGTAGTGCCAGGACAGGATGCCGCGGTGATCAGCCGGGTCGTCGTCGAGCATCTCGCGGCCCGCCACCACGTCGTTGATGCGCACGGTCACGGCGCTCGGGAAACGCTGCCCATCGGTCATGGGGTAGGCGTTGGGGTTCAAGGTCGGGTCGTTGGTGCCCCGGCCGCGCATGTAGTCGCCCTCCATCCGCCCGGCGTCCTCACGGTCCTTGCCGAACAGCTCTTTGGCGGAGACTTCCGCCAGGAACGCGGCGCTCTCCAGCTCGGCGGGGCGCACTCCCTGGGGCCAGGCGACCCGATACTCGAAGAACCCCGAGCCGGCGCCGTTCACTTTCAACCCGTCCATCACGTTCCACTGCTTGAGCGACCAGGCCGCCGCGTGGAAGCCGGCCGGGTCGATTGTCAGTAGCCGGACGCGCCGGCCGCCGTCCAGCCGCACCTCCTGCGGGGGCGCGCCCTCCACGACAAACGTGCAAAAGTTGCGATGCAACACCGCGCCCGTGGCATCTTCGAGCCGCACGGCGAGCACGAGCACGGCGGGCTCGTCGGGCATCGGGACGAGGAGCGGCTCGAGCGCCGCCGTCATCCAGGGATGGTACGGTATCCGGCGCGCGGTCTCGGAGTAGGTCCGCCGTTGGGCGAGTGCGTTCCAGCCGTACAGCTCGGCGCGCAGGGTGAGGCTGTCGCCCAGCGCCGTGCTCGAGGTCAGGAAGGAGGCATACAACGGCACGCGCACCTTGGCTCCCGCGGGCACGCTCTGGCTGAGCTCGTCGCCGACCGCGACGTACACCGGCGCGTGCAGGTCCCGGAGCGTCATCCCAGGGACCAGCTCGCCCAGCCCCGTTTCTTTCTCGGAGCGGTCGTAGCGCCAGTACCCGTTCCACTCGTTGATGACATCGTGCAGCTCGGTGTACAGCCAGCCGGCGATCCGCGGGTGGCGGCGGAACGCGTTCACCGCACGGTGGTAGTCCCAGCTCCAGTCGACGTCGCCCGTACTGCCCTCGTAGCCCCACACGTTGCCGAACTCGCTGTTGATGTTCGGCTGACGCGCCTGGCGGTAGCCCGTCTCGAAGTTCCACGACGAGCCCGGGCGGGTGCTGTCGCTCACCAGGCGGTCGTGTTCTTCCCAGGCCCACCCCGGCAGGTAGGAGTGCCACGAGTTGATGTCGGTCTCGGTGTGGCCGCGGCCGCAGCACGGCGAGTTGTCCTCCACCAGCCGCGTCGAATCGAGCGCTTTCGCCTCGCGATAC
>Ga0209378_1000541_pt1 | contig 27694 bp, 20 predicted proteins | sample GraSoiAngelo_156_FD_186170 | JGI IMG/M metagenome (GOLD analysis project Ga0209378, IMG submission 186170) | Grasslands soil microbial communities from the Angelo Coastal Reserve, California, USA - 14_1009_13_40cm (SPAdes) (version 2) | ecosystem: Environmental > Terrestrial > Soil > Grasslands ...
ACATCCAGGCCGAGGCTTCGCTGCTGCACGTAGGCGCGGCTCAACGCGAGCTTGCGCGGAAGAATCTCGTGTACGTACAGCTCCTCGGCGTTCGCGCTCCGTGCCAGCAAGGTCTCCTCGTCGCGAAAGGTCAGCGACGCGAGATCCGTGATTCCCGGTCGCACGGCCAGAAGCTCCTGGTACGCCTCGGCGAACATGTCGACGTAGCGCGGCACCTCGGGTCGCGGCCCGACGAAGCTCATCTCACCGCGCAGGACGTTGACGAGCTGGGGGAGCTCATCGAGCTTCCAGCGACGCAGCACGCGGCCGACGCGCGTGACCCGTGGATCGCCCGCGCTGGTGATGAGGGGGCCCGCATCCGGGCTGGTCCTCATCGTGCGGAACTTCAGGATGTCGAACGGCTTGCCCCGGAGCCCGACGCGCCCCTGGCGAAAGAGGATCGGCCCGGGTCCGCTGCATCGGACGGCCAGTGCGACCGCGGCGAGCAAGGGGCTCAGCACCAGGAGCAAGATGCCTGCCCCCACGACCTCGAAGCCGCGCTTGAGCGAGTCGTACCTCATTCGTGCCCGCGAATCCCCGCCGTCATGCAACGGCGAACCTCCGTTTGCGCACCTGCTGCGCGGTGTGGCGGACGGCTGCGATCACGTGTTCCACGTCGGCGTCGCCCATCCCCGGGAAGATCGGCAGCGAGACGAGGCGTTGCCACTCCCGGTAGGCCACGGGGAAGTCTTCCGCGCGGTACCCGTAACGGTCGGCGTAGTAGGGCTGCATGTGCAGCGGGCGCCAGTGAACGCTCGTCCCGACACCGCGGGCCGCGAGCATGCGAATGAACTCGTCACGGTCGATCGTCAGGCGGTCGAGGTGGAGCCGGATCGGGTAGAGGTGCCAGGCGTGCCGACGGTCCGCCTGCTCGCGGGGAGTCTCGACCTCCTCGAGATCGTCGAGCTCTGCGGTGTAGCGCAGCGCGATTGCCGCGCGCCGCGACCGGAAGCGGTCGGCCCTGGCGAGCTGCCGGAGCCCGAGGGCGGCCGCGAGATCCGTCATGTTGTACTTGAAGCCGGCGGCCGTGATCGCATAGTCCCAGCTCCCTCCGGCGCGGAAGCGCCCCCACGCATCGTGCGACATCCCGTGGAGGCTGAGGGTGCGGATGGTTTGCGCGAGCGCCGGGTCTGCCGTCGCCGCCATGCCGCCCTCGCCCGTCGTGATGGTCTTGTTCGCGTAGAACGAGAAGCAGGCCACGTCGGCGAGCGCCCCGACGCGGACCCACCGGCCGGTGTCGGGATCGCACACCGCGGCCGGCAGCGCATGCGCCGCGTCTTCGACGACGAAGCAGCCGGCCGCACGCAGGCGCCGCGCGAGGCACGGCATCGAGGCCATCTGGCCGCCATAGTGCATGGGGATCGCTCCCACCACGTCCGTCGCCCGGCCGAGCGCGCTCTCCACCGCCGCTGGATCCATGCACAGGGTCTCCGGCTCCACGTCCACGAACACGGGCCGCGCATCGAAGTAGGTGATCACCTCCGCCGTCGCCGCGAAGGTCAAGGTCGGCACGACGACGGCCTGACCGCGCTTGAGTCCGAGCGCGGCCAGGGCTAGGTGGAGCGCCGCGGTGCAGGAGTTGACCGAGACCGTATGCGCCGCGCCCACGTAGCGGGCGAAGGCCGCCTCGAACTCCTTCGCCCGGGGTCCGGTGGTGAGCCATCCCGAGCGGAGCACCTCCACGACGGCGGCGATGTCCCCGTCGTCGATCTCAGGCCGAAAGAACGGTACGCTGGTCATATGAGAACTCCCATGAGGCCGGAAGCGCGCGGCCGGCGGCCTCCAGCAGCGAGGCGTAGACCTCGGCCAGGCGCGCGACGATCGCGGCCTCGTTGAACTGGCTGCGCACGCGCTCGGCCGCGGCTGCGCCCAGCTGGTCCCGCAGGGCGGGATCCTCGAGCAGGCGGACGATGTGGCCGGTGGTCTGCTCGAGATCACCGGGCGGCGCGAGAAGACCGCTCTTCCCGCTCTGCACGACCTCGCGGTTGCCCTTCACGCGCCAGGCGACGACCGGGATGCCCGCCGCCATGGGCTCCAGGAGGCCCCGGGCGATACCCTCCTTCCAGGAGAGGAGCACCGCCACGTCGACGTCCTCGAGGAAGGCGCTCACGTCCTCCCGGTAGCCGACGAACTCGGTGGCCGAGGCGATGCCGAGCTCCGCTGCCTCTCGCTCGTACCGCGGGCGGAGCGCGCCGTCACCGATCAGGCGGAGCCGCGCCTGCGGACAGGCGGCACGGACTCGGGCGAAGACTCGCAGCAGGTCGTGATGGTTCTTCACCGGCTCGAACCGAGCGATGCAGGCAACGACGCGCCCGGGGCCGGAGTGCCTTCGAGCAAGCCGAGCGAAACGCTGCACGTCGATCCCGTTGCCGATCAAGCGAGCCCGAACGCCGCGCCACCGGCGAACGGCCTGCAGGTCCTCGCGGTTCTGCGTGAGGAGCACGTCGGTGAAGGCCGCCAGCGCACGCTCCGTCGCCCACGAGAACAACCTCGAGGGCAGCCGCGAGCCCTCGTGGAAGTGGAACCCGTGGACCGTGTGGACGACGACCGGCACGCCGGCCGCCCGCGCGGCGACCCGACCCACGGCCCCGGAGACGGAGCTGTGGGTGTGGACGAGGTCGGGCGCGAGGCTCCGGAACAGACGCGTGAGACGCCAGGTCGCGCGGGCCAGGGCGCCGGGCTCGAGCCCGCGCGGCGTATCGACGACCGCGACGGGAAGACCCCGGGCCCGGAGGAGATCGACGTGGTCGCCGGCGCTGCAGACGATCCAGTTCTCGATCGCGGGTGGCCGATGAAAATGGCGCACGCGATCGACGAGGATCTCCTTGGCGGCGGCGGCCGTATTGATCACGTCGACGATGCGAAGCTTGGGTGCCACTCTCTCGTGGAGAACCGTGGTTGCCATGTGCGGTGAGGGTGATCCGGGCCGCGGAGGCGGCCCGGGGGGGTGCGTCAAATGCCCGTGCGGTGTCTGCCGGCCCACCAGTGCAGGCCGAACACGGCCCAGAGCTCCTTCGAACGATCGGCCCGTCGTGTCTCGTGCTGCCGGAAGAGCGTCTCGACCGCGTCACGATGCACGCACGGCAGGAAGCGACCTCCGGTATCGATGACGTCCCAGAAGAGGTCCCGGAGCTCGGTGCGGAACCACTCTCCCACCGGCGGCTCGAAGCCCCGCTTGCCCCGGCGGCGGATCTCCGGCGGGAGAACGTCGCGGAACGCCCGGCGGAGCACGCGCTTGCCGCGCAGGGCGCGGATCTTCCAACGGCCCGGGATACGGAATGCGCACTCGATCAGGCGATGGTCCAGGAACGGGACCCGGACCTCGAGGGCGTTGGCCATGCTCGAGATGTCGACCTTGGCGAGCATGTTCCCGGGGAGCCCGAGCCGGCAGTCGGTGTACAGCATGCGGTTGATCGAGTCCCCGTGGTCCAGCGCGCCGAAGCGCCGGGCTTCGGCCGCGAAGAGCTCGCTCGCGGGGCGCTCGCCGCTCAGGTCCGGGACCAGCGCACGCACCTCGGCTTCTCCGCACACCTGCGCCCAGCGCGCGTAGCGTCGTCCCGTATCGGGGATGCCGCCGCCGTCCGTCAGCCGTCTCAGCTGGCGGACGGCCTCCTCGAGGCGGTTGCCGCGCCCGGACGGTCCGAGCGCCGACACCTGGGCGAGCAGCCAGATGAGCGGCCGCGGCACCCGGGCCGCGTAGGTTTCGCCCAGGTACTTGGTGTAGCCCCCGAACAGCTCGTCCGCGCCGTCCCCGGAGAGAACCACCTTCACGTGCCGGCGCGCCTCGCGCGCGATCGCGAAGCACGGCAGGAGCGACGGATCGGCGAACGGCTCGTCGAGATAGTCGAGAGCCGGCTCCAGGGCGGAGAGGATATCCATGCGGGTCAGGGGAATCTCGGTGTGTATGCTGCCGATCTGTCTCGCCACCTGCCGACTGAAACGCGCCTCGTCGAAGACTCGATCCTCGGGGAACGTCACCGAGAAAGTGCGCAGCGGGGTGGGGCTGGCCGCCGCGGCGAGACAGCTGACGACGGAGGAATCGATGCCGCCACTCAGAAAGGCGCCGACCGGGACGTCCGCCACCAGGTGCTCGCGAACCGCGGTCGTGAGCAGGGAGCGGAGCTCCTCCTCGGCGCCCGCCTCCGAACGGTGCGCGACGCCGGGCTGCCAGTCCCAGTACGGGCGTCGCCGCACGCTCTCACCCTCGACGATCAGGAGCTCTCCGGGGGCGACGCGCTGGACGTCCTGGTAGATCGTGTCGGTGCGGGGCACGTATCCACAGCTCAGGTAGTGGCGCAGCGCGCCGGGGTCGACCCGACACTCCGTCAGCCCGGCGGCGACGAGCGCCTTGATCTCGGATGCGAAGCCGAAGCCCCGACTTCCACTCGCGTAGAAGAGCGGTTTGATCCCGATTCGGTCGCGGGCGAGCACGAGACGCCTGGCCGCTCGGTCCCAGATCGCGAGCGCGAACATGCCGTGGAGCCTCGCGATGGCGTCGGGCCCCTCGTCCTCGTAGAGATGGACGATCGTCTCGCAGTCACTCGCGGTCTGAAAGCGGTGACCGCGCGCCTCGAGCTCCGCGCGGAGCTCCCGGTAGTTGTAGATCTCACCGTTACAGACGACCCTCACCGACCCAGTCTCGTTCACGAGCGGCTGCGCGCCGCCGGCCACGTCGATGATGGCCAGCCTGCGGTGTCCGAGCGCGGCCTCGCCCTCCATCCAGCATCCCTCACCGTCCGGCCCGCGGTGGGCGAGCGCCGCCGTCATGCGGCGCACCAGCTCGGCGGTGTCGGGACGGGGCCCGGCGGTGATCAGACCTGCTATTCCACACATGGTACGACACCATAGAAGGGTCGCGTCCGGCGCTCAGCGACCCGAGCGCCGGCACGCCACCGCATGTAAACGTGGGGCAACGCGACCGTCAGCGCGATGACGAACCAGAAGTGTCGTTGCCGCAACCCGTAGTTCAGCATCCCGTACATGAGGATTGACGCGTAGGAGACGAGCAGCGCTTGCGCGGCCATGAGGGCGTCCGGGTCGCGAGCGCGCGAGGCCCACTGCAGAAACCTGAAGGTCCTCAGCATGGCATCGGCCAGCAGCGCGAGCATGATCAGGCCGCCGATGGCCCCCGTCTCGCCGAGCACTCCGAGATACGAGTTGTGCATCTCCTGAGCCTTTCCGCCCGGCACGACCCGAGGGACCCACGCGGCGAAGCCACCCGGCCCCACCCCGACGAGAGGGTGCTCGGCAAAGACCGTGTAGAAGGTCTGGAGCTGGTCCGCCCGCCCCCGGCTGAGCTCGTCCAGCTCCAAGTTGTCTTCCTGGACGTACGAGAAGGACCGCCGAATGCCGTACGGCAGCTCGTCGAGATGCTTTCCCAGCACCTGCCACGCGGACCCGGCGAAGAGAACCGCCGCACAGGTCCACACCAGGGCGAGCCTCGGCGACGCGAACAGGAGCATCAGCCAGACCGACAGAGCGGCGATGACGACGCCGGCACGGCTCCCGCTGCCCACCACGCCCGCGAACCCCACCAGGACGAGTGCGCCATAGAGGACGCGGGCGCTTCGCGACGCGGCGCGGCTGAACATCCCGGCGCAGAAGAACGGGATGACCGCGACCACGAAGGACTGAAGCTGGTTGATGCCATGGAAGAGGCCGGCGACCCTCCCGTCCTGCACCAGGAGGTTGTTTATGTTGCCGCGCCACATGAGCAGCGTCCCCACTCCGCCGGCCACGCATCCCACGACACCGGCTCCCTCCCAGGCGGTCAGGGTGCGACGCAGCCGGTCGGGGCTGCCAAGCAGCTGGCAGATCAGGACGAGGGACAGACACAGCCAGAAGTTCGTGGCGAGCTCGATCAGCGACTCCGTGCCGGTCTCGCCCAGGGCCGCGGAGGCGACATTCGCCACACAGAAGGCGAGGAGGAGCATGATGATGCGCCGGCCCTGGCGGTCCGAGACGCGGCTGCTCGAGCCGGTTCCGTTGAGCAGGGCCCCGACGGCGGTGAGCAGCAGGACGGGATCGGCCAGGGTCAGCTTCTGCAGGACGATGGGCCCCTGGTCCTGGGGATAGCCCGCGAGGTCGGCCATCGTCTTCGTCACCGGGAGGAGCAGCACCCAGAGGCACAGGCCCGTGAATGGGTATAGAAATATCCGCGTCGCGATGAAGAGCACGGGGACTCCCACGATCAGGGTGAGGGCGAGAAGCGGGGCGCTATCCATGACCTGGCACCGCGCCGCTCACAGCGCCTTCCACAGGATGGGCTTGATGGACCGCAGGGTCTCCTCCACCATCGCGTCGGTCCGAATTCGGTGCGTGGGGACGCCGGCAAAGTCGAGCGCCGAAGATCGCGCGTGCCGCAGACGGAGGTAATCGGTCGGCTCCGGCCCGCCGCGTTTCTCCCGCGTGAGGTTACGATGCTCGGCCAGCTCGAGCGGGACCTCCAGGTAGAAGACGAGGTCGGGCCTCGGGATCGCCAGGTATGTCCGCTCCTCGGCCCGCGCGAGCCATCGGTACAGCGGGTTCGGGTCGTCACGGAGGAAGTGGAGGGACGGCCCCTCCGGCACGCCGGGCTGGCGGGTCGGGTGCCGGTCGGCGATCACCAGGGTCCCGTCCATGGCCTTGCGGTGGGCGCCGAGCAGGAGCCTCTTCCTGTCGTAGGCCAGCATCAGCGCCCGCAGCGCGTAGAAGAGCCGGCGGCGGCCGCGCGTCGCTCCCGGCCCCGCTCCGTTCCCCTCTGCCGCCTGGACGTCGATCCGAGAGGTTCGCCAGCCCGGCATCGCGCGCCGCAGCAGCGGGAGGAGAAGACGCGGGAGAGCGGTGGCCACGGACGGGGGGGGCTTGCCGCCATGGATCGTTGCCACGGACACGAAGTCTCCGAGCCAGCGGCTCACCTCGCGGACCACCGTGGACTTGCCGGAACCGTCCGCGCCCACCACGCCGATGACCGCTCCGCCCGAGAGGAGCGCCTGCGTCGGCGTCCCGCCCCGCAGCGTGCGCCAGGCCTTGCGCCACGCGCGCCGGCCCCGCGCCAGGCTCGCACTCCCGCCCGCGAACCGTCGGTGCGGTCTCAGCCGCGATGCCAGCGCTCTACAGAGACGGAAGCGACCGACCCCCGACCGCCCCGACTCGATGGCGTCCGTGAGGCTCCGGAAGAGCGCGAATTCGACGCTCGGAAGATACTCCTCCAGCAGGCCGCGCACCTCCTGATCGTCCACTCCCTGGCGCAACCACCCGAGCTCGTCTGCGGCCGCGGTCCGATCCCGTGGAATGAGGGCCTCGCTCGGTACGGCGTAGTCGAGGCTCTTGCGGATCACGAACAACACCAGCTCCGCAGCGCGCATGGGCACGTACACCCCGTCCTCCGTCTGCCGTGCGCCGCCCAGCAACATGTCCTCCACCGGTAGGTGGTAGCCCTTGATCGTGCCCCCGGTGATCACCCGATAGTACACGTGCAGGTCGAACAGCTTCCCGCTCTCCTGGTCGAATCCGTAGTAGTGACAGACCGAGGGATGATCTTCGCGACTGCCGGGCTTGTAGCCGAGAGCCCCGACGACCGAGAGGAACTGCGAGATGTCGCCCCGGTGAATCAGCAGATCGAGGTCCGTCTCGCCGCGCAGCGTCTCGCGCAGCCGCCAGTTGCTCTTCCAATGGCAGTAGCGCACGCCGGCGCGACGCAAGGAATCAAACAGCGCACGCAACGAGGGCAGTACCCGCGCTTCGTTCGGCGAGGCGCTCCACGATCTCTCTGGCAAACCTGCGGTAACTCCCGAAGTCGTCATCATCGCAATGCACCCTCAGCGTGTTTCGCGAAAGCGCTTCGTGCCTCATCAACTGGTCGAACATGCTGTGCCCGTGTCGGATGAATCGTTCCATCTCGTCCCTGCTGCGTCCGCGTAGAGGCGGGTTGCGGCGCGCAAAGGTTCTGGCGAGCACCGTCTCGAGCGGCGCCGTGACGTGGATGACGAGGTCCGGCATCGGGACGAGGCGACAGAAGGCCTCGATCTCCTCGCGGCGCGCAGGATGCTCGACGTGGACGAGAATGTTGTGGGCCGAATGGATCGTGCCTTCGTCTACGAACACCGCGTGCCGGCTGGTCGCCTCGCGGGCCAAGAGGGAGTGGATGCCGACTTTCCGCAGTACGGCGCGGTACGCCCTCAAGCCGGTGGCGAAAGAGTCGGTGTCGCGTCGTATGACTGTCCAGGCGAAGGTGAGAAACTCGAGGGGTCGTCGGCCGCGGATCACCTCGCTCGCGCCCCGGAGATCGAGTGCGACGTTCTGCAGAGTCGGGTGGCGGAGGATCAGGCGCCCGAGCCTCGGCAGCAGGACATCCTCCGCGGTGGCAACCCGCAGGCCGCGCGCGGCGCACTCCCGTAGAATTTCGGCGAGCAGCGTCGACTTGCCGCTCCCCGAGCAACCCGTGATCTCGGCGATCAGGGGTGGTGCCTTCGGGTCGGTAGCGCCCGGCCGCACGGGCGAGGATGGCGAGGGGCCTCGCTCTTCGGGGGCGTGCCCACTGCGAGGAGCCCGCCAGCGGGCGGCGCGCCTGCTCGCCCGCGACGCCGCGGACGAGGCGCCGGCGATCGCCGCGACGTAGACGCCACCGAGGCAGGCCAACCTCGACGTCTCGGTGGCGAGCACCGCCCAGGCGGCGCCCAGCAGCCCGTAACGTGGCACCAGGTACTGGCTCGCCAGGAAGCAGACGACGAGGCTCAACACCGCAATCGGGAGCTGTTCCGGCAGCCGTCGCGCGGCGGTGACGGCGTAGCTGAGGGCCTGGGCGAGAAAAGCGACGCCCGTCGCCACCGCCAACCAGACCAGGACGCCCGTGTGCTTGGCGTATTCGGGCGCGTAGAACAGGGTGAGCATGGGGCGACCGAACAGCGCACATGCCGCGATCCCCAAGAGCCCCAGGGCGCCCGCGACGACCATCGTTCGCGACGTGAGCCGTCGGAAAGCCGCGAGGTCGTGGACGAAGTGGCGCGCGAGCCGGGGGTTGACGGCTGCGCCCAGCGCCAGCATCGGCTGAAGCGCCGCGACGAAGAGATAGGCGAGCGCCGTGAAGACGCCGAGCGCCGGCTCACCGCCGTTGGCCTCGACGGCATAGCGCGGCACGTTGACGGTGAGGCTGCTGATCCCCGCGACGCAGCCCAAAGGAAAGGCGGCCGATACGAGCCGGCCGAGGGAGCCGAGCTCCAGCGTCGGCCGAATGCTCTCCAGCCGGACGGCGGCAGGCAGGTCGTACGTCAACAGCAAGCTCCCCCAGCAGAGGGCCATCGCCACGGTGGCGAGGATGATGTCCCCGGTCATCTGGAGGACGAGCCCGACTGCCAGCAGGCTGATGACACCTTTGGCGAGCATCGAGACCGCGACCCGCCGCAGGTTCTCCGCCTTCTGCAGGAGCCCGAACACGACGTCGCTCACCGCCTCGAAGGCCTTGCCGAGCGCCACTGCCAGGATCAGGTAGAGCGTGATCCCCTGATAGCCGAGGCCGAACGCCATTGCGGCGATGGCGGCCAGACCGAGCACGGTGCCGATCAGGCGCACGGACAGGTAGACGCTGAACGGATAGTCTTCGCGCGCGTCGGTCGACTGGAGCAGCCGCAGGTTGAGGTTGGTCAGGGTGATGATGGGAGCCGTCAGCGCGAGGCCGAGCGCGAAGCGCCCCACGTCGGTCGCGGTTCCGAGCTTGGCCATGCAGACGAGGACTCCCCACTGGCAGGCGCTGTAGCCGAGATTGCCAACGAGGGCCCACGCCACGTTGCGCCGAAGCGAGGGGGTGTCTGCGGATTCCGATGAGGTCGACATTGACGGGGACGCGACGGACGAGATGGGGGAGACGGACCGGGTTCGCCTGAAGGGGGTTATCGGGCGCTGGCCGAAGCTTCGCTCCTCGGGCTACAAGAGCCCTCCCGGTGTGGATTTCCCAAGCTTCTGAGGCAGCGTGGCGTTCAGCCGGCTGCCGTGTGATTCAGACTTTCTTCACGACTTCGGCCGCTACCTCGACCGCGACGCTGCGCTGAAGCAGATCGATGCTCACCACGAACGTCGCCCGACCCGTGTGCCAGCGCTGGACCAGTCCCTCGACCCCGTCGAGCGGCCCGGCAACGATCCGGACGCGATCTCCTTCCCGGATCCACGGCACCGCACGCGCGCGGTCACCCGAGGCGAGGAGGCGACGGACCGCTTCCAGCTGCTCGTCCGGAATCGCGTGCAGCGCGTCCCAGCGCTCGCCGATGATGCGGACGACGCCGTCGGCGCTGACCACGCGGATGTACGCCTCGCGCGAGGGCGCGAAGTGGAGGAAGACGTAACCGGGGAAGAGCGGCCGCGCGAGGACGAGGCGGCGATCGCGCCGCCGGCTCGAGACGGAGACGCGCGGCAGGAATACCTGAAAGCGCCGCTGCCGCAGCCCTTCCTCCACCTTGGTCTCGCACTGGCTCCGCGTCCAGACGGCGTACCAGCGCTCGTGCGCGGCGGCGCTGGTCAGGGCGAGCTCGGGTGCGGCGCTCCCGGGGGTCACGGCACGACCTCCTGGTCGTCGGGAGCGCTCGGCGGGGGCGCCGCGCTCACCAGCTTCTCCATCGCCATCGATTCACGCCGCCCGAGCACCTCCGTGACGCCCTCGTAGACCGGCAGCATGTCGAGCGCGTTGCGCTCGCCCGCATGGAGCACGCTCTCCGCCGCGGGGAAGTCGCCGCGCGCCGCATAGACGTCCACCGCGAGCGTGCGGTAGAGGTCGCCCCGTTCCGGGGCCCGCTGCAGGGCTGCCCGCAGCACCTGTTCGGCCGCCGCCCCGTCGTCCGCCTTGAGATAGTCGCGTGCGGCACGCACCAGCGGGCCGACGCTTCGCGCGTTGCGCTCCGCCTCGGCCTGGAGCGCGGTCGCCGCGTCCCTCCAGTGGGCGCGGGCCTCGAGCAAGGTGACGAGATCCTCCACGATCCTCGTCCGCTCCTCCCCGGCGGAGGACTCGAGCGCCCGGTTGAGGCCGCGGCCGATCGCCTCGGCCATTTCGTCCTCGAGCGCCGCCAGGCGCGCGTTCAGGCCATCGCCATCGCCCTCGTCCTCGGCGCGGACGACCTCGCCCGCATGGCGGCCGGGCTCGAGCTCCTCGCCCGCGCCGAGATACGCGTGCGAGGTCAGGGACGGGAAGCGAGACATCGACTCCTCGAGCTCGGCGGCCCCCTCCTGCCGTGCGCCCCGCGCCCAGAGTTGAAGCGCGAGCCGGTCGCGCACCTCGGGCGACCAGGGGCTGAGGGCGAGTGCCCGCCGCAGCTCTGCCTCGGCCGCGGGACCCGGCTCGAGGGCCGCGGCGAGCGCCTCGTGGCCCTCGAGGCTCGCCGGGGACCGATCGAGGCCGCGGCGGACGAGCGCCAGCGCGCGCCCGCGGTCGCCGTCCTCCGCGAGCACGAGGTCGGCCTTCTCCAGACAGTCGCGGGATGAGACGGGCGCAGCGCCAGCCAGCAGGCGCGCGCTGTTTGCGACCTGCGGCCCCGCGGCCGCGACCAGCAGCACGAGCAGCAGGCCGAGCGCGCCGGTGCCTCCGGCCCGCTGGGAGCGTCCGCTCAGCACCAAGAGCGCGACGACGACCATGAGGGCAAGAAAGTTCGCGGGCATGTGCAACCCGAAGTCGACCAGGCTCTGAGCGAGGGCGGCTGCGACGCCGCCCGCGAGGCCGCAGCGTATGAAGGGGTGCTCCCTGAGGGCGGCTCGCCACTCGGGGAGCTCGAAGCTGTGCAGGTCTTCGCTCGGCGGCTCGTGAGGCCCGAGTCGTACTTGCACGGCGCGAATCGGCTGCTCACGCCGGCTGGCGCGGAGGACGGCGAGCGCAAAGAGCATCACCAGGGCCACGCCGGCGATACCGTTCTCGGCCGCCAGCTCGAGGTAGTCATTGTGCGCGTGGTCCCAGATGCCCCCCTCGACGGGCGGCGCCTGGTAGGGACGGAAGGCGTGGAGCCACGAGCCAAGGCCGGTGCCGAACAGCGGATGGTCGCGGACGATCGCACTTCCCTCGGCGCTGACGGCGAGGCGGCTCGGGAGGCTGACATCGATGGACTCGACGGCGAGCGAGGGTGTCCCCTCGGCAGCGAGCCACAGGGCCACCGAGGCACCGCTCGCGGCCCCGAGCGCGAGAGCCGCCAATCCCCAGCTGGTTGCACGTCGCGGCGCGTTTCCTGACCGCATGCTGCGGGCGATCCCGGCGCTCGCGACCGAGAGGCCGAGCAGCAGCGCCGCCATTCCCCCCCGGGAGCCGCTCCCGGCGTGCGCGACGCCCATCAGCAACAAGACCGTGCAGGTGAGCAGCGGCGCCCAGAGACGTCGCTGATGGGCGATCAGCGCGGCGACCCATGCCTGCCGCGGTCGCATGCCTTTCGCCCGCGCCTCATCGACGGCCTCGCGAAGACGGCCGGACACGAGCCCGATCATCGCCACGGCGTAGGACAGGGTGGCGGGGATGACCATCCCCAGCCAGGCGGCGAAGTGGTTCGGGTTGACGAAGGGGCCCGACACGCGCCCGGCCCACGCGGGCACTCCCGTGATCCAGAGGACCCTGCCGCTGCCGGTCGCCTCCGACAGGAGCCCCAAGCCGGCGAGGAGAGCGCCCCCGGCGAGCAGGGTGAGCAGCAGCCGATCGAAGACCGCCGCGCGCGCGTCTTCCTCCTCGGCCGTCGCGCGCCAGGGATACGCGACGGTGACGAGAAACGCTCCGAGCCCGATCGAAAACCGACTGAGCTCCGCCCAGACGCCGTAGGGGTCGATGGCGAGGGGCCGCCACACCGTCCAACCCCCGTTGCCCGGCCAGCCGGGGAGCATCTCGGTGTACAGACGCGCCGTGGCGGGCGCGAGCAGGCGAAGCACCGTCGGCGGCAGGGGGAGGGTCGTCGCCAGCGCGAGCCCGACCAGACCGACCAGCGCCGCGATGCCCGGAGGGTACGGCGCCGCGCCGCGCCGCCGCCGTTCGCGGATCGTGACGGCGAGCAAGAGGAGGATCACTGCCGAGCCGGCGGCGACGGCCCAGGGTTGGCGGCCACCCAGAAAGAGCGGCAGCCCGACCACGAACCCCTGAAGGGCGAGAAGCACCTTCCGGTCGCTCTGGCTGACGACCGGGAGACTCATGCGGATGCCTCCGGCGCTGGCGGTTGGTAGTAATTGTCGTACAGATAGAGGTCGCCCCAGTTCAGATCCACGTCGTTCACCACGACGCCGAGGAGGGGAGCGCCGGTCATCAACAGCCGATCGCGGGCCTCGCGGACCAGCCCGCTCGGAGTGCCGTGCCCCCTCACGACGAGCACGACCGCGTCGGCCTCCCTCGCGAGCACCACCGCATCCGTCACCGGCAGCACGGGCGGCGTATCGATGATCACGAAGTCGTATCGGGACCGCAGGCTCGCGACGATCTCGCGCATCCGCGCGGAGCTCATGAGCTCGGCGGGATTCGGGGGCACCGCCCCCGCCGGGATGAAGGAGAGTCGGGGCGCCTCGAGCGAGTGAATCACGCTCTCCAGCTCCTCCTGCCCCGCGAGAACGCTCGCCAGCCCCCGGGCGGCATCGACCCCGAGCGTCCGATGGCACCTCGGGTGGCGCAGGTCGGCCTCGAGCAGAAGCACCCGCGAGCCGGCCTCGGCGAGCGCCGTAGCGAGGTTGAGGCTCCCCACCGTCTTGCCCTCCGCCGCGACGGCGCTGGTCACGACGACCACCTTGGGCGGGGCGCCGCGTGCGGTGAAGAGGACGGCCGTTCGGAGGCTGCGGAACGCCTCGGCGACCTGCGACCACGGCTCGCGCAGGAGCACCAGGTCGCTCTGGCCGTCGAGTGCGTCCGTCGTGCCGTTCCCGTTCCTCGCCGCCGCTCCGTTCCCGTCGCTCGAGGTCGGCAGCCGGCGGACGTGGGCGCCCCGCACCGTCGCCCGGCGGGCCTGCTCGAAGTTGGGAATGGTCGCGAGCGTCGGCAGCAGGAGCAGGTCCTCGACGTCCTGGGTGCTCTTGACGCTCTGATCGAAGTACTCGCAGGAGAAGGCCGCTCCGACGCCGAGCATGAGCCCGGCGAGCACGCCGAGCGTGAGGTTGAGCGGGACGTTCGGCTTGCTCGGTCGGAATGGCACCTCGGCCCGCTCGATGACCCGAACGTTGGAGGCGACGAGCTCCGCGTTCACACCGGTCTCCATCCGCTGCTTGAGCAGCGACGCATGCAGGGCGTGGGCGGTCTCCACGTTGTTCTTGAGAAGCTGGTAGCGCGTTCCCAGGTCCCGCAGCTCGATCGCCTTTGCGCCCAGGCGGTCGAGCTTGCGCCGGAGCTCCTCCTCGGCCAGCCGCGCGGCGTCGTAGCGGGAACGGACCGCCTCGACCTCCTGCGTCACCTCGGCGCGCAGCTGTTCCTCGATCTCGGCCTGCTGCCGCCGCAGCTCCTGCGACTGCGGGTGGTTCGGACCGAGCCGCCCGTCCAGGCCCGCCCGCTCGGCCCGGAGGTCGAGCAGGGCGAGGTGCAGCTTCTGGATGCCCGGACGATCGAGGAAGGAGGCGAGCAGGTCGCCGGGCGCTTTCCGGGTGAGGAACTCGTAGCGCGTCTGGAGAGCGACGCGGGCACCTTCCGCTTTCGTGAGCTGGCTCGAGAGGTCCGTGATCCGCTGGCCGACGGTCTTCTGCTCTTCGTTGACGGCGACGCTCGGGCGCTCGACCGCAAAGCGGCTGAGCGCCGCCTCGGCGCCTTCCACTTGCTTCCGCGCCTCTTCGAGCTGGCGCCCGAGGAACTCCTGGGCCGTGACGTCGTTGCCGCGCCGCGCCTCCTCGTTGCTGTCCAGGTACGCCTGGGTGTGCGCCGCCGTGAGAAGCGCCGAGAGGGCGGGGTCCGGGGTCGTGAAGCGCACCTCCACGATATCGGTTCCACGGATCTCCTCGACCTTGAGGTAGCGCATGTAGCGATCGATGAGCGCAGGACCGGCCGGCGCCCGACTCGCCGTCTCGCGCTCGGAATATCCGGCCGGGGCGCTCTCGAGGCCGCGCGGACGGACGAGCCGCGGCAGGGCCTCGCCGAGCGCGAGCAGGCCGCGCAGGCGGGGGCGAGGATGGAGGAAGGCCTCGTTCGTCGCCAGCCCGTGCTCGCGGATGACCCGCTCCGCAAGATCCCGGCTCTGCAACGCCGCCACCTGCGCGCTGACGAAGGTGAGCGCCGCATTTGCATCGCGGTCGCCGTCGGCGAGCCGGAGCACGTTGCCGTCGAGGCGCAGCTGGATGGGGGACTGCCGCGCGACCTGCAGGCGCGTCGACGCGGTGTAGAGGCGCGGCGTCAGGAGCGTGACGAGGATCGTCAAGCCTACGGTGACCCCGAAGCACGCGATCGCGAGCCCGCGGTGCCGGTGGAGGACCGAGAGGTAGTCGCGCAGGTGTCGCGGCGCCTCGCTGAACTCGGCGTCGAAGATCGGCGGCGGGAGCTGTCCGTTTCGAGACGGAAGCTGCCCACGGGCCGCATCAGCCGGCATCGGGACTGGAGCTCGGTCGCGGGTGATCACCAAAATCCTCCGGCTAGAAGAGCGGCACGCTGCCACCCACGTAGACGAGACCCTTGGCGAGGCTGTAGAAGCCCCAGGGCACCAGGCGGATGGTCGAGGCCGGGACGCGCACGACGTCACCGTCCGTGATGGGTACGTCGGCCGCGCGGCCGTCGGCCACCGCTACGAGGTCGACGGTGAAGGAGCGCTCCTCTCCCGGGCCGAGCACCCGCTTCACGGTGGCGTGGCGGCGGTCGGCGGGGAACAGGTCCCCGCCTGCCGCCGCGAGCGCTCCGCTCAACGTGAGCCCGCGAGTGACAGGGTACGAGCCGGGTTTCTGGACCCAGCCATCGACGAGCACGCTGCCCGCGGGTGAGACTGTGATGACGTCGCCCGGGCGCACGCGCGGGTTGAGCCCCCGGCCGTGGTCGACGGGCGCGTGGAGCAGCGCCTCGAGATCGAGGCGAACCGGCGCCGAGGTGTGCGCTGCCTCCTCCGGCGAGACCGGCGCCGAGTCGGCGACGGGTGCGAACTCGACCACGCGGCCCGCCTCCTTGGCCGGCCCACCGGCCGCCCAGATCATATCGGCAAGCGTCGCCCGCGGCCGCGTGAGGGGATAGAGGCCCGGCCGCTCGACGCTGCCGATCACCGCCACGACCCGGCTCCGGTACTCCACGATCTGCACGCTCACCCGAGGCTGGCGGAGAATTCCGTCCTTCATGAGGCGCCGCGCGATCTCGGCCTCCAGCTCGGTCGCGGTGAGGCCTTCCGCGTGCACGGTGCCGATCAGGGGCAGGGTCACGTCCCCTCTATCGTTCACCCGCATTCCCTGCGACGCGGGCGCGGCCGCCACCGCCGTGGGCCCGAGGGCTCCCGCGGCCGGCCGGGCCACCGGGGCTGCCCCCTGCACGTCGAGCAGGTCCGGGATGCGGATCTCGAGGAGATCGTCGGGCCCGATCCGATAGCCGTCGGCCGACGACTCCTGCGCGCGCGCGGCCGCCAGCGCCTCGAGACGGGCGCGGTCTTGGGAGCTCATCAGGTCGCCCACATCGACTGCCGGCGATCCTTGCGCTCGCCCGAGGGCAGGGTTCGCCGCCGGCTTCGCTCTCGGGGCGCAGCCGCTGCCGAAGATCGGCAGGAGCAGAAGCACGGCGGCGACCGTGATGGCCGCCCGTCGCATTCCGCGCCCTTCGTTCGTCAGCATGCCTTTCACCTCACCCATCACGAGGGAGATCGAGTCGGGCACGGCGGATAGTGCATGCACCGGACCTTCCCGTTCCGCCCCTGGCAGCAGGCGCGCTGTACCGCGGCCGCCGGTCGGCCGCGCTCGGTCGGACAGGTCTTGCTGTCGGTCCGCAGGAGCACCGCCCCGGCCCGACACCGGAACGCCGGGGAGACGTCCGCCCGCGCGGGCGAGAGGGCGAAACCCACCCAGAGAAAGAGGAGCATCGCCCCCGACGGCCACCGTCGCGGCGCGAGAGGCTCTCTCACACCCATCCCTCCGTGCTGAATTGCCGGACCGTGCTGAATTGCCGGACCGTGCTGAATTGCCGGACCGTGCTGAATTGCCAGAGTTCGAAAATGGTGGATCACCGCATCTCCTAGTGCTTCGGCGCCGGGTTGGGCTCCGCCGAGCTCCCGTCCTCGCCCGCGGTTTTCTCCCGGCTCGCACCCTGCGCGCGCCACCTCTCCGGCTTCTCCGCCAGCATTCCGAGAAAGCGCCGGTAGAGATCGCAGCGTCGATAATGTTCGGTCAGGCAGAACCGATTCAGATGGGCGGCCGAGGGAATCCGCATCGACTCCGTGTCGGCACGACAGATGGGAGCTACGGCACTGTATAGGCAAGGACACTTGACCACGGCGGCGTGAGATTGGATCTCGGCAAAGGTTCTCTATGTCTCTGCGATGACCCGACGCTTACGTCCCGATGCAAGCAACGAGCGTGCCTTGGCAGCCACGCTCGCGCCACGACGTCCAGCCGCGGGTTCCTGTTTCCTTGGCCTGCGGTGCCCCGCGACGTGCTTGTAAAAAAGAACCGGAAAGGTTCCAAAGAACCCGAAACGCCTCTCCCAAAGGGCGCTCTTCGTCCGCACCGCAAGCGCACCTCCGCGGTGCGCTTCCGCGTACGCGACAGTCTTCCAGCGACTTTTACGTCGTCGCGCCGAGCACAACCGCACCTCGCGGGTACGTTCGGCGCGCTCGATTGAAGAGAAGCGGGCGGCGGGTGCGCTCAGGCCCGCAGGTCCGGACTCTGCAATGCGGAGATGCGCCGGTGCCGAAGGACGGGACGGAAGTCGCGGCGGCAGATCCCGTGGCGCTTCATGAGCGCCCGGACGTGCTTGGGAGTGATCCCGCCGTGCTGGGCAACGAGCACGGTCCTGCCCCGGTAGCGGCGAAGCAGCGAGAGAAGATAGAGCCTCTCGAAGGTTGCGAGCGCGCGCTGGCGGGCGACGCGAAAGGGCAGCTCGAGCTCGCCGGGCGACGGTCCCCGGGCGGGCGCGGCTCCCCCACAGAGGAGGTGGGCCGTCCCAATGGTATCCCTCGGGCACGCGACGATGGCCGTCTCGATCGCGTTCTCCAGCTCGCGCACGTTGCCGGGCCAATCGTGAGACATGAGGACGTCGACCGCCTCGTGGCTCACCCGGTGGACGCCGGGCCGCTTCAGGCGCAGTCGCTGCCGATCGACGAAGTAGCTCACCAGGAGCGGGATGTCCTCGCGCCGCTCGCGCAGCGGGGGGAGATGGATATGGACCACCTTCAGGCGGTGGAGGAGATCCTCCCGGAAGCACCCCGCCCGCACGGCGGCGGTCAGATCGGCGTTGGTAGCGGTGATGAGGCGGAAGTCGCTGCGGACCAGGTGATCCCCCCCGAGCCGGCGGAACTCGTGCTCCTGGAGCACGCGCAGGAGCTTCGCCTGGGCTTCGAGGGGGAGGTTCGCGATTTCGTCCAAGAACAGTGTGGCGCCGTCCGCCAGCTCGAAGACGCCCACTCGGCGGCGATCGGCTCCGGTGAACGCACCGCGCTCGTGACCGAACAGCTCGCTCTCTAGCAACAACGGCGCGACCGCATTGCAGTCCACGGCCACGAACTCCTTCGCTGCCCGCGGGCTCAGCTTGTGAATCAGCCGACCGATGATCTCCTTGCCGGTGCCGGTTTCCCCGGTGATCAGGACGGAGACATCGGCGGGAGCGGCACGCTGCACGACCGCCCATATCCTGTGCAGCTCGGAGCTGCGGCTGACGAGGGTACGACCCTCGCCCACCTCGACGTGCAGGATCTCCTTCGTGGCGGACATCCGACTTCCCCGGGTTGAATGGGCGGCCGGGGGCCGGCGTGTATGCAATCTCCACTCCAGGCGTCGGCGGACGAGATCATTACGCTCTTACACGTCCAAATTTACAGGGACGCACCCAATTTTACATTTGCCCGTCCAGGGCAACTCTCGTCTCGGTCGACACCGGGCCAAGAGTTGACAGGCCCGTGGCGACGCGCCGCGGCAAATCGCGGCGCACCAAGCCCGCCTTCAGCGTCGGGGATGGACGCGGAGGTACTCCCGTGCGGCGTCGGCGACGAAGGACTGGATCGCACACTCGCCGCGGGCGCACTGGATCCTCACGCGCCGCCAGAGCCGCCCGGATATCCGGGCAGTGAGCGTCACGAGAGGCTCCGTCGGCGTACTTCGACTTCGTCTAGGTCGCGCGGAGATCCGTGAGCGGATGTCCATGCGGCCTCCTTGGCGGCTCGCGAGACGCGGCGGGCGCTCGATGGCGCCGCTCGGTCGGGGCGTTCCGTGGGAGCCACTCGCGGGCGCACCGGCGAAGCAAGAAAACCATACACCTGTCGGCGGCGCGACGCCACGGTCGGCGGTCCCCCGGAGTCGCAGGCGGTGGCACCAGGCGAAGGCCGTGAATCAGGCTCCCGCCCAGCCCGCATTTCTCACCAGTCGCCTACTGCGAGCGACGGCGCCTGGTAAGAATTGCGGGCTAGGGGTGACGCGTCCACACCATCAGGGCCACGAGCAACGCGCCGATCACCGCCAGGATGACGAACAGGCGCCTCCTCCCGCGCTTGCGCTCCTCCTTCACCACCACGAGCGGGATCGCCAGCCCGGCCTTCTCCTCCTCCGCGAGGCGGGCCTCGTAGAGGTGCCCGACCGCGGCTTTCACCTCGAGCGATGCCTTGTCGCCCCACGCGACCAGCTCCAGGACCTCGTCCAGATCCGCCGCCGTGAGCCCCATCTCGTGCAGCGGCTCGAGATCCGCGTTTCCTTCCTCGAAGTATGCCACCGCCTGCCGCACCCGCTCATTCGCCACTGGTCACGTCTCCTTCGTGTGCCCGCGCGTTCAGCTCGAAGACCGGATAGCCGGCGGCTACGGGCGCGAACTTCTCGACCGGCGAGCCGGCGGGGATCGGGAAATAGCGCTGCACGGTCATCTTGAAGCGATCCAGGTAGGCCTTCAGCACCTCCGGCTTCTCCGCGTCGGAAAGGGCCCGCAGCCGACACGCCTCGCCCCGCATGCCCTTGCGCAGCGTGACCTGCCCGCTCGCGCGCGCGTTTCGCACCCACTGCGTTTCCCCGCGCCCCGCCACCAGGAAGCGCCGTCCGCCGTGCTCGAGGACGTCGACCGGCGTCGAGTAGAGCCGGCCGCTCTTTCGGCCGCGCACCTCTAGCAGGTAGTTGTGGGGGAGCGCGAGACCGAGGCCGACGAGTATCCCGAAGAGACGGCTGAAGACGCGCTCGAACGGAGAGGGCGCGTCGAAGCGAGCCGGCTGCGCGCTCATGCGGCTGCCGGGCGCATCGGACAATTGAAGCGCGTCTCCATCAAGGCGCTCACGCCGGGGTGCGCACACTCCTCGCCCAGCGCCGCCACCGCGTCAAGACTCTCGCCCGGAGCGAGGCGCCTCCGTAACCCCTCGGTCCCGTGCCGTGTAGGAGCGGCCCAGGAGGTTCCCTGACGATGAAGCGAATCGCTGCGTCCCTGCTGGCCGTCGGCCTGCTCGCCGCCTCGGTGCTCGCCGCCGAGACGACGTCCCCGGCGACGGCCCCCGCTGCCCCCGCGACCAAGGCGGCGGATACCACCAAGAAGGCGCCGGATGGCGCCACGGTCGCGCCCGCCAAGACGGAGTCGAAGCACCTGGCCATGGCGAAGAAGCCCGCGACCCACCGTCGTGGGCACAAGCGTCATGCCACCATCACGAAGCCGAAGGCTGTCCCCGCCCCGCCGACCAAGTAGTGCGTCCCCGAGGAAACCCCGTGGAGGCGGGCCGCGCCTCCACGGGGCGCCCGAAAAGATGTAAGACGATTCGGCACGTGAGCCGACTCCTCCAACCTGCCCTCCTCGCCGCCGCCCTCCTGCTCGCGAGCCCCGGGCCTGTCGTTGCCTGCCGCGACTTCGCGCAGGCGCCCGGCTCGCGCTGGCGCCTCGCATCCCGCCAGGGCGTCGCCTGGCTCGTCACCCCCTGCGGCGACCCGTTCTTCTCGATCGGGATCAATGCGCTCAACGGCGGCGCGCCGGCACGCGAGGCCGCGGGGCGCATCGCGTATCACTGGGGGTCCTACTACCCGCGCCTTGACGGCTGGCTGGCGACCACGCGCGCCCGGGCAGCGAAGTGGGGCTTCAACACCGCCGGCGCCTCGTCGCTGCCGCCCGACGTCCTGGCACTCCCCGTCATCCCCGACCTGGAGCTCGGCCGCACGGCGCGCTTCCACTGGGTCGATCCCTTCCACCCCGCGACCGAGGAGCGCATGCGCGCCGCCGCCCGCCGCCTGGTGGCGCCCTACAAGGACAGCCCCTTCCGCATCGGCTACTTCTCCGACAACGAGGTGGGCTGGTGGGACGGCGCGCTCTTCGCCTTCTATCTGGAGCAAGCGGCGACCAATCACACCAAGCAGCGGCTCGTGGCGCTCCTGCGCGAGGCCTACGGCGACGACTGGGACCGCTTCGCGCGCGACTTCGTGCCCCCGCCGGGCGTCGCCACCTTCTCGGATCTCCTGGGGCGCGAGGGCGCGACGCCACACCTCCGGCCCGGCGGCGACGGCATCCAGGTCGTCCGCCGCTGGACCGCCGTGGTGGCCGAGCGCTACTACCATCTCGTCCACGACGCGCTCCGCGCGGCCGATCCCGACGCGCTCGTCTTCGGCGACCGGCTCCCCATCTACTACGACCCGGCGGCCGTGCGCGCCATGGCACCCTGGGTCGACGCGATCGCCACCAACTACAACGTCGACAGTCCCGACGGCTGGATCGCGCGCTACTACTTCGACGGCCTGCGCGCGCTGAGTGGCGGCAAGCCGGTCCTCGTCTCGGAGTGGTTCTTCGCCGCGAACGAGAACCGCACCGGGAACCGCAACAACGGCCACCTGATGACCGTCGCGACCCAGGCCGAGCGGGCGCGCGGCGCGGCCGCCGCCGCCGCGCGCTTCGCGCGCGAGCCGGGGGTCGTCGGCGCGCACTGGTTCCAGTACTACGACCATCCTCGCGGCGGGCGCGACGACGGGGAGGACTACGACTTCGGGCTGGTCGACGTCGACGACCGGCCCTACGGGCAGCTGGTCACCGCGCTCGGGCGGGTGAACGCTCGCCTGGCGGCGTTCCACCGCGCCGCGCGCGTCGCGCCCCCTCGGCTGCCCGCCGAGCTTCCCGAGGCGCCGATCGACCCGCGCGACCGCTCGCTCGCCGAGTGGCCGAAGGAGCGCGCGCTCGTTGCGTTGAGAGCGCCCGCGCCCGAGGTTCCCTTCGGCGACCTCTACGTCGCGTGGAGCCGCGAGGGTCTGTCGCTCGCCGTCATCGCCATGGACTATTACGCGCCCGAGCTGCTCGCCGCCGACGCCGACCTCCCGCTCGACGAGTGCTTCCACATCGACTGGGGGATCGACGCCGGGCACGGGCCACGCCGCTTCGCGCTCTACGTGGTCCCGCCGCGCACGCGCTCGGCCGTGGGCGACTACGTGATGCGCGCCCGTCTCTGCCGGATCGATGGCGACCGCTGCACGCCGGTCCCCGCCGCGGTCGTGACCTACTTCGGCGCCGACCAGCCGCGCATCACCGCGGAGGTCCGCATCCCGTGGGACGCGCTCGGTGTCGAGGGGCCGCCGCCCCGCTCGCTCCGCGCGGAGCTCGCCGCCACCGCCTTCCACCGCGCGCGCTGGATGTCGACCAGCGGGCGGCCGCCGTCCGCGGCGCTCGCCGACCCCTCGCGCTGGCGGCGCGTGACGCTTCAGCCCCGCTTCGCCCCGAAGCGATCCCAGTGCGTCACCTGCTCGGCCGGGCGCCGGCGCCCGACGCGGAACGGGCGGACGGGTCGGCCCATCGGCACCAGGGCGACGACCTCGTAGCGCTGGGGGATCGCGCAGATCTTCCGCACCTCGTCCTGGTAGATGCGGTAGACGGTCGTCAGCGTCGTGCCGATGCCGAGCCCGCGTGCGGCGAGCATCAGGTTCTGCACCGCGGGGTAGACCGACGCGAAGGGCGTGCCCACGTCGAGCGGGCCCTCGCCGTCCTCCAGCGTCATGGAGATGTTCGGCATGAGGACCAGCACGAGCGCCGGCGCCTCGCCCAGGTGCTCGGCCAGGTGGCGCGACGCGGCGCGCATGCGCGCGAAGCTCGCCTCCTCCTCGGGCGTGCGCGCCGGCGGCCGCGCGCCGAGCAGCGCTGGCTCGTAGCGATCGTAGGCGCGGCGGTAGACCTGGCCGAGCGCGCGGCGCGTCGCCACGTCGGTCACCACCAGGAACTGCCACGGCTGGATGTTGCCGCCGCTGGGCGCCTGCGTCGCGGCGCGGAGGCAGGTCATGATGTCGGCGGCGGAGATCGGCGCGTCGGTGAAGCGACGCACCGCCCGCGTCGTGGAGAGCGCTTCGAAGAGTTCCATCGCCATCACCGTCCCTTGAACACGGGCGGCCGCTTCTCGCCGAGCGCCGCCAGCGCCTCGCGGTGGTCCTCGCTGTGGAAGGTCAGGAGCTCGAGCGCCGTCGAGGTGTCGAAGGCCACGTTGAGCGCGTCCTTGACGAGCTTGTTGACGGCGAGCTTGGTGTAGCGGACGGCGAGCGGGGCGCCCGCGGCGAGACGGGCGGCGAACGCCATCGCCTGCCGGTCGAGCTCGGCGGCGGGCACGACGTGGTTCACGAGCCCGATGCGCTCGGCCTCCGCCGCCGTGAGCGGGTCGCCCGTCAGCAGGTACTCCTTCGCGCGCGCCGGCCCGAGCGCGAGCGGCCAGATGGCCGCGCCGCCGTCCCCCGCCACGATGCCGACCCGCACGTGCGGATCGCCGATGGTCGCCGTATCGGCCATGAAGATCACGTCGCAGAGGAGCGCGATCGAGGCGCCGAGGCCCATGGCATGTCCGTTCAGGGCGGCGACGATCGGGACCTCGACGTCGAGCAGGTCCCAGATGAGCTGCTTGGCGTCGCGGCGGAGGGCCTCCAGGCGCCCGGGCTCCTGCAGGGCCGGGAACCACGCGAAGTCGCCGCCGGCCGAGAAGGCGCGCCCCCGTCCGGTGAGCAGCACGGCGCGCGCCTCGGCCTCGCGCTTCAAGCCCGCGCAGAGCGCGGTCAGGTCGTGGTGCAGGCGCTCGTCGACCGCGTTGAGCGCGCTCGACGGGTGGTCGATGGTGACGCGCAGCACGTGCCCGACCCGCGCGAGCTTGAGGGTCGCGAAGTCCTCGCTCGTCATAGCATTGCGGTGTCGGCCTCGAGGCCGAGCAGGATGCGGCCGGCCAGCTCGAGCGTCGCGGGCGCCACCATCATGTGCTGGGTCGCCACGTGGATGTCGCGGAAGCAGCGCTGGAGCGGGCTCGCCGCGTAGACCGCCGTGCCACCACCCGCGCCGTACATGAGATCGACGGCGCGCGCCGAGGCGAGGGTCGCGTGGGTGGCCGCGAGCCGCAGGCGCGCGCGCTCCCGAACCTCGATCGCCCCCGCTGCCTGCGCGCGTTCCCAGGCGGCGCCCACGGTCTCCGCGAGGAAGGCGCGCGCGGCGCCGAGCGTCGCCTCCGCCCGGGCGACCTCGGCGTGGATGACCGGCCGCTCCGCCAGGAGGCGGCGGCTGCCGGTCGGCGTCTTGCCTCCCGCCAGCGCGACCAGCTCGTCGAGCGCGCGGCGGGCGATGCCGAGCGCGACACCGGCGATGCCGAGGGCGAGGAGACCGAAGACGGGAAAGGCGTAGAGCGGCCCGGTGGTGCGCGGCCGGTCCGCGATGAGCGAGAGCGAGCGGGCGGCGGGCACGAAGCGATCCTCGACCGCGATGTCGTGGCTGCCCGTGCCGCGCAGCCCGGCCACGTCCCAGGTGTCGATGATGCGGACCTGGGCGGCGGGAAAGAGCATGAGGCGGTTGTCGGGCATGCCGCTCGGCAGCAGCCGGGGCTGCCCGCCGTCGAGCACGACGCTCCCGCCCATGAGCCAGGCGCAGTGCTCGCAGCCGCTCGCGAACGGCCAGCGGCCGGTCACCCGGTAGCCGCCGTCGACCACCGTCGCCCTGCCGAGCGGGGCGAAGGCGCCGCCGCTCACGACCTCCGGCTCGCTGCCGTAGATCTCCCGGGCCGCGTCCTCGGCGAGGTAGGCGCTCGCCACGCCGCTCGTGGCGCCGATCATCGCCGACCAGCCGGCGGCACCGTCGGCGGCCGCGATGATCTCGATGGTCCGGATCATGGTCGCCGGGTCGACCTCGCCCCCGCCGAGCGCGCGCGGCACGCACATGCGGAAGACGCCGCCGGCGGCGAGCGCCTGCACCAGCTCGGGCGAGAGCCGGCGCTGGCGCTCGGTCTCGGCGGCCGCGGCCCGGATGCGCGGGGCGAGCGCGACGGCGGCGTCGAAGGGGGAGGGCTGCGGCTCGCGGCGGCGCGCGTCCGGCACGGGCGCGGACCATAGCCCGATCTCCGAGGAAGATGCCACCGCCCATTGGATCCGCCGCGCAAAGCGGCTAGGCGGGGAGGAGGAGGTCGCCATGAGTCTCACCGCCAAGCAGTGCACGCCCTGCCGGGGCGGCGTCCCGCCGCTCTCCCGCGCCGAGGCGGAGCGTCTCCTCCGCGAGACGCCGGGCTGGACCCTCGATGCCGATGCGACGCGCATCGAGCGCACCTTCAAGACGGCCGACTTCGCCGCCGCCCTGGCCCTGGTCGAGCAGATCGCCGCGATCGCCGAGGCGGAGGGCCATCACCCCGACATCGGCTTCGGCTGGGGCTACTGCCGCGTCGTCTTCTACACGCACAAGATCAAGGGGCTGCACGAGAACGACTTCATCATGGCCGCCAAGGTGAACGCGCTCGCCGCGGCGTCTCGAGCCGCCGCCTCGCACGGCTAGGGCAGCGGCGTCGTCTTCCGCAGCTGCCCTGCCAGCACTGCCGGGTCCGAGGTAGGCAGCTCGCAATGCATCGCCTCGCAGACGTAGGCCGTCGGTTTGCCCCCGATCGCGATTTTCTCGGCCAGCACCGGCGCCAGCCTGGCCAGCGACGCCACCTCGTCCTCGGTGGTCCGGACGATGATGCGGTTCGGCACGAACGTCCGCCCGAGCGTGTCGAAGAGGAGCCGGTCGTCACGCGCCCGCGGCGACACGACGACGATCTCCTTCGCACGATCGAGGAAGAAGTCGAGCGCGCAGAGCATCGCCGGAAGCGCCGACGGCGCGCGCCCGAGTACTCCACCGAAGGCGCGCAAGGTGCCGGCCGCGCGCCCGCGGTAGCGCTCGTCGCCGGTCAGCTCCGCGAGCCGGAGCAGGTTCAGCGCCGCAACCGAGTTGCCGGCCGGGAGCGCGCCGTCGTCGTCCGGCTTGGGGCGCGTGAGCAGCGCCTCGTGCTCCGCGGCGGTGAAGAAGTACCCGCCCGCGGCGGCGTCGGCGAAGTCGGCGTCGAGCCGCTCCTGGAGCGCGATCGCCTGCCGCGGCCAGCGCGGGTCGGGATCCACCTCGAAGAGGTCGAGGAGGCCGGCGATCAGGAACGCGTAGTCGTCGAGGAACGCCTCGCCCGTCGCGCGCCCCTCGGCGAGCTCGTGCCGCAGGCGGTCCCGGGCGACCGCGCGCGCGACGAGCAGCGCGGCGGCCCTGCGCGCCGCGGCGAGGTAGCGCGGCTCGCCCAGGACGAGCGCGCCGCGCGCGAAGGCCGAGACCATGAGCCCGTTCCAGGCGACCAGGATCTTCCGGTCGGTCGCGGGCGGCTCCCGGCGGGCGCGCGCCGCGAGGAGCGCCGGGCGCGCCGCATCGATCGCCTGCGCCAGCTCCTCCACCGTGACCCCGGCGCCCGCCGCGACCTCGGCCGGCGGCCGCGGCCGCCAGAGGACGCTCTGGCCGTGATCGAAGTCTCCCTCCGGCGTGACGTCGAAGAAGGCCCGCACGAGCCGCCCCTGCGCCTCGCCGACGGCCGCGTCGATCTCGGCTCCCGTCCACACGAAGTACGCGCCCTCACCGCCCGCGCTGTCGGCGTCGGCCGCCGAGTAGAAGCCGCCCTCGGGGGACGTCATCTCGCGCGCGACGTAGTCGAGCGTCTGGCGCGCCACGCCGGCGAAGTCCTCGCGCCCGGTCGCCTGGAAGGCCTCGAGGTAGAGGCCGGCGAGCTGCGCGTTGTCGTAGAGCATCTTCTCGAAGTGCGGCACGCGCCACCGGGCGTCGGTCGCGTAGCGGTGGAAGCCGCCGCCGAGCTGGTCATGGATGCCGCCCGCGGCCATGCGCTCGAGCGTCGCCGTCGCCATGGCGAGCGCGTGCGGGTCGCCCGTGCGGCGGTGATAGCGGAGGAGGAGCGCCGGCACCGACGGCCGGGGGAACTTGGGCGCGGGCCCGAAGCCGCCCCAGGTGGCGTCGAAGCTCGCCGCGAGCGCGGCGACGGCGGCGCGGATCGACGCCGCACCGGGCACCTGATCGCTCGCGCGCCCGGCGCCGCTCTCGAGGCGCCCGGCGAGATCGGCCGCCGCATCCGCGGCGCGCACAGGATCGCGCGCGTAGATCTCCGAGAGCGTGCGCAGCACGGTCAGGAAGCCGGTGCGCGCCCCGCGCACACCGTCGCGCGGCGGGAAGTAGGTGCCGCCGTAGAAGGGCTTGCGATCGGGCGTGAGCCACACGTTGAGCGGCCAGCCGCCGCTCCCCGTCATCGCCTGCACGGCCTCGAGGTATACCTCGTCCACGTCCGGGCGCTCCTCGCGATCGACCTTGATGGCGACGAAGTGCGCGTTCAGGAACTCGGCGATCTCG
>Ga0209378_1000545_pt1 | contig 27613 bp, 26 predicted proteins | sample GraSoiAngelo_156_FD_186170 | JGI IMG/M metagenome (GOLD analysis project Ga0209378, IMG submission 186170) | Grasslands soil microbial communities from the Angelo Coastal Reserve, California, USA - 14_1009_13_40cm (SPAdes) (version 2) | ecosystem: Environmental > Terrestrial > Soil > Grasslands ...
GCTCGGCAGCCGGCCCGAGGACAGCGTGGAGCTGCGCCGCTGGGGCGAGCCGCGAACGTTCGATTTCCAACCCAAGGACCATGTCGACATCGGCGCCGGGCTGGGCGGCCTGGATTTCGACACGGCGGCGAAGCTCGCCGGATCGCGCTTCGTGGTGATGAAGGGGCAGGTGGCACGCCTGCACCGCGCGATCGCGCAATTCATGCTCGACGTGCACACGTCGCAGCACGGCTACACCGAGGTCTACACGCCCTACATGGTGAGCGGCGCCTGCGCCGACGGCGTGACGAGCCTTGCCAAGTTCAAAGACCAGCTCTTCAAGGTCGAGGAGCGCGACCTGTACCTCATTCCGACTGCGGAGTATTCAGTCACCAATTTGGTGCGCGACGAGATCCTGCCGCTGGAGAGCCTGCCGCTCAGGTACGCCTGCCATTCGCCGTGCTTCCGTTCGGAGGCGGGAGCGGCCGGCAAGGATACCCGCGGCATGATCCGCAATCACCAGTTCGACAAGGTCGAGCTGGTGCAGATCGTGCATCCCGCGAAGTCCTACGAGGCGCACGAGCAGCTCACCGCGCACGCCGAAGCGATCCTGAGGAAGCTCGAGCTGCCTTACCGCGTGGTGACGCTGTGCACCGGGGACACCGGGTTTTCTTCGGCGAAGACCTACGATATCGAGGTCTGGCTGCCGTCGCAGAAGGCGTATCGCGAGATCTCCTCGTGCTCCAACTTCGAGGCGTTCCAGGCGCGCCGCATGCAGGCGCGATTCCGCAACGAGAAAGGCAGGCCCGAGCTGGTGCATACCCTGAACGGCTCGGGCCTCGCCGTCGGGCGCACCCTGGTCGCGATTCTCGAGAACTGCCAGAACGCCGACGGGACTGTTCGCGTGCCCGGCGCCCTGCGCGAGTACATGGACGGGCAGGAGAGGATCGCGCGCGCCTGATAAAATTCGCGGTTCGTTCGGACCGCGGAGAGATGCCGGAGTGGTCGAACGGGGCAGACTCGAAATCTGTTGTGCCCTTCGGGGCACCGGGGGTTCGAATCCCTCTCTCTCCGCCATACAGTCACGAGCTCGGGCGCCGTTTCTCTCGAGCGCTCGCGCAATGTCGGCTATACATTGACCGTTCCTCCAGCGGTCCCAAAGCTCGGCCTTCTGCTTCGGCGTGAACCTCGGCCGTGCGTTCCCCTCCATACGCATACCTCCTCATCTGGCAAGATTAGAAGGTGTTGCGTCGATCGGTTGAGCTCGCCGCCAAAAGCGGACATTCACCGCCCCCCAGCGCGTGAGGTCGGCGTTTTTTCCCAGGTCTTGCGGATTCACTCTCACGGCTTCTCGGCGGCAGGCGCTACCGTCGCCGGATACTCGGGGCGGATATCGAAGTGCAGCTGGCGATGGGCGATGCGCAGCGCCATTTCCGCATCCGCGGGGCTCGCCGCCCGGGCGAAGATGAACCCGAGATAGCTCGCCCCGTCGGGAGGCGGCGCAATGATCTCGCCGGGCTGCACCGTAATCGCCACACCGGTGACGCCAGGTACCGCCTGCGCGGCGGCCAGGCCTTCGAGCCCATGGTAAATGCCGCGCCGTGGAATAGGCATCATCATGACTCCCGCGGCGCCGCCCTCGCCGGCAATGGGGAGCGGTTCTGCCACTGCCTGGCGCAAAATCAACTCCTCCAGGCTCATGCCCAGGAAATGGATGAGCACCCGCCCGCATAAGCCTCCGATGGAGCGAGCCGCGACCTCCAGAATCCAGACACCCTGGTCATTGACCCGCACTTCGGCGTGGACCGGCCCAGCCGCGAGCCCGGCCACGCGGCAGGCCCGGGCGACGTCCTCATGGATGCAGTCCTGGAGCGCCTCCGGCAGCCGCGACGGTGTGATGTAGAGCGTCTCTTCGAAGTAGGGCCCGTCCATGGGATCGGGCTTGTCGAACAAGGCGAGAGTGGTGAGCTCCCCCCGTTCCAGGGTGCCTTCCAGGGCGTACTCGCGCCCCGGAATGAAGTCCTCGATGATGAGGCCCAGCTCCTGTGCGTCGCGGTCGGCACGGGACTGGATGGCCCGCGCCCAGTTCACGGCCCGCATCAGCTCTTCGGAATCGTCGGCGCGGATCACGCCGCGGCTTCCCGATAGGCGTCGGGCCTTCACAACCACGGGAAACTTCAACTCAGGAAACAGTTTCCGGGGATCTTCGCCTGTCGGCAGGTGATGGAATTCGGGACACAGGAATTCCCGTTCCCGGAGCAGCCGGCGGAACGCCAGCTTGTCACGCACCCGGCGCACCGCGTGGGCGGGATTCCCCGGCAGTCCAAGACGCTCCGAAAGCAGCGCGGCAAGCTCGACTCCCGAATCGTCCACCGCCAGTACGGCATCCAGGTTGCCGCCGATCTCCCGCAGAACGGTGTCCGCCGCCTGCTCGGGCCGGTCGAAATGAAGCGCCATGATGGGAGCCAAGCCCCAGGATGGGGCCAGTTGGTGGCAGTAGTTGGCGGCAGCCACGATCTCCACGCGAAGCTTTTTCGCGGCCGCAAGAAAATCGTTGTTGCGGTAGCCGGTGGTGGGCAGAAGCAGCAGGATGCGCTTCATGGATCGGCCGTATCAGAAGGACTGGAGCTGCTGACCGGTGGGCTCGGCGCAGCAGTACCACGGTTCCGACAGACGGGGGATCGGAGCTCCAAGATTACCCGCGAGCTTTGGCGCGGGGCGCCCGGCAGCTTCATGGGCCATGCGCCAAATGGCGGCGAACACTTCGCGGCGCGGAGCACCCTCCTGTTCACACCGCGCCACCCGGGCCTGCAGATCCTGCTGCAGACGGTCCACCCGGGGATCGGGATGGCTCCAGGGATAGCCCAGGAGCTCGGCGTCGAAGGCCATCAGCTTTTCCTTAAAGCCGGGGAGCTGCAGAAGATAGGAGCTTTCGGGAACGAGCAGCCGGATGGTGAGCTGCACCGGGGGCACGCTTTCCACGATTTGCAGTTCCACGAGCCGCTCCAGCAGGGCGATGTAGCCTTCCAATGTCGTCCAGGGGGTGAAGGCAACAAAGGTCGGGGCGAGCGCGATGCCGGCTTCGCGGGTGAGCGCCACCGCCCGGTCAAAGTCCCGGCTGGTATGGTTCTTGGCGAGCAGGCGCAGGATGTCGTCGTCTACAGCTTCCACTGCGGAGGTGATGAACAGGCAACCGCTGCGCCTCAACTCGGGAAGCAGTTCGACGTGATCGATGATGTGCTGAATTTTGATGGTGGCATCGAAGGTGACGTTGGGGAATGCTGCGTGCAAGGCGCGCGCCAGCCTGAGGCCATGGGTGGGACCGTTAAAGAAGTCCGGGTCGCCGAAAGAAACATGGGTTGCGCCTTCTCCGACCTGCTGCCGGATGTCCTCCATCACTACGTCTGCCGGAACGATGCGGAACTTCCCCTGGTACACCGGGACCACGGGGCAGTGCCGGCACAGGTGCTTGCAGCCCCGGCTGCCCTCGGCAAACCCGGCTATGCGGGTAGATCCGTCCGGCAGCACCAGGTGGGCGTAGCGGGAGAGCTTCGGCAAGCCGCTGCGGTCCGGCACCACGAACGGGACCCTGCCCAGGCTGATGACCGGTTCGCTCTGGATCATCGCCGTTCCATTGGCCCGTAGTCGCTGGCAAAGGGAAACCAGCGCGGGCTCCAGCTCCCCGCCCAGCACGGTGCCCACGCCGAGTCTGCGGAGCAGCGCCTCATTCATGGGGGCGTAGAGCCCGAAGACGCAGAGGTGGGCCTTCGGGGCGAGCCGTTTGATGCGGGGCAGAGCCTGCACCGCGATCCGGGTGGCGGTATGCATGCCTACATAAAGAGCCGCCAGGTCCGCATCCTCGAGGATTTCGGGATCGAGCTTCTGCAGCGAAAGATCGAGGCAGGTCACCGCGAAGCCCTTGCGCTTGAGCAACGCGGCAGGCTCCGCCAGGGAAAACGGCTGCCGTCCCAACTCATAGGGATTAATGAGCACGACTTTGAAGCGGTCAGCTATTTTGATTTCGGCCGCTCCTCGAACGGCGCTAGGCCCGGCTCGCGGCTCGCCCCGGCCTTTTCGAGGCGCTCGAGGTATTGCCGCCACAGCGCATCGCGGTTCTTGCCCAGCCAGTACAGGTAGTCCCAGGAATAGATGCCAGTGCTGTGCCCGTCGGAGAACGTCGGCTGCACTGCGTAGCTGCCGCTTGGTTCGAGCGTCGAGATATCCACGTCGCACTTGCCGACCTGCAGCACCTCCTGGCCGGGTCCGTGACCGCGCACTTCGGCGGAAGGCGAATACACGCGCAGCAGTTCGTAGCTCAACTCGAACTGGCTGCCGTCCGAGAACACGAGTTCCATCAGCCGCGACTTCTGGCGCAGCTTGATTTCGGTGGGTCGTGGCGTATTGGTGTCCATGCGGCCATTCGCGTGTTCGCGCGGCGCCACGGCCTACTTCTGTGACGGCGGGACATAGCCGGAGGCAACGTCGGCGCCGCTGCCGAAGAAATGATTCTCCATCTGCTGCGCGAGGTAGTCGCGCGCTTTCTTGTCGGCGAGGTTGAGCCGGTTCTCGTTCACCAGCATCTTCTGGTGCTCGAGCCACTGCCGCCACGCTTCCTTCGACACGTTATCGAAGATGCGCTTGCCGAGCTCGCCGGGATAGGGCGGAAAATCGAGCGCTTCGGCCTCGCGCCCGAGCTTGATGCACTTGACCATGCGCGCCATGAACGAATTCCATAGGGCGGCCGTCGCAGGCACGACGACCAATGCATTAAGTATGCGCGCGCGCTCTGCCTGTTCAAACCACTTGCCATGTAGGGTTGTGAACACTTTGCACCAGATCCCGCACGCCAACCCTACCTTACAAGGGGTTTCGCAAACCTCAGTTCGTGGCCGTCCGGGTCGCCTCGCCCCAAACCCGCTGCGCAGTCTCCACGACCAGCCTGAGCTTTCGTTCCTGATCTGCCGCGGTGATGGCGTTTCCGATCACCGAGCTGGAAAAGCCGCATTGCGGGCTTATCGCCAAATGCTCCAGGGGCATGAAGCGGCTCGCTTCGCGGATACGGCTTTCGAGCTCGTCGATCGGCTCGAGGTGAGGACGCTTGGTGGTGATCAGCCCGAGCACCACCCACTTGTCTTCCGGCACCTCCTTGAGCGGCTCGAACGATCCCGAACGCGCATCGTCGTATTCGAGCAGGAGCCGCTGCGCCCGGACGCGCCGGAAGACGGTCCGCGCGATCCGCTCGTACCCGCCACTCGCAAGCCAGCGGCTGCCCTGATTTCCCCGGCACAGGTGAAAGCCGAAGGTGACGCCGGGAAAATCCCCCATGACGGCGTTGTCCATCTCGATGCCGCGTTCCAGGTATCGCTCCGCGCTCCAGCCTTGGGATTCGTAGAAGCTGCGCGTCGCCAGATCAAGCAGCAGCGCATAGTGGGGCGCGTCGAGCTGGATATAGGTCGCGCCGATCCGCACCAGCTCCGCGACTTCCTCGCGCAGGATGTCCACCACGTCGGCGAGAAAGCTTTCCAAGGTGGAATAGGCGGCGCGAGAGTTCTGCGCGGACCAAAAGTTCGCCCACAGGCTCGGGCTCGGCAGCGCGATCTTCGGGGTGCGGGTCGTGCGCGCACGCAGAAACACGAAATCCTCGACCGACAGATAACGACCGCGTTGAAGCTTCTCCACGACCCCGAGCCCTGCGGGGCGCTCAATCGTCCGATCGCCGACGGTAGAAGGATCTCCGCGCCAATGCCCCCACAGAAACGCATTCAGATCCCAATCGCCCAAACCGCTCACGGATTCGGCGAATCGGCTCTGGAAGGAGAGCCGACGCTGCTCGCCGTCGGTGATCACCGGCAGGCCCACGCGCTCCTGAAGCCTGATGGCATCCTCCACGGCCCGGTCTTCGATGGCCTTGAAGCGGGCCCGCGAGATCCGGCTCGCGGCGGCGTCTTCCCGCGCCGTAATGAGGCCGGAGGGGCGAAGCAAGCTGCCGACGTGGTCTGCGTGGTAAGCGATCATGGGGCTCGATCAAAACCACGTCCGCTTTCACTCTTGTGGACAGCGAATGCCCTGGAAACTGTCAGTGGCTTCGAAGCGGTTGCCCTGCTCGTCGTACCAATAGAGCTTGTTGGGATCTTCCTGGCGGCTGATCTTGTGGGTACCGTTGCAAAAAGGCTGGGTGTTCGACAGCCCGCAGCCGCAAATGTGTTTAGTTTCGCCGCCTATGGTCACTGGGTATGGACCGCCCCGCGTTCTTTTTACGATTCTAGCCATGGTGCCTCCGTCCAACATCGTCAATGGGACAGGAAAACCAGAATCCGCGCGTGGAATTCTGAAGTCAAGCAGATGTAGAGCCCCTCTACTATCCATGGTCAATCGTGGATAGCTTCTCGAGCGTAGGTATTGAACCGCAAGACCGTGAAGATCACGAGAGACACGCCGCACGGGCTGCGGTATTAGCTTGCGAAACGCTGGCTTTTAGCTGTGGGAGTGTCTGCTTCGGTCGGAAGCGGTCATTGGCACTTCTGAGAATGAGGCTCCCATCAAACGACGAAGGAGCCTCTCATGGATCAAGCATTCGCCACCGCAGCGCAGCATGTCCCTCGGAACAAGGGTAGGCTGGTCGGGCAAAAGCTGCCGCTAAGACTGAAAGAGATTTGGGCAATCCGCATCCGCCTACAGTTGGCGAAGCGAGCGCGGGAACTGGCGCTCTTCGATCTGGCCATCGACAGGAAGCTGCTACGTAAGCGCCAGCGTCGGCGTCTAACGATCATCGGCGTGATGGTGCACGATAAGGACGCCGCGGCTCCCGCGGCCCGAACTGCGATTCGAAGCGGGTAAGAAGCGGACATTCGAAGGCTGAGCTGATATAGGATTCTCCGAAATCAGCGGAGTGAGCCATGCTGACGATGCGCTTACTGTTCCTATTGGCCGCCGGCCTCGCCTTTCCGGCATTCGCACAACTCGCCGGGCGAGTGGTTTCGCCTGAGGGCGCCCTCGAGGGTGTAGTCGTCAGCGCGAGGAAGGCCGGCTCCAGCGTCACGGTCAGCGTGGTGAGCGACGCCGAGGGCCGATTCAGCTTCCCGGCGGCGAAGCTCGAGCCCGGCAGCTATGCGCTGCGCATTCGCGCCACCGGGTACGAGCTCGAAAGTCCACGCACGGCCGAGCTGGCCGATAGTGCGAGCGCGCCGCTCGAGCTTAGGCTGGGCAAGGCGCGAGAGCTCAGCGCGCAGCTCACCAACGCCGAGTGGCTGGCAAGCTTCCCGGGGACGCCGGACCAGAAAAAGTTTCTCTACGGCTGCGTCGGCTGCCACACCCTGGAACGCATCGCCAAGTCCGGGCACGATGCGGCCGAATTCCGGCAGGTGATGAAGCGCATGGCGGGCTACACCAACAACAGCCATGTGGACCGGCCGCAGGTGCGCTTGCGCGCGCGCGACCCGATGCGCGACTTCGGACCCGACGCCGACAAGAACGCCGCGTACCTGGCCACCGTCAACCAGAGCTCTGGCGCCCGGCCGTATGCCCTTCAAGCGCTGCCGCGCGCCAAGGGCAGGAGCACGCGCGTCGTCATCACCGAGTACGAGCTGCCGCGCAAGCCCCTGATGCCGCACGACGTGATCGTCGATCGCGACGGCATCGTGTGGTTCTCGCAGTTCGACGAGCAGTTCCTCGGCCGCTTCGATCCGAAGACCCGGAAATACACCGAATTCCCGATCCCGGTGCAGCGCCCGGACTATCCGAAGGGGACACTCGACCTCGAGGTCGATCCGGAAGGCAACCTGTGGCTGTCGCACATGTTCCAGTCGGGGGTCGTGAAGTTCGACAAGAAGACGCAGACCTTCCAGGCCTTCCCGCTGCCCGCGGGCCTGGTCAACGAGGATTCGCAGCAGTCGATGGTGGGACCGCAGCGCTGGACGGTGGACCGCAAGCTGTGGCTCAACGACGCGGGCATCCCGGGAATGCACCGGCTCGACATGGCCACCGGCAAGTTCGAGACCTGGAAGCCCTACGAGAACATGAAAGGACCGCACTCGGTCTACGGCATCTACGCCGACTCGCGCAACAACATTTTCTTCATGGATTTCGGCGGCGAGAACGTCGGGAGGATCGACGCGAAGACCGGGAAGCTCACGCTCCACCCGACGCCCACGCCGCGCTCGCGGCCGCGCCGCGGCAGGATGGACGGCGAGGACCGCATCTGGTTCGCCGAGTGGCGCGCGGAAAAGATCGGCATGTTCGACACGCGGACCGAGACATTCCGCGAATGGCCGGTGCCGACGCCGTATACGGCGCCTTACGACGTCGTGCGCGACAGGTCCGGGAAAGTATGGACGGCGGGCATGAACACCGATCGCGTCCTGCGCATGGACCTCGAGAGCGGCGAGTACGCCGAATATCCTCTGCCCAGCCAGACCAACATCCGCCGCGTGTTCATCGACGACGCGACGATGCCGCCGACGTTCTGGGTCGGCAACAACCACCACGCCACGCTCGTCAAGGTCGAGCCGCTCGACTAAGGAAATAGCTCGACCGTAGACCGATGACCGGATTCCTGCTCGCCCTGGCTGCTTTTAGCGCAACCCTTGCCGGGGGGCTCTTCGCGCTCAAGTTCCGCGCCGGGCTGCATTTCATTCTCGCTTTCACCGCCGGCGTTCTCCTCGGCGTCGTCAGCTTCGACATCCTGCCGGAGATTTTTGGACTGGCCCAGGAGCAAGGGCTCGATGCCACGGGAGCAATGATCGCGCTGGTGGCAGGATTTCTTCTATTTCACGGGCTGGAGAAATTCGTGCTGATCCATCACGGGCACGAAGGCGATTACGCGACGCATCGCCACCCCCGGGTGGGCGTCGTGTCGGCTCTCGCCCTGGTCGGCCACAGCTTCATGGACGGTGTCGCGATCGGCCTGGCGTTCAAGGTTTCGCCAGCCGTCGGGATCCCGGTTGCCATCGCGGTCATAGCGCACGATTTCTGCGATGGCGTGAACACCGTGAGCTTGATGCTGGTCCATCGGAACACGACTTTGCGCTCGGTGGCGATGCTGGCGCTGGATGCGCTTGCTCCAGTCCTGGGCATGGCTTCCACCCTGCTTTTTCAGGTACCGCCTTCCGTGCTGATCCTTTATCTGGGGTTCTTCGCGGGATTCCTGCTGTATATCGGCGCTTCCGACATCCTGCCCGAGGCGCACTCCCAGGCCGGCCCCAGCGCCGCCATCAGCCTCATAGGGATCACCTGCCTAGGGGCGGCGTTTATGTTCGTCGCGGCTCGCGCAGCCGGATAAGCAGCGCCTTTCATAGGCGGCGAGCCAGATCTCTTTGAGGTTCTCGACCGTCTCGTCGCCTTCGAGGAGATGCATCAGCGCAACGGGATCCGCGCCCTGGTCGAAGGCGATGCGCGCGGGATGATCGTGGGGCAGGACTGAAAGTGCTCGGAGGACCGCTTCGCGTTCTTGTTGATCCAGCTTCATGGCCCGAAAAGCGTATGACGAGCGCAATCGCAATACAACGGGAGATGGCCGGCGGTTTCGCATATCCATCCTAGGGCTGCCACAAAAGTCGATTCACTGCGAGTCGAGTGGTACATCTTGAGTCTGATCCGGTTGCAGCGAGGCGGCAGCTCAGTTGCACTGCGCGCCAGAACGGAGTATTAGTCTGCATAGCTCGTTCCTGAATGATCGGATTGAGCGTCGTTCAACTCTTAGAGGAGTTTGTTATGGCAGCAAAGAAAAAAGGCAAGAAAAAGAAGAAGTAGATAGTCACCGATCCCCGCGAAAAGAAAGGTCGCTCAACTCGAGGCCCCGCGCGGGGTTCGACTCGGTGGGCTCACCGCCAGACTTCTCCCATGAGCTCACCCTCGCTCCAGGTCCAGTTCGATCCGTCGTCGGCGCGCTTCGGCGCCTCGCGCTCCCAGAAGCGCCTGGAGGACGACCGCCTCCTCGTCGGCAAAGGCCGCTATAGCGACGACCTGGAGTTTGCGGGTCTCGCGTGGCTGGTGGTGGTGCGCTCGCCGCATGCCCATGCAGATATCTGTGCATTGGACTTGTCGGGATGCAGGAGCGCCGCGGGGGTGATCGCCGCCTGGAGCATGGCCGACCTGCGCGCCGATGGCGTGGCCCATATTCCGCTTCCGCCGCTCTTCAAGCGGGCCGACGGCGCGCCGATGGCCGCGCCGCCGCGTACCCCGCTTGCCGAGGACAGGGTTTACTACGTCGGGCAGCCGGTGGTGGCCATCGTCGCCGAAACGCGCAGGCAGGCCGAAGATGCCGGCGATCTTGTTTCAGCTCAATACGAGGAACTACCTTGCGTGGTGGACGCGCGCCGCGCGGTAGAGGCTGGCGCTCCGCTCGTCTGGCAGCAGGCGACGGGAAATATCGCTGCCGAGGCGGCTTACGGCGATGTGGCCGCGGTCGACAAGGCGTTCGCGGCGGCAGCGCACATTACCGAGCTCGAGCTGCACAACCAGCGCCTGGTCGCGGCGGCGCTCGAGCCGCGCTGCTCTATCGGCGTCTTCGCCGACGGCCGCACGACGCTCTACACGCAGAACCAGACCCCGAGCGGCGCGCGCGAGCTGCTGGGCGCGGTGTTCCGCAGGCGGCCTGAAGAGTTCCGGGTCGTCGTCGGCGACATCGGCGGCGGCTTCGGGATGAAGACCGGCCTTGCGCCCGAGGACGCGCTGGTCTGCTACGCGGCGCAGAAGCTCGGGCGGCCGGTGAAATGGCGCGGCGAGCGCAGCGAGGAGTTCCTCGCGGCGCACATGGGGCGCGACCAGCATTTCAAGGCGAGGCTGGCGCTCGATCGCGACGGCCGCATCCTCGCTTTGCGCGTGGAAACGCTCGGCAACATCGGCGCGCTGCCGGTCGGCTCCTCGGCGATCATTCCGCTCTCGCTGGGCCCGAAGGTACAGACGACTGTCTACGACGTTCCCGCCGTGGATTATCGCGTCAAGGCGGTGCTGACCAACAGCATGGCGACCGGCGCCTACCGCGGGGCAGGCAGGCCGGAGGCGAACTATCTCATGGAGCGGCTGATGGAGAAAGCCGCGCGCGAGATGCGGCTCGACCCCGTAGAGATCCGGCGGCGCAATTTCATCCGGCCGGAGAATTTCCCTTATCGCACGCACCTCGGCGATGTCTACGACAGCGGCAATTTCCCGCGCATCGTCGAGCGGCTTGTCGAGCTGGCCGACTGGCAGGGTTTCGCGGCGCGGCGCGAGCAATCGCGCAGCCGCGGGCGGCTGCGGGGCCGGGGGCTGTCGGTCTACCTGGAATGGACCGGTGCCCTTCCGACCGAGACGGTCGACATCCGGGTCGGCGCCGATGGCACGCTCACGGCGTTCTCCGGCACGCAGGCGATGGGGCAGGGGCTGGAAACCACTTATACCCAGCTGCTCGCCGAAGTACTGGGAATCTCCGTTGAGAAAATCCATATCGTTCAGGGCGACACCGACCTCGCGAATGGCGTAGGCAGCGTGGGATCGCGCTCTGCTTTCGTGGGCGGCTCGGCCGTGGTGGCCGCGGGCCGCAAGACCATTGTGCGCGGCAAGGAGCTTGCGGCGGAGGCGCTCGAGACGGCCCCGGGCGACATCGAGTATCGCGATGGGGCCTTCAGGATTGCCGGCACCGACCGCGCCATCGGGCTGGCCGAGCTCGCGGCGCGCCAGCCGGAAAAGGCGCTCCGCGTCTCCGCTACCGAGACCCCCTCGACGCCTTCCTGGCCCAACGGCGCCCAGGCCTGCGAAGTCGAGGTCGATCCGGAGACCGGCGAGGTCCGGCTCGCTCGCATCGTCAGTTGCGACGACATCGGCCGGATCATCAATCACATGATCGTCGAAGGACAGATCCAGGGCGGCGTTGCGCAGGGCGTCGGCCAGGCCCTGTACGAGCAGGCGATCTACGATCAGGACAGCGGGCAGCTGCTTTCCGGGTCCTTCATGGACTACTGCGTGCCGCGTGCCGACCAGCTGCCGCCGCTGCGCAATGCATTCGATGAAAGCGTGCCTTGCAGGACCAACCTCCTCGGCGTCAAGGGCTGCGGCGAGCTCGGCACGATCGGCGCCGTGCCGGCGGTCGTGCACGCGGTTCTCGACGCGCTCCACGAGCGCGGCGTGCTGCATCTGGAGATGCCGCTCACCCCGGAGAAGGTCTGGCGGGCTTTGCGCGGAGCGTAGATGCTATATTGACCGGCTCCATGAGCGCGGTCATGCAAAGGGAGCTGCGCGGATACCGGGAGAGCCGCGCGTTCAACTACGCGCTCGCGTTTTCGCTGCTGCTGCACGCGGCGCTTCTGTTCGGCCTGCCGGGATCCAGGGATGCGAAGCGGCCGAGCATTGCTCCGGGCTTGATCACCGCCCGGCTCGTCCAGCCGCAGGCCTCGCCGGCCGCGCCTGCCGTGGCGCCGCCGGCGCCGGTTGCCAGGCCCGCTTTGAGACCCGCGCCGCAACTCGAGCCGGCCGCTCCGCTCGCTCCAGGCATCCCGGCATTCCCCGCGGCTCCAGCCGAGAGCACGCCCGCAGCACCGGCGCCGAGCGCAGAGGCGGAGCCCGGGGCGGGCCCGGTTGCGCCGAGGGCCGAGCCGGCGGCGGATGCCGGATCGGTCGATCAGTACCGGCTGCAGCTGATCAGCGCGGCGAAGCGCTACAAGCGCTACCCGCGCGTTGCCATGGACAACAACTGGGAAGGCGGCGTCGTGGTGCGCATGGTGATCGGTACCGACGGCATGATCGCCTCGGTGAGCGTGAAGACCGGCTCAGGACACGAGGTGCTCGATTCGCAGGCTCTCGAGATGTTCAAGCGGGCCAAGCCCCTGGTGCCGATCCCGTCTGCGCTGCTCGGGAAGGAGTTCATCCTCGAGCTGCGGGCGATCTACAACCTGATGGTAGACGCAACGGCAGATCGCGCGTTGATCCCATGAGAATGAACCGCATGCAATGGGTCCGATCAGTCCTGGCCGCGGTCTTGGCGGCCTGGGCCGCGCATAGCCTCGCTCAGCAGGCGCTGGAGATCATTCCGTTGCGGCACCGGACGGTCGACCAGGTGCTGCCTGCATTGCAGCCGCTCGTCGAGCCCGGCGGCGCGCTTACCGGGCAGTCCGGACAGCTCATCGTGCGGACCAGCCCGGCGAACCTGGCCGAGATCAAGCGCACGCTGGAGGCGATCGACCGGCCGCCGCGGCGCCTGCAGATCTCGGTGCGCTTCGATGATTCGCTGGAGGCTGCCAGCCAGGGCATCGAGGCGGGAGGGAGGGTCGGAGGCGGTGGCTCGCGCGTTGATGCGCGCGTGCAAGGCGCCCGGTCTGCGGCCAGCGACCGCGTCGAGCAGCGGCTCGTTGTCCTCGAGGGCGGCCGCGCCTTCATCACCACGGGACAATCGAGGCCGGTGATGCAGCGCCAGAGGATCCAGACCCCGGCCGGAGTGGTGGCGCAGGAGACCATCGTGATGCAGGACATCGGCACCGGCTTCGATGTCACGCCGCGAGTCGCGGGGGACAGAGTCTTCATCGACATCGGCTCCCAGCGCGAAACGCAGAGAATTGTCAGCACGGTGAGCGGGCCGCTCGGCGAGTGGTTCGCGCTTGGCGCGGTGAGCGAAGCCGGCGCGCGCGACCAGCGCGGCATCGGGTCGGCGAGCGCGTCGCGCGGCTCCGAGACGCGGCGCGTCTGGGTGAAGGTCGAGGAGATCGGAAACTGAACGGCGCGCTGCAACGGGCTTTCGCAGCCGACGGGCCGCTTGCCGCGCGCGTCGCCGGATTCAAGCTGCGGCCCCAGCAGCTCGAGATGGCCGCGGCCATCCACGCTGCGATCGAGCGGACGGGCGTGCTCGTCGCCGAGGCGGGCACCGGCACCGGCAAGACCTTCGCCTACCTGGTCCCGGCGCTGCTCGCCGGCGGCAAGGTGATCGTCTCGACGGGGACGAAAACGCTGCAGGACCAGCTGTACGACCGCGATCTTCCCGCGGTGCGCGAAGCGCTCGCCTGCGGCACCACGGCGGCGTTATTGAAGGGACGCGCGAACTATGTATGCCTCTACCGCATGAAGCGCGCGGCGAGCGAAGGCCGCCTCGCCTCGCGGGAGGAAGTTTCGCAGCTGCATCGCATCGAGCGCTTTGCCGCCATGACCACGACCGGCGATCGCGCCGACCTGGCCGACGTCCCCGAGGACGCGCCGGTCTGGGCGCACGCCACGTCGACGCGCGACAACTGCCTCGGGCAGGAGTGTCCCGACTACCGGGACTGCTTCGTGATGCGCGCGCGCAGGAACGCGCTCGCGGCGGACCTGGTGGTGGTGAATCATCACCTGTTCTTCGCCGACGTGGTGCTGCGCGACGAAGGCATCGCCGAGCTGCTGCCGGCTTGCAACACCCTCGTTTTCGACGAGGCGCACCAGTTGCCCGAGACGGCGCGCATGTTCTTCGGCGAAAGCGTATCGACCACGCAGCTGACCGAGCTGGCGCGCGACGCCCGTCTCGAGCTGCGGGCCGCCGGCGGCGCGTCTCCCGAGCTCGACCGGGTAGCGACGCGGCTCGACAAGGCCGCCCGCGACCTGCGCCTGGCGCTCGGCGAGCCCGGCGCGCGCCTCGCCTGGACGCAGGCATTGCGCCTGCCGGATTTCCCCGGCGCGCTTGAAAAGCTGCAGACTTGCCTCAAGGAGCTGGAGCGGCCGCTTGCAGAGCAGGCCGAGCGCTCGGAGGGACTCGCTTCCTGCGCGCGCAGAGCTGGCGGCGCGGTGGCGGTTCTTGCGCGCATGGGCGAGAGCGAGGGCCAGGCCGAGGTGCGCTGGGTGGAAGTCTACGGGCACGCGGCACAGCTGCACGTCACGCCGCTTTCGTCCGCGGAGCTGTTCCGGCGGCAGATGATGGACCACCCGCGCGCCTGGATCTTCACTTCCGCCACCCTGGCCGTCGGCGAGGATTTCAAGCATTTCACCCGCGAGCTCGGCGTGCCCGAAGCCGAGACGCGCCGCTGGGCAAGCCCGTTCGACTTCGCGCACCAGGCGCTGCTCTACGTTCCCAAGGGCTTGCCGCTCGACCCGAACGACCCTGCGTTCACGCAGGCGGTGATCGAGGCGGCGCTGCCCGTTCTCGAGGCGAGTGGAGGGCGCGCGTTCCTGCTCTTCACCACGCTGCGGGCGCTGCGGCGCGCGCACGAGCTGCTGCGCAGCCGCATCGGTTTCCCGCTTCTCGTGCAGGGAACTGGATCGCGCAGCGAGCTGCTGTCGCGCTTCCGCACGCTCGGCAACGCGGTGCTCCTCGGCAGCCAGTCCTTCTGGGAAGGCGTCGACGTGCGCGGCGAGGCGCTCTCCGTGGTGGTGATCGACAAGCTGCCGTTCGCTCCGCCGGACGATCCCGTGCTTGCCGCGCGCATCGAGAGCATCCGCGCGCAGGGCGGCAACCCTTTCACCGAGCTGCAATTGCCGCAGGCGGTCCTGCAGCTCAAGCAAGGCGCCGGGCGCTTGATCCGCGACGAGACCGACCGCGGCATCCTGATGCTCTGCGATCCGCGCCTGGTGGCCCGCCCGTACGGGCGGCGCATCCTGCGCAGCCTGCCGCCCATGAAACTTACGCGCCGCCTTGCGGACGTCGAAGGCTTCTTCCGGGACTACCAGTCCGGATCCCAGATCCGCCACCAGGGGGCGCTCCTGCGGCGGCCGTCGGGCTTGAGGTAGCGGCTGTCGGGGAAGTTGGTGTGCATCACGCGGTCGGCGGCGTCCCGCAGCTCGGTCATGCCGAGCGAATCGTAGGCGCGGGCGAGGAGGTACACCGCTTCCTCGATCGCCGGCGCCTGGGGGTAGTTCCGGATCGCGAACTGCACGCGGTTGGCGGCGGCCAGGTAGGCGCCGCGCTTCATGTAATAGCGCGCCACGTGCACCTCGTTCGAGGCGAGCGCGTTGACGAGATAACGCATGCGGGCCGCCGAGTCCTCCGCGTACCTCGATTCCGGAAAACGGGTCACTACCTCCTTGAACGCCTCGAACGCTTCGCGCGAGGCCTTCGGGTCGCGGTCGGTCATGTCCGGCGTGGTGAGGAACGAGAGCGGCCCGCCTTGCAGCTCGTTGAAGTTGATCAGGCCCTTCAGGTAGTAGGCGTAGTCGACGTTGGGATGGTTCGGATACAGCTTGATGAAGCGATCCGCGGCGGCGATCGCCAAGGCGCGCTCGTTGTCCTTGTATTGCGCATACGCCACCTCGAGCTGCGCCTGCTGCGCGAAGCGGCCATAGGGGTAGCGCGCTTCCAGCTTCTCAAGGAACTTGATGGCCTTCTGCCATTCCTTCGCGTTCATCGCGTCCTTCGCCTCGCCATAGAGGCGCTGCGCCGACCAGCCGATCGACTCGTCCTCCTGCGCCGAGGAAAGCAGTCCGCAGCCGGCGAACAGCAGCGTGGTCACGATGGCGAGGCCACCAAGTAAACTTGGACGCATGGGAAGGAAAAATTATAACGCCGACTGGGACGCGGCCTTCGTCGCGGCGATGAGCGCGAGCGTGCCGAGCGCGCTCGGCGGCATGCGGCTCGACCAGGCGCTGGCGCGCCTGTTCCCGCAGTACTCGAGGAACCGCCTGCAGGCATGGCTCAAGTCGGGCCACATCACTCTCGACGGCAAGAGCGCGCAGCCCAGCCATCCGGTCGCGGGCGGCGAACGCATCGTGCTCGAGCCCCCGCCGGTCCCCGAGCTCGCCTCGCCGCAGGCGCAGCGCATGCCGCTCAAGGTGGTGCACGAAGACGCGCAGCTGATCGTGATCGACAAGCCGGCGGGCCTGGTCGTGCATCCGGGCGCGGGCCAGCCTGACCGCACGCTTCTCAACGCGCTGCTGGCGCATGCGCCCGCGCTGGCCGGGGTGCCGCGGGCCGGCATCGTGCACCGTCTCGACAAGGACACGAGCGGCTTGCTGGTGGTGGCGAAAACCGTCAGCGCGCAGGCCGACCTGGTGAAGCAGCTCGCCGATCGCACGATGCGCCGCGTGTACCTCGCGATCGTGCAGGGCGATCCGCCGGCGAGCGGCGTGATCGACGCCCCGGTGGGCCGCGACGTCCGCGCGCGGATTCGCATGGCGGTAACGCACCGCGGCAAGCCGGCGCGCACCGCGTTTCGCGTCCTGGAGCGCTTCGGGAGCGCGGCGCTGGTCGAATGCAGGCTGGAAACGGGGCGCACGCACCAGATCCGCGTTCACTTCCAGCATATTCGTCACCCGCTGGTCGGCGACGTGGTGTACCGTCGCGGCACGCGCCATGGCTTTGCCTTCCCGCGCCAGGCGCTGCACGCGGCCGAGCTGTCGCTGCGGCATCCGCGTGACGGGAAGCTGATGACCTGGCGCTCGCCGCTGCCGCGCGACCTCAAGCGCCTGCTCGACAAGCTGCGCGACGAAGGCGAATGGAACTGATCCGACCCGACTGGCCGGCGCCCTCCAACGTGAAGGCGCTCGTCACGACTCGCCCGTTTGGCGATATGGCGGCAGGCGCCCCGGGTCGAGCGAGGCTGCGCGCGCATCTGCCCGCGGAACCGAGGTGGCTGCGCCAGGTGCACGGCAACGAGGTGATCGATGCGGACAGCGCTCGCGGGCAGCCGCAGGCAGACGCTGCCGTAGCCCGCCGCCGCGGAACGGTGTGCTCGATCATGATCGCGGATTGCATGCCTGTGATCCTCGCGGATGCGAGCGGGAGCGTCGTCGGCGTCGCACACGCCGGATGGCGCGGCCTCTCGTCCGGGGTCATCGAGGCTACGGTGCGAGCCATGGGGTCCCTGGCATTGATCGCCTGGCTCGGGCCGGCGATCGGGCCGCGCGTTTACGAAGTGGGCGACGAGGTCCGCGCTGCCTTTCTCCCCGGGGAACGAAGCGCCTTCGTGGCCACCCGCCCCGGGCATTGGCTGCTCGATCTGTACGCCGTTGCGCGACAGAGGCTCGAGGCGAGCGGAGTCAAGCGCGTTTATGGCGGCGGGTTTTGCACCTATTCCGAGCCGGAACGCTTCTTCTCCTATCGCCGCGAGCGCGGCACCGGCCGGATGGCGGCGCTCGTCTGGCTCACATAGTCAAAAATTACTATATTTCAGTAGCTTAATAATCATTGACGGCGTATGTTGTGCGTCGCAGAATCGGCCGCGATGCAATCTGGCTCCCCCGACGCCGTCCTGGCCGCGATCGCGCAATCGAGTAACGAAGTGACCCAGGGATGGATGCGGCTGCTCGCGAGCGCGCCTGCCTCGGCCGGCGCGGCGCCGTGGCTGGCGGACCTGCAGCGCAACAGCGCAAAGCTGGGCGCGATGCAAGCGGCGTACTTCGAGCAGCAGTCGAAGCTGTGGTCGGGCCTGCTTGCCGGGCAGTCCGCGTCGCTGGCCGATCCAGCTCCGGGCGACCGGCGCTTTTCGGCGAAGGAATGGCGCGACAACGCCTACTACGACTACCTCAGGCAATCGTATCTTCTCGCGTCGCGCTATCTGGAAGAGCTGGTGGAGGGCGCCGAGCTCGACGCGCAGGCGAAGGAGCGCGCCCGCTTTGCCGTGCGGCAGTGGATCGATGCGATGTGCCCGGCGAACTTCGCGGCGACCAATCCCGAGGCGATGCAGCAGGCGCTCGAGAGCCGCGGCGAGAGCCTGACGCGCGGCCTGGCGAACCTGATGGGCGACGTGCAGAAGGGCCGCATCAGCCAGACCGACGATCAGGCTTTCGAGGTCGGCCGCAATCTTGCCGTCACCCCGGGGCAGGTGGTGTACGAAAACGAGCTGATCCAGCTGATCCAGTACGCGCCGACCACCGCCCAGGTCGCAGCGCGTCCGCTCCTGATCGTGCCGCCTTGCATCAACAAGTACTACGTCCTCGACCTGCAGCCGGAGAACTCCTTTGTAGCGCACGCCGTCGCGAGCGGCAATACGGTATTCATGCTGTCCTGGCGCAACGCCGGGCCCGAGATCAGTCATCTCACCTGGGACGACTACCTGGACAAGGGCGTGCTCACCGCGTCGCGCGCTGCGCGCGAGATCTGCGGCAGCGATCGAGTGAACGCGCTCGGGTTCTGCGTCGGCGGCACGCTGCTCGGCGCGGCGCTCGCGGTGCTCGCCGCAAAGGGCGATGACGCGGTGGCGAGCGCCACCTTGCTGACGACGATGCTGGATTTCACCGAAGCCGGGCCGCTCGGCGTGTTCGTCGACGAAGCGAGCGTGCGGGCGCGCGAGGCGGCGATCGGCGAGCGCGGCATCCTGCCGGGCTCCGACCTGGCGTTCGTCTTTTCGAGCCTGCGCGCCAACGACCTCGTCTGGCCCTACGTCGTGAACAACTATCTGCTCGGCGGCCGGCCTGCGGCGTTCGATCTGCTGTTCTGGAATTCCGACAGCGCCAACCTGCCTGGGCCGATGTACTGCTATTACGTGCGCAACACCTATCTCGAGAACAGGCTGAAGCAGCCCGGCGCCCTGGTGAACTGCGGCGTGCCGGTCGATCTGGGAAAGGTGAAATTGCCGGTGTTCGTGCTGTCGACGCGCGAAGACCACATCGTCCCATGGCGCTCTGCCTATCGCACGCTTTCGCTGCTGGGTGAAGAAAAGACGTTCGTGCTCGGCGCGAGCGGGCACATTGCTGGCATAGTTAACCCCCCGGCCAAGAAGCGCCGCAGCTACTGGGTCGGGGAGCCCTACCCGGACGATCCCGATGCGTGGCTGAAAGATGCGCGCGAGGAGCGCGGCAGCTGGTGGCCGTTCTGGAGCGAGTGGCTCGCGCGCCAGGCCGGCGGCACGCGAGCGGCACCGAGCGCGCCCGGCAGCGCGCGATACAGGCCGATCGAGCCTGCACCCGGCCGCTATGTGAAGCAGAAGGCCAACTAGGAGACTTGCATGGAAGACATTCTCATCGTCGGCGCGGCTCGCACTGCGATCGGCAAGTTCGGCGGCAGCCTGGCGAAGCTGCCGGCCGCCGAGCTCGGCGCTCTCGTCATCCGCAAGGTGCTGGAGCGCGCCGGGGTCGCGCCGGAACAGGTTTCCGAGGTCATCATGGGCCAGGTGCTGACCGCCGCGACCGGGCAGAACCCGGCGCGCCAGGCGGCCATCCGCGCCGGCCTGCCGGACATGATTCCGGCGATGACCATCAACAAGGTCTGCGGCTCGGGCCTGAAAGCGGCCATGCTCGGCGCGCAGTCGATCGCGCACGGCGACGCGGACCTCATCGTCGCCGGCGGGCAGGAGTCGATGAGCATGTCGCCGCACGCGATCAACGGCTCGCGCGACGGCTTTCGCATGGGCGACGCGAAGATGGTCGACACCATGATCATCGACGGCCTGTGGGACGTGTACAACCAGTACCACATGGGCGTCACCGCCGAGAACGTGGCGAAGGAATACGCGGTGACGCGCGAGGAGCAGGACCAGTTCGCGCTCGCCAGCCAGCAGAAGACCGAGGCGGCGCAGAAGGCGGGACGCTTCAAGGAAGAGATCGTCCCGGTCGAGATCGCCAGCCGCAAGGGCACGCTGGTCTTCGCCGACGACGAGTATCCGCGGCACGGCACGACGCTCGATGCGCTGAAGGGCCTCAAGCCCGCTTTCGACAAGAACGGCAGCGTCACTGCCGGCAACGCCTCGGGCATCAACGATGGCGCCGCGGCCGTGGTCCTCGCTTCATCAAAAAAAGCAAAAGAATTGGGGTTGAAGCCCATCGCGCGCATCAAGGCCTTCGCTTCCGCCGGCGTCGATCCGAAGTACATGGGGATGGGGCCGGTGCCGGCTTCCAAGCGCTGCCTGTCGCGCGCGGGCTGGGAGCCGAAGGACCTCGATTTGATGGAGATCAACGAGGCCTTTGCCGCGCAGGCGATCGCCGTGAACCGGCAAATGGGCTGGGACACGAAGAAGGTCAACGTCAACGGCGGCGCGATCGCGCTCGGACATCCGATCGGCGCCTCGGGCTGCCGCATCCTGGTCACGCTTCTTCACGAGATGCAGAAGCGCGACGCGAAACGCGGGCTGGCATCTCTTTGCATCGGCGGCGGCATGGGGGTTGCCCTCGCCGTTGAGCGCTAGAAAGGAAAAAGTGCGAGCTCAAGCGGAAGCGCCGGTCGTGGCGCAGGAGTCCTGGCGCGACGAGTCCATTCCGGCCGTGTCGCGCATCGCCTTCGTCTCGGGCGGCATGGGCGGCATCGGCAGCGCAATCTGCCGCCGCCTCGGACGCGCCGGCCACACGGTGGTCGCCGGCTGCCTGCCCGGCTACGAGCGCAAGAACGCATGGATCGAGAAGATGCGCGCTGAAGGCTACCGCGTGCACGCCGCCGAGGGCGATGTGGCGGAGTTCGATTCCTGCGCCGAGATGTTCTACCAGGTGCGCTCGATCGTCGGCCCGATCGACATCCTGGTCAACAACGCCGGCATCACGCGCGACTCGGTGTTCAAGCGCATGACCGAGCAGGACTGGATCGCGGTGATCAACACCAATCTCAACAGCGTGTTCAACGTCACCCGCCAGGTGATCGACGGCATGAGCGAGCGCGGCTGGGGCCGCATCATCAACATCTCTTCGGTCAACGCCATCAAGGGCCAGTTCGGGCAGACCAATTACTCAGCGGCCAAGGCCGGCATGGCGGGCTTCTCGAAGGCTCTGGCGCAGGAGGTGGTGCGCAAGGGCGTCACGGTGAACACCGTGTCGCCGGGCTACGTCGAGACCGACATGGTGAGGGCGATCCGGCCGGAGATCCGCGAGCAGATCATCGCCTCCATCCCCATGGGCCGGCTCGCCAGGCCCGAGGAGATCGCCGCCGTCGTGGCGTTCCTCGTCTCCGAGGAAGCCGGCTACATCACCGGCGCCAACATCTCGGTCAACGGCGGAATGCACATGATGTAGACTGACCGCTCCCCTGGAGGAGGAGGCATCGTGCAACAACAACGGCTCGCCGTCGTCACCGGAGGCATGGGCGGCCTGGGCGAAACCATCTCGACGAAGATGGCCGGCGCCGGATACCGCGTCGTCGTCACCTACTCGCCGTCGAACACCAAGTACCGGGCCTGGCTCGAGGAGATGAAAGGCCGCGGCCACAGCTTCTCGGCGTATCCGGTCGATGTCGTCAACTACGACGACTGCGCGCGCAAGTGCGCACAGATCCAGGGCGAGTGCGGCCCGATCGACATCCTGGTCAACAACGCCGGCATCACGCGCGACATGACGTTCAGGAAAATGACCAAGGCGGCCTGGGACGAGGTGATGCGCACCAACCTGGACTCGTGCTTCAACATGACCAAGCAGGTGATGGACGGCATGATCGAGCGCGCCTGGGGCCGCGTCATCAACGTGTCGTCGGTCAACGGGCAGAAAGGCGCCTTCGGGCAGACCAACTACTCGGCGGCCAAGGCCGGCATCCACGGCTTCACCAAGGCGCTCGCGCTCGAGGTGGCGCGCAAGAACGTGACGGTGAATACCATCTCGCCGGGCTACATCGGCACGCAGATGGTCACCGCCATTCCGAAGGAAATTCTCGACTCGAAGATCCTGCCGCAGATCCCGCTCGGGCGGCTCGGCAAGCCCGCGGAGGTCGCCGGCCTGATCATCTATCTGTGCTCGGAGGAAGCCGCGTTCGTCACCGGCGCGAACATTTCCATCAACGGCGGCCAGCACATGTATTAAGGAGTAGACTACGCCACATGTCGGCGTCACCTCAGGAAAGCCGCGAGGCAAGGATGCAGAGCCAGCTCCGGCTGATCAAGAAATACCCCAACCGGCGCCTGTACGACACCAAGACGTCCAGCTACATCACGCTGGCCGACGTGAAGCAGATGGTCCTGAAGCAGGAGGACTTCCAGGTGGTCGACGCGAAGAGCGGCGACGACCTGACGCGCCAGATCCTGCTGCAGATCATCCTCGAGGAGGAATCGGGCGGCGTGCCGATGTTCTCCTCCGACCTGCTGTCGCAGCTGATCCGCTCCTACGGCAACGCGATGCAGGGCATGATGGGCAGCTACCTGGAGCGGAACATCCGCGCGTTCCAGGACATCCAGAAGGCGCTGCAGGAGCAGTCGCACCGCATGTACGGCGATAACTCGCGCGCCTCGCAGGAGCTGTGGGCGCAGTTCATGAACCTGCAGGGCCCGGCGATGCAGAGCCTGATGCAGGCGTACATGGAGCAGAGCCAGAAGATGTTCTCGCAGTTCCAGGAGCAGATGCAGAGCCAGGCGCGCAACATGTTCTCGGGCCTCTCCTTCCCTGGTTTTCCCGCTGGTCAGCAAACCAAGAACGATCCCGAGAAGCAGTAACCCGAAAATCGGGTTCGTCTCGCTCGGCTGTCCGAAAGCGCTGGTCGACTCCGAGCGCATCCTCACGCAGCTGCGCGCCGAGGGCTACGTCACGTGCAAGACCTACGCCGGCGCCGACCTGGTGATCGTCAACACCTGCGGCTTCATCGATGCCGCGGTAGAGGAATCGCTGGCGACGATCGGCGAGGCGCTCGCCGAGAACGGAAAAGTCGTGGTGACAGGCTGCCTCGGCGCCAAGGAAGGGTTTATCAAGAAAGCACATCCCTCGGTGCTCGCAGTCACCGGTCCTCACGACAGCGCGGCGGTGATGGACGCCGTGCATACCCATCTGCCTAAGCCGCACGATCCGTATGCTGATTTAATTCCAGATATCGGCGTGAAACTGACTCCGCGGCACTATGCCTACCTGAAAATCTCCGAGGGCTGCAACCACCGCTGCAGCTTCTGCGTCATTCCATCGCTGCGCGGGGATCTCGCTTCGCGGCCGATCGGCGAGGTGATGCTCGAGGCGGAGAACCTGGTGAAGGCGGGCGTGAAAGAGCTGCTCGTCATCGCGCAGGACACCAGCGCTTATGGTGTCGATCTCAAGTACCGCACGGGCTTCTGGGGCGGTCGCCCCGTAAAGACCAAGATGCTGGATTTGTGCAAAACCCTGGGAGAGCTGGGGGTGTGGGTGCGGCTGCATTACGTCTATCCCTATCCGCATGTCGACGACGTGGTTCCGTTGATGGCTGAAGGCAAAATCCTGCCGTATCTCGACGTGCCGTTCCAGCACGCCAGCTCGCGCATTCTCAAGCTGATGAAGCGGCCCGCGCGCGCCGAAAACGTGCTGGCGCGCATCCGCGGCTGGCGGAAGATCTGTCCGCAGATCGCACTGCGCAGCACCTTCATCACCGGTTTCCCGGGCGAAACCGAGGCGGAGTTTTCCGAATTACTGGAATTCCTGAAGGAGGCCCAGCTGGATCGCGTCGGCTGCTTTGCTTACTCGCCGGTGGCAGGAGCCGCTGCCAACGCTCTGCCGGACGCCGTTCCCGACAAGGTGAGAGAAGAGCGGCGAGGCCGGCTGATGCAGGCGCAGGCGGCGATCAGTGCCGCCCGGCTGAAGGCGCAAATAGGCAGGACCCTGAAAGTTATCGTCGATGAGCCGGGGCTGGGCCGCTCCAGCGCCGACGCACCGGAGATCGACGGCGTAGTGCGCTTCAAGGGCCGCGCCCGGGTCGGCGAGTTCGCCGCGGTCCTGATCGAACGCTCCGGCGAGCACGATTTGCACGGGAGGCTGCAATGAGCAACCGCGAGGTAGTGGTGGTTTCGGGAACGCGCACGGCGATCGGCGATTACGGCGGCGCGCTGAAGGACCTTGCGGCGACCCGCCTCGGCGCCGTTGCCATCAAGGAAGCCGTAGCGCGCGCGAAAGTGGATCCGGCGAGCGTCGGCCACGTGGTGATGGGCAGCGTGATCCACGGCGAGGCGAGGGACATGTACCTGGCGCGCGTCGCGGCGCTCGAAGCCGGCCTGCCGGCGGGAACGCCGTGCCTCACCGTGAACCGCCTGTGCGGCTCCGGGCTGCAGGCGATCGTTTCGGCGGCGCAGCAGCTCCTGCTCGGCGATTGCGACGTCGCGGTCGCCGGCGGCGCCGAGAGCATGAGCCGCGCGGCGTATTTCCTGCCCTCGGGGCGCTGGGGACAGCGCATGGGCGACGCGGCGGTCGTCGACGCGATGACCGGCGCGCTGCACGACCCCTTCGGGCATGGCCACATGGGCGTGACGGCGGAGAACATCGCGGCGCAGTACGGCTTCACGCGCGAGCAGCAGGACCAGTTCTCGATCGAGTCGCACCGCAAGGCGGCCAACGCGATTGAAAAGGGGTATTTCAGGGATCAGGTGGTCCCCACCGAAATACGCTCGAAGAAAGGCGTGGAGCACTTTACGACCGACGAGCATGTGCGCAAGGACGCAAGCATGGCGGACCTCGCGAAGCTGAAGACCGTGTTCAGGAAGGACGGCACGGTCACCGCCGGCAATGCCTCGGGCATCAACGACGCCGGCGCAGCAGTCGTGCTGGCGGAAGCCGGGGCTGCAAAGAAAATGAATTTGAAGACATTGGCCCGGCTGGTCGCCTACGCGCACGCCGGCGTCGAGCCGCAGGTGATGGGGCTCGGACCGATTCCCGCGGTGAAGCGCGCGTTTGAAAAGGCCGGCCTCAAGCCTTCCGACATGGACGTCATCGAATCGAACGAAGCATTCGCGGTGCAGGCGATGGCGGTGACCAGGGACCTCGGCCTCGATCCGGCCAAGGTCAACCCCAACGGCGGCGCGGTCGCGCTGGGCCATCCGATCGGCGCGACCGGCGCGATCCTGACCGTGAAGGCGCTCTACGAGCTCGAGCGCACGAAGAAGCGCTACGCGCTCGTGACCATGTGCATCGGCGGCGGCCAGGGCATCGCCGCGATCTTCGAGAGGATCTAAAAGCCTGCGCCGCAAACCCCGCCTCGGACTCGCGCTCGGCTCGGGCAGCGCGCGCGGCTGGGCGCACATCGGCGCGATCCGCGCGCTCGAGGAGCGCGGCGTAAAGCCCGACCTGGTGTGCGGCACGTCGATCGGCGCGCTGGTCGGCGCTTTCTACGCCTCGGGCGAGCTCGACCGGCTGGAGAACTGGGTTACCGGGCTCGCCTGGACCACGGTCGTCCGGCTGATGGATCTCTCGTGGCGCGGCGGCCTGATCCGCGGCACGCGCCTTTTCACGCTGTTTCGCACCATCTTCGAGGACCGCGATATCTCCGAGCTGCCGGTGACGTACGGCGCGATCGCCACCGAGCTCGACTCGGGGCGCGAGATCTGGCTGCGGGAAGGCAAAGTTCTAGACGCGGTGCGCGCTTCGTGCGCGATGCCGGGGCTGTTCACCCCGGTCATCCGGAACGGCGCGGTGCTGGTCGACGGCGGGCTGGTGAACCCGGTGCCGGTCTCGATGTGCCGCGCGCTCGGCGCCGACCTGGTGATCGCGGTCGACCTGAGCTGGGGCAAGCTCGGCGCGTACCGCGATCGCAGCCGGGACCGGGAGGTCGCGCCGCGCGAAGTTCCCGGCTGGCTGGGGCGGCTGCGTTCGCGCTGGGCGCAAAGCTCGCCGAAGCAGGAAGGCGCGTCGATTCCCTCGATCTTCAACGTCTTCATGACCTCGCTCGACATCGTCGAGGTGCGGGTGGCGCGCAGCCGCCTGGCGGGCGATCCCGCCGACGTGCTGCTCGCGCCGCTGCTGCCCGACTTCGCCACCATGGATTTCCACCGCGCGAAAGAGGCGATCCGGGAAGGGCGCGCCGCGGTCGAGCGCATGGCACCGCTCATCGAGCAAGTGATCGGCTGACGCGGCGTGGAAATCTCGCTGCCGGTGACGCTCGCGGTGCTCGGGGCGGCGCTGCTGCACGCCGGGTGGAACGCGCTCGTCAAGGCGAGCGCGGACAAGCGCCTCGACACCGTCGCCGTGTCCGCCGGCGCAGGCCTCATCGCGCTGGCCGCCGCGCCGTGGCTGCCGGCGCCGGCGCCAGAATCGTGGCCCTGGCTCGCCGGCTCGGCCGCAGTGCACATCCTTTACTTCCTCTTTCTCGCCGGCGCCTACCGCCACGGCGAGCTGTCGTATGCGTATCCGGTGATGCGCGGCGGCGGCCCGATGATCGTCGCGCTGATGGGCGCCGTGGCTTTCAATGAAATCCTTTCCCTTGAAGAAATCTCGGGTGTCGCGCTGATCTGCGCCGGGATCCTCGGCTTCGCGAGCGGCTCGCACGACCGGCGGGCGACGTGGTTCGCCGTGGCGAACGCGGTCGTGATCGCGGCGTACACGCTCCTCGACGGGCAGGGCGCGCGCGCTTCCCGCGCGCCAGTGAGCTACACGCTGTGGTTTTTCGTCGCCAACGGCATCGTCATCACCGCGGTGGGCCTCGCGCAGCGCGGCCGGGAAGTCCCGGCGTATCTTCGCCAGCACTGGGGACGAGGCGCGGTGGGCGGCGCCTGCTCGCTCGCGGCTTATGGCATCGCGCTGTGGGCGATGACCAGGGCGCCGATTGCGCTGGTCGCGGTGCTGAGGGAGACGTCGGTGATCTTCGCCGCGGCCATCGGCGCGCTGCTGCTGAAGGAAAAATTCACGCGCCGGCGGCTCGTCGCCACCGGCGCGGTCACGCTGGGGCTCGCGGCCCTCAGGCTCTAGTCGTCAGACCGGCTGCAGCTTGCCGTCGAGAAAGCGCACGCGGTCGCCGGCGTGCCAGTAGGGCAGGCTCGGGCTCGACAGCGTGTGGTACGAGCCGTCGTCCATGCGCACGCTGACGTCCCAGCGCTTGGTCGCGTTATGTTGCTTCTCGATCTCCTTGCCGGCAAGCGCCCCGCCGGCAGCGCCGAGCACGGTCATGATCGACCTGCCGCTGCCGTGGCCGAACTGGTTGCCGATCACT
>Ga0209378_1000546_pt1 | contig 27583 bp, 30 predicted proteins | sample GraSoiAngelo_156_FD_186170 | JGI IMG/M metagenome (GOLD analysis project Ga0209378, IMG submission 186170) | Grasslands soil microbial communities from the Angelo Coastal Reserve, California, USA - 14_1009_13_40cm (SPAdes) (version 2) | ecosystem: Environmental > Terrestrial > Soil > Grasslands ...
GTCGCGACCTCGGCCATCGCCAGATAGAGACCGTGCTGGAGGTCGAACAGCTCGCGGCCGAGCGCCGAACGAGGCGCCAGCGAGCGGGCGACGCCGATCACCGCCTGCGCCTCGTCGAGGTCACCCAAGGCCTCGATACGTGGATCGCTCTTGCGCACGCGGTCCGCGCTGAAGAGCGAGGTGTCGCCTCGATCACCGGTCCGCGTGGTGACGCGCGCGGAGCGGATGGGTTTACGAGCAGGCATGCGCGAAAGTGTGCACCGGAGACGCTACGCGGAGCTCCCGAGCGGCAGCGAGGGGGCGAGCGGCGCGTTTGAAAGATCGGCGCGAAGCGCCGTCCGACCCGCGCTATGCTCGATCGACCCCGCGAGCTTCCGGCGGGGCTAACGGGAGGGACCGATGCCGACGGGTCGAGGCGAGGCCAAGGACAAGAACAAAAAGAAGAAGTCCAAGGACCAGCTCGAGAAAGAGCTCAAGAAGAGGAGCGTGGTGCAGCCGGTCCAGCCCATGACCTTCGAGCTCGTGAAGCCAAAGCGCAAAGAAAAAGAGAACTGGTAATAGCAACACTCCGGAAAACGGAGGGGAGCGGGGCGGCGCCGGTGTGACGCAAGCCGGCGCCGCTCTTTTTGGGAGCGTGAGGAGCATGAAGTGGCAGTGACGGAAAAGTCGCGAGCGATCGAGCAGGCGATCCAGCAGATCGAGAAGCAGTTCGGGAAGGGCTCGATCATGAAGCTCGGCGCCAGCGCCGATGAGAAGGTCGACAGCATCTCGACTGGCTCGCTCGCGGTCGACATGGCGCTCGGCGTTGGGGGGTTCCCGCGCGGTCGGGTCGTCGAGATCTTCGGGCCGGAGGCCTCGGGCAAGACCACGCTCGCGCTCCACGCGGTCGCGTCCGCTCAGCGCGCCGGCGGCACGGCTGCCTTCATCGACGCGGAGCACGCGCTCGACGCGACGTGGGCGCGGACCTGCGGCGTCAACACCGACGACCTGCTCATCTCGCAGCCGGACAACGGCCAACAGGCGCTCGAGATCGCCGATACCCTCGTGCGCTCGGGCGCGGTCGACATCGTCGTCATCGACTCGGTCGCGGCGCTCGTGCCGCGCGAAGAGATCGAAGGCGAGATGGGGGACAGCTTCGTCGGGCTCCAGGCCCGGCTCATGAGCCAGGCCCTCCGCAAGCTCACCGGGTCGATCTCCAAGACCAAGACCACGGTCATCTTCATCAACCAGCTGCGCGAGAAGATCGGAGTCATGTTCGGGAATCCCGAGACTACTTCTGGTGGCAGGGCGCTGAAGTTCTACGCCTCCGTGCGCATCGACATCCGGCCGATCGAGCCGATCAAGCAGGGCGACGTGGTGATCGGCCGCCGGGTGAAGGTCAAGGTCGTGAAGAACAAGGTCGCGCCGCCGTTCCGCATCGCCGAGATCGAGATCCTCGCGAACGAGGGCATCTCGCGCGAGGGCGGACTTCTCGACATGGGGCTCGCGACGGCGATCCTCGACAAGTCCGGTGCGTGGATCAACTACGGCAAGCAGCGCATCGGACAGGGCCGCGAGAACGCCAAGCAGTTCCTCCGCGAGCACGAGGACGTCGCCGCGCAGATCGAAGCGAAGGTGCGCGACCGAAGCCTCAACGTGGGCGCGGAGAGCCCGAACGGTGAGGAGAGCTAGCTCGAGATCGAGGCCGCTCGGCAGCCCGTACGAGGCTGCCGTCCAGTACCTCGCGGCCCGGCCGCGCAGCGTCACCGAGATCCGGCGCCATCTGCGAGGCAAGCGGTACGACGACGACGCGATCGACGGCGCCATCGACAAGCTGCGCGCGCAGCGCTACGTCGACGACCTGGACTTCGCCAAGTACTGGATCGAACAGCGCTCGCGCTTCCGTCCGAAAGGCGACCGCGCGCTGGTCAGCGAGCTCACCAGCAAGGGCGTCGCCCGCGAGACGATCGATATCGCTTTGGGCGAAGGTCCGGCCGAGAGCGAAGCCGATCGCGCCCGGCGGGCCATCGCCCGTCCGAGCGCGCGCTGGGAGACGCTCGAACCGGCCGAGCGAAAGCGGAAGATACACGCGTACCTTGCCGCGCGCGGCTTCGCGTATGACGTCATCGAAGAGGTGATCGCCCGTCCCGGAGCGAACGGGCTCTAGGCTCGCGGGCCCTAGCGATTCGCTGCGAGCCGGTCGATCTCCTCCGCCATCGCGAAGTCCTTGTCCGTCAAGCCGCCGGCCGAGTGCGTGCTCAGAACGAGCCGCACCTTGTTGTACTCGATGTGGATGTCGGGATGGTGCTGTTCCTTCTCCGCCGCCTCAGCGACCCGGTCCACGAACGCCTTCGATTCTTTGAAGTCGCGGAACTGAACCGTCCTCGAGATGGCCCAATCCTCCCTGGTCCAGCCACGCAGCCGGAGCATCCGGTCATTGATCAGGTCTTCGGTCAGCTTCGCGGGCTTCGTCGTCGCCATATCGCACCTCTTTTCGTCTCAGTCGCTGCTCGCGGCATGCCATCCGGCCGCTCGATGCCTGTACGCGTTCCGTACGAGCGGCAACCGCGTGCGCTATCCTGACGTCACCAAAACTTTGTGAACCAACGTGGCCAGCGGAGCGCCCCGTTCCGCCGGTCACTTACGCGAAAACGGGGGCGAGCGTACTCAACCCGGCGACCGTCCCCGCACACGCGGCACGGAAAGGACCGCTTAGATGTCCGACATCCTCGTCGTGGGCCTGGTGGCCCTCGTCGCAGGTCTCGTCGGCTTCGGGATCGCCATGGTGCTCCGGCGCTCGTTCGCGTTGGGGAGCGAGACGGCCGCTCGGGCGAACGCTGATCGCCTGCTCGCCGAGGCGCGAGCCAGGCAGAACCAGATCATCCTCGAGGCCAAGGACGAGGCCCTCAAGGTCGCCAAGACGGCCGAAGCCGAGAACCGGGAGCGCCGAGCCGAGCTCCAGCGCTACGAAACGCGGCTCGACAAGAAGGACGAGCAGCTCGACCAGAAGACCGCCCAGGTCGAGGAACGCGATCGCCGTCTCGGCCAGAAGGAGGCCGAGCTCGACACCGAGCGGGCGAAGATCGCACAGCTCCAGGAGGACCAACGGACCGAGCTGGCCCGCGTGGCGTCGCTGTCGATGGATGAGGCGCGGGGCATCCTCCTCCAGCGCGTGGAGGAGGAGATGCGCGACCTCATGAGCCGAAAGGTCCGTGAGCTTGAGGCCGAGGCGCGCGACCGGGCGGACGACCGCGCGCGCGACATCCTGACGATGGCGCTGCAGCGGTACGCCGCCGAGCACACCGCCGAACACAGCGTGACCGTCGTGGCCCTGCCCAGCGACGACATGAAGGGCCGGATCATCGGCCGCGAAGGCCGGAACATCCGAACCCTCGAACAGCTCACCGGCATCGATCTGATCATCGACGACACGCCCGAGGCGGTCGTCGTGAGCGGCTTCGATCCGATCCGGCGCGAGGTCGCGAAGCGCGCGCTCGAGCGGCTGCTTGTCGATGGCCGCATCCACCCCGCACGCATCGAGGAGATGGTGGCGAAAGCGCGGACCGAGATCGACCAGGTCATGAAGGAGGCCGCCGAGGCGGCGGTCTACGAGGTGGGCATCGGTGGATTGCATCCCGATCTGGTGAAGCTTCTCGGCCGGCTTCACTTCCGCACCTCATACGGCCAGAACGTGCTGCGCCACTCGATCGAGGTCGCGCATGTCGCCGGGATCCTCGCATCGGAGACCGGCTACGACACGCAGACCATGAAGCGCGCGGGTCTGCTCCACGACATCGGCAAGGCGATCGACCATGAGGTCGAGGGCCCGCACACCGTGATCGGCGGAGAGCTTCTCAAGCGCTACGGCTTCTCGCAAAACGTCATCGACGGCGTCGTCGGCCATCACGGAGACGTGGAGCCGGTGACCATGGTCGGCACGCTCATCTCCGCCGCCGACGCGATCAGCGCCGCGCGTCCCGGCGCACGAAGCGAGATCGTCTCCAACTACATTCAGCGGCTCACTGAGCTCGAGGGCGTCGCCAACAGCTTCGCCGGTGTGGAGAAGTCCTTCGCGATCCAGGCCGGCCGCGAGATCCGCGTCGTCGTGAAACCGGACCAGATCGACGATCTCGAGTCGGCCCGGCTCTCGCGCGACATCGCGCAGAAGATCCAAGAGACGCTGCAGTACCCCGGGCAGATCAAAGTCACCGTCATCCGCGAAACGCGCTCCGTCGAGTACGCCAAGTAGGTGATATCGGCCCCGTGAGCTCGGCTCGCGGGACCGAAACCCTCTCAACGCGACGGGGGCCCCCCGGTCTGGCGACCGGCGCCCCATCGCGCGGGGGCCCTCGGTCCCACGAGCCTCGCTCCAAAGGGCCACCCCCTCTAAGTCCGTACCCAACGTTGCTCTGCGTTTGCGCCTCCTCCGGCCGGAATGGGGTCGTATAACCAGCTCGTGCGCCGGTTCCTTCCCGTAGTCCTCGCATTCACGACCGCGTGCGCGGGTGGCGTGGGTGCGCCGCGAACGGGCGACGCCGGGGCGAATCCCTTGCCCGATGCATCCGCGGCGCAGCGCGTGCCGCTCGCCGTGACGCTCTCGAAATACGGATCGGTCAAGATCGCGACCAGCGCCGGTGCGTCCTGCACGCTCTCGATCCGCGTCAACGCCGGCCAGTTCGGTGACGGGCCGCCCGCAACATTGAGCGGCGTCGCTGACACCGGCGGCGTCCTCGCATGGACTTACCCGACGCCGCTTGTCCCCGCCGGTCGAAGCTCGCACTTTGTCGAATGCGCCGATACGCGCGGCTCGGTCACCGCCTCCTCGGACTTCGACGTGCCGCTCAAGACGCTCGACGCCCGAGGCTTCACCGTGCGTACGCAGTCCGTGGACGTGACTGGCCTCTCAGGCGTCCAGACGCAGCTCGATCCAAGCCTCGTCCCTGCGCGGGACGCGGTCCTCGCCCGCATCAACGCCGCGCTCTCGAACGAATGGAGTCTCGCGACACGCGGGTTGGGGTCGCTCAATCTCGTTGCAGCGTCCGCCGACATCGCGATCTACGTCCTGCCGGGCCACGGAACGTCGTTTCACAGCCTCGCACCTGACGGCACGCAGCGCATCCTTCTCTACATCGTCGGCGACAACGGTGCGATCTCGCCCGAAAACGCCGTAGCGGTGGCGCTCCACGAGCTCGGCCACATCTGGTGCTGCTTCGGGCCGGATGCCGGACCCGACGCCCATTGGCTCCAGAAGATCCCCGATCCATTGCTTCAGGGCGTCGACCAGTACGGCCTCATGACGCACCCCGTCACGTGTCTGGTGAAGCCAGGGATCGAGAGCTGCCCGAACCGCTTCTCGGACCGCGAGCTGCGGACGATGGGCTTCACCGACATCCCGGCGCCTGCACCCAATCCGTGCGTTTCGCGGGCGAACGAGCTCGAGCTGCAGCTCGCCAGCCAGAAGGCGACCATCGACGACGAGAAAGCACGAGCCGCTGCGCTGCAGGTGCAGATCCAGGCGATCGAGGCGCAATATCCGTCGCGCATCGCACCGCCGGACGTCTATGCGACGTACCAGAGCCTCCTTGCCCAGTACAACGGGCTCGCGGATGACATCAGCGCGAAAGTCGCGGTTTACAACGCCCTCGTCGTCCAACGCAACGCACTCGCTTGCTGAGTTGAGGATCCTCTTCGTCGGCGACGTCGTCGGCAAGCCCGGCCGACAGGCCGTCGCCGCGCTCGTTCCTGCCATCGCGAAGGAACGGCGGATCGACCTCGTGATCCTGAACGGTGAGAACGCGGCCGGAGGGGCAGGGCTCACCGCCGAGATCGCGAAGGAGCTTCGCGACGCGGGCGCCGACGTCATCACGAACGGAAATCACGTGTGGGATCAGCGCGCCTTCATGAAGGAGATCGACGGCCTCGAGTACTGCCTTCGTCCGATCAACCTCCCGCCGGGCAACCCCGGACGCGGGTGGGCGATCGTCAAAGGTGCGCTCGTCGTCAACGCGATCGGGCGCGTGTTCATGGCCGAGCAGGATGATCCGTTCCGCGCGCTCGACGCGCTCCTCGTCGAGCTCGGTAGCAGCGCTCCGGCGGTGAAGATCCTCGACTGGCACGCCGAGGCGACCAGCGAGAAGCTCGCGATGGGCTGGCACCTCGACGGCCGCGTTTCGGCGGTGCTGGGCAGTCACACCCACGTCCCGACAGCGGACGCGCGGATCCTCCCGAAGGGCACAGCGCTGGTTGCCGACACGGGCATGGTCGGGCCGCGCGACTCGGTCCTCGGCGTCGATGCGGCGATCATCGTCCGGCGCTACCTCGACCATCTCCCGCACCGCTTCGAGGTCGCCGACGGCGTCGTGCAGTTCAACAGCGTCGTGGTCGAGGTCGACGACGTTTCGGGTCGCGCGCGATCCATCGAGCGTCTCGACCGAGAGTGGTCTCCCTGACCGTCGCGTTTCCGATCGATCTGCACACGCACTCGCTGCGATCCGATGGCGCGCTCTCGCCGAAAGAACTCGTTCTGCGCGCGGCGTCGCGTGGGGTTCGGATCCAGGCGCTCTCGGACCACGACACCCTCGCCGGCGTGGGCGAGGCCATTGCGACCGGTGCGAAGTCAGGGGTGCGCATCATCCCAGCGACCGAGCTCAACACCGAGTCCGAGTGGGGAGACGCGCACGTCCTCGGGTACTTCGTTGATCCGGCGGACACGGCACTCGAGGACCGGCTGCGATGGCTCCGCGAGAACCGAGGCCGTCGCGTCGAGCTCATGGTCGAGAAGCTGAACGGGCTCGGCTACGCGATCGATCTCGATCGCGTGCTCGAGATCGCGCAGGGTGGCGCGCTTGGACGCCCGCACGTCGCTCAGGCCCTGCTCGAGAAGGGCTACGTGCGGACCTTCGACGAGGCGTTCGACACCCTCATCGCGAAGCACTCGCCGGCATACGTCTCGCGTGTCGGGCTCGCGCCAATTGAGGCGGTCGAGCTCGTGCGAGCACACGGCGGCGTACCCTCGCTCGCGCATCCGGGTACCGTGAGCGGTCTCGACGATCTGCTCCCGAAGCTCGTCGCCGCGGGGCTCGCTGGGATCGAGGTCTATTACCCGGACCACTCACCCACGTTCGTGGCGCGGTGCCTCGGCCTCGCCCGCACCCACGGGCTCGTGACGACTGGTGGGAGCGATTTTCACGGGCGCAGTGAGCACGGATCGGATCTTGGCGCGACCTTCGTCCCGCCGGAGACGATCGCAAATCTCGAGGCGCGGCGGCGCTGAGCAGGTCCCGCTCGCTGTCCTGCGGGCGATACCATCGCGCGGAGGAGGGTCAGAGGTGGCAGGGGCGGTCCGTCCGGTCGTTCTGCTCATGCTCCTTGCCTCATTCCTTTTTCTCCTCGCCGGTCTCCTCGACGGCGTGTATCCCGGCGGCAGCACCTGGCTCACGGGTACGAACGCCGACCTCGCCGCCGCGAGCTACCTCTTCGCAGTCGTCAACACGGTGGTCGCGATCCTCGTCGCGCGCGGAAGCGAGCGAAGCCTCGTCGCGCGCGTCGGTCTCGCCGCATTCTTCGTCTTCGAGCGGCCTTTCAGCGCCATCGTCCTGGGTCCGAAGTCGGGAGCCTCCATCGCGACGCACCTCGTTACGGCGATCGTCGAGCTCGTGATCCTGCTTTCGGCGCTGCGTGTCTGGCAGCTCGGGAGGAGCTTCGCCGCGCGCGATGTCGACATGCTGTTCGCGCTCGAGGGACCGAGCCCGGCCTCACCGCCGGAGCCACGTTCCGCCGAACGCCGAGCATCCTCGGCGATCCGGGGCCGATCCGCATGGCTCATCGGCGGGATCGCGCTTGCGCTCGCCATCGTGTTCGTCGCGGACGGCGCGTACGAGGGATTCATTCCCGGTGGTCGTGACTGGTCGACGTCGGCCGATGGATCGGGCTGGCTCGTCTATCTCTTCTCGGCGGTGGTCTTGGTGATCGCCGCGCGAGCGGTGCGCGGAGAGCGGCTTGCCATGCGGACGCTCATCGTGATCGCGCTGATCTTCTTCATCGAGCGCTCGTTCAGCCCCTTCTCACTGAAAGAGCAGGATCCCGTCGTGCTTGCGCTGCATGGGCTCGGGGCGTTCATCAGCCTCGCTCTGGCCATCGCTGCCGCCGGCGCGATCCGCTCGGGGCCGGCGCGGGAGCGCTCATCCGTCCGGACGCTGGAGGCCGCATAGTTCTGGCGTGAAGTCGGGCGTCCGTGAGGCCGCCGATCGGCTGGCCGAACAGGTCGGGTCGGTCGTCGTCGGCAAGCGGCAGGCGGTCGACCAGCTCCTGGCGGCGCTCCTCGTCGAGGGACACGTCCTCCTCGACGACGTGCCAGGGGTCGGGAAGACGACGCTGGCTCGCGCTCTCGCCCGGTCGCTCGACCTGTCGTTCCGGCGGATTCAGTGCACTCCCGATCTCGTCCCGAGCGACGTGACCGGCGTGTCGATCTACGACCAATCGACACAACGGTTCGAGTTCCGGCCCGGCCCGCTCGCCGCCAACGTCGTCCTCGTCGACGAGATCAACCGTGCGACCCCGCGCGCGCAGTCGTCCCTCCTCGAAGCGATGCAGGAGCGGCAGGTCACCGTGGACGAGACCACGCACCGTCTTCCGGATCCGTTCTTCGTCATCGCGACCCAGAATCCGGTCGAGCTCGAAGGAACGTTCCCACTCCCCGAGGCGCAGCTCGATCGCTTTCTCTTCCTGCTCAGCCTGGGCTACCCGGACGCCGATGACGAGGACACCATCCTGCGCATTCACGGCCCCGCGACCGTTCGTGCCGAGACGCTTGATCCGCTCTTCGATGCGGCCGCGATCGCCCGGCTGCGCGAGGAAGTGCGGAGGGTCCGCATCGGCGACGCGGTCCGCCGCTACATCGTCGACCTCACCCGGGCGACACGGCACGTGGACGGCGTCGAGCTCGGCGCGAGCCCGCGCGCGGCGCTCGCGCTCTATCGCGCGTCACAGGCACATGCCGCGATCCGTGGCCGCGCCTACGTTTTGCCGGACGACGTCAAAGCGCAGGCGACCGCCGTGCTTCGCCACCGGCTCTTTCTCAACGCTGATGCGCAGATGCGCGGGAGGACCACGCCGTCGGTCATCACCGAGGTCCTCGCCCGCACGCCGGTCCCTGCGGAGGACGCTGCCGCAAGCGCAAGCTGATGCCGAACGGGTCATCTCTCTCCGGACGATTCCCCTGGGCGTTCGCCCTCGTGCTGGTGATCGCCGCGCTCGCGTTCCGCGAAGCCGCCATCGTCGTGCTCGCCATCGGATCGCTCGGCCTGGGCCTGGTGAGCACCGTGACCGGACGGCTCGCGCTTGCCGCCATCGACGCTCGGGTCATGGTGGATCCGGACCGCCTGGTCGCGGGCGAGGAGACCATCGCGACGCTCGAGATCGCGAACCGCAAGTGGATCCCGCTGACGTGGGTCGAGGCGCGCCTCTTTCTCGATGAAGGCGTCGAGCCAGCCGGCGCCGGCCCCGGAATACCGCGAGGGTGGACCGATTGCGGTTTCGCGCTCCGAGGACACGAGCGGGTCGTCGTTCGCCTCAAGCTCGCTGTTCCGGCGCGCGGCGCCTACGCCATCGGCCCGCTGCGCGTCCGCGCGGGGGACTGGCTCGGCTTCATGCAGGCGGAGCGCAGCGTCGCCGCGCGCGCCGAGGTGATCGCGTATCCGGCGCCGCTCGCCGTCCGTGACCGGGCGCTCGCCTCGCTCCGTCCCCTTGCCGAGACGGCCACGCGCCGCGGTCTCGTCCCCGACCCGCTTCGGTTCCGCGGCGTGCGCCCGCACCGTCGCGGCGACGCGCGCAAGGAGATCCACTGGAAGGCGTCGGCGCGGCTGGGAGCGCTCCAGACCAAGCTCTACGAGCCGGCGACGAGCCTCGACTCGATCTTCCTGGTGAACGTCGCCTCCTACGAGCAGTACTGGATCCAGGCGGATCCGGAATCAGCCGAGCTCGTCGTCTCCGCCGCGACCGAGCTCGTCCGGCACGCCGCGAACGCCGGCCGCCAGGTGGGCCTCGTGACGAACGGGATCGACAACCTCACCCACGAGCGGCCGCGTTCCGCGCTCGGCCGCGGACCACGTTCGCTCACGCGAAGCCTCGAGATCCTCGCGCGGCTCGGCCCGTACGCGGTCGGGGCGCCGGAGACCGTCTTCTTGCGCGAGCGCGGCCGTCTTCCATCGGGCGCGACGCTCGTGATCGTTACGCCGCGACTCGGAGCCGGTCTGGCGCAAGCGGCGATCGCTCTCCGGCGCGCGCACCACCGGGTGATGGCCGTCTCGGTGGCGGATATCCCTGCGGCGCTTGAGAGCCATCTCGCCGCGAGCGGCGTGAACTGCGAAGTCCTCGCGCCGGCGGAGCGTCGTGCCGCGGTCTAGCTCGCTTCCGCTCGGCCTCCTCATCATCGCGCGCATCCTTACCGAGTCGATCGCGTTCGCGTGCCTGCTCGCGATGGTGCAGGCGTTCTCGGGAGGGAGCGCCCCCGTGTCGCTCGTCGGCGGGGTGGCCGCCGTAACCGGCGTTTCGTGCATCATCGTCGCGGCGCTGCGCGATACCGCGACGGAGCGCCGTGGCGGCGCGATCCTCATGGGGACCCTCTTCGCGAGCCTCGCGGTCGCATACGTGCTCCCGACCCGCCAGCTGGAACTCGTGAGTTGGCTCGGCCGATCCGTCCTCTTCGCGATCGTCGGCGAGATCTTTCTCTGGCGCATGATCACGCTCGCGCGGGGAGCGATTCGCTGGTCCGACGCGAGGAACGCGACCCCGTTCGCTGCCGCCGTCGTCGCGGTGGCCGCGATCGTGCCCCTGCCTATCGATCGAACGCCGCTCGCGGCGTTCGCCCTCCTGCTCGTCGCGTCTGCGGCCATCTCGCTCGCGCTCGCACGTGCGCTGGAAGAGCTTGCTCTCGCGCCTCGGGCGCATGCCACCACAGGGCTGTCGTCGCTCACCTCGGTCCTCTTCGGCCTCGGCATCCTCGCGATCGTGTTCGCGCTCGTCGCTCCCTACGTCGAGGATCTCCTCCAGCAGGGCGCCGCCACCATTGCCGCCGCTTTCGACACGCTCCTGTTCTATGCGTTGTTGCCGCTCGGATTCCTCGCAGCGGGCGTCCTCTATCTCTTGGAGCCGTTCTTCCACAACATTGATTTCTCGTTCTTCCGCCGGACCATCCAGCCGATGTCGCCCGAGGAGGAAGAGGCAAGGCTGCGCGAGATCGAGCGCAATCGGCCTATGGTCGTCGGGGGGATCGAGATCGTCATCATCCTCGCGGTGATCTTTGTCGGCCTCGTCCTGCTCGACCGCGTCATGCGCGAACGGCGGCTCGCGTTGCCGAACGCGGCCGAGCTCGAGCGGGACGAGGCCGGCGGCATGGGCCTTGGCCAGACGCTGCGCGGCCTCTTCCCGAAGCGGCAGGCACGGCGGCGACCACCGCACGACGACGGCTCGCCGGCGACGCGCCTGCGCATCGCGTACTGGCGCCTTCTCGCGCTCGGCGAGCGCGCCGGGCACGGTTGGCGTGCCAGCGGCGAGACGCCGGAGGAGCACCACAGACGAGTGGCGTCGGTCGATCCGCGGTTCGACCCGGCGCTGCCGCTCGTGTCGGCATTCGAGGATCTGCGCTACGGCGAGCGCGCGCCCGATCGCGAGACCGCCGAGCGCGCGACGGCGATCGTCGTGGCGCTGGAGACCGCACTACGGACGTGATCGCGATCGTCGGTCCCACGGCATCGGGAAAGACCGCTCTCGCGTTGCGTGTCGCCGAGCGTCTCGATGCAGAGGTGGTCTCGGCCGACTCGCGCCTGGTCTATCGAGGCATGGACGTCGGCACGGCGAAGCCATCGCGCGAAGAGCGCGCGCGCGTTCGCCATCACCTCATCGACGTGGTCGAGCCGGGCGAGCGTTACGACGTCTATCGCTACCAGCGCGACGCGCGCGCCGCGCTCGACGATGTCCGCGGTCGCGGACGCGTCGCCATCCTGGTCGGCGGGACCGGGCTCTACGTGCGCGCGGTCCTCGATGGGCTCGACCTCGCGGCGCTGCCGCACGACGCGGCGCTCCGCTCGCGGCTCGAGAGCGAACCGCCCGAGGCAGTGCACGCCCGTTTGCGCGAGCTCGATCCGGAATCGGCCGCGCGGGTCGACCCGCGAAACGTCCGACGCCTGGTGCGCTATCTCGAAGCCGCGACGCTCGCCCGAGGTCCGGTGCGGCGGCGGCGGACTGGCCCGCGCGTGCCGGCTCTGCGGATCGGGCTTCGACCGCCGCGCGAGGCATTGGTGGGCGCGATCGAGCGACGCGTACGTGACATGGTCACGTCCGGTGTCCTGGACGAAACGCGCGCGCTCGTCGAGCGGGGCCTCGACCGGCGGCTTCCGAGCATGACGGCGCACGGCTACGCGCACTGGGCGGCGCACCTGCGCGGCGAGATCGATCTCGAGACCGCGGTCGTCCGCACGGCCCGCGACGTGCGTGCCTATTCGCGGCGTCAGATGACCTGGTTCCGGCGCGACCCGGAGATCCGTTGGTTCGATCCGACACGCGAGGATCCGCTCGCCCTGATCCTCGAGGCTGCCGCATGATCGACACCAGCCCCCCGACCGAGAAGGCCTACCTCGTGGGCGTCGAGCTCCCGCGAGCGCGCTTCGACGGAGAGGACTCCCTCGACGAGCTCGGGGCTCTCGTCGAGGCGGCGTCCGGCGTCGTCGTGGGCAAGTCGCTGCAGCAGCGACGATCGCCCGATCCCCACTGGTGGGTGGGGAAGGGCAAGGCAGAGGAGATCGGCCGCGAAACCAAACGTCTGAGCGCCGACATCGTGGTCGCCGATGACGAGCTCTCGCCGTCGCAGCAGCGCGCCCTCGAAGACGCAACCGGCGTTGCGGTGATCGATCGCTCCACCGTGATCCTCGACATCTTCGCGCGCCATGCCCGCTCGCGCGAGGGAAAGATCCAGGTCGAGCTCGCGCAGCTCGAGTACCGGCTTCCACGGTTGACCGGTCGCGGCAAGGAGATGTCGCGGCTCGGTGGTGGGATCGGAACCCGGGGCCCAGGCGAATCGAAGCTCGAGAGCGATCGTCAGATCATCCGCAAGCGGATCCAGGAGCTCCGCGAGCGGCTCGCCGAGGTCGCGAAGCAGCGCGAACGTGCGCGCTCGTCACGCGCGACCGAGGGCCTCTTCCTCGCCGCGCTCGTCGGCTACACCAATGCCGGCAAGTCGACCCTCATGAACGCCCTCGCCGATGCGGACGTGCTGGTCGCCAATCAGCCGTTCGCGACGCTCGATCCGACGACCCGCCGGACTGCCCTTCCGAGCGGCGCGACGATCCTCGTCTCAGACACCGTCGGCTTCGTCAACAAGCTGCCCCCGACGCTCGTCGCGGCGTTCCGTGCGACGCTCGAGGAGCTCGCTGGCGCGGACCTGCTCGTTCAGGTCGCGGATGTCGCGCATCCGAACCTGCACGAGCGCATGCGGGTCGTCGAAGAGACGCTGCGCGGCCTGGACCTTTCCGGTAAGCCGACGCTGCTCGTGCTGAACCAGATCGATCGCCTTCGTGGTGCCGAAGGCGATGCGCTCCGCGAGGCGCTCGCCGCGGAGTTCCCGAGCGCCGTGCTCGTGTCGGCGACGACCGGGGAGGGCCTGGCCACGCTGCGCGCGCGCCTCGGCGAGGCAGCGGTCGCCAGCTGGCGACGCGTCAAGACGACCCTTCCTTACCAGGCCAGTGCGCTCGTCCAGCGCATTCGCACGCGAGGGGCGCTGCGTCGCGCCGACTACGACGAGGCTGGTATCCGGATCGAGGCGGACGTGCCGCCTGACGTCGCGGCGGAGATCGAGTCGGCGATCCGGCGCAAATGACGAGAGCGCGCGCGCAGCTCGACCAGGCGACACGGCGATCGCTCCGGATCAATGGTGGATCGGTCGCTTGCATCCGCCCTGATCGCGTCTTCCGTTACGGGTTCGTTGCGTTAAGCATCGTGGTAGATGAAGGGACGAAATCTCAGGGGCTATCGATTCGCGCTCGCGACCATCCTGGCGATCGTGGGTCTGCTCGGCTTTCTTCCCTGGTCGCACGCCCAGGGAGCGACGCTCGACTCGACCGAGCTCGACCTCGTTTCGCGCGTCAACGACTTCCGTGCCGCGAAGGGTCTGCCGACGCTCGCGGTCTCGGACACGCTCACCTCGGCCGCGAAGTGGATGTCGACGGACATGTCGGTCAACAACTACTTCGCGCACACATCCCTCGACGGCCGCACTCCGGTCCAGCGCATGAACGACGCGGGCTACCCCGCGTTCTCGACGTGGACCGGCGAAGATCTCGCTGCGGGGTACACCGCGAGCGCGGACGTGCTCAGCGGGTGGATCGCGAGCCCCGCGCATTACGCCGTGCTCACAAATCCTCAGTACCACGCCATCGGCGTCGGCCGCTCGTACGGCGGCGGTACCGCCTATGGGTGGTACTGGTCGGCGGATTTCGGTGGCGTCGTCGACGCGCCTCGGACGACCGCTGTATTCGACGCTGGCTATCACTCGCGATGGACGGCGCAAAGCCCTGATCCGACGCTCGCGCCGGGACAGGAAACGACGCTCGTCGTCGCGCTGCTGAACACCGGGTATCGCGGCTGGTACCAGGGCGTGCCCAATCAGCAGGCGGATCTCGGCACGGCCGCACCGCTGGATGTCTCACGGAGCGACCTCGCGGATGGGTGGCTTTCGCCGAGCCGGCCCGCATCGGCCACGACCACGTACGTGGGGCCCGGACAGGTCGGCTGGTTCTCGTTCGCGGTGCGCGCGCCATCAGTGCCTGGCGACTACGCCCTCTCGCTGCGCGGCGTCGTCGACGGCATCACCTGGCTCGAGGATCAGGGCATCCAGTTCACGATCCACGTGCGCTGACGCTCGTCAGTTCGCTGACTAGCTTCGCCCGGTGATGATGGGCAGCCGCGGATCGTTGCCCCATTCCTCCCACGAGCCGTCGTAAGTCCGGACGTCGTCGTGGCCGAGCGCCGTCAGAACGAGATGAGTGAACGCCGCACGAACACCGAGCTGGCAGTACGTGATGGTGCGCGTCTCGGGTCCGAAGCCCGCGTTCGTGTAGAACTCCTCGAGCTCGGCGGCATCACGAAGGGTCCAGTCGTCGTGCAGCGCTTCCTTCCAGAGGATGTTCACGGCGCCAGGGATATGACCTCCGCGCGCGGCGCGCGACTCCTCGCCGGTGAACTCGCTGTCGCGACGGACGTCGAGGAGCCAGGGGTCTCCGGAACGCACCGCGGCAAGCACCTCGTCTTTTGTCGCGATGACGCCCTCGCGCGGGCGCGCCGTGAACGTGGCCGGCCGAACGATGAGCTCACCCTTCTCCAGCGGGCGTCCCTCGCCGATCCATTTCTGGATGCCGCCTTCCATGACGGACATGCGGTCGTGGCCGTACCGTCGCAGACCGAGCCAGAGCCGGGCGGCGTGATGACCACCCTCGGCGTCGTACCCGACGACCATGGTTTCGTCGCCGACGCCGATACGCGCCATCGCGCGCGCGAATTCCTCGGGTCCGGCGAGCATCCAGCGCGGGTGCCCGGACGGGGGCGGGGGAGCCGAGATGTCGTTCGCCCAGTTGAGGTACACGGCGCCGGGCACGTGACCGGCGAGGTACGCCGCGCGCAGGTCTTCTTCGAGACTGAAGCGGCAATCGACGATCCGCACCGCCGGATCGTGGAGGTGTTCGGCGACACGCTCCGTCGACCAGAAGAGTTCCATGCGTGCCGGCGCAGCCACGAAAATCACTTTATCCGCGCTACGCTGGCGGCGTTCTTAACCGCATGAGGAGAGCGCCACGGTCCGTCGCCCTGGTCGCGGCCAGCTGCTGGCTCGCTTCGTGTGTCGGCTCGCCGATCGCGGCGCCATCCGCGGCGCCGTCGGCAGCGCCGACCGCGGCTAAGCCTCCGGTGAGCCTTCCGTCCGTCGCGCCGACCGCGACGCCGATCCCGCAACCGGCCGACAAGCCACCGGCGAGCTTCGCGCGCGCGGATCTGTCACGCGGAGAAGCGCGTGGAGTGCTCGTGGCCGACGGCCTGACGCTCGCGGCGAGCGGACTGGTGACCGGGGAGTACGTGGACCCCAATCGCGGGCCGTCGCCGATCCCCCACGGACTGTCTTTCGAAAGTGGTTCCTGGACTTCGCAGTGGACCGCCGTGTCGTTCCCCTTCGACGAGCTCGTCGCGTCGTGGAACGCGGACACGCCTGGCGGCACCTGGATCCAGATCGAGATGCAAGCGCGCGGGGCCGGTCGAGAGACGAAGGCCTACACCATGGCGATCTGGGCCTCCGGGGACGGTGATATCCACCGCACCTCGGTACCGGGCCAGCAGGACGCGGATGGCGACGTGAACATCGATACGTTCGTCCGCGCGAAGACGGCACCGGCGCTCGACGCGTATCGACTGCGGGTGACCCTCTACCGCCGACAAGGGCTGCGGACGGACATGGCTCCCACGCCCACGGTTCGGATGCTCGCGGCGATGACCTCCGCCGCGTTCGCGTATGCGATCCCGAGCCCGTTCGAGGGTGCCGCCGTGGACCTTCCCGTCCCGACGCTGTCCCAAGAGATCCACACCGGCGAGTTCCCCCAGTACGACGGCGGGGGAGAGGCGTGGTGCAGCCCGACCTCGACCTCGATGGTGCTCTCGTTCCACGGCGCGGGTCCGACTCCCGACGACCTGACCGCCTTTCCCGGCCCGAAATACGACGACCCGATGGTCGACTACGCCGCCCGCTACACCTATGACTGGAACTACAAGGGCGCAGGGAACTGGCCGGCGAACGTCGCGTACGCCACGCGGTTCGGGCTCGAGGGCTTCGTCACCCGGCTTCGCTCGCTGAACGAGGCCCAGCGCTTCATCGATGCGAGCATCCCGCTCGTCGCCTCCATCAACGGCGCCCTTCCCGGTTTTCTCGGCGGGACGACGAACGGTCATCTGCTCGTGATCCGCGGCTTCACCGCGAATGGCGATGTGATCACGAACGATCCGGCGGCGAAGTCCGACCCGGAGACCCGAAAGGTCTACCGCCGTGCGGACTTCGAGCGCGTCTGGCTGGGCGGCTCGGCGGGCATCGTGTACGTCATGTACCCGAAAGGGAAGGCGCTCCCGCCGAACGTGCCAGACCTCCCCGCGAACTGGTGAGCTAAGGCGCTAGTCTTTCGCGGCCTGGCACGAGGAGGGGAATAGTGAGACCGCTCGTCACGATCTGCGCGGTCGTCGCGTTGCTGCTTGCCCAATCGGCTCGCTCGACGCCGGTGTCCGCCGCGCAGGGGTATCCCGTGAGCTATCACAGCTTCGGCCTGTCGTCCGGAGATGGCACGACGATCAAGGGCGGCGGCCTCACGCTCTCCGGACACGGGCTTACGACGACGACCTACACCGACCCCTTCCTGGGAACGACCGCGAGCTATGAGTTCGGCAGCTGGACGTCGCCGGAATGGTCGACGGGCTTCGGCTTCACCGAGCTCGTTTCGTCGTGGATCGCGCAGACGCCCGCACGGACCTTCATCCGCGTGTACATGCGCGCCGACCGTGGGGATGGCACGTTCACCAAGTGGTACACGATGGGGATCTGGGCGTCAGGCGACGGCGACATTTATCGCCGTTCGGTGGGCGGCCAGGGGGATGGCGACGGCTACATCGCGATCGACACCTTTTTCGCGAAGGACCATCCGATGCTCGGCTACGAGCTCCGGCTCGAGCTCTACCGCGCGGCGGGCTCGAACGTCTCGCCGAGCGTGACCCGCATCGGCGCGGTTGCCTCCGACCCGGTGAACACCAAACCGTACCTGCCGAGCGCGACGACGATGAAGTCCACGATCGTGCTGGCGGTGCCGACGTACTCGCAGGAGATCCATTCCGGGCAGTACGCGAAGGAGTACGACGGCGGCGGCGAAGCCTGGTGCAGCCCGACCTCGACCTCGATGGTCGTCGCGTACTGGGGCTCGGGACCGAAGAGCATCGACTACGCGTATGTCCTGAACGACTACCCGGGGATCGCCGATCCCTGGATCGACTACGCCGCCCGCTTCGTCTTCGATTACCACTACCACGGCGCGGGCAACTGGCCATTCAACGTCGCATACGCGGGACGGTTCGGCCTCGACGGCGAGGTCACCCAGCTGCATTCCCTCGCGGAGGCGGAGCAGTTCATCAAGGCCGGCATCCCGCTCGTCGCGTCGATCGCGTTCACCTCGAACAAGCTGGACGGCTTCCTCTTCAAGAGCACAGCCGGTCACCTGCTGGTGATCGTCGGGTTCATGGCGAACGGCGATCCGGTGGTGAACGACCCGGCCGCGACCAGCGACGGCACCGTGCAGCGGACGTACGACCGCGCTCAGTTCGAGCAGAACTGGATGACGTCGACCGGAGGGATCGTGTACGTGATCCATCCGGCCTCCGTACCGCTGCCGGCCGGCACGGGCAACTGGTGATCCCCACACAGGCGTAGTGCGCGGCGATCTGCGGCGGGCGCTGGCGCTCGTCCGGAAGCGGACGCATCGCGGACCGCGGCGCACCGTCCGGCTGCTCGAGAAGCCGGACTGTGGCCTCTGCGCTGAGGCGTACCGCACGTTGCGGCGCGTCTCGCTCGACGTTCCACTCGAGATCGAGCGCGTCGACATCACCGAAGATGCCGCGCTGTTCGATCGGTACGCCCTGCGCATCCCGGTGCTCGTCCTCGACGAGCGCGAGCTCGATGCCGCGGGACTCGACGACAGCGAGGTCGCGCGATGGCTGCGCGAGTGAATACCGCATCGGAGGCGTCGGCTTTCTTCCGCCGTCAGCTGCGCGCGAGCGGGTCGCGCGGACGCGCGGCGGCAGCGAAGGCCTATCTCAAGAGCGACCTCATCTTCTGGGGCGCGGACCTTCCCGCTATCCGGGCCGCGATACGGGAGTTCTGCCGAGCACATCCGAGCCTTTCGAGGTCGCAGCTTCGCGCGGTGGCGGAGTCGCTCTACCGCGCCGATGTCCACGAGCTGCGCGCGGCCGCGATCGGCGTGCTCGAGTGCGAACGCGCGACGCTGATCGATCGCGACCTGCCCTGGCTCATCGCGCTCGTGCGACGGTCGAAGACGTGGGCCTATGTCGACTGGATCGCGCCCAAGGTGATCGGCGACGTGATCGCGCGATATCCGCGAGCGAAGTCGCTCCTCGTGGGATGGTCGAACGACGATGATTTCTGGGTGCGGCGGACGGCGCTGCTGGCGGAGCACGACGCGCTGCGCCGGGGCGCGGGGGACTTCGTGCTCTGGTCACGGGTCGCCGCGACGATGCTCGACGAGCGCGAATTCTTCATCCGCAAGGCGATCGGCTGGGTTCTGCGCGAAGTCTCGAAGAAACGGCCGGAGCTGACCTTCGCGTTCCTGCGCGAGCACCGGGCGCGCGTCTCGAGCCTCTCACTGCAGGAGGGCGCGAAATACCTCTCCGCGAGCCAGCGCCGAGCCCTCGGCCTCCCTGCGGAGGCGAGCTGGATCGAGCGGGAGCGGCGCCGCAAGGTCGCGGGAGCGCGCTAGAGCCCGAAATCGGCTGCGCACGGCGAATGCACACACCCAGCGCATGCCTCGCGCTCGACGGCCGGTCCGCTGCCGGAGGTGCGGCTTCGTCACGACGCCCGTGTCGGGCTTTTGTCCGAACTGCCTCGAACGCTTGCCACTCGGCGCCGGGCCATGGGCGCTGCTCCTCGTCCTCGGGCTCGTCGGCGCGGGCGCGATCGCCTTTGGCGCGCTTGGATTCGTTGCGCCGGTGAGCGCGCTACGCGAGCGGCCGTCGCCCAGCGCACCGACGAGGTCTCCGGAGTCGGCCGCGGCCAGCGCTATCGGGGCGTCAGCGACCGCGGTCGCGTCGCTGACGGCGGCTCCTGGCGCTGGTGCGCTGGCGACGCCGGCCGGATCCGCCGCTACGCGCGCGCCGAGCTCAACCGAGCCGAGCTCTGTGCTCGGTATCTCCACGATGCCTTCCACCTCGAGCCTTGGCGAGGTCCAACGTGCTAGACATACGGGGTTCACCTTCACGAGGGGGAGGAATTACTGATGTTCCTATCGAGCAAACGATGGCCCGTAGCCGTCACCCTGGCCGCTCTGGCCGCGCTCCTCATCGGAGCGTGCGCGCCGGCATCCACCCAGGCACCTGGCGCTTCGGCGACGTCGAAAGGCCCACAGGTCCTGCGCATGGCGCGAAACGCGGAGCCATTCAGCCCGTTCGTGCCGTGGCAGATCGACGACAACCCGGCGCTGTTCATCTCGGTCAACGTGTACGACACGCTGCTCCGGACGTCGAAGGACGGCGTGAGCGTCGAGCCCGGTCTCGCGTCGAAGTGGCAATCATCATCTGACGGGCTGACCTGGACCTTCACGCTCCGCGACGGACTGAAGTTCTCCGACGGAACGCCGCTCAAGGCGAGCGACGTCAAAGCCTCGCTCGACATGGCGCGCAACGGCGAGAAGAGCGCGTGGAAGGACAACTACGTAGCCATCAAGGACGTCACCGCGACCGAGGACAAGACGGTCACGATCAGCTTGAAACAGCCGTACGCTCCACTGCTCTCGGTGCTGGCGATGTTCTCGGGCGGCATTCTGCCCGCGGACATGGCGAAGGCCACCGATGCGAAGGACTACGACAACGCGAACGCCTGGAAGACCAAGGGAACTGGGGCCTACTACGTCGAGGGCTGGAAGAAGGGCGATCCGATCATCCTCAAGCGGAACCCGAACTACTGGAACGGCAAGCCGTCCGTCGATGAGGTCCGGATCGAGTACATCCCAGACGACAACACGCGCGTCCTGAAGCTTCAGGGTGCGGAGACCGATCTCGTCGACTTCGTCCCCTTCAGCCAGATCAGCACGCTGAGCGGCCAATCAGGCGTGAAGGCGCAGACGTTCACGATCCAGCAGACCGCGTTCGTCATCCTCAACACCTCCAAGCCGCCGCTGAACGATGTGAAGGTGCGCCAGGCCCTGAACTATGCGACCGACAAGGACGCGATCATCAAGTCCGTCTACTTCGGGCAAGCGAAGTTCATGAACTCGCCCATCCCGCAGGGGACCTACTGGGACAAGAGCCTTCCCGGTTATCCCTACGACATGGACAAGGCCAAGGCCCTCATGGCGCAGTCCTCGGCCCCGAACGGCTTCAAGATGGATATGCAGGTACGTTCCGGTAACACGAACTTCGCCAATACGGCCATCATCCTGAAGGAAGCGTGGGCGAAGCTCGGTGTCACCGTGGACATCCAGACCCTCGACACCGCTGTGGTGCGCACGAACTACCGCGCAGGCGATTTCATGTCGACCCCGAGCGCGTGGACGAACGACATGAACGATCCGACCGAGATCGTGAACTACGCGATGCGCGGTGGGGCGAGCCCGTTCGCGTACTGGACGCGCTACAACAACCCCGATCTGAACGACAAGATCACCAAGGCGGACCTCGAGCAGGACGCGAAGAAGCGGGAGGCCGACTATTCGGAGATCCAGAAGATCTACCTCGACGCGGCGCCGCTCGTCTTCATCTCGTACCTCGGGGCGACCGCCGGATGGCGCGACTACGTTCAGGGCTTCTTCATCGACGGGCTCTCGTACTACCGCTTCGAAGACGTGAAGATCAACAAGTAGCCAGGATGGCCGGCGGCGATCGCTCGAGGTCGGGCCGCCGCCGGCCGCACCTCGCCTGATGGCAGCGCACTGACATGGGCCGATCCGCGTACATACGCAAGCGCCTCGTGCTGATGGTCTTCGTGCTCTTCGGCGTGACCGTCGTGATCTTCGGCATGGTCCGCGTGCTGCCGGGAGATCCCGCGTTCCTCATCCTCGGAGATCGCGCGACGGACGAGAAGGCGGCGCAGCTCCGCGAGATCCTCGGCCTCAACAAGCCGATCCACGAGCAGTACTGGATGTTCGTCTCGGGGCTCGTCACCGGGAACATGGGGCAGTCGCTGCTCTACCGGCAGCCGGTCGCCGACCTCGTCCTGAGCCGCGTGCCGATCACGCTCGCGCTCGCCGCGTACGCGATGAGCCTCGCGGCCATCATCACGCTCACCTTCGGGATCACGGCCGCCGTGACGAAGGGAAAGTGGCCCGACCAGCTAATCCGGGTGGGGTTTCTCTTCGCGCTGACGACGCCGAGCTTTTGGTTCGGGATCCTCTTGATCCTCTTCTTCGGGCTGACGTTGCACTGGTTCCCGGTCGCGGGGTTCGGCGACACCTTCCCGCAGCACGTCTGGTACCTCTTCCTTCCAGCGCTCACCCTGGCGCTGCAGCTCTCCGCGGTGCTCATCCGCAACCTGCGGGGCCAGATCATCCTCACGCTGCGATCCGACTACGTGCGCACCGCGCGCGCGAAAGGCCTTCCGGGATCGCTCGTCCTGCTCCGCCACGTGCTGCGGAACGCCCTGCTCTCGACCGTCACGATCTTCGGTCTGCAGTTCGGCTTCCTCGTCGGCGGCACGATCGTCGTCGAGACCGTCTTCGCGGTCCCGGGCACGGGACAGCTCCTGGTCTCGTCCATCAGCGGGCGGGACTACCCCGTCGTGCAGGCCATCACCGTGATCAGCGCATTCCTCGTGATCCTGGTCAACCTCGTCGTCGACCTTTCCTACTCGGTCCTCGACCCGAGGGTCACGTATGAGTGACAAGGCGCTCGACGGCGGCGCGCTGCCGGTCGTCGCGCCAAAACCGATCGACATCGCGGTCCGCCTCCGCAAGACCCAGCTGAGCCCGGCCTTCGTCACCGGCGTAGTGCTGCTCACGATCGTCGTGCTCGCCGCGATCTTCGCTCCGCTCCTCACGCCGTACGACCCGATCGAGCAGCGTTTCACCGACGCGTTCCTGCCGCCGCTCAGCCCCGGTCACGTGCTTGGCACCGACAACTTCGGCCGCGACATCTGGAGCCGGATCGTCTATAGCGCGCGCCTCGATCTTCAGATCGGGCTCATCTCCGTGCTCTTCCCGTTCTTCTTCGGCAGCCTGATGGGGATCGCCACCGGCTACCTCGGCGGAAGCCTGGACACGCTCGTCATGCGCGTCGTCGACGTGCTCATGGCGTTCCCGTTCCTGATCCTCGTCATCGCGATCATGAGCATCCTCGGGCCGGGCTTGACGAATCTCTACATCGCGGTCGGCGTCGTCGGCTGGATCCCGTACACGCGCATCACCCGCGGAGAAACGCTGGCGACGCGGCATCTCGAATACATCGAAGCGGCGCGGACGGTCGGGTGCACCTCCGCCCGCGTCATGCTCCGCCACGTTCTGCCGAACGTGATCGCGCCGGCGCTCATCTACGTCTTCACCGCGATGGTGCTCGCGATCCTGACCGGCGCGACCCTTAGCTTCCTCGGCCTTGGCCCGCAGCCGCCCACGCCGGAGTGGGGCGCGATGATCGCGGAAGGCCGCCAGTTCCTGCTCCTCGCATGGTGGATGACGACGCTGCCCGGCATGGCGCTCCTCGTCGTCGGCGTGGGGCTGAGCCTCATCGGCGACGGGCTCGCCGAGCGGCGCGGAGGGTTCCGTTGAGATTCCTCGTCTGGGGCGCGGGGGCGATCGGGGGCACGATCGGCGCCCATCTCGCCCGTGCCGGGCACGACGTGACGTTCGTCGACCGGGTGGGGGAGCACATCGCCGCGATCAATTCGAGCGGCCTGCGGATCACGGGTCCGATCGCCGAGTTCGCGACGCGTGTGCCAGCCTTCTCACCCGACGAGCTCGACGGCACGTTCGAGCACGTCGTGCTCGCGGTGAAGGCTCAGGACACGGACGCCGCGACGCGCTCCCTTGCGCCGCACCTCGCCGGCGACGGCTACGTGGTCTCGGCGCAGAACGGCCTGAACGAGCTCGTCATCAAATCGGTCGTGGGCGACGAGCGGACCATGGGCTGCTTCGTGAATTTCGGCGCGGATTACCTCGAGCCTGGTGTGATCCAGTACGCCGGTCGCGGGGCGGTAGTCGTGGGTGAAATCGATGGCCGAGTCACGCCACGCCTCGTCGAGCTGCATCGAGCGCTCCGCGATTTCGAGGAACGCGCCATCCTCACGACGAACATCTGGGGCTACCTCTGGGGAAAGCTCGCGTACGGCGCGCAGCTCTTCGCGACAGCGCTCACCAATGACTCGATCGCCGACGCGCTCGCCGCTCCGGCCTATCGCGGCCTGTACGTCGAGCTCGCCCGCGAGGTGATGCGCGTCGCTCGGGCGCGCGGCATCACGCCAGAGGGTTTCGACGGGTTCGATCCGTCCGCCTTCGCGCCGGAAGCCGATGCCGCCCGTTCCGAGCGCTCACTCGATGAGATGGTCGCCTTCAATCGTCGATCGGCGAAGACCCACAGCGGCGTGTGGCGAGACATCGCCGTGCGCAAGCGCCGCACCGAAGCCGACGCGCAGCTCGGCCCGATCATCGGTCTCGGCGCCGAGGTCGGCGTTCCGACGCCGCTCGTCGCGCGCCTCATCGAGCTCATGCACGACGTCGAGGAAGGGCGGCGGCCGCAGAGCCGCGAGACGCTCGATCTGCTCAAGGGCGCGCTCGTCTAGACGTCAGAAGAGCGCGGTCCCACCGTCGATCGAGAGCACCTGACCGGTGATCCACGACGCTCTGGACGAGACGAAGAAGCGAACGCCGTTCGCGATGTCGTCCGGTGTCCCCAGCCGGCGCAGCGCGATCCGCTCGAGGACTCGCCGCTGGCCCTCGTCGCCGTAGCTCTGCCATTGGGCTTCGCTGGCGGGGTTCGAGCGCACGAAACCGGGCGCGATGCAGTTCACGGTGATGCCAAAACGTCCGAGCTCGTGCGCCATCTGGCGGGTGAGCCCGATCTGACCGGCCTTCGCGCTCGTGTAGGCCTGGATCCCGGTGAGGCTGACGCTGCGCCCTGCGCCCGACGAGATATTCACGATCCGGCCCCATCCCGCGGTCTTCATCGCCGGGACGACCGCGCGGGTACACAGGAACGTGGTCGTGAGGTTGGCGTCGATGATCGCCTTCCAATCCGCGTCGCTGATCTCTTCGATCGGCCGGCCGACCTGGCCGACAACGCCCCCGGCGCAGTTGACGAGGACGTCGACGCGTCCGATGCCCTCGACTAGAGCGGTGACCTGTCGCGGATCGGCGAGATCCGCCGTGTCGCGGTCGACTCGATGGACCTTCGCGCCGTCCTCCGCGAGCCCATCCGCGATGGCGGTGCCGATGCCGTGTGCGGACCCGGTGACGAGCGCGACCTTGCCCGCGAGCTCAGCCATCCTTGGCCCAGCCGTTCTCGATGAGATCCCTGACCTCGGCGACGCCGGTGCGCCAGAGCTCGAGGACTTGTTCGTCGGGCCGCTCGTACGAGCCTCCGAAGACCCCGTCGACGGTGAGCCGGCGCAGCTCCTCAGGCGGCGCCTGACGGATGAGGGCGGGGGAGATCCGCGGCTTTGTACCTTTTGGCATGACGACGCCCGGGATGCGCGTCCAGGGGAAGTTCTCCATCCACGAGCCGTGCGAGGACTCCTTCTCGTAGCGCTCGACGACCTCCCATACCCGCGGCGCGTTCCACCAGTCGTGGAAGAGGATCTGCACGCGCGCCTCACGCGGCTCGGTGAGCCACTCGCGCAGCGCGCCCGCCGACGGCGTGTTCCCGCCGTGGCCGTTGACGACGGCGATGCGGCGGAAGCCCTGGCGATACAGCGAGTCGAGCAGATCACGCAGCACTGCGATATGCGTGCTCGTCCGCAGCGTTGGGCTGCCAGGGAAGGCCGCGAAGTACGGCGTCACCCCGAAAGGCAGGGCGGGGAGGACCGGCACGCCGAGCGGCTCGGCCGCCTCGACGGCGACACGCTCGGCCAGGATCGCGTCGGTGCCGACGGAAAGGTACCCGTGCTGCTCGGTCGACCCTATGGGCATCACGATCCGATCGTCGTGCGCGAGATACTCCTCGAGCATCTGCCAATTGCAGTCGTGCACTCTCATCGCCGCACCTCCCCAAAGTCCGAGTCGCGACCCGACAGCCTAGCCGCGCGCAATTCCCGGCGTCGTGGTGCCTAGACTCGGGTGATGGCACGGATCCGTTATGTGGGCGAGGGGAACAACTTCCGGCGACTCCTCAACCATTCGCCGCAGCTCTCGGCAGCGTACTGGGACGTTCGCAAGGCGCTCAACGAAGGCGTGCTCTCGCCGAAGCTGCGGATGCTGTCGTTCCTCTCGTCGGACCTCGTCAACGAGTGCCGCTACTGAAAGGCCTCGCATTCGAAAGCCGGCCGTGCGCTCGGCATCACCAAGGAGATGGTCGACGCGATCCCGACAGCTGAGACGAGCTCGCTGTTCACCGACGAGGAGAAGGCGGTCATCGCGGCGTCGACGGAGCTCACCCGGACCGCCAGGCTGTCCCACGAGACATTCCTGCGACTGAGGCCATTCTTCGACGAGCGCGCGCTCGTGGAGCTCGTGGTGAACACATCGATCGCGAACCTCAACAACCGCGTCACCGAGAGCTTTAGCGCGGACGTCGAGCCCGAGGATTGAGAACCCCGCGGTTCCCGGCAACCGCGCCAACCCGCCTCCGCGCTCCGTGATCGTTCGCGAGGGAGGACGCACCGCGCTATGGATCGCGTCGTGATCGTGCGCGCTGGTGAAGGAACAGCGATGACGGCGCGCCGGGAGCGCGCTCCGCTTCAAAGCCCTAGGGGCCGACACCGACCGTCGGTTCTCGCTCTTCGAGCGCGAGGTCCCCGTAGGTGCGCGGCGGCCGGCGGCGCATCGCCATCCAGGCACCAGTGAGGCCTTTTACGTCCTCGACGGGACGCTCGCACTCCATGTCGAAGACGCAGACCATCGGATCGAGCGTGGCGGGTTCGCGCTGGTGCCCGCCGGCGTGGCGCACACGTTCGGCAACGGTGGGTCTGAGGTCCTGAGGGTTCTGATCGTTCACGCGCCGGCCCTCGATTCGTACTTCAGGGAGCTCGACGCGCTCGATCGGTCCGGTCGACTTGACCAACAGTCGGAGCGCGAGCTGATGCGCCGGCACGGGCTCGAACCTGCCTAGGCACCAAAGAACCGTCGGCGCAACGCTGGACAGGGTGCTCAGCATGCAAAATGCATGCTACGATTGTGGGAGTGACCGTCCGGAAGACCGACCTGCAAGTTCGTGGCGTGCCCGTCGCGTTGCGCGAACGGCTGCGTCGCCGCGCCGCCAGCAAGGGCGTGTCGATGAGTCAATACGTGATCGAAATCCTGAAGGATGACCTCGCGCGACCAACGCTGGCCGAATGGTTCGCCGAGGTGGGGAAGCTGCCGCCCGTCGACTTCGGAGGCAAAACGAGCGCAGAGCTCGTTCGGGAGGCACGGCGCGAGATGCGCCTCGACGACTGATAGTCCTCGACGCCTCGCTTGCGGTAGACCTGCTCGCGGAGTCAGGCCGGAGCAAAGCGGCAATCGCCGCAGTCGGCAGTAAGCGAATCGCGGTGCCAGCCCATTTCGACGCGGAGGTCTACGGCGTTTTTCGGCGACTGTTCCGCCAGGATCTGCTTGAGCGCGCGCGCTTCGACCTCATCACCGCCCGCCTGATCGCGTTCGCAGCTGAGCGGATCGCTCTTCCGACCCTC
>Ga0209378_1000547_pt1 | contig 27569 bp, 26 predicted proteins | sample GraSoiAngelo_156_FD_186170 | JGI IMG/M metagenome (GOLD analysis project Ga0209378, IMG submission 186170) | Grasslands soil microbial communities from the Angelo Coastal Reserve, California, USA - 14_1009_13_40cm (SPAdes) (version 2) | ecosystem: Environmental > Terrestrial > Soil > Grasslands ...
GAGGGGAGGCGTACTCGCGCTGGATTTTCTTCGGGCTCGCGCTCGTGGCGCTCCTGGTCCTGCGGTCGATGGTGCGCTCCGCGCGTCCAGGCGACCGGATTCGGATCGCGTCGCTCGCGCTGGTGTGCGCGGGCGCGGTGGGGAACGTGATCGACCGAATTCGGAGCGCCCAAGGCGTGGTGGACTTCGTGGACGTCGGGATCGGATCGGCCCGGTGGCCCACGTTCAACGTCGCCGACTCGGCGATCACCGTGGGCGCGATCGCCCTCGCGGTGTCCCTCTGGCTGGAGGGGCGGGCGCAGGAACGAGCGAAGGAGGCCCGAGCGGCCGAGCCCTGATGGCGGCGGTCACGTTCTGCGTCCTCGCCACCGAAACCGGGCGCCTCGATCGCTTCCTCGCCGATCAGCTCGCGCTCTCCCGCACCGTCGCCGCTCGCATCATCGCCGATAAACGCGTCACCGTGAACGGCCGCGCGCTGCGTGCGTCGGTCCAGCTCGAGCGTGGGGCGGTGGTGACCGTGGAGCTTCCCCCCGCCGAGCCGCCCCCGCGGACCTACGCGCCCGCCCATCGCGATCTCGCGTTCGCCTACGAAGACGAGCACCTCGCCGTGCTCGACAAGCCCGCCGGGCTCGTGGTGCACCCTGGCCCGGGGCACTGGGATGACACGCTCGTCAACGTGCTGACGGAGCGGGGCACGGCGCTCGCGGCCGGGAGCGCCGAGGGCCGGCCCGGGATCGTCCACCGCCTCGACCGCGACACGTCGGGGCTGCTGCTCGTCGCCAAGACCGACAACGCCCACCGCCGGCTTACCCGCATGATCGAGCGGCGCGAGGTCGAGCGCGTGTACGCGGCGGTCGCGTGGGGTCATCTGGCGCGCAGTCCGGTGGACATCGACGCGCCGATCACGCGCCATCCCAAGGATCGCAAGCGGATGACGGTGCTCGCGGGCGGCCGCCACGCGGTCACGCACGCCCGCGTGGTCGCGCGGTTCCCGCAAACGGACCTGCTGCGCGTGACGCTGGGCACGGGCCGCACGCACCAGATCCGCGTCCATCTGGCCCACGTCGGGCACCCCGTGGTGGGGGACCGGGAATACGCGTTCGGCGGGAGCCGGCGGGTCACGCCTTCGGAGCGGCAGGCGGCCGAGCGTCTCGAGGCGCTGGCGCCGCGGCAGCTGCTGCACGCCGCCCAGCTGGCGTTCGCCCACCCGGTGAGCGGCGCGCGGCTCGTGCTGCGGTCGGAATGGCCCGCCGATCTCATGCCGGCGCTCGCGAGCGCGGCTGCCGATCCGAATTTGCTTGCTCAACGCAACCCCTTGCAGTATCTTGGCTTCTTCGCATCGGATGAGTGACGCCAGGGTCGTCCGACTGCTGGTTTTTCGGGTAGGCCAGCTCGTCTGCGCAGCGGAGGCGGACCGGGTTCGCGAGATACTCCCCCGGCTCGCGCCCACGCGGATCCCTGGCGCGCCGCCCGTAGTGGCGGGCCTGATGAACGTACGGGGCACGCTCGTCACGGTGGTGGAAGGGTGGCGGGCCCTCCGCCAGCCCCCGCCCCCAGCCGAGGCAGGGGAAGGTGCCGGGGGGTCTGGTACCACGGTGCTCCTCGAGGTGGACGGCGGGAAAAAAGTCCTCGGCTTCACGGTAGACGAAGTGGTGGACCTCCTCTCGGTGGGTGGGGAGGCGTTGGAACGCCGGCAGGCGCTGCCCGGGATCGATCCGACGCTGGTGCGGGCCGTCGGGCGCCGCGCCGGCCAACTCTTCGTGGTCCTCGATACCGACGCGCTGCTAACCCCCATTCTGTCTTCCTAGGGAGGCCGTGTGAGCCACACTGTCCTCGTCTGCGACGACGCCATTTTCATGCGGACGATGATCAGCGACATCCTGGGGCAGGCCGGCTTCGAGATCGTGGGCGAAGCGGAGACGGGGTCCCAGGCGGTCGAGAAGTACAAGCAGCTCAAGCCCGACCTCGTCACCATGGACATCGTCATGCCCGACATGGGCGGCATCGACGCGGTGCGCGAGATCGTGAAGCACGACCCCGACGCGAAGATCCTCATGTGCAGCGCGATGGGGCAGCAGGCGCTCGTGGTCGAGGCGATCCAGGCAGGCGCCAAGGACTTCGTCGTGAAGCCGTTTCAGCCCTCGCGCGTGCTCGAGGCCGTGCAGCGCGTCCTCGGCTGACTCCATGGACCTGTCGCAGTACGCCGAGCTGTTCCTGGCCGAGAGCCGGGAGCACTTGAGCGCTTGTAACCAGCTCCTGCTCGAGTGGGAGCGCGCGCCCGCGAGCCCCGTGCCCGTGGGCGGTTTGTTCCGCGCGGTGCACACCGTCAAGGGCATGGCGGCGACCATGGGGTATGCGCGGGTCACCGACGTCGCCCACCGCACCGAGAACCTGCTCGACCTCCTGCGCCGCGGGTCACAACCGGCCACCGACGACCTCCTGCAGCTCCTGTTCCGGGCCCGGGACTCCCTGGAGCAGGCGGTGGAGCTGTCGGTGGTCGGCCGCGAGGACGAGATCGACGCCGCAGAGATCCTCGCGGACCTGGATGGGGCGGCCGCTGCGCTCGCGGGTCCCGGTGGCCGGCCGGCGCCGGCGCCCGGACCGGCGCCCGCGGTCGAAGCGCCCGCCGTCGCGGGCCGACTGGTGCAGGTGACGCTCCGCTCGGAGGCGCCGCTCAAGGGTGGGCGCGCCCTGCTCGTCCTGAAGAAAGCGCAAGCGCTCGGTCCGGTGCGCAACGTGACGCCATCTGAGACGGCGTTCGAGAGCGACGATTTCGATGGGCGGTTTAGCTTCCGGATCGAGACGACCGCCCCGGCCGCTGACGTCGAGCGCGTGGTGCGCGCTGCGGGCGACGTCGAGCACCTGACCGTCGGCGGCGAGGAGCGCCGCGCTCCTTCCCCCGGCGCCGCGCCCGGCGCTGCTCAAGCACCCGATGCCAAGAGCCGCCATATCCGCGTCGACCTCCGTCGCCTCGACGGTCTCATGGACCTGATCGGTGAACTGGTGACGGCGCGGGGCCGCTTGAACGAGCTCGCGGCCCAGCGACGGGACCCGGCCGTGGATGACGTCGCCATCCAGATCTCGCGTCTCTCGACCGAGCTGCAGGCCGAGATCATCCAGGCCCGGATGACGCCGGTGTGGCAGGTGTTCGACCGCTTCCCACGGCTCGTGCGCGACCTGGCTCGCGAGCTCGGTAAGCAGGTCGCGTTCCGCGTGGAGGGCAAGGAGATCGAGCTCGACCGCGCGATCCTGGACGAGCTCGGCGACCCCCTGCTGCACCTGCTGCGCAACGCGGTGGACCACGGCATCGAGGCTCCCGCCGAGCGGCGGAGCCGTGGCAAGAAGCCCGAAGGAGAGATCGTCCTGGCCGCGGTGCGCGAGCGCGCGAGCGTGGTGATCAGCGTGTCCGACGACGGGCGTGGCATCGCGCGCGCGAAGATTCTGGAGCGCGCCAAGCGCGACGGGGTCGTGGACCCCCACGCCGAGGCGCTCTCGGACGACCAGCTGCTGCGGGTGCTCGCGCGGCCGGGGTTTTCGACCGCGGAGTCGGTCACGAGCGTCTCGGGGCGCGGCGTCGGGATCGACGTGGCGATGACCCGGATCCGGGCGCTCGGGGGCTCGATCGACATCCGCTCCCAGGAGGGGAAGGGCACGACCTTCGTGCTGCGACTGCCCGTGACGCTCGCGATCGTGCGGGCCCTGATCGCCGGCGTGGGCGCCGAACGCTACGCCCTGCCGCTCACCTACGTATCGGAAACGGTGGAGTTCGGTGTGCAGGCTACGACCACGGTGGAGGGTCGCGAGGCGATCGTGCTGCGCGATCGCGTCGTGCCGCTCGTGCACCTGCGACGCCTACTCGGCGTGACCGGCGACGCCCCGAGCCGTTGTCCCATCATCGTGCTCGAGATGGGTGACCGGCGCAGCGGCATCGTCGTGGACGGGATGCTGGGGCAACAGGAGATCGTCGTGAAGGGATTCGACGCCCCGCAGGGCACACTGCCGGTGTTCAGCGGGGCCACCATCATGGGCGACGGGATCCCGGCGTTGATTCTCGACGCCGGCGGGCTCCTCTAGTCGCGCGAGGGGGGGCGGTATGGAGGATGTGCGGGAGCTGAAGGAGCTGCAGATCGACGCGCTGCGCGAGGTGGCGAACATCGGCGCCGGCCACGCCGCCACCGCGCTGTCGCAGCTCACGAACCGCAGGATCATGATCAGTGTGCCGCAGATCAATATCGCGCGCCTCGAGGAGGTGCCCGACCTGCTCGGGAATCCGCAGGACGTGGTCGCGGCGGTGCTGATGCACATGCTCGGGGACCTGACCGGACGGACGCTCCTCCTGTTCCCGGAGGCGGTGGGGCGGCGGCTGTGCGATATGCTCTTGCGCCGGCCGATCGGAGCGACGACGGGGTTCGATGCGCTCGAGCAGTCGTGCCTCAAGGAGGCCGGCAACATTCTCTCGGGCGCCTACATGAACGCGCTCTCCGACTTCATGGGCATGCTGCTGCTGCCGTCGGTGCCCAGCCTCGTGGTGGACCTCTCGGCGGCCGTGCTCACCACCACGTACCTGAACTTCGGGCACGAGCGGGATTTCGTGTTCTGCGTCGAGACCGAGTTTCACATCGACTCGGGAGAGGGGCTGCGGGGCGACTTCCTGCTGCTCCCCGATCTGGCGTCGCTCAAGGCCATCTTTGACGCCATCCGTTTGACCTGACCCGTGACGGCGCCGGCGCTCTCGGAACGCGACCTCGCCGTCCTCCGATCCTTCGCCCGCCGGATCGACCCCTCGGACGCCGGGGCGCACAATAACCTCGGCGTCCTCTACTATCAGAAGGGCCTCGTCGAAGACGCGATCGCCGCGTTCACCCGCGCGCTCGAGCTCGACCCCAAGATGCAGGTCGCGCAGCGGAACCTGGAGATCGCCTACCACGACACGGGCTACTACGACCGGCGCGTCGCCCAGCTGCGCGAGCGGCTGCGCCAGGCGCCGGACGACCGCGAGGCCCGCTGGGAGCTGGGCCGGGCCTACGCGATTCTCGGCGCCCACGCGGAAGCGGTCGGCGAGTTCGAGCAGCTCCTCGCCCAGAAGGCCGACGACGTCGCATCGATCATCCAGCTCGGGCTCGCCGAGAAGAATCGCGGCCGCCCCGAGGCCGCGACCGAATGGTTCCTCCGGGGGGTGGAGCTCGATCCGGAGTCCACGGTCGTCCATTTCTACCTGGGCGAGATCTACTACAACCGGGGCCTGAATGCCGAGGCGTTCGCGGCGCTCGAGCGGGCCGTCGAGCTCAACCCCGACAACGCCAATGCCCACTACCTGATGGCGTTCGTCCTCGGCGACATGGGCCGCCATCAGGACGCCCGCGCGGCGTCGAAGCGCGCCATCCAGCTGAACCCCCCCCTCGCCCGCGCGCAGACCAACCTTTCGCTCGAGCGCTACAACGCCGAGCGCCGCAGCCAGGAGCGACGCCAGCGGTTGGCGCCCGAGCCCCAGGTGGTCGAAGGGAACGAGCTCGCGCATTACAACCTCGGGCTCGCCTTCCGTCAGAAGGGCTACTACAACGAAGCCCTGCGCGAGTACCGGCTGGCCCTGGAGCGCGGCGAGGATCGGCGGCTCACGTTGCAGGCGATGGCCGAGCTGCACCTCCTGAAGCACGACTTCGCCGCCGCGCTCGAGCTGTACGACACGCTGCTGCGCGAAGTGCCGGACTCCCCCAAGCTCTGGAACGAGCGCGGCGTGGTGCTGCATCAGGCCGGGCGGACCGACGAGGCGCTCGCCTCGTACCGGCACGCGCTCGAGGTGGACGGGAAGTACGCGCTCGCGTGGAACAACCTCGGCGTGGGACAGGCGCACGACGCCGACGGCGATGCCGCGATCGAATCCTTCCGAACGGCGCTGCGTCTCCAGAGCGCGTTCTCCGCCGCGCGCTTGAACCTCGCGCTCCTGCTCTATCAGCTGCGGCGGTTCCAGCTGGCGCTCGAAGCCTACCGCCAGGTGCTGTCGAGCGAGCCCAATTCCGCGCCGGCGTGGAACGGGGTGGGCCTCGTGTTGGTGGAGCTCAAGCGGTTTCAGGACGCGCGCAACGCGTTCGTGCGCGCCGTGGAGGCGGATCCCGAACACGCCGGCGCTCACTACAACCTGAGCTTCACGCTCTCCAATCTGGGCGATTTCGACGGCGCCCTGCGAGCTACGAAGCGCGCCCTCGAGCTGGACCCGTACTATGTCTCGCAGAAGTTCGCCCTCACGATCGACCTCCAGTACGAGAAGGCGACCATCGGCATCGCGCCCGAGATCTCCGCGGACGTCACGGCGGAGAGCATCGGCGAGGACTTCAACTTCGATCAGCGCCTCCTGGACAACATCTTCCAGGAGCTCGCGCCGCCGGCGCCGCCGCCCGAGCCGCCCGCGGCCCGGGCCGCGGACGACCCGCTCGCCCTGGCGCGCGATTACGTCAGCAAGGGCCTCATGGACGTCGCCGCAGCCGAAGCGGTGCGCGCGGTGCAGCGGGGGGCGAGTCGAGCGGAGGCGGCGGTGCTGCTCGGCGACATCTTCGCCAAGCGCGGCCTCCACGGCGAAGCGCTCGAGCGCTACCGCGAAGCGCGCGGCCTCGAGCCCGGCCGGCCCGACGCCCGGCTGGGCGAGGTCAAGGCGCTGTTCGCCCTCGGGGGCTCGCGCGCCGAGGAGGCGCGCGGCCTGGCGGAAGAGCTCCTGGACCTCACGCCCGACGACGTGGACGCGCTCGTGGCTGTGGCCAAGGGGCGTGCGGCCGGGGGCGACGCCGCCGGCGCCCTCACCGCGCTGCAGCAGGCGCAGACCCGTGCGCCCGCGCGCGCCGATCTCCACAAGTTGCAGGGCGACGTCGCGCTCCGGATCGGCGACAAGGCCGGCGCGCTCGACGCCTACCGCGCGGCCCTCGAGCTCGATGCCGGATACGTCCAGGTGTGGCTCGACCTCGGGCGGTTGCACGAGGACAAAGAGGAGTGGAACGAGGCCCAACGGGCCTACGAGCGGGCCCTGGACGTGCTGCCCACGTTTCACGAAGCGGCGCTCGCGCTCGCCGACCTCCTCCGGCGCTCGGGCCGGGTGCGCCAGGCGGTGGTCCGCCTCGCGGAGCTGCTCGAGCAGGACCCGTACGATCTGCCCGCGCTGCTCTTGCTCGGGCGGGCGCTCCTCGATGACAAGCGCGACGCCCAGGCGCTGGAGGCGTTCCGGCGGGCACTGAAGTTCGACCCCGAGCAGGTCGAGGCGCTGTTTCAGCAGGGCGTGGTGCTGGCGCGCCTGCACCGGTATGGCGAAGCGGTGCAGGCGTGGGAGAAGGTCACGCGGATCGAGCCCGGCGGGCCGTTCGCGCAACGCGCGCGCATGCACGCGCGCACGGCGCTCGACCTGCAGCACATCTTCGCTCCGGATTAAGACTAGCGCATGGCGATCGAAGGCCCGCTGCGAGAGCTCGGCATCCACGACGTCTTCCAGCTGCTCGACCTGAGCCGGAAGACGGGGTTGCTGCGCGTCACGTCCGAGCTCCGGCATAACGCCGGCACGATCTACTTCGAGGACGGCACGATCATCTACGCCGAGATCCGCTCGAACCCCCATCCCCTGGGCGCGCTGCTGCTCCGGACCGGAAAGATCAGCGAAGCCGACCTGGAGCGCGCGCGCGACATGCAGCAGCGTCAGGGAGACAACCGCCGGCTCGGTGAGATTCTCGTTTCGCTCGGCGCGATCACTCCACGGGAGCTGCAGCGCCAGGTGCGCTTTCAGGTGGAGGAGGTCGTCTTCGAGGTGATGAGCTGGCGCGAAGGGTATTTCTCCTTCACAGAGGGCCCCCTCACCGACGTGCCCACCGAAGCGGCCGTGCGCATTCCCACCGAGGCGCTGCTCATGGAAGGGGCGCGGCGCATCGATGAGTGGTCCCGCATCGAAGGGCGCATCCCCCACCTCGGCGTCGTGCCGACGCTCGCCCCGCCGCAGGAAGGGGGCGGCGGGCTCGACCTCCTCCCGCCCGAGTGGGAGATGCTGGCCATGATCGACGGGACGCGCGACATCCGCGGCATCGCCTCCGAGCTGGGGCGCTCCGACTTCGAGGTCGCGAAGACCCTGTTCGGCCTGGAGAGCGCGGGCGTGATCGTCCTGGCCGACCCGGGCACCGCCAAGCGCGAGCGTACCACGCTCGCCGCCGATCTCGCGGAGCTAGTCGCGCGGGCCGAGGACTCGCTCGCCCGGCGAGAGCTGGAGGAGGCGCGCGGCATCGCCGAGCAAGCGGCCGGCGTTCATCCCCACGATCCCGCCGTGCACCTCCTGCTCGGCCGCATCGCTCTCGCCGCGGGACGCGGCCCCGATGCGGTGGAGGAGCTGCGTCGCGCGCTCCGGCTCGACCCGTTGCTCGTGGCCGCGCACCGCGTGCTGGGCTACGCACTGGTCGTGACCGGGCGGTTTGGCGAGGCCGTGGAGCAGTGGGACCAGTGGGAGCGGCTCGCGTCGCGCTCGGAGACCGAGCTGGCGCAGGTCGATGACGTGGGACGCGCCAAGGCCGCGGCCCGGACCCTCGCGGCCGGCACCGGGACAGGCATCCATGGCTGACGAGATCAAGAAGCTCTCTTCCCAGCTGGCCCAGGATCCCGACAGCCTCGTGTTCCTGCGCCTGGGCGAGCTGCTGCGCCTCAAAGGGCAGTTCGACGCTGCCCACCGCGTGGCCGTTACCGGTCTGGAGCGCCACCCACACCTCGCGGATGCGCACGATCTGTACGCGCGCATCCTTGCGGACAAGCACGACTACGAGCGCGCGTTCGACGAGTGGGACATGGCGCTGCGGGTCGCCCCGACCCACGTGGGGGCCCTGAAGGGCCTCGCTTTCCTTTATTTCAAGATCGGCGACGTGGAGCAGGCGGCGGCCCATCTCGAGGCGGCGCAGCGGGCGGCGCCGGACGACCCGGGCGTGGCCCAGGCGCTGGCCCTGGCGCGGGGCGGGCACGCCGCCCCCCCCGCCCCCCCCGCCCCCCTCGCCCCCGTCGAAGAGTCGCCGGCGCCCTCGGCCCAGCCCCTCGACGAGGCGCGCGTATTCGCGGGCCTGGAAGGCGCGGAGGAAGGACTGCTCCTCCTCGATGCATCGGGGCGCGTGTTGGGCGGTGCCCTCAAGAACTCGCAGGGCCAGGACGTGACCGACGCTGTCGCCGCATATCTCGCCGGCGTGTCGCAGGAGGCGGCGCGGACCACCAAGCTCCTCGGCCTCGGGAAATGGACCGGCGTGGCGGCCGAGGGTCGGCTCGGTCACGTGCATCTCACCGCGCCCACCGGCGATGCGCTGCTCCTCGTCGTGCGCGACCGTGCCGTGCCGATGGGCCGGCTGGCGATCATCGCGCAGCGCGCGGCCGGGGCGGCGCGCCGCTGGCTCGAGGCCCACGGATGACGGCGACGGCGGGATACGGCCAGGCGCTCGACCTGATCACCCGCGTGGGCGGGGTGCGGGGCGCCATGCTCGTGTCCGCCGAGGACGGCATCGTGGTCGCCGAGCAGCTGATGGAGGGCATCAAGGGCGCCGCGGTGGCGGCGCTCGCGGCGAGCCTCTCGACACGCCTGCGGCGCGCCATGGAAGCGGCGGGCGTGGGCGCAAGCCTGTTCTGGCACCTGCAGGCGGAGCAGGGCGCGTTGCTCGTGGTGCCGACGCCGAACGGGATCCTGGTGGTGGCCGTGGCGGAGCCCGACGTGAACGTCGGGCTGGTGCGCCTGGAGCTGTTGCGCGCCGCCGAGGTGGTGGGATGAGCACGCGGGCCGTAGAAGCCTGGACCCTCGAGCCGCTGGTCAAGTTCGTGAAGGAGGCCGGCGCGCGCCTGGTGCTCGTGATGACGTCGGCCGGCCAGGTGCTGGCGCAGCACGGGTTCTCGCGGGCCATGGACGTGATGTCCGCCGCGGCGCTCGGCGCCGCGATCATGGCATCGACGGACGAGATCGCGCGCCAGATGCAGCAGCCGCCGTTCGCGGCGCTGAACCATCAGGGCGAGCGGCACGGAATCTTTCTCGCTGGCGTCATGACGGGGCGCGGCCGGCTGATCGCGCTGGTCGCCTACGATCTCGGCGCTTCGTCGCTCGGCCTGGTGCAGTTATTCTTTGAGCAGCTCGCGACCGACCTCCAGGCCGCGAGCCCCAAAGACAGCGTGCCCAAGCAGGTACTGGCGGCGGACTTCGAGCGCGAGCTGAGCGACAGCCTCAACACGCTGTTCGGGAGATAGCCGGTGTCCCTGGTCAACTTCACGACGCGCGAGATCACCTGCAAGATCGTCTACTACGGCCCGGGACGGTCGGGCAAGACGACCAATCTGCACTACATCTACGGACGCGTGCCCGATTCGCGTCGGGGGCGCATGGTGTCCCTCGCCACCCAGACGGACCGGACCCTGTTCTTCGACTTCCTGCCGATCGACCTCGGCCAGATCTCGGGATTCTCCACGCGGTTCCAGCTGTACACGGTGCCGGGTCAGGTCTACTACAACGCGACGCGCCGGCTGGTGCTGCAGGGCGCGGATGGCGTGGTGTTCGTGGCCGACAGCCAGGCCCGCCAGCTCGACGAAAATCTGGAGAGCCTCCAGAACCTGCAGAGCAACCTGCTCGAGCACGGCGTGGACGTGCGTACCATCCCGCTCGTGCTGCAGTACAACAAGCAGGACCTGCCGCGCGAGCTGATCCTGTCCCCCGCCGATCTGGACGACGCCTTGAACTTTCGTGGCGTCCCGAGCTTCAACGCCGATGCGCTCCACGGGCTGGGAGTGTTCGAGACGCTCAAGGCCATCTCCGAGCTCGTGCTCAAGAAGCTCGCGGCCGGGACCGCGGCGTGACCAGCGCGCTCAACGCGAAATACTCGTTCGACACCTTCGTGGTGGGCTCGGCCAACCGCCTTGCCGTCACGGCGGGCCACACCGTCGCCGAGAGTCCGGGCGCGGCCTACAACCCGCTGTTCGTGTACTCGGGCTCCGGGTTGGGCAAGACGCACCTCCTCATGGCCATCGGCCACGCCGCCAAGAAGGCCTCCCCGCTCCTGAACATCGAGTATCTGACGCTGGACGAGTACGTCGAAGCGTTCCACGCGAGCGTCGCGGCGGGGCAGGGCGACACGTTCCGCCGCCGCTTCCAGAGCGTAGACGTCCTGCTCGTGGACGACGTCCAGTTTCTCACCAATCGGAAGGAGATGCAGTCCGAGCTGCTGCGGCTCACGGAGGCGCTCCAGGTCGCGGGCCACCAGATCGTGCTGACGAGCGATCGCCCGCCGCCCGAGATCGCCGACCTCGACGAGCGGTTGATCTCTCGGCTCTCGGGCGGCCTCGTGGTCGACATCGGCCCGCCCGACTACGAGACGCGCGTCGCCATCCTGCGGCGCAAGGCCGACGAGCGCGGCGCGCGCTTCGCGCCGGGGGTCCTGGAGACCGTGGCGCAGGCCGAAGCGGGCAACGTGCGCGAGCTGATGGGCGCGCTCAACCGGCTCGTCGCGTTCCAGGCCGTCAACGATACGACCATCAACGCGGAAACGGCGAAGCAGATCCTCGGCCTGGCGAGCGCGCCGGGGGCCACGCCCGGGGACGGCGGTGCGCGGGCTGCCGCAGGGGGAGCGGACGAGTTCGGCGACTTCCTGGCCGACGTGACTGTCACGGTCGGGAAGGCGGTCGAGGCCTGGCGCGCGCGGGTCGGCGAGGCGGTGCTCCGATGGGAGGGAGAGGGGTATCGCACCCAGCGCCTCGAGGCCCTCCTCGAGCGGGACGCGCCGGGCTCCGTCGATAAGGCCGTCGTCGCGTTCACCAAGGACGTGGAGCGCCTGAAGGAGCTCGAAGCCGAAGTGGCGGAGCTCGATCCACAGGCCGCCGGCGACAGCGTGTTCCGCGATCCCGAGCGCGTGGCGGAGGCCGAGGAGGTGGCGGCCAAAGTGCGCGACGGCGCGGCGCCGCCCCCCGGGCCCTCTGCGGCCTTCCCGCTCGCGGCCTACGCCGTCGGTCCGTCCAACCAGGTGGCCGTGAGCGCTGCCCGCGCCGTGCTCGAAAAGCCGGGGAAGAAGTACAACCCGCTCGTGCTCGTGGGGAAGAGCGGTCTCGGCAAGACGCATCTTCTGAACGCGATCGGCCTCGAGCTGGCGCGGGGCCGCCGCGCGGTGGTCGCGTGTCTCTCTACGCAGGCCTTCATCGACGAGCTGATCGCCGCGATCGACGGCAACCGCGTGGACTGGTGGCGGGCGCGCTACCGCCGGGCCACCGCGCTGCTCCTCGACGACATCCACCTCATCGCCGGCAAGGAGCGCACGCAGGAGGAGCTGTTCAACCTGTTCAACCTGCTCCAGGACAAGGAGCGCCAGCTGGTGTTCACCGCGCCCGCTCCGCCGAACACGCTGACCGGTCTGGAAGAGCGCATCGTGACACGGCTCGAGGGTGGGCTGGTCGCGGAGCTCAAGGAGCCGGACCGCGAGGTGAAGCGGGTGGTGCTGGAGCGGCTGTTGACGCAGCAGCACGTGACGCCCGAGCCCGCGGTGGTCGACTACCTGGCCGATCGTCCGGCCGACTCGGTGCGGGCGCTCGTCGGTGTGGTGCAGCGCGTGATCGCCGCGGCGGCCGCACAGGACGGGCCCCTGAACGCCGGGCTGGCGCGCGAGGTGCTCGAGGGCCAGGCGCCGCGCGAGGCCCGCCGCTCGAGCGGCTTCCGCACCTCGGGACTCGTGGTCTCGAGCCTCGGCGGCATCAAGAGCCGCGAGAAGATGGTCTGGGAGTGGGCGGACGTGTCGGAGCGCGTGATCGAGGAGTTTCGCTGATGGCCATCAAGGGGTCGCTCAAAGAGGCGTCGCTCCCCGATGTGCTCCAGCTCCTGGCACTGGGGCAGAAGACGGGCTGCCTCTCCATCGCCGATCGTTCCAACTTCGGCTACATCTACTTCGAGAAGGGCCGGATCTGCTACGCCTCGATCGTGAACCGGCGCGACCGCCTGGGAGACATCCTGGTGAAGCACAACAGGATCACCCAGGAGCAGCTCACCGCGGCGGTCCACCGCCAGACCAAGGAGCACGGCAAGAAGCTCGGCGAGATCCTGGTCGCCATGGCGGTCATCTCCCAGGCCGACCTCGAGCGATACATGCGGGTACAGATCGAGGAGTCGGTCTACTACCTGTTCACCTGGACCCAGGGCACGTTCAACTTCGAAGCCGACGTCCGTCCGGAGCGGCAGGACTTCCTGGTCTCCATCAATCCCGAGTCGCTGCTCCTCGAGGGCGCGCGGCGCGTGGACGAGTGGGGCTTGATCGAGAAGAAGATCCCCTCGTTCGACCTGATCTTCGCGCTGGACAAGGACCGGCTCGCGATCAGCGAGGCGAAGCTCACCGACACGCAGCAGCGCCTCCTGCCCCTGCTCGACGGGTCGCGCGACGTCAACCAGGTGATCGAGGACTTCGGTCTGGGAGAGTTCGAGGTCGGGAAAGCGCTCTACGGCCTGATTACGGCCGGATTCGTGCACCGCACGGGGCGCACCGCCTCGGCCGCCGATGCTCAGATCACCGATGCCCGCGTCGAGGAGCACCGCAACCTCGGGGTCGCCTTCTACAAGACGGGCATGCTGGACGAAGCCGCGCGCGAGTTCCGGCGCGTGGCCGAGCTGCGGCCCGGAGAGGCGAACGCGCATTTCTACATCGGGCTGGTGGCGCTGAAACAGGCGCGCTGGCGCGAGGCCATGGAGACGCTCCGGCTCGCGGCGGAGAAAGGCGGGGGCCGGCCTGCGGTGTTCCACAACCTGGGCTTCGCGTACGAGCAGATGGGCCGGCTCGACGAGGCCGAAACCGCGTACGCCGAGGCGGCGGCGCGGGCGCGCACTGACGCCAAGGTGTACCTCGGGTGGGGCGTGGTCGCGCTGAAGCGCGGCGACTACGCTAGCGCCGCCGGCCGCCTCGACCGCTCGCGTGAGCTGTTCGGCCAGGTGCCGCCACCGGCCTGGTTCTGGGCCCGGGCGCTCACGGCCGCCGCCGCCGGCGAGTTCGAGGCGGCCGAGGATCTGGCCGAAGAGGCGGCGGAAGCGTACCCGTCGCACGCGGCGCTCCAGAACAACCTCGCGGTCCTGAAGGAGCTCTCGGGTGACCTGGCCGGGGCGGAGGAGATGGTGCGCGCGGCACGCAAGAACGAGCCGTCGCTCCCACAGCTGTCCAAGAACCTGGGCGACCTGGCCTATCGCGGCTCTCGCTACGACGAGGCGTGGGAGGCGTACAACCGAGCGGTGGAGCTCGCGCCCGATCTTGGGGACGACGTCTACTTCAAGCTCGGCAACATCGCGTACAAGCGGAACGATCGCGAGCTCGCGGCTCAGCTGTGGCGGAAAGCGCTCGAGATCAACCCGAAGCACGAGCTCGTCAAGGCCAATCTGGATACTCTGAGCGCGCTGTCGTGACGTCGGAGCAGGACGACCGGGCGTTCCGGGCGCTCACCCAGAAGATCACGCGGGCGCGGGGCCTGGTCTGCGATTCCTATAAGGATCGCTGCCTGCGTCGCCGCATCGCCGTGCGCATGCGCGCCCGCGGCGTCCACACCTTCGACGAGTACGGCCGCCTCCTCGAGCAGGACGTCCGCGAGTACGATCTCCTGCTCGACGCGCTGACGATCAACGTCACGAAATTCTTCCGGAACGTGGAGACGTGGCGTGCGCTCGAGCCGCGCCTCACGGCACTGTGGACGGCGCGCCACGGCGAGGTGCGCGTCTGGTCCGCGGGCTGCGCGTCGGGAGAAGAGCCGTACACGGTGGCCGTGGCGCTCGCCGAGACGGCGCGACGGCTGGGGCAGGAGACGCTCCTGTCGCGGGCGCGCGTAGACGCGACCGACATCGATCGCACGAGCCTCGAGCGCACCCGCGCGGCGCAGTATCCCGAAGCGGCGTTCACCGAAATGCCGCGGGAGCTGGTGCGCCGCTACTTCTCCGCGGAGGTCCCGCGGCGGCCGCTGCCCGAGCTCCAGCGGATCGTCCGCGTGCTGAAGCACGATCTGACGAGCGAGCCGCCTCCGGCGCCGCCGTACGATCTGGTCGTCTGTCGCAACGTGGTCATCTATTTCGACCGTCGCATGCAGGAGCGCCTGTTCTCGCTGTTCGCCGACGCCCTCGCACCCGGCGGCGTGCTGTTGCTCGGGAAGGTCGAGACGCTGTTCGGCGCCGCGCGGGCGCGGCTCGTGCTCGAGGAGCCGCGCGAGCGGATCTATCGTCGGGCCGAGGCGGGAGCGTGATCGAGCGGATCGTCAAGGTGGCGGACTGGGCCGCCGAGCGGGGCGACGCGGTCCTCGTCACGCTCGGGCTCGGATCGTGCGTGGCCATCATGCTGCACGACGCGGAGGCCTGCGCCGGCGCGATGGCCCACATCCTTCTGCCGTCGAAGAGCCTCGCCCGCGACGCCACGAACCCGGCCAAATTTCCCGAGACGGCCGTGCCGCTCCTCGTCGAACGGCTGACGGCGCTCGGCGCCGAGCCGCGGCGCCTGATCGCCAAGCTGGCGGGTGGGGCGAGCATGTTCGCCCAGCTCATGACGCCCGGGTCGGTGCAGATGGGCGAGCGCAACATCGTTGCCTGTCGGGATGTGCTGCGGCGCGCGGGCATCCCGCTCATGCGCGAGGCGGTGGGGGGCGGCGCGGGGCGCTCCGTGCGGTTTTCCGTGGCAGATGGGCGCGTGGAGATCCGGTCGGTCGGAGCCGATGCCACCGTCCTCTGATCGCCGGCCCAGCGTGCTCGTCGTGGACGACAGCGCGCTCATGCGGCGGGTGGTGAGCGACGTGCTGGGCGGGAGCGGCGGCAAGACCGCCGATGGCGAGTTCCGCGTGGTCGCGACCGCGCGCGACGGATTCGACGCCGTCCGCAAGGTCCATCAATTCGATCCCGACGTGGTCACGATGGACCTCGAGATGCCCGAGCTCGACGGTCTCGGCGCGATCGGGTACATCATGTCGGAATCACCACGCCCGATCGTCGTGGTCAGCGCGCACGCGGGTCCGGGCACCGGGGCGGCGATCCGCGCGCTCGAGCTCGGCGCGCTGGAAATCGTCGCGAAGCCGGACGAAGCGAGCCGGAAGGCGCTCGAGCGCATGGGGCCGGAGCTCCGCGCCGCGGTGCGCCGGGCGCTCGCCGCGGACGTCTCTCACGTCTCGGTGATGGCGCGGCCACCCGTGCCCGCGCGCCGCGCGCCGGAAGCGGGCCTGCGCGCGCGCGCCCGGTTCGCCGTCGCGGTCGCCGCGTCCACCGGCGGGCCGCGCGCGCTCGCCGAAGTGATTCCCCGACTCGCCACGGGGTGGGGCAGCGCGGTGCTCGTGGTGCAGCATATGCCGCCCAAGTTCACGCGCTCGCTGGCCGAGCGCCTGGACTCGCTGTCGGCGCTGCACGTGGTCGAGGCGGACCACGGCGCCCCCATCGTCGCGGACACGGCGTACGTGGCGCCGGGCGATTATCATATGCGAGTGCTGCGCGCGCCCGACGGTCCGGCGATCGCGCTCGATCAGGAGCCGCCCGTCTGGGGAGTCCGGCCGGCGGCGGACCCGTTGTTCCGGTCGGTCGCGCAGGTCTTCGGCGCGAACAGCCTCGGCGTGGTGCTCACCGGCATGGGACGAGATGGCGCGGAAGGCGTGCGGGCGATCCGCGCCGCGGGCGGTGGAGGCATCGCCCAGGACCGGGGCTCGTCGGTGATCGCCGGGATGCCGACGGCGGCCGTGCAGATCGGGGGCGTGGAGGCCGTGTATCCGCTGACGGAGATCGCGGACCGCATCGACGTGGAGCTGGCGGTCCGAACGGCCGCGGATCAGGGAGCGCGCGAATGAGGGGATATCTGCTGGTCCGCGTCGATGGAAAGGCGTACGGGCTGCCGCTCGCCCGCGTGGTCGAGGTCGGCGACCTGGCGGAGGTGCTCGAGGTGCCGCGCGCCCTCGTCGCGATGCGCGGGCTGACGCCGGTGCGGGGCCGGCTGGTGCCGGTCGTGCATCTCGGGGCCCTCATGGGCGACCGGTCGCCGCCCGAGGCGCGCGGCCGCGCGGCGGTGCTGGTGGAGCTGGGGGCGGGCGAGGGCGCGCGCTACGTGGCCTTCGAAGTGGACGACGCGGACGACGTGGTGCGCGAGGCGGCGCTCCCGGTCCCGCACGGCGAGTCGCTGCCCTGGGCCTCGGGGGTGGCGCGGCGGCGCGGCGCCCTCGTGCCGATTCTCGACCTGGATGCCCTGGGAGATCGCATCGGATGACCGCCGGCGACGACGTCCAACTCGTCACCTTCAAGGTGTCCGGCCAGGACTTCGCCTTCAACATTTTTCAGGTGGAGCGAATCCTGCGCTACGAGGCGCCGGCGCCGCTGCCCAAGGCGCCGGATTTCCTGGAGGGCGTCCTGCGCTACCAGGGCGTCGCCGTGCCGCTCGTCGACTTGAGGAAACGGCTGGACGCGGCCGCGCCCCTGCGGGAGGACACGCGCACCGTGATTCTCGAGTGGGAGGGGGGGAAGCTCGGCGTCATCGTGGACGCGGTGACCGAAGTGCTGGAGGTGGCGGCCCCCGAGATCACCTCACCGCCGGGGATCGTGAAGGGCCTCGCCGCGGAGTACATCACGGGCCTCGTGGTGAAAGACGGCCGCACGATCATCGTGCTCAACACGGCGCGACTGCTCACGTCGAAAGAGAAGGTCGCGCTCGACACCGCGGTGAAAGAGACGGCGAACGCCTGATGGTCGATTCGCCGCTGCCTTCCCTCCGGGCCGCGTACGAACAGATCGCGCATCGCGTCGAGTCGGTGACCGGTGGCGCGGAGCGCGAGGCGGTAAAACGCGAGATCATCGCCTACTTCAAGCAGATCGACTCCTTGATCGGCGAGTTGTCCGCGCTCAAGGAAGACATCCGCAAGCTCGTGGAGCGCTTCAAGCAGATGTCGGCGTCGACGGCCGAAGCGTCCGCCCCCGCCCCCGCCCCCGCCCCCGAGTTCACGGGCGCGCGCCCGGGCGTCCATGCGGACCACCTCGGCGCCTCCACCTTTATCGAGAAGGGGTGGAGTCTCATATCGCTGGGCGATTATACGGGTGCGATCCAGTCGCTGCAGAAGGCGCTGCAGCTCGCGCCCGGCGAGACGCAGGCAGAGTCGCTCCTCGGTTGGGCGCAAATGCTCCATGAGGAGTACGACGATGCACTCGCCACCTTCCAGAAGGTCCTGATGAAAGAGCCGGCGAACTCCCTCGCCCGCATCAACGTCGGCTACATCTGCCTGAAGAAGCGGATCTTCGGTGAGGCGATCGAGCACCTCTCCAAGGCCATCCGTCTCGACAACGACAAGAAGGCCACGTTGTACGCCCACTTTTACTTGGGCCTCGTCTACCTGCAACGCGAGATGTACGAAGACGCGCAGACGTTCTTCCACAAGACGCTCAAGCTGGGCCCGAACCTGATCGAGGCCTACTACGAGCTGGGGCGCGCGTACTGGTTCGCCGGCGACCGGGAGCAGGCGCAGCAGACCTGGGACGCGGGGTTCAAGGCGAACAAGTTCAATCCCTGGGGCAAGAAGTGCGAGGACACGCTGGCGCAGGCGCGCCAGGGGCGGGAGCCGCCGCGCTCCTAGTCCTGGCGTGGCTCGTTGCGCAGGCGAGTCCCCTCACCACCATCACGGTGGGGCGGGTGACCGCGGTCGCGTGGCCCGCGCAAGCGGGCCTCGCGGCCGCCCTCGCCGAAACCGCCGACCGAGCGGCCCCGTTCCCGGGCGTGGGATCGTTGCCCGATCGTCCCATTCGTCTCGTCCTCGCACCGAGCCGCGCCGCACTCGATTCCCTGACGCGCGGGCGTTTGCCCAGCTGGAGCGAGGGCGCTGCGTTTCCGGAGCGCGGGACGATCTTCCTGCTGGCCGACCGCTCGAGCGTGGACCTGTCCGGCGCGCTCCGGCACGAGCTCGCCCACCTCGCGCTGCGGTGGCGCGTGGGTCGCCCGGCGCCGCTCTGGTTCGAGGAGGGATACGCCGCGGTGGCGGCCGGAGAGTGGGACCGGCTCGACGCCTTGAAGCTGAACTGGCAGGTGGCGCGCGGCATCCGGCCGGACCTGGACGAGCTGGATCGCGAGCTGCGAGCTGACCGGGAGGATGCGACGACCGCGTACGCGCTCGCGACGACCGCCGTGCTCCTGCTCGAGCGATGGGGCGGTGCGGAAGGACTGAGGCCGCTCATCGATCGCTTGTCGCGCGACCCGAGTTTCGACGCCGCGCTGCGCGACACGTACCACGTGACCGAGGGCGATTTTGAAATGCGCTGGGGGCGCGACGTCGAGACGCGGTACGGGTGGCTCGGGTGGGCGGGCGCCGCGGGGTTGTTCTGGGCCCTGTTGGGTCTCGCGCTCGTGTGGCTCGTCCGGCTGCGGCGGCGCCGCGATGAAGCGCGCCGGGCGCGGCTCGACGAGGGGTGGGTGATTCCCGAGGACGATGAGCCAACTGCTTGACGGCCTTGAAATTGCCGCGTAAACTCTTGCCCTTATGCCCGACCTGGGTTTGGCGCGGTCCCGATTGCATTTCGGACCCAAGAACTGGTCGTTCCTGGCGGCTGCCGCGGTGGCCCTCGCCTTGGGCTACTGGCTGCTGCATCAGGGGTCGACGACGGCGGCGCCGATTCTGCTCGTCCTTGGGTACTGCGTTTTCTTTCCGGTAGGCCTCGCCCTCTAGACATTGGCGGTGCGACGGGCGAATAGCTCAGCGGTTCAGAGCGCCTGCCTTACACGCAGGAAGTCGGGGGTTCGAATCCCTCTTCGCCCATTGGGGTACCAAACCGAAACGCGAGGAATGCGCGTGTGAGAATCCTGCCGGTCGTCGTGGGGTTGGGCTGCATCGCCGCTGCGGCTCCCGCACAGCAGTCGTATCAACCACCCGCCATCAAGCTGCTGGTGCTGCCCTTGATGGCGAAGACGCCGACGGATTCCGCCATGAGCGTCGCCGTCATGGATGCGGCGCGCGACAAGCTCGGCGGGATGGCGCGCTCCAAGGTCCAGGTCATCCCCAAGCCGAAGCTGTGCGAGGCGCTCAAGGCCTCGGACTATCCGTGCGACGTCCTGCTGGACGAGACGCAGGCGAGCCAGCTGGCGCGCTTCCTCACCGTCAACGCGTACACCACGGGCACCCTCGAGCGGAGTAACGGCGCGCTCGGCGCGACCATCCGCGTGCGCGACATTGGCAGCTCGGGCATGGCGGCCCTCGTCTCGGTGTCGAGTCCCAACCCCGGGACCGCGGCGTCGCTCGGCGAGGGGATCGCCAATCGTCTGAACAACGTCGTCAAGGCCGCCGAGCAGGCCCGCGAGTGCGTCGAGGCGCGCCAGAAGAGCCAGTTCCCGAAGGCCCTCGACGCCGCGCGCAAGGCGCTCGTGATCGAGCCCAACCTCCCCGCCGCTCAGATGTGCGTCGCGACCGTGTACGAGGCGCAGCACATGCCGCTCGACAGCCAGCTCGTGGCCTATCAGCGCGCGTCGAAGGGCGACTCGCTGAACGCCACCGCGTGGGAGAACATCGCGCACATCTACCAGCAGAAGGGCGACACGCTCAAGGCCATCGACGCCTTGACCCATGAGCTCGCCGGCGAGCCCCAGAACGTCCAGCTGCGCCTCGGCATCGTCGAGCTGCTGCGGCATCAACATCAATACGAGCGAGGGAAGGCCTTGCTCGACGATTGGTTGTCGCGCAACCCGGCGGATCAGCGCGTGGAGGACTTCCGCCTGCGCATCTGTATCGAGGGTGGTCTGTCGCGCTGCGCTCTCGACGGCTTCGTCAGGCAATACACGGCGGATTCCTCCAAAGGGGCCGACAGCACCTTCCTCAAGGCGACGCTGGGCGCGGCGCAACTGGTCGCGGATACGCAGCAGTTGCTGTTCTTCAGTCACGTGGCCGCGCGGCACTTCCCCAAGTCGGCCTCGTTCTGGAAGACGCTGGGAGCCGCGTTCGACCTGAAGGGCCAACGGGACTCGTCCCTCTGGGCGTACAAGCAGTCGCTGGGAATCGACCCGAACGACATCAGCAGCACGCTCCTCGTCGCCAAGGCGATCGTAGACGGCGCCACGTACGATACGGCGAAAGTGAACCGCCTAAAGGGCGACACCGTCGCGTTGCGGCAATTCCGGAGCGCCTTCGCCGACCGCGTGGACTCGGCTAAGGCGTTCCTCGATCGCGCGCTCGCGGCGAACGATTCGACGCAACGGCTGAACGCGATGGTCATCATGCTGACCGGCGGGTCGAAGATGGCGCAAGCGGGCGCGTACGACCACGCCTACCCCTGGCTCGATCAGCTGCTCACGGTGCTCACCCCCAAGACGCCAGCGGATACCGTCGGGCCGCGCCAGCAGATTCGCATCCAAGCGAGCTTCTGGTACGGGCTCGCTTCCCTCCAGACTCTGGCGGGTCCCTATTCGGCGATGACAAAGTCCAAGAGCTGCGAGCAGGCGAAGGCGATCAACGAACGGATCAAGCGGACCAAGGAGGCGATGGATCTCGGCGCACGCGTGTCGCCACCGTTCGTCGCGCAACTTCAGGCCGGCCTCGCGAAATACCAAGAGGCCATGCTGAAGGTGAAGCAGGCCTTCAAGTGCAAGAATTTCTGAACCATTGAATTGGCTTCGACGCGGGCCTATATTGCGACCCTCCGTCGCAGGGGGCTGTAGCTCAGCTGGTTAGAGTGCCGGTCTGTCACACCGGAGGTCGCGGGTTCGAGCCCCGTCAGCCCCGCCTGAACCCGCCTCGCGGGACGACGCATCCGGCCCCGTCTGCCACGGCAGGCGGGGCTTTCGCTTTGTGGGAAGGGGGAAGCATCACGGCCACGTACCACGTCCCCGTCCTCGCGGGCGCCGTGCGCGCCTGGGCGGAAGGCGGCCGCCGCGCCGTGGACGCCACCGTGGGCGGCGGCGGGCACGCCGCGTTGCTCCTGGCGGCGGGCGCGGAGGTCCTCGCGGTGGACCGTGATCCCGAAGCGATCGCCGCGGCCCGCGACCAGCTGGGCGAAGGTGGCATTCGCTACTCGACCGGGGCATTCGGCTCGGCCAAGGTACTGGGCACCATCGAGACGTTCCGTCCGGACCGCATCCTGCTCGATCTGGGGGTCTCGTCGCACCAGCTCGATACCGACGTCCGGGGGTTTACCTTTCGTCCCGGAGCGCCGCTCGACATGCGGATGGCGGCGGGACGCGGAGTAACCGCGGCGGACGTCCTCAACACGTGGCCCGAGGCGCGACTGGCGGACGCGTTCAGCCAGCTCGCCGACGAGCCGCGGGCCCGGCGCCTGGCGCGCGCGATCGTGCGCCGCCGCGCCGCCGCGCCGTTCGCCACGAGCGACGATCTGGTGAACGCGATCCGTGAGGCGCGGGGCCCACGGTCGGGACCAGCCGATTTTGCGCGGCTGTTCCAGGCGCTGCGCATCGTGGTCAATCAGGAGCTGGAGCAGCTCGAGCTCGCGCTGCCGGCACTCCGCGCCACGCTCGAGCCCGGCGGCCGCCTGGCCGTGATCGCTTACCACTCAGGCGAGGACCGTATCGTCAAGCACGCGTTTCGAGACTGGAGCCGGCCCTGCGTCTGTCCGCCCGGGCAGCCCGTGTGCACCTGTCGCGGCCGGCCACTCGGCCGCGTGCTCACCAAGAAGCCGATCCGCCCCGCCCCCGCCGAGCTGCGCGACAACCCGCGCGCCCGTTCGGCCGGCCTCCGGGCGTTCGAGGTGACGGCCGATGATTAGGGGGCGCCACTGGGTCGCCGTATGGCTCCTCGCATTCCTCGCGACCACGTGGATCGTCTACGCGCGGCAGACCGCCTCGATCCGCGCCGCGCGGGAGCTCACCGACCTGCGCGCGCGGCGCGCCAACCTGGAGGGGCATCGCGCCGACCTGGAGCGCCGCATCCGGACCGCCGAGAGCCGCGCGGTGCTCGTGCCGCGCGCTCAGGCGCGCCTCGGTCTGCACCTGCCGAGCGACAGCGAGATCGTCCTCATCCCGGCACCGGGTGGATCGCGGTAGATGGCGAAGCTCGCGGTCCGCATGCAGGTAGTGGAGTTCGGTGTATTCGTGGGCCTGGCCCTCCTCGTGGCGCGGGCGGCGCAGGTCCAGATCGTCCAGGGCCGTCGGTGGGCCGAAGAGGCCAAGGCGCAACGCACCGAGCGCATCGTGCTCCCGGCTCGCCGAGGCACGCTGTACGACCGCCACGGCACGCCGCTCGCCGTCACGCAGGAGACCTATCACGTCGGCGTCGCCCCGAACGAGCTGCGGGATCCCGCGGCCGACGGGGCGCTGATCAGCCGACGGCTCGGGCTCGCGCCGCGCAGCTGGCAAGAGGCGTTGCGGAGGCGGTACGCCTATTTCGCCGGCCCGTACAGCGCGCTCGAGGTGCAGCCGCTCCGCGCCGTCCGCGGCGTGCACCTTGAGGCGGTGCTCAGCCGCTTCTATCCCGACCCGGGCGTCGCCCGCGCGACGATCGGCCGGCTGGGGGACGACGAGCTCGGCGGCTCGGGGCTCGAGAAGACGCTCGACACGCTGCTCGCGGGCCGGTCGGGGGCGGCGGTCGTGCTCAAGGACCGCGCGGGGCGCGAATACGAGTCGCCCGCGCGCGTCATCGCCGCGCCGGTGCCGGGCCTCGACGTGGTGCTCACCTTGGACGCCGAGCTGCAGGAGATCGCGCAACGGGCCCTGGACGACGCCCTGCGTCGCATGGACGCCGACGGCGGCGACGTCGTGATGCTCGACCCCACCTCCGGGGAAGTGCTGGCCCTCGCGTCGCGGACCCGAGAGGGCAGCGCCCGTCCGAGCGCGTTCACCGACACGTTCGAGCCGGGCTCCATCGCCAAGATCTTCGCGGCCGCCGGCCTGCTCACGCTCCGCCGCGTGTCGCCCACCGATCGCGTGTCGGGCGAGGGCGGCAAGTGGCGCCTACCGGGTCGCACGATCACCGACGAGGACCCGCAGCCCTCATTCACTTTGGCGGATGCGATCCGCGTCTCGAGCAACATCGGCATCGTCAAGTTCGCGGCCCGGCTCGAGCCCGACGAGCAATACGCCATACTGCGGGATTTCGGGTTCGGCACGCCCACGGGCATCGAGTTTCCGGCGGAGGCTGCGGGACGGCTGCGGCCCCCTTCGGTATGGCAGCGCCCCAGCGCGGCGAGCCTCGCCATGGGGTACGAGCTTTCCGTGACGCCGATCCAGGTGGCGATGGCGTACGGCGCGCTCGCCAACGACGGCGTCCTGCTCGAGCCCACCCTCATCCGAGAAGTGCGCGGCGGCAGTGTGGAAGGAGGCGCGCCCGGCACCGTGCGGTATCGACACCGACCCGAGCCGGTGCGGCGTGTGGTCTCCCGGGACGTGGCCGCGGCGCTGCGCGAGTTGTTGCGCGGCGTGGTGGAGCGTGGCACCGGAACCGAGGCGGCCCTCACGAACTTTCCGGTGGCCGCGAAGACTGGGACCGCGCGACGCGTCGTGAACGGCCGCTACGCGGCGGGCGAGTACACCGCCTCGTTCGCGGCACTCTTCCCCGCGGAACGGCCCCAGCTGGTCCTGGTCGTGAAGATCGACAACCCGCACAAGGGGAGCTACTTCGCCGCGCAGACCGCGGCACCGGTCACGCGCTCGATGCTCGAGCAGGCGCTCGCCGCCCGCAACGTGGCGCTCGACCGCGCGCGCCTCTCGACCGCCGTACCGCGGGCCGTGGGGGGGACGACGCCACTCGAGGACGACGGCGGCGTCGTGCCGTACCTGGTCCCATGGCCCTATCACCCCGACAGCGCCGCCGTCGGGTCGCGGCGCGCCGTGCCGGACGTGACGGGCCTGGGCATCCGCGAGGCGGTGCGCGCGCTGCACCGCCGCGGATTCCGGGTGGCGCTGCGGGGGTGGGGAGCGGCGGAGCATACCTGGCCCGCGGCGGGCGACAGTGCGAACTCGGGGTCGGTGGTGACGTTGTTCGCGCAACCCACCCCACCGCGTCGCCCGCGGCGATGACCGGGCTGGCGGGAATAGTCGCCGCCCTCGAGCGCGCGCAGCTGCTCGTCGGGACGCCCGACCTGCATACCTGGCCCGAGCTCAGCGGGCTCACGGCCGACAGCCGCAAGGTGGCGCGCGGGATGCTGTACTGCGCGGTGCGGGGGTCGGTCCAGGACGGGCACCAGTTTGTCAGCGCGGCCCGCGATCGGGGCGCCGCGGCGGCGCTGGTCGAGCGCGAGCAGGACGCCGATCTGGCCCAGATTCTCGTCCGCGACGGACGGCGCGCCGCGGCCGTCGCCGCCGAGACGTGGTATGACCATCCGGCCGCGAAGCTCAACCTGGTCGGCGTCACGGGGACGAACGGCAAGACGACTTCCGTCGCACTATTGCGCCACGTCCTTTCGGCGCTCGAGCCGACGGGCTCGATCGGAACCCTGGGGGCGTTCGATCCATCGGGGGACGCGGTGCCGAGCGAGGCCGGCAATCTCACGACGCCGGGACCCATCGATCTCCAGGCGACGCTCGCGGCGCTCGTCGCGCGAGGCGCGCGGGGAGCCGCCATGGAGGTATCCTCGCACAGCCTCGATCAGGGACGGGTGGATCGACTCGTCTTCCGCGCCGGTGTGTTCACGAACTTTACGCGCGACCACCTCGACTACCACAAGACCCTGGATGACTACTTCCGGGCGAAGGCCAAGCTGCTGGGCTACATCGCTCCCGACGGCCTCGAAGTGGTGAATGCCGACGATCCGGCGTGGGTCCGGCTGCGCCGCAGTGGTGCTCATCGCCGGGTGACCTTCGGGGAACGCGAGGGCGACGTGACGGCACGGCGGGTGTCGCTCGACGCGACCGGCGCACGCTTCGAGCTGGTGACGCCGATGGGCTCGGCGCCGGTGCACCTGCCGCTGCTCGGCCGCTTCAATGTCGCGAACGCCCTGGGCGTCGCGGCCTGCGCATGGGGGCTCGGGGTCCCGGTGGACACGGTGGCCGAATGCCTGACGGATGCGCCGCAGGTCCCGGGCCGCATGGAGCGCATCGCCGAGCGACCGACCACGGTGCTCCGCGACTACGCGCATACCGCCGACGCGCTCGAGCGGGCGATCGAGACGCTGCGCCCGCTCACGACCGGCCGGCTCATCGTCGTATTCGGAGCCGGGGGCGATCGCGACCGCGGCAAGCGGGCGCCGATGGGCGAGATCACCGTCCGGCTGGCGGACCTCGCGATCGCGACATCGGACAATCCGCGCACCGAGGATCCCGAGAGGATTCTCGACGAGGTCGAGGCCGGCATGCGCGGGAAGCCGCACGAACGGCAGGTCGACCGGCGCCGGGCGATCGCCCGGGCGCTCGAGCTCGCGCGGCCTGGCGATACGGTGCTCCTCGCGGGGAAGGGGCACGAGACCTACCAGGTGATCGGGACCGAGAAGCAGCACTTCGACGAGCGGGAAGTAGTGCACGAATTGGGAGCATCGTAGTGGTCGCGAGTGAACTCGCGGCTCGGCACCGCGAGATCCCGTGACGATCTGGACCAGCTCCCTGGTCGCGGAGGCGCTCGGAGTGCCCTCTCCCGCAGAGCTCTCGTTCAACGGCGTGTCTACGGACACCCGACACCTAACACCTAGCACCTTGTTCGTCGCCCTGAAAGGCGACCGGTTCGACGCGCACGCGTTCCTGGATCAGGCCAAGGCCAAGGGCGCGGGGGCAGCCGTGGTGCGCCGCGGCACCGCGGCGGTGGACGGCCTGCCGTTCTTCGAGGTCGATGACACGCTCGCCGCGCTCGGCCAGTTGGCGCGGGCCCGCCGGCGCCGGCTGCCGCCGGGAAGCCCGGTCGTGGCGATCACAGGCTCGAGCGGGAAGACGAGCACCAAGGAAATGATCCGCGCGGTCCTCGAGACCGCCTACCGAGTGCACGCGACCGGCGGGAACCTCAACAATCTCGTGGGGGTGCCGCTGACGATCCTCGGCACGCCGGATGACGCCGAAGCCCTGGTGGTCGAAGCGGGGGCCAGCGTCCCGGGAGAGATCCCCCGCCTGCGCGACGTGATCGAGCCGACGATCGCCGTGATCACGAACGTCGGCTACGCGCACGTGCAGGGCTTCGGCTCGCTCGCCGGCGTGATGCAGGAGAAGCTCGCGCTCGCGGAGGGAGCGCGGATCGCGGTGGTCGGCACCGAACCCCCGGAGCTGGCGGTGGAGGCGCGCCGTCGCGCGCCCACCGTCGTGGCCGGTACGGGCGCCGCCGCGCAGGTCCGCCCGGATGCCGCCGAGCTCGACGACGGGGGACATCCCCAAATCACCTGGCGCGGTCACACCGTCACGCTTCCGGTGATCGGGTTCCATCAGATCGAGAACGCGATGCTGGCACTCGCGGTGGGACGCGAAACGGGCGCGGATCCCGCGCGGTCGGTGGCGGCGCTCGCGAACGTGCGGCTGCCCGCTGGACGCGGTGCGGTACTGACGCTCAGCGAGAACGGTCTCACCGTGATCGACGACACGTACAACGCGAACCCCGGGTCGCTCCACTGGGCAGTGCAGCTCGCCCAGTGGCTCGCCGGGCGGCGCCAGCGGCCCTTGGCCGTGGTGGTGGGATCGATGTTGGAGCTGGGAGCGCAGAGTGCCAAATTGCATGCGGCCGCGGCGGCCGAGATCGCCGCG
>Ga0209378_1000550_pt1 | contig 27453 bp, 31 predicted proteins | sample GraSoiAngelo_156_FD_186170 | JGI IMG/M metagenome (GOLD analysis project Ga0209378, IMG submission 186170) | Grasslands soil microbial communities from the Angelo Coastal Reserve, California, USA - 14_1009_13_40cm (SPAdes) (version 2) | ecosystem: Environmental > Terrestrial > Soil > Grasslands ...
GCCGTCCAATGATCAGCTTCGAAACCCATCCCGGGCGCTACAGCCACTGGAAGCTCTCCCTCGAGGGGCCGGTGGCGACCCTCAGCCTCGACGTGGCCGAGGACAAGCCCCTGGTGCCCGGGTACAAGCTCAAGCTCAACAGCTACGACCTCGGCGTCGACATCGAGCTGCACGATGCGCTCAACCGCATCCGCTTCGAGCATCCCGAAGCGAAGGCGGTGGTGATCACGAGCGGCAAGAGCCGCATCTTCTGCTCCGGGGCGAACATCTACATGCTCGGCACCAGCAGCCATGCGTGGAAGGTGAACTTCTGCAAGTTCACCAACGAGACGCGCAACGGCATCGAGGACTCGAGCGCGCATTCCGGCCTCAAGTTCCTCGCCGCGCTCAACGGCGCCACCGCGGGCGGCGGCTACGAGCTCGCGCTCGCCTGCGACGAGATCGCGATGATCGACGACCGCTCCTCGACCGTCAGCCTGCCCGAGGTTCCCCTTCTGGGCGTACTGCCTGGCACGGGAGGATTGACCAGGCTGGTCGATAAAAGAAAGGTGCGACGCGACCTCGCCGACGTGTTCTGCACCACCGCGGAGGGCGTGCGCGCCGAGCGCGCCAGGGAATGGAAGCTCGTCGATCACGTCTTCAAGCCGCAGCAGTTCGCCGACTTGGTGAAGCACCGGGCGCTCGAGCTGGCCAGGCAGTCGGACCGCCCCGGCGGAGCCGGAGTTGCGCTTACCCCTCTTGGGGAAAGCAAGCTGGTCGAGGTCAAGCTGGACCCTGCGGCAAGGACGGCAGAAATCACGGTCAAGGGCCCCGAGCAAGTCGTTCTTGAGAGAAATGCCGACTGGTATCCGCTGCGTCTCGCGCGCGAGCTCGATCGCGCCATCCTCGACCTGCGGCACAATCAGCGCGACCTAGGTTTGTGGACTTTGAAAACCAAAGGCAACCCCCAGCAAGTTCTCAAACTTGATGCTTTGCTTGAAAAGCACAAGAACGACTGGTTTGTCCGCGAGGTGATCGGCTACCTGCGGCGCACGCTGTCCCGCCTCGACGTCTCGTCGCGCTCGATGTTCGCGCTCATCGAGCCGGGCTCCTGCTTCGCCGGCACGCTTCTGGAGATCGCGCTCGCCGCCGACCGCAGCTACATGCTCGACGCAGAAGGCGGGCCGAAAATTGCGCTGTCGCCGCTCAACTTCGGCACTTACCCGATGGCCAACGGCTTGTCCCGCATCGAGACGCATTTCTGCGGCGAGGTGCCGTCTGTTCCGCGAAACGAGATGCTGGATTCCGGGCGTGCCGGAAAGCTCGGCCTGGTCACCTCGACGCCGGATGAGATCGACTGGGAGGACGAAGTTCGCATCGCGCTCGAGGAGCGCGCGAGCCTGAGCCCCGACGCGCTGACCGGGATGGAAGCCTGCCTGCGCTTCGCCGGCCCGGAAACGATGTCCACTCGCGTCTTCGGCCGGCTCACCGCGTGGCAGAACTGGATCTTCCAGCGGCCCAATGCGGTCGGCGAGCAGGGCGCGCTCAAGGTCTACGGCACCGGCTCGAAAGCGAAATTCAACTGGGAGCGGGTATGAGCGCGATCGATTACGCGGAAAAGATCCCGAACAACGTCAACCTCGTCGGCGACCGCACGCTGCAGCGCGCGCTCGAGCACTGGCAGCCGCAATTCCTGCAGTGGTGGCACGAGATGGGGCCGAACGATTTCGAGGGCGCGAACGTCTATCTGCGCACCGCGGTTTCGGTCGACGCGCAGGGCTGGGCGCACTACGGCGCGATTCGGATGCCGGATTACCGCTGGGGCATCTTTCTCGCCGACCCGGTCGCCGGGCGCAAAATCGGCTTCGGCGACGCCATGGGCCAGCCGGCCTGGCAGCAGGTGCCTGGCGAGTACCGCTCGACATTGCGCCGCCTGATCGTCACCCAGGGCGACACCGAGCCGGCGTCGGTAGAGCAGCAGCGCCGGCTCGGCCATACCTGCCCTTCGCTCTACGACCTGCGCAACCTGTTCCAGATCAACGTCGAGGAAGGCCGCCACCTCTGGGCGATGGTGTACCTGCTGCACGCCTACTTCGGCCGCGACGGCCGCGAAGAGGCCGAGGAGCTGCTGGCGCGCCATTCGGGCGACGCCGACAAGCCGCGCATCCTGACCACCTTCAACGAGCCGATCTCGGACTGGCTGTCGCTTTACTGCTTCACCTACTTCACCGACCGCGACGGCAAGTACCAGCTGAAGAGCCTCGCCGAAAGCGCCTTCGACCCGCTGTCGCGCACCTGCCGCTTCATGCTGACCGAGGAAGCGCACCACATGTTCGTCGGCGAGACGGGAATCAGCCGCGTGGTCAAGCGCACGCTGGAGGTGATGAAGGAGCTCGGCAGCGACGACCCGGATCGGGTCCGCGCCGCCGGCGCGGTGGACCTGCCGCTGCTGCAGAAATATCTCAACTTCTGGTGCTCGTCCTCGCTCGACCTGTTCGGCTCGGAGATCTCGTCCAACTCGGCGGCCAATTTCGCCAGCGGCCTCAAGGGACGTCCGGATGAGGGCCAGTACGAAGATCATGTATTGCGGGAGCAGACGCTCAACCTGGTCACGCCGCAGGGCGCCTCCGACGTTCCGATGCTGAATGCGCTGAACGAAGTGATGCGCGAGTCCTATCTCAAGGACTGCGAGATCGGCCTGAAGCGCTGGAACCGCATGATCGAGCGCGCGGCACGCGATTTCCGCCTGAGCCTGCCGTCGTCGCGCTTCCGGCGCTCGATCGGCGCCTGGGCGGGGCAGCCGGTGAATCCCCAGGGGGGTCCGATCGATAAGGCTTTATACGAGAAAAGCATGCCGGGCTGGATCCCGAGCGAAGCCGACAGGGCGTTCGTGCACTCGCTGATGCAGAAGGTGATCGAGCCCGGCACGATGGCCGGCTGGATCGCTCCGCCCGAGCGCGGCATCAACAACCTTCCGCTGGAGTACGAGTACGTCAAGCTTCATTGAGGCCGACTTCCTGAACCGCATGCTGGAGGCCGAGCGCGCCGGCGCGAAAGCGCTCGTCGTCTTCATGGATTCGTATTCGAGAAATTCGGAAGAATGGAAGGTCTTGCGCCGCATCCAGGCCGACGAGGCCCACAACTGCGTGCTCATCGGCGAGCTGCTGAAGCGCGCGGGCCAGGACTACAGCCATGCCACGGGCGAGTTCTACGACAAGGCGGTCGCGGTGAAAGGCAACCGCCAGCGGGTCGAGTTCCTGATACAGGGATTGCGCTGGGCAGTGCAGCGCTTCGAGGAATCCCTGCCCAGGCTGAGGCCCGCGGCGCGCGACGTCCTCACCCAAATGCGCGATTCGCACCTGCGCAGCATCGCCGCCTGCGAGAAGGTCGTCGAGTTGTTGCCGAAGTAATGCTCCAGTCGAGCCTGAGATTCGCGCCGGCGAAGGTCAACGTCGAAAAGCGGCCCGACGGCAGCATCGTGCTGCGCTCGCCCCAGAAGCTCGGCGCCTATGCGCGTTGCGTGACCGAATGGCTGGTGCATTGGTCGGATCATTCGCCGGAAAGGGTTTTCCTCGCCGAGCGCTCGGGCGACGGCTGGCGCAGGATCAGCTACCGGGAGAGCTACGGCGCGGTGCGCAGGATCGGGCAGGCGCTCCTCAACCTCGGGCTGAACCAGGAGCGGCCGGTAGCGATCCTCTCGGACAACAGCATCGATCACGCCCTGCTCGCGCTGGGCGCGATGCACGTGGGCGTGCCGGTAGCGCCGATCTCCCCGGCGTACTCGCTGATGTCCGGGGACTTCGGCAAGCTCAAGTCCATCTTCGAGCTGGTGCAGCCCGGGCTGACATTCGTTTCTGATGTAGAAAAGTACACGGCAGCTCTGGCGGCAGTCGGCGCCAAGCCCACTTCCGTCGCCGAGCTCCTGGAGACCAACCCGGGCTCGACGATGGAAAGGGAATTTGCGAAGGTAAAGCCGGAATCCGTCGCAAAGATCCTGTTCACCTCGGGCTCCACGGGGTCCCCGAAGGGCGTGATCAACACCCACCGCATGCTGTGCGCGAACCAGCAGATGCTGGCGCAGGCCTGGCCCTTCGTCGAGGACCGCCCGCCGGTGATCGTCGACTGGCTGCCGTGGAACCATACCTTCGGCGGCAATCACAACTTCAACCTGCTGCTGCGAAACGGCGGCACGCTGTACATCGACGGCGGCAAGCCGGCGCCCGGGCTGGCCGAGATCACGGCGCGCAACCTGAAGGAAATCGCGCCGACGCTGTACTTCAACGTGCCGCGCGGCTACGACCTTCTGCTGCCCTTTCTCGAGAAGGACGCGGAGCTCAGGCGCAACTTTTTCAGCCAGCTCGACGTGCTGTTCTACGCCGCCGCGGCGCTGCCGCAGAACCTCTGGGAGCGCATCGAGCGGCTGGCGCAGAGCGAGAAAGGCGGCCGCCTGGCGATGCTCTCGGCCTGGGGCTCGACCGAGACCTCGCCGCTCGCGAGCTCGGTGCACTTCCTCATGCAGCGCGCCGGCGTCATCGGCCTGCCGGTGGCCGGATGCGAGCTGAAGCTGGTGCCCTCGGCGGGAAAGCTCGAGGTGCGCGTGCGCGGCGCCAATGTCACGCCGGGCTACTACAAGCGCCCCGAGCTGACCGCGGCGGCCTTCGACGACGAGGGCTTCTACCGCATCGGCGACGCCGTGAAGTTCGCCGACGTGGCGGACGCGGCGAAAGGCATCGTCTTCGACGGCCGCGTCGCCGAGGACTTCAAGCTCTCCACCGGCACATGGGTGAACGCGGGCGCGGTGCGCATGCGGCTCATTGCCTCGGCCGATCCCCTCATCCAGGATGCCGTGATCACGGGCCACGACCGCGACGAGCTCGGCGCGCTCGTTTTCCTCAGTCCGGCCGCGAGGGATCTGCCGCCGGAGGAGGTCCGTTCGCGCCTTAGAAGCGTGTTGCGGGGCTTTTCGGGAGGCAGCTCGACCTGCCCCGTCCGCCTGATGGTCATGACCGAGCCGCCGTCGATCGACGCCAACGAGATCACCGACAAGGGCTACATGAACCAGCGTGCGGTGCTCGAGCGGCGCGCCGTCCTAGTCGAACGGCTCTATTCGGGCGATGAAAGCGTGATCAGTGCCTGAGAACCTAGGCCGACGAGGATTTCCGCTTCTGCTTTTCCTTCGCCATGGCTTCGAGCTGCGCGCGCACCTCGGCGATGTTGAAGGTGCCGGTGAAGTCGAGATCGGCTTCGCCGTGCGGCACTGACTCGATGAGAGCCAGCTCTTCCATATTCGCCAGCCACTCGTCCACGTGCGATTCGGGGTGGCCGCCAAGGTTGGATCGAAGCACGGCGGAATGGGTGCCGTTGCCGACCAGTTCCAGGATGCGGCGGTATTCAATCGGAACGTCGGGATCCTGCTTTTCCCAGGCTTTCTGGCCGGCTGCGGTGCGGCGGTAGTTCCGGTCCTTGGTCCCCATGCTTCCCCCTGAGGCGGTCCCCGTAGTAGAGCACCAGCTAGAAAATACTTCAATCTTCCTGAAACTCTTTTGCATCGGGGTCTGTCTTTTCTCGGCGCGGCCCGCCCTGGCTTGCGAATATCCCGACGAAGGCAACATGCCTCTGCGGCGGGCCGTGACAAAAGTCCGCATGCAGCCCGAGATCGAAGCCTGGAGTGCCGCCGTGCAGAAAGCCGGTGCCGCAGTGCAATACGCGCTGCTGCTCGAGCAGACGCGGCATTCCGGGGGGCGCTGCTACTGGACCATCGAGGTGAGGGCCGACGGAAAGACCTGGCGGACTTTCTACGTCAGCCCGGACGGCAAGAAGCTGCTCAGGAAATGAACTGCCGGTCGACCGGGACGCGCAATCCGTTGGCCAGCCGGTTCGTTTCGTTCGCCAGGCCGGCTACCGCCAGCAGCTCCATGAGCATTGCATCGGTCATGCCTTTCTTGCGCGCGGCCGCGGTGTGCGAGTACGTGCAGTACTCGCAGCCATTGGTGGCGCTCACCGCTACGTAAACCATCTCCTTCACCAGCGGGTCGAGCGCTCCGGGCGCCATCACCTGCTTGACGTTGTCCCAGATGCGCCTGAGCTGCGCCGGGTCGTTCGCCAGCGCTTTCCAAAAATTGTTGACCCAGTCGACGCCGCGCGTGCGCATGATGTCGTCGTACACCGCCTTCACCTCGGCGCTGGCGTCGGCGTATTCGATGAGTGTGACCAGCGACACGTTGCCCTCCATGCGTTTTGGCTATATTAGCAATGTGATCGAATGGCTGGCCGGTCTTGATCCCCAGGTCCTGCTGCTGGGCTTTGCCGTGCTCGGCATTGGGCTCGCGCTGCCGCTCGTGGTCGTCGCGCTCGGCCGCCTGCGGCGGCTGCGCCTCGCCACCGGCGCGTTCTACCTCCTGCTCGGCGCTTTCGTGGTCCTGCTCGGCGTTGCGGCCGGGCTGACAGCGGCGTCCCTGCGCACGTATCAGCGCCTGACCCACGAACAGCTCGCCGCCAGGGTCTCGATCCGCCAGCTCGGCGAGCGTCACTTCGCGCTCACCCTGCAACCGCCCGCGGAGACGCCGCGCCAGTTCGAAGTGCGCGGCGACGAGTGGCAGATCGACGCGCGCGTGCTCAAATGGCGCGGCCTCGCGACGCTGGCCGGCTTCGATACCGTGTATCGGCTGGACCGCCTTTCGGGGCGCTATGCCGACACCACGCAGGAGCGCAGTGCTCCTCGCACCGTCTACGCGCTCTCGCCCGAGCCCGGGCTCGACCTGTGGACCGTCCTCAGGCGGTACCACCGCTTCGTGCCCTTCGCCGACGCCCTCTACGGCAGCGCCGCCTACGTGCCGCTCGCGCAAGACGCCAGCTACGCCGTCTCGGTATCGGCTTTCGGGCTGGTGGTGCGGCCGGAGAACAGCGCCGCGCGCCGCGCGGTCAGCGACTGGCGCTAGGCGCTGGTAGAATCCGGCGCCACATGAAGTTCCTTTTCGACCTCCTCCCGGTCGTGCTTTTCTTCGTCGCCTTCAAGCTGTGGGACATCTACGTCGCCACCGCGGTGGCGATCGCGGCGACGTTCGTGCAGGTCGGCTGGCTGAAGCTGGCAAAGCGCCGCGTCGAGCCCATGCTGTGGGCGAGCCTGGGCATCATTGCGGTGTTCGGCGGCGCCACCCTGCTGCTGCAGGACGAGACCTTCATCAAGTGGAAGCCGACGGTGCTCTACTGGCTGATTGGCGCGGTGCTCGCCGGCGCGGCGCTCCTGTGCCGCCGCAATCTGATCCGCTCGATGCTGTCGGAGCAGATGCAGCTGCCCGAGACGGTGTGGTCGCGGCTCAACTGGAGCTGGATCGGGTTCTTCGCTTTCATGGGCGCCGCGAACCTGTACGTGGCCTACAACTATTCCACCGACCTGTGGGTCAATTTCAAGCTGTTCGGCGGGATGGGCCTGATGCTGGTCTTCGTCGTCGTGCAGGCGCTGTTCCTCGCCAGGTACGTCGAAGAGAAGCAATGAACGTTGCCGAGCGCATCCGGCAGCGCCTCGCGGCGCTCGAGCCGATCTCTCTCGATCTCGTCGACGAGAGCGCGCAGCACGCCGGACATGCCGGCGCGCGCCCCGGCGGCGGCACGCACTGGCGAGTCCAGATCGTCTCGCCGCGCTTCAGCGGCCAGCCGACCGTAGCGCGTCACCGGATGGTGTACCATGCCCTCGGCGAGCTGATGCAGGATCCCATTCACGCGCTCGCCATCACGGCGCGCAGTCCCGAAGAACTGAAAGGAACCCGATGAAGATTCGAATGCTCGCAGTCGCCCTGCTAGCGGCGCCTGCCCTTGCCTTCGCCCAGGCCGAGCCGAAGGACGGCGCCAAGCCGGCGGCGAAGCCTGCCGCGAAGCCCGCCGCCAAGGCGGGGGCGGTCGCCACCGTGAACGGCGTGGCGGTGCCGCGCTCGCGGATGGAGTTCATGATGCAGCAGCAGGCCGCGCGCGGCGCTGCGGACAACGACCAGACGCGCGGCATGGTGCGCGACGAGCTGGTCAACCGTGAGGTCGTGGCGCAGGAAGCGCAGCGCGCGGGGATGGCGAAGACCCCCGAGGTGCTGTCCCAGCTCGACCTGGCGCGACAGGAAATCCTGGTGAGCGCCTATATCCGGGACTGGGTGCGCAAGCACCCGATCACGGACGACGACGTGCAGAAGGAATACGACCGCGCGAAGGCCCAGGCCGGCGACAAGGAGTACAAAGCGCGCCACATCCTGCTCGAGACCGAGGACCAGGCGAAGGGCATGATCGCCGAGCTGAAGAAGGGCGGCAAGTTCGACGAGCTGGCGACCAAGAATTCGAAGGACAACGGCACCAAGGACCGCGGCGGCGACCTCGACTGGAACGTGCCGAGCGTGTTCGACCCGCAGTTCGCCGACGTCATGGTGAAGCTCGAGAAAGGCAAGTACACGGAGACCCCGGTGCGCACGCGCTTTGGCTTCCATGTCATCCAGCTCGACGACGTGCGGCAGGTGAAGTTTCCGGCCCTCGCCGAGGTGCGGCCGCGCATCCAGCAGCAACTGGTGCAGGGCAAGGTCGAAGGGCTGGTGCGGGAGCTCAGGGCAAAGGCGAAGATCGAGTAGCAGGGTGCCCCAACGCAAGAAACGCTCTTCCGGGAAGAAGTAGCGCCTGGCCGGGTCTTCGAGGTCGTCCGCGGCAACCTGCTGGAAGAGGCGGTCGAGGCCATCGTCAACGCCGCCAACGGCCGGCTCGCGCACGGCGGCGGCGTCGCCGGGATCATCTCCCGCCGATCGCATCGTCCGCAGCCGCGGCCCGATCCCGACGGGCAGCGCGGTGGTCACCACTGCGGGAAAGCTGCCGTTCAAGGGCGTGATCCACGCCGTCGGTCCGCGTTTCGGCGAGGGCAAGGAGGAAGACAAGCTCCGGCAGGCGCTGCTCGCGGCATTGCGCTGCGCCGAGGAGCGCGGCTGGCAGTCGGTGTCGTTCCCGGCGGTCTCCAGCGGCATCTTCGCCGTGCCGCTCGACATCTGCGCCAGGGCTTATGTGGCGGCAGCTCGGAGCTCGCCGCTGCGTAATGTCCGGCTGTGCCTGCGCGACCAACCCGTCATCGACGCGGTTCTGAAGGAGCTGAACAAATGATCCGATTTCTGGTTGTCGCCTTGCTCGTCATTCCGACCATCGTCAACGGCCAAAATCTTCAAAAGGCCACCTTCGCCGCAGGATGCTTCTGGTGCACCGAGGAGGCCTTCGACAAGCTGCCTGGCGTGGTCTCGACCACTTCCGGCTACATGGGCGGACAGAAGAAGCACCCCACCTACGAGGAAGTGTCCGCGGGAATCACCGGGCACGCCGAGGTGGTGCAGGTGGTCTACGACCCGGCCAAGCTGAGCTACGAGCGGCTGCTCGAGCAGTTCTGGCTCAACCATGATCCGACGGTGACCAACCGCCAGTTCTGCGACGCCGGCTCGCAGTACCGGCCGGCAATTTTCTACCACAGCGAGGAGCAAAAGCGCCTCGCCGAGGCCTCCAAGGCGAAGTGGGAGAAAGACAAGCCGTTCAGGCAGCCGATCTTGACGTCGATCGTGCCGGCGGGCGAATTCTGGCCCGCCGAGGACTACCACCAGGATTACTACAAGAAGAATCCGGCGCGCTACAGGTTCTACGTCACCGGCTGCGGCCGCTACGATCGCCTCGACCAGCTGTGGGGCGCGCTGCGCAAGAAGTAGCGCGAACTACTCCACCTCGTCGATCCAGGCCATCTGGATGGCCTCGAGGATCTTCTCGCCGCAACGCTTCGGATCGTCGCTGAAATCCGGCAGCGCGAGCACCCATTTGTACAGGTCGACGAAGTTCACCGACCTCGGATCCTCGCCGGGGTGCTGATCCGCCAGCGCGATCGCGATCTCCGCGGTGTCGGTCCACTTCATTTCTTCCCGCCTCCTTCGCGCTCGTAGTTGATGGTGTACTTCGGGATCTCGATGGTGAGGTCCTCGGCGCCCAGCTTTGCCTGGCACGAGAGCCGCGAGGTGGCCTCCAGCCCCCAGGCCTTGTCGAGCAGGTCCTCTTCCTTCTCTTGCGCTTCGGCCAGCGACTCGTAGCCCTTGCGCACGACCACGTGGCAGGTGGTGCACGCGCAGGATTTCTCGCAGGCGTGCTCGATGTCGATGTCGCTCTCGAGCAGCGCATCGCAGATCGATTTCCCGCTCGGCGCCTCGATCTCGGCGCCCTGCGGGCACAGCGTGGCATGCGGCAGCACCTTCAGCTTCGGCATCAGAGGCTGCCGATCTTGCGCCCCGCGAGCGCGCGGCGGATCCCCTCGTCCATGCGCCGCCCGGCGAATTGCTCGGTGGCGCGGTTGAGCGCGTCGGCGGCGTGCTTGATCGCGCGGTGATCCGTGCTTTCCACCAGCTTCTCGAGCGATTGCGCGGCGCTCTCGATGACGGATGTTTCCTCCGCCGACAGGAGATGGCCATCGGCCTGAAGCGCCGAGCGCGTGGCTTCCAGCAGGCGTCGAGCCTCGACGCGCTGCTCGGTGAGCGCCCGCGCATGGACGTCCTCCCTCGCGTGCTCGAACGAGTCCCGCAGCATGCGCTCGATGTCGGCGTCGGCGAGCCCATACGAAGGCTTGACCGTGACGGAGGCCTCCGCACCCGTGGTATTTTCCTTTGCGGCGACGGAGAGCAGGCCGTCGGCGTCGACCTGGAAGGTCACGCGCACCCGCGCCGCGCCGGCGACCATCGGCGGGATGCCCTTCAGCTCGAAGCGCGCCAGCGAGCGGCAGTCGGAAACGAGCTCGCGCTCGCCCTGCACGACATGGAAGCTCATCGCGCTCTGCCCGTCCTTGAAGGTGGTGAACTCCTGCCCGCGCGCCGCCGGGATGGTGGTATTGCGCGGGATGATTTTCTCGACCAGGCCGCCCATCGTCTCGATGCCGAGCGAGAGCGGGATCACGTCGAGCAGCAGCCAGTCCTCGCCCTGCGGCCGGTTGCCGGCGAGCACGTTCGCCTGCATCGCGGCGCCGAGCGCCACCACCTTGTCGGGATCCAGATTGTTGAGCGGGTCGCGCCGGAAGAGCTCGCCGACGGCGCGCTGGATCTGCGGCATGCGCGTCGCGCCGCCGACCATCACCACGCCCTTGATCTCGTCCACCGTCAGGCCGGCATCGCGCAGCGCTTTGCGCACCGGGCCGATGGTCTTGTGCACCAGCGTCTGCGTGATGCGGCAGAAGGTCTCGGTGTCGAGCGTGACATCGACCAGCTCGCCCGAAGAGAGCTTTGCCGTGATGCCTGCTTCCGAATGAAACGTCAGGAACTCCTTCGCCTCGCGGGCTTTGACCAGCAGCAGGCGCGTGTCCCTGGGCGAGAGCGGCGCGAGCTTGGCCTGCTCGGCGATCCAGCAGAACACGCGCTGGTCGAAGTCGTCGCCGCCGAGCATCGAGTCGCCGCTCGTCGCGACGACCTCGAACACGCCGCGCGCGAGCTTGAGGATCGACAGGTCGAAGGTGCCGCCGCCGAGGTCGTAGACCGCGTAGACGCCCTCGGAGGCATTTTCGAGGCCGTAGGCGATGGCCGCGGCGGTCGGCTCGTTGAGCAGGCGCAGCACGTTGAGGCCGGCGACGCGGCCGGCGTCTTTCGTGGCCTGGCGCTGGGCGTCGTCGAAATAGGCAGGAACGGTTACGACGGCGCCGCTCAAGCTGCCTTGCAGGGACAGCTCCGCACGCTCGCGCAGCACTTTCAGGATTTCGGCGGAGACTTCGACCGGGCTCTTGACGCCCGCCGCGGTGCGAATCTGCAGCATGCCGGAAGCATCGATGAAGTCGTAGGGCGCGTTCTCGATGTGCGTGACGTCCTTGACGCCGCGGCCCATGTAGCGCTTCACCGAGACGATGGCGTTTTTCGGATCGTCGGCCTGCCGGGCCTGCGCCGCATAGCCGACCTCGACGCGACCGTCAGGCAGGTAGCGCACGATCGAAGGCAGCAGCGGTCGCCCGTGCGCATCGGGGAGCACGCTCGCAACGCCGCTGCGCACAGTCGCCACCAGCGAGTTGGTCGTGCCCAGGTCGATGCCCACCGCCAGCCGCTGCTCGTGCGGCGCGGGCGAGGTTCCCGGCTCGGAGATCTGCAGAAGTGCCACTACTCCAGCGCCTCGTATGCGAGATCGACCTCGGTGTCGAGCTTGTCGAGGAACATCAGCTTGCGCACCAGCTCAGCCGCGCCGCGATAGTCCTTTCTTGCGTCGATGCTTTCGCCGATTTGCTTTTCAAGCCGGCGTTGTTCCTCGACCAGGCCCTTTCGCAGCGAGTCGAGCGAAACAGCATCTTTTGCTTCCACCGCCTCCTCGAGCGATTCGCGCAGCGCCATCTGCTGCACCAGGAAATCGGCGGGCATCGCGGTGTTGGTCTCGAAGGCGACGTCGACCCCGCGCAGCTCGAGCAGGTGCCTGGCGCGCTGCAGGGGATCCCTGAGCGTCCGGTATGCCTCGTTCACGCGCGTGGTCCACTGAAGAGAGGCGCGCCGCTCGGCGTCGCCGGCGTGCGCGAAGCGGTCCGGGTGGACCTTCGCCTGGATATCGCGGTACGCAGAGTCGAGTGAATCGGCGTTCAGCGCAAACACCGGCTCAAGCCCGAACAACTCGAAATGATTAGACGTTAAAGCTTTCCCCGCAACCGCATTCATCCTTGACCTTGGGGTTGCGGAACTTGAATCCCTCGTTGAGGCCTTCGCGCGCATAGTCGAGCTCGGTGCCGTCGATGTACTGCAGGCTCTTCGGGTCGACGAACAGCTTCACGCCGTGGCTCTCGAACTGCTGGTCCCCGGGGTTGACCGTGTCGGCGAACTCGAGCTTGTACGCGAGCCCCGAGCAGCCCGATGTGCGCACCCCCACGCGCAGCCCGACGCCCTTGCCGCGCTTGGCGAGGGTCGAACGCACGTGGCTGGCCGCCTTTTCGGTCAGTGTAATCACGCGACTTTCTTCTCCTGTTCTGCAGCAAGGCCGTGCTTTTTGCGGTAGTCCTCCACCGCGGCCTTGATTGCGTCCTCCGCCAAGATCGAGCAGTGGATCTTGACCGGCGGGAGCGACAGCTCCTCGGCGATCTGCGTGTTCTTGATCGTGACCGCCTGGTCGAGCGTCTTGCCCTTGACCCATTCGGTGACCAGCGAGCTCGACGCGATCGCCGAGCCGCAGCCGTAGGTCTTGAAGCGCGCGTCCTCGATGCGGCCGTCGCTTCCGACCCGGATCTGCAGCTTCATCACGTCGCCGCAGGCCGGCGCGCCGACCATGCCGGTGCCGACGGATTCGTCCGACTTGTCGAACGAGCCGACGTTGCGCGGGTTCTCATAATGATCGATGACCTTGTCGCTGTATGCCATGTTCAGACTCCTAGTGTGCAGCCCTGCTTCTTGCGCGGCTTCAATGCGCCGCCCATTGGACAGAGTTTAGATCAACCCCTTCCTTATACATTTCCCAAAGCGGCGAGAGCTGCCTCAGCTTTTCCACTTTGCGCCTGATCAGATCGGCGGCGTAATCGATCTCTTCCCGGGTCGTGAAGCGGCCGAGGGTGAGACGGATCGAGCTGTGCGCGAGCTCGTCGGAGCGCCCGAGCGCCCGCAGCACGTACGACGGCTCGAGCGAAGCCGACGTGCACGCCGAGCCCGAGGACACCGCGATGTCCTTCACCGCCATGATCAGCGATTCGCCCTCGACGAAGTTGAAGCTGACGTTGAGGTTGTGCGGAATGCGCCGCTCGAGGTCGCCGTTGACGTACACCTCCTCGATGTCCTTGATGCTGCTCAGCAGCCGGTCGCGCAGCGCGCGGACGTGCTCGTTGTCGGTCGCCATCTCGAGCTTCGCGAGGCGCGCCGCCTCGCCGAAGCCGACGATCTGGTGCGTCGGCAGGGTGCCTGAGCGAAAGCCGCGCTCGTGGCCGCCGCCGTGGATCTGCGGCTCGATGCGCACGCGCGGCTTGCGGCGCACGTAGAGCGCGCCGATGCCTTTCGGCCCGTAGATCTTGTGCGCCGTGATCGTCAGCAGGTCGGCCTTGAACTTCTGCAGGTCGATCTCCACCCGGCCCGCGCCCTGCACCGCGTCGCAATGAAAGATGATGCCCTTGCCGCGGCAGATCTCGGCGATCTCCCACACCGGGTGGATGACGCCGATCTCGTTGTTCACCATCATGATCGACGCCAGGATGGTGTCCGGCCGGATCGCCGCCTTGAATTTCTCCAGGCTGACGATGCCGTTTTCCTCGACGTCGAGGTAGGTTGCCTCGAACCCCTGGCGCTCGAGCTCGCGGATCGTGTCCAGCACCGCCTTGTGCTCGGTCTTCTGCGTGACGATGTGCTTGCCCTTGGTCTTGTAGAAGTGGGCCGCGCCCTTGAGGGCAAGGTTGTTGCCCTCGGTCGCACCCGAGGTCCACACGATCTCCTTCGGATCGGCGTTGAGCAGCGCAGCGACATGAGCGCGCGCCTCCTCGACCGCCTCCTCGGCCTTCCAGCCGAAAGAGTGCGAGCGGCTCGCCGGATTGCCGAAATTCTCCGTCAGGTACGGAATCATCTTCTCGGCGACGCGGCGATCGACCGGAGTCGTCGCCGAATAGTCAAGGTAGATCGGAAGCTTCATGCCGCGACCTTCTCGGAAGGCCTGAAGTCCTTGATGACCGCCACCGGCTTGCCGCTCTGGTGTGCCACCAGATCGGCAAGCGTCACCGAAGACAGGTAGTCGTGCATCTTCTCGTTCAGCGTCGCCCACAGATCGTGCGTCATGCAGCGCTTGTCGTCGTGGCAGTTTTCCTTGCCGCCGCACTGGGTCGCGTCGAGCGGCTCGTCGACCGCGGTGACGATGTCCGCCACCGAGATCTCCTGCAGGCCGCGCGCGAGGTTATAGCCGCCGCCCGGACCGCGCACGCTGGAGACCAGCTTCGCGCGGCGCAGCTTGCCGAACAGCTGCTCCAGATAGGAAAGCGAAATGTGCTGGCGCTCGCTGATGGCCGCCAGCGTGACCGGGCCGCGATTCTGGCGCAGCGCCAGGTCGACCATGGCGGTCACTGCGAACCTGCCTTTTGTCGTGAGTCTCATGATCAGCTTTCTAATACCCGATTAGGACAGTCAAGTATATCCTATTCCGACCAATTTACTCAACTTAAGTTCTGTTTTTGAAACAGCTACTTGACTGCGCGGAGATGGTCTCGGGCGGCCGCTTCAGCGTCACGTTCCAGCTGGGCCAGCCTGTCGGTCACCGCGGCGAGGGCGCGCTCCAGCTCCTGTGAGTGCTCTACCAGTTTCTGGATCGCCTTGGCGTAGGGATCGTCCTGTTCCTGCACTACCGCGTAAGCGGCAAAACGCGCCGCCTTCTCGGCTCCGTCTTCAAAAATCCTGCCGGGGATCCCGACCACCGTCGCGCCCGCCGGCACTTCCTTCACCACGACGGCGTTGGATCCGATTCGAGCACCGTCGCCAACCTTGAAGCCGCCTAGCACCTTGGCACCGGCGCCAACGACGACGCCTTCTCCCAGGGTCGGATGCCGCTTGGCCCCGCGGTAGAGCGAGGTGCCGCCAAGGGTCACGCCCTGGTAGATCGTGCAGCCGTTGCCGACCTCGGCGGTTTCGCCGATCACGACCCCCATGCCGTGATCGATGAACACGCAGCGGCCGATCTGCGCACCCGGATGAATCTCGATGCCGGTCAGCCAGCGTCCCAGCTGGGAAGTGAAGCGGCCGAGCCAGCGCAGGCCGTGAATCCAGAACCAGCGCGCGAGCTTGTGGATGTAGAGCGCGTGCAGGCCGGGATAGCAGGTGAGCACCTCCCAGCGCGTGCGCGCTGCCGGGTCGCGCTCCAGGATGCATGCGATATCGTCGCGCAGCTGTTTGAACATGAAAGGATTCTAAGGGTGTCCGACTGATTTGATCAACTATTGGCCGCGGCGTTTCGCGAGCAGCGCGCGCAGCAGCCCGCGCAGGATGTTCACCTCCTCGCGCTCGAGGGCCGGCACGCGCGAGAAGAGCCGCCGCCAGCGCTCGCGCAGGCGCGAGCCCGACCCCGGCGCGAAAAATTCGCTGTCGAGGGCGGCTTCCTCGAGATGCGCGTAGAGACCTTCGATGTCTTCCACCGTGGCCAGCTTTTCGGTTCTGCCCGGCGGTACCGCCGCGCCGGCTGCGACAAAAATTTCATAGGCGAGCACCTGGACGGCCTGGGCGAGATTGAGCGAGCTGAACTCGCTGCTGGTGGGGATGTGGACGAGGAACTGGCACGCAAACATCTCTTCGTTGGTCAGGCCGGCCGTCTCATTGCCGAAGACAAATGCGACATCGTTTGCTAATTCCATGGCGCGGACCACTGCCGCCCGCACGTCCAGGACTTGCGGCGACCATTCGCGCGGCCGCGCCGAAAGCGCGAAAGCCGCGACGCAGTCTTTGATCGCGTCGTGCAGGCTGGGGTGAATTCTGGCCCTCTGCAAGACATCCACCGCGCTGGTCGCCATCCATTCGGCTTCCGGCGCGGGGAAGCGCTCCGGCGCGACCAGCCGCAGATCGTCCAAGCCCATCGCCTTCATCGCGCGCGCGGCCGCGCCGATGTTGCCCGGGTGGCTCGGCCTGCACAGCACGATGCGGATCCGCTCCATGGCGACAGTCTAGAATACGCGGCCCATGCACCCGATGCTCACCATCGCGGTCCGTGCCGCGCGCCGCGCCGGCTCGATCATCAACCGCGCCTCGCTCAACGGCGGCGCGCTGAACGTCCGCTCCAAGCGCGTGAACGATTTCGTGACGCAGGTGGACCAGGCGGCGGAAGAAGCGATCATCGAGATCGTGCGCAAGGCGCACCCCGACCACGGCTTTCTCGCCGAGGAATCGGGCAGGACCGCCGGCGCGGCCGAGTATGTCTGGATCGTCGACCCGCTCGACGGCACCACCAATTTCATCCACGGCTTTCCGCAGTACTGCGTGTCGATCGCGGTGGAGCATCGCGGCGCGCTCGCGCACGGCGTGGTCTACGACCCGGTGAAGAACGAGCTGTTCACCGCCTCCAGGGGCCGTGGCGCCTTCCTCAACGACCGCCGCATCCGCGTCTCGAAATGCACGCGCCTGAAGGAATCGCTGGTCGGCACAGGATTTCCGTTCAAGGAGCTGTCGCGCCTCGATCTCTACACCGGGCAGCTCAGAAACCTCATCCAGGACAGCGCGGGCGTGCGGCGTGCAGGCGCCGCGGCTCTCGACCTGGCGTATGTCGCCTGCGGGCGACTCGATGCGTTCTGGGAGATGGGGCTCTCGCCGTGGGACATGGCGGCCGGAGCGCTCCTGATCCAGGAAGCGGGCGGGCTGGTGGGCGATTTCAGCGGCGAAGCGCGTTACATGCAATCCGGCGACATCAGCGCAGCGACGCCGAAGGTCTTTGCCCAGCTGCTCGAAGCGCTGCGCTGAGAGTTGCTGTAGCATCCGGGCTATTAAAAAACAGCAGTTGCCGCAGTCCTTGCCGGGAGTATTCAGGGGTAGCTTAAAGGAGGCGTCTGTGCGCATGGTCGCCACAGCGGTTTTGGTGCTTGTGCTGCTGCCGTCCGCCCCGGCGGCGCGGTCGGAACAGGCACGGTTGGAAAAGGCAGTCGATCTGCTCCAGCAGCAGTCGCAGACCGGCAAAGGCGAATTCATCGCCTTCATCAATGCCGCAGGCAGCGCGTACAGCTGGGTCAATGCCGAGCTGGGGATCAAGGATGCCGGCCAGCGGCTGTTCTGCCCGCCGCCGGGAAAATCGCTTACGTCGCGCGACTACGCGCACATCGCGGTCGCGGAATACAGAAAATCAAAACAGGCGTACGCGCAGCGGGTTGAGTATCCGCTGGACGTGCTGTCGCTTGCCTTGCTAAGGGGGTTGCAGGACACGTTCCCCTGCAAGTGAGGGCCTAGGCGAAATGGCAGGCGACTACATGCCCTTTCCCTACGTCCCGCAACGGCGGCTCGGACGCGGGGTCGGTGCAGACGGCGGGGCGGCCCTTGTCCTGGTAGAGCGGGCAGCGCGGGGCGAAACGGCAACCGCTGACCGGCTGCTCGAAGTCAAACACGCCCCAGGTGCCGCGCGCGGCCGTCGCGCCGCTGCGGGCGTACAGATTCACCTCGGTGCTGCGTTTGTCCGCCAGCGATGACCACAGGATGCGCGTGTAGGGATGGAGGGGCTGATGCGCGATGCTCTCGGCCAGGCCCATCTCGACGATGCGTCCGAGATACATCACCGCCACTTTCTGGCTGACCAGCTCGACGACCGGGAGGTCGTGCGAGATGAATAGATACGTAAGCCCCAGATGTTTTTGCAGGTCGCGCAGCAGGTTCACCACCTGCGCCTGGATCGAGACGTCGAGCGCGCTGGTGGGCTCGTCGGCGACGATCAGCCGCGGGCGCACCGCGAGCACGCGCGCGATGCCCACGCGGCGCTTCTCGCCTCCGGAGAGCTGCGAGGGAAAGTTCGCCAGCTTGCTGCCCTTGAGATTCACCTGCTCGAGCAGCTCGCGGATGCGCCTCGCGATCTCGGCGTCGCTCGGGCGCTCGTAAACGGTGAGCGCCTCGCGCAGGATGGCGTGCACCCGCATTTTCGGGTTCAGGCCGGCGTCGAGGTCCTGGAAGATCATCTGCATCTCGCGCCGCAGCGGGCGCAGCTCGGCCCGGCTCAGGCGGGTGATGTCGCGCCCGTCAAATACGATGCGCCCGCTGCTCGGGTCGGTCAGGCGCAGCACCGTGCGCCCGATGGTGGTCTTGCCGCAGCCGGATTCCCCGACCAGGCCCACGGTCTCGTTCTCCCTGAGATAAAAGCTCACGCCGTCCACCGCCGGGATCACGCGCTGCCGGCCGGCCAGCATCGAGATCAGGCCGCGACGCTGGCTGTAGTCCTTGCGCAGGTCGGTGACGTCGAGAATAGTGCGGCTCATGCTTTCCCCGACGCAGGGTACAGCCAGCAGCGCACCTTGTGACCGGGCGCGACCTCGCCGAGCGGCGGCTCGAGACCGGCGCAGTTTTCGCGGATCGCCTCGGTGACGCGGTTGCAGCGACCGTAGAAGCGGCAGCCGCGCGGCAGCTCGATGGTATCGAGCACCTCGCCTTCGATCGCCTGCAGATAGCTTTTCCGGCGTATCGTCTCCGGAGTCGGCACCGAGGCAAGCAGCGCCGCAGTGTACGGGTGGCGCACCTGCGCCTGCGGAGCGAGCACCTCCGCGGCGCGACCGGTCTCGACCACCGTGCCGCCGTACATCACCGCAATACGGTCCGCCAGGCGCTGGATCACGCTGATGTCGTGGCTGATGAGGAGCGTGGTGATGCCGGTCTCGATCTTGAGCTGGGCGAGCAAATCCACGATGCGCGACTGGATGGTGGCGTCGAGTCCGGTGGTCGGCTCGTCGGCGATCAGCAGCGAGGGCTCGGCGGAGAGCGCCATCGCAATCATGGCGCGCTGGCACATGCCGCCGGACATGCCGAAGGGGAAGTTGTCGAAGCGCAGCCGCGGCGAGTCGATGCGCACGCGCTCGAGCCAGTGGATCGCGCGTTCCCTTGCCTCGCCCTCGCCCTTGACGCTGGTGTGCAGGCGGATGGTCTCCACGAGCTGCGCGCCGATCGTGGAGTAAGGGTTCAGCGCCGAGCGCGGATTCTGGAAGATCATGGCGATCTCCTTGCCGCGCACGCCCTCCATCAACGTCTCGGCGCGCCTGCGCCAGCCGCGGTCGTCCTTCTCCACCGCCGTGATGCGCCCATCGCGCTCCTTGACGCGCACGTAGCGCTCCAGGCCGTCGAGCAGGTTGCGCCGTGCTTGACGCGAGCGCAGCTCGATGCGGCCGCCGATCACGCCCGGCGCGGCGCTGACCAGGCCCGCCGCCGAGAGCGCGGTCACGCTCTTGCCGCTGCCGCTTTCGCCGACGATGCCGAGCGTCTCGCCGGGCGCGACGTGCAGGCTGACCCCGTCCACCGAGCGGATGAACGCGCGCCTGGCGCGCGAGTAGAAGTAGGTGCGCAGGTTCTCGATGGCGAGCAGCGGCGCGTCCATCACTTCCCCCGCTTGCCTTCGAGGAGGTTATTGAGCCCGTCGCCGAGCAGCTGGAACCCGAGGATGGTCGCGAGGATCGCGAGCGCCGGCGCGGTCGAAGGCCAGAAGTTGCCCTGCAGGAAATAGTTCGCGCCGGCCTGGACCATGTTGCCCCACGAAGGCGTGGGCTCCTGCACCCCGAAGCCGAGGTAGCTCAAGCTCGTCTCGACCAGGATCGCCTCGGCCATGCCGAGGGTGGCCTGGATCACGAGAGCCGCGCGGCAATTGAACCACAGGATGTGCTTGAGAATGACCGTGTGCGCCGGCAACCCGAGCGCGTGCGCCGCCTCGATGAAGTTCGTCTGCCGGAGAAACGCGATCTTGCCCGCGATCAGGTTGGCGATCACCGGCATGCCGGTGATGCCGACCACCACCATGACATAGTAGATGTCGGGCTTGAAGCTGGCGATCACGAGCAGGATCAGCACCAGCCGCGGGAACGAGTCGAGCAGGTTGTCGAAGTAGGTGATGATCGTGTCGGACCAGCCGCCGCGGTAGCCCGCCAGGATGCCGAGAACGCTTCCGGCGACGACGGAAATCGTGATCGCGAGCAGTCCGGGGAGGAAGTAGGCCTGGATGCCGAGGATCAGCCGCGCCTGCAGGTCGCGCCCGAGGAAGTCGGTGCCGAGCAGGTGCCCGGGCGTGAGCGGCGCCGCGTTGATCAGGCCGACGTTCATCGCTTGCGGATCATGCGGCAGCCAGCCGAGCGCCCCGAGCAGGTACGAAGCCAGCACCAGCGCCACGACCAGAAGGCCGTAGCCGACATAGACCAGGTCCATCGTCTCCGCGCGCCGCCACAGCGGCAGCTGCGAGGACTCGTCGACGGAAGCTGGGCCCTGGACGTAGCTGCGCATGCGCCCGGATCGACCTATTCCTTCGACGCGCGCGGGTTGACGGCGGTGAAGACCACGCGCTGCAACAGGTTGCCGAGGCGCACGAACGCCGCGGCGACGAGCGCGATGCCCATGATGACCGGGTAGTCGCGGTCCTGCGCGGCCTGCCAGGCCATGCGCCCCATGCCCGGCCAGTTGAACACCTGCTCGACGATCACCGCGCCGCCGAGCAGGAACGGGATCTTGGCGCTCACGATCTCGGTGACCGGAATCAGGAAGCCCTCCTTGAACGCGTGGCGCCACACCGGCGCGCCCTTGGCGCGCGCGGTGCGGATGTAGTCCTCGGCCAGCACGCGCGACAGCTCCTCGCGCAGGTGGCGGATCACCTCGGAGAGCGTCCCGCTCGCCGTCCCGAGCACGAAGATCGGCACGAGGAAATACAGCCACGCCTGCGCCTGCTTGGTGGCCGTTCCCGAGATCAGCGGGAACATGCCGAATTTATGGATGAAGACGTAGACCACGATGTAGCCGAACCAGAACACCGGCACCGCCGACAGGATGTACGCGCCGATGGTCGCCGCGGTGTTGCCGGCGGTGTCGCCGTGCGCGGCCGTGTGGACCGCGATCGGCACCGCGATCAGCAGCGTGAGCACGAGCGAGCCGAGCGTGAGGTAGAGCGTGTTGACGCCGACGCGCGCCAGCTCCGGAAGCACCGGCAGCCCGGTGCGGATCGAGTTGCCGAAATTGCCCTGCAGCATCTTGCCGAACCACGCCGCGTACTGGCCGTACCAGGTGCGCGGCACGCCGAGCGCCTCGCGCATGCCGAGGGCGAGCTCGGAGCGCGGCGACTGGCCCTCGAGCAGGACGTTGAGCGGGTCGCCAGGGGCGAGGTAGAGGATGGCGAACACCACCGCGCTCACGCCGAGCAGCAAAAGCGCGGTCACGGCCAGCTCGCGCGCGAGGACGCGGCTGACCGGCCCGACCGCAGCGAACTTCACATCACTTCTGCTCGCTGGCCGGAATGAACCATTCGTCGGCGAACGAGAAGAACTTGTACGGGTGGATCTGGACGCGCCGCAGCTTCCTGTGGTACGCGCTGTAGTTGGTGAGCGTCCAGAGAAAGGCGTACGGCTGCTCCCCGGCGAGGATCGCGTGCAGCTTGCGGTTGATCGTGCGGCGCTTCTCGTGGTCGAGCGTGAGCTTGCTCTCGACGATCAGCCCGTCGACTTCCGGGTTGGAGTAGCCGCCGAAGTTGTTCTTCCAGGAGCCGATCTCGGCCGAGTGGAACAGCGACGAGATGTCGGCCGAGTCGTCGAACACCCAGGACGCGAACATGATGTCGAAGTTGTGCTCGAGGAACACGTCCTCCTTCCAGGCCTGCCACTCCTTGAACTCGACCTTGATCGCGACGCCGACGCTCTTGAGGTAGTTCTGGAACGCGAGCACTACGCGCTTCACCGCTTCGCTCTCCTTCTCGATCGGGACCTTGAGCGACAACGCCAGCTTCTGGCCGCCCTTCTCCATGATGCCGTCGGCGCCGGGCTTGAAGCCGGCCTCCGCGAGCAGCGCGCGCGAGCGCTCGGGGCTGAACGGCAGCGGCTTGACGTCCAGGTTGTACGCCCAGCTGCCGGGGGCGAACGGCCCGGAGATGACCGTGCCCTGTCCGTTGAAGAACGAGTCGAGCATCTCCTGGCGGTTGACCGCGAGCGCGATCGCCTCGCGCACGCGCCGGTCCGCGAGCAGCGGGTTGCGCACGTTGTAGCCGAAGAACGAGTACGACAGCGCGTTGTAGGGCTGCAGCACGAAGCGCTTGTCGCCCTGCACCTCGGGCAGGTTGCGCGGGTTGACCAGCACGATCATGTCGACGGCATTGAACATCAGCGCCTGGGCCATGATGTTCTGGTCGGCGAACGGCTTGGCGATGAACTTGTCGATGTGCGCGCGGCCCTTGAAGTAGTCGGGGTTCGCGAGCAGCACCACCTCGCCGTCGCCGGTCACGGTCTTGAGCATGTACGGGCCGGTGCCGATTGGGTTGCGGACGAACGGGTCCTCGCGCGTCAGGAACTGCGAGTTCGTCGGCCCGTGCCGCGGGATGATCTTGAAGCTGAACTTCGCCAGCGCGTTCAGGATCGGTCGCTTGAGCGTGCACACTACCGTGTAGTCGCCGGTCTTCTCGATCTTCTCGATGAACTCGTAGCGCACCTTGAGCGGCGTGATGGTCTTCGGGTGCATCATGATGTTGTAGGTGAACACCACGTCGTCGGCGGTGAACGGCCTCGCCTCCTCGCCTTCGCGCGGGTGCCATTTCACGTCCTTGCGCAGGAAGAAGGTGTAGACGCGCCCGTCCTTAGACGCCTCCCAGCGCTCGGCCAGCTCCGGCACGATTTCCTGCTTCTCGTCGATGCCGACCAGGCCGTTGAACACCAGCTCCGTGATGCGCAGCGAGATCGTTTCGTTGCTGGTGATCGGGTCGAGCGTCGCCGTCCGGCCGTACTCGCTGTAGTTGAGGACGCCGCCGTCGGGGCGCCCGTCGCTTTTCGGCGCGGCTTGCGCCGAGAGACATAAAGTCAGTACTGCAATACTCGCGATCCACTTCATAGCTACCTCCCTCAAAGGATCCTCACGTCGCCGGCGCTGCGCTGCTCCATGGAGTAGACGCCCTGCACGGCCTCCTGGATCTGGCGCACCACGGGAAACTCTTGGCTCATCTCGAAAAAGATCTCGAGACCCTCGGAGAACTTCTTGATCCGATAATAGGCCTCGGCCAGACCGGCGAGCATTTCCGGGTCGTTGGCCTCGATCTTGTTCTTGTTGCTCTTGTCGCGCCCGGCCTCCATGTAGGCGATGGCGCGCGCGTAGTCCTTCTGCCGAAGATAGTAGCTGCCGAGCGCAAAGTTGAGCCGCCGGTAGCGCCGTGCGTCACCCGCTTCAATCACCTGGCCGACGCGCGCCAGCACCTTGGCGCACTGGGCCTGGGCGTCGGCGCAGCCGAGCACGATGTCGGCCAGCACCTCCGGATCGGAGCTGCTCCCGGCCATCGCGGTCCAGGTGCTCTCCGCCTCGGCGCCGCGACCCTGGCGGTAGGCGATCAGCGCCTGACGCGCCCGGGCGCGCTCGCGGTACTGCGCCGGCGCCTGCGGCCGGGCGAGGAAGGCTTGCACGAACGCGAGCGCCTCATCGTTCGCGCCCAGGGCGTTCAATGCCTCGGCAAGATAGTATTCCGCGCTCGGCTTCATGCGCGCGTCGGCCGCGGCCTGCTCGAGCTGGCGCCGCGCGAGCTCGCGATAAAGCTGCGCCAGGTCCGTGAGCAGCGCGAGATCGTAGAAGGAGATGCTTTTGGCCGTCCCCTTGGCGACTTTGAACCCCTCGACATAAGAGGCCATTCCCAGGTCGGCGGCCTGCGCCACGGCGAGCGCCTCGTCGGGCACGCCGGCGGCGAGATAGATCTCGATGAGATAGCGGCGCGCGCGCGGCGACAGCTCGCGTGCGTTGCCCGCGCCGTCCGCCACGCGCCGCAACGATTTCACGTCCACCGCCCGGGCCCGGGCCTGGGCAGCGGCACGCGCCAGCGTGATCTCCGCCGCGCCGTCCGCCCCGGCCGCACCGGACCAAAGGCCGCGCGCGCGCACGGCGTCGCGCTGCGTCCACAAGGCGCTGCCGAGGCCGATGCTGGCGATCGCGCGGTAGCGGGTCTCGATCGCCGGGTCGGCGCGGACCTGCTCGAAGTGCCGCGCCGCCTCGCGCGCGTTTCCGCGCGCGAGCAGCGCCTCGGCGAGGTACAGGCGCGCGTAGCGGCTGTGGCCTTCGGCGCTGGCCTTGAGCAGCTTGTCGAGATAGTCCAGCTCGGCCGCGGCGGCGGTGCGCGCTAGAACTTCGTGCAGATCGGCGTTGCGCAGATAGATCATGCCGAGCACGAGTTGCCCCTGGGGGGCAATATCTTTGACTCCCTCCAGCATGCGCGCGGCCTGCTCGTAGCGGCGCTTCTCGTAAAGCTTCATCGCCGCAGGCACCGGATCGTCGGCGCCCCATGCGGGGGTGCAGACACCGAACACCACTGTGAGCAATATCAATGAGAACAGCGGGCGCACGGCGTCAGTCCTTGAGCTTCGCGACGTACACCTGGTCCCACTGGTCGACTTGGGCGCGGAACGCGATCAGGCCGCCGGGCGAGCAGGTGATGTCATGGTTCATCTTGGTCCCGGTGCGCACGAGCGAGCTCGCGCGGCTGTCGACGTCGACGATGTAGATCGGGTTGTACGCCTGTCTTTCGTCGCGCACGTACGCGATGCGGCGGTTGTCCGGCAACCACGCCGGCCCGCGCTCGACGTCCGGGACCACGTCGGTCGCCACCACCCGCGCCGCCAGCCCCTCGCCCTCGGTCGGATCGGACCCGTCCGCGGCAACCACCGCGATGGCCCAGACCTTGGGATCGCCGGCCGGGTTGTAGTTCGTGTAGAACGCAAGGCGCTTGCCGTCCGGCGACCACACCGGGCGCAGATCATCGTAACGCCAGGTGCTGAACGGCTTCGGCGGCACCGGCGGCGAGCGCTCCGGCTCGAGCACGTAAATGTCGTGGTTCTCGTTGCTGCCCCGGATGACCGCAAGGCGCTTGCCGTCCGGCGACCACTGCGGATAGAGATAGGGTTGCTCGCCGAGCGTCAGCCGGGTCGTGGTCTTCGTGGCGAGGTCGAGCGAATACACGTCGCCCTTGCCGCTGCGGCCGGAGACGAACGCGATCCGGTTATGCGCCGGCGACCAGTGCCCGTGCCCGTCCTTCTCCTTGTCGCTCGTGATGCGGGTGATGCGGCCGTCGGGCTCGCGCAGGTATAGATCGTAGTTGCCCTCGCCGCCGTTGCTCATGAACACGAAGCGCTTGCCGTCCGGCGACCAGCTGATGCCGGAGTTGTAGCTCGTCGGCTCCACGACCCCCGGGAAAAAGAACTGGCTCTGTCCCTGCGCGGCCGCAGACTGCTGGTGAATGGTCTGGACGATGTCGCCGTTGAGGCGCGCGATCACGATCTCCTTGTCGTCACCGCGCGAACGCTCGAACGCGATCATGTCGCCGACGGGCGACCAGACGGGGTTGGAGTCGTTGCGTCCGGCGGCGATGGGAACAAGCGGCCGCACGAACTCCGGCTCGACCCCGGCCGGCTCGGCCTGCTCTTCGGCGAACGCAGGCAGCGCAGCCGCGGCGAACAAGACCAGCAGAGAGCGCACGAGTTCACTGTTCCTGGATCTGGTCGCGGTATCGGCGCGCCGCCTCGCGGGCCTGCACGAAAGTGGGAATACCCTCGAGCTTTTTCGGGAAGAAGTCGAAGTACTCGCGCCACGCCAGGCTCGCGCTGTTCATCACCGCTGGCTGCTTCGTAAGCAGGTACAGCTTGTGGTATGACAGCGCCGTGTAGTAGTAGGTGTCGTGCACCGCTTCGTCGTACTCCGCGCTCGGGAAGAAGCGCGTGTTCTGCCTGGCGGTCTGCAGCGCCTTGATCGCCTTGGCGAACTGGCTGGACGCGGCGTCGCGATCGCTCGTCACCAGGCGGTTGCCTTTCTCGCAATACGCATGGCCGAGGTTGGTGAAGGTGACCGCGAACTGCTTGTAGATGAGCTGCTGGTTCTCCGGCAGCGCCAGCACGGTCTCGAACTCGGCGATCGCGGCGTCGTAGTCCTCCTTGTCGTCGAGGTATATGTCGCCCAGGCGCCGGCGCGCCTCGGCGTAATCCGGGTGCTCGCGGCCAGCGGCGGCATAGGCCTTGATGGCGCCGTCGATGTCGCCTTTCTGGCGCGCGCGCTCGCCGAGCTTGAGGAAATCCTTTTGCAGCACGATCCGGCGCTCGCCGGTGCGGTCCTCCTCCTTCTTGGTGAACTCCATGACCTCGAAGAAGTCGCGGTAGTCCTCGCCATAGGTCAGGCGCACGCTGTGAAAGCCGAGCGTGACCGTCTTGCCGCCGGCGAGCGGCGTCTTGCCGACCGGCTGGTCGTCGATGTAGAGGCTCGCCTGAGACGGCTCGGAGTCGACCTTGAACAGGGCGTTGTTGGCCGCGAGCACGAACTCGCGCGCCTCGCCGCTCTTGTCGACGCTGATCCTGCCGGCGACCTGCTGGTAGCCGTGGCGGTACAGCAGGAGCGTGTAGTTGCGGCCGAGCCGCAGGGGGATCTCCGCCTGACCGTCGACCCCGGTCGCGCCTTTCCACTCGCCGTTCAGGTAGACGTTGGTGCCTGCAAGCGGGTTGACGTCGGTGCCGACGCCGCCCTTCGCGGTAAGCAGGAAGTAGGTGCGCTGATCGCCCCCCTCGCCTTCGCGCGATCGCACCACGCGATCGCCGATCTGTACTTTCTCGCCTTTTTTGAGCGTGGCGACCTCGGCAAGCGAGCTCGCGTCGTCGCCGCGCTTGACCTCCATCCGGCCGGTTTCGCGGTAGCCCGACACCTTGCCGCCCTCGGCGAAAGTCGGCGTGGTCAGCGTGAACTCGGTGCCGCGGCCGATGCGCCAGTTCCTGCCGATGTTGATGCGATAGCGCTCGTCCTCCGCGCCGATCACCGTGCCCTCGAACGGGAAGCGCTCGATGACGTTGTTCACGATCTCGCGCACCGCGCCGTCGATGCCGCG
>Ga0209378_1000554_pt1 | contig 27410 bp, 25 predicted proteins | sample GraSoiAngelo_156_FD_186170 | JGI IMG/M metagenome (GOLD analysis project Ga0209378, IMG submission 186170) | Grasslands soil microbial communities from the Angelo Coastal Reserve, California, USA - 14_1009_13_40cm (SPAdes) (version 2) | ecosystem: Environmental > Terrestrial > Soil > Grasslands ...
ACGGCGCGCGGAGTGATCGCGGCGGGGGCCGTCGGGTTGAACCTCGAGGACGGGACGAACGAGGGCCGGCTCGTGGACGTGGCGCTGCACGTGGAGCGGATCCACGCGGTACGCGAGGCCGGCCGCGCGGCGGGCGTGCCGCTCGTGATCAACGCCCGCACCGACGCCTTCGAGCTCCCGGCGCTCCCGCCGGCGCAGCGCTTCGCCGAGGCCGTGCGGCGCGCCAACGCCTACCGCGCGGCCGGCGCCGATTGCCTGTTCGTGCCCCACGTCGGCGACGCCGAGACCATCGGGCGACTTGCCCGGGAGATTGCGGGCCCGCTCAACGTGATCGCCGGGCCGGGCGCGCCGTCGATCCCCGAGCTCGAGCGTCTCGGCGTGCGACGCGCGAGCCTCGGCCCGCGACTGATACAGGGGACGCTCGGGCTGCTGGCCCGCGCCGCCCGCGAGCTGCGCGAGCAGGGCACCTACGCCACGCTCGCCGATCTCGTCGTGCCGTTCGCCGAGCTGCAGCGCTTGCTCGGGCCGACCCCTTGACACGTCGCGTAGCACGGTATATTTATACTGCAGGTTGCATAATTAATACTTTCGGGTTAGTCCATTGGGGTGGCCTCCGGTGCGCATGAACGCTCGGCTGATCGTCGCGACTATCGTCGTCAATCCGGCTTGTCCCGCGAGAGGGAGCGACCGGGCGGCATAGCGTGCAGAGCACCACCACCTGACCCGGCCCGCTCCCCACGGAGCGGGCCTTTCTGTTTGCGTCACGCACGAGGAGAGGCGATGCCGGACGGCGACCGATCACTCTGGGTGCACCGCCGCGCCCCGGACCTCGACCCCTGGCGGGAGCACGACGCTTGCGGCGTCGGGTTCGTGGCGCGCGCTTCCGGTGAGCAGTCGCACGACATCCTGACCAGGGCGCTGCAGGCCGTGGCCCGCGTGGCGCACCGCGGCGCCGCATCGACCGACAACTCGGGCGACGGCGCGGGACTGCTGACCCAGATCCCTCGGCGACTCCTGGCCGAGGAGGCCGCGCGACTCGGCCTGCCGCTCGGGGCCGGCCAGCGCTTCGCGCTGGGCGTCTTCTTTCTCCCCCCCGAGCCGGCCGCGCTCGAGCGGGCCACGGCCCTGATCGAGGCCGTGCTCCGCGAGGAGGGCTTGCCGGTGCTTGGCTGGCGCGACGTGCCGACCGACGCCACCCTGCTCGGAGCCTCGGCGCGCGCCACCTGTCCCGCGATCCGGCAAGCCTTCGTCGCCGCGCCCGTGGACGGCGGCCGCGCGGATGAGGACGCCTGGGAGCGCGCACTCTACCTCGCGCGGCGCACCATCGAGCCTTCGTCGCCGCGCCCGTGGACGGCGGCCGCGCGGATGAGGACGCCTGGGAGCGCGCACTCTACCTCGCGCGGCGCACCATCGAGCGCCGCGTAGCAGACGAGGGCCTCGACCCCTTCTTCGCCTGCTCGCTGTCATGCCGCACCGTCGTCTACAAGGCACTGCTCACCGGGACCCAGCTCCCCCGGTTTTTCCGCGACTTCCGATCGCCCGCGTTCGAGACGGCGATCGCGGTGTTCCACCAGCGTTACTCGACCAACACGCTCCCCAGCTGGCCGCTGGCCCAGCCGTTCCGCGTGCTGGCGCACAACGGCGAGATCAACACGCTGTGGGGAAACCGCAACGCCATGCGCGCGCGCGAGCCCGTCCTCGCCTCGCCCGTGTGGCGCGAAGCGGTTGACCGCCTGAAACCCGTGGTCTGGGCCGAGGGAAGCGACTCGGCGAGTCTCGACAACGCGCTCGAGCTGCTGGTGCGGTCCGGTCGCGATCCGGTGCACGCGCTCATGATGCTCCTGCCAGAGGCGCACGAGGGCGCCGTGGAGCTGCCGGCGGCGCTGCGTGGATTCTACGAGTTCCACGAGTGCCTGGTGGAGCCCTGGGACGGGCCCGCCGCGCTGGCGTTCACGGACGGCGTGCTCGCGGGATCGGCGCTCGATCGCAACGGGCTGCGCCCCTGCCGGTATAAGATCACCCGGGACGGGTTGGTGATCGCCGGCTCCGAGGTGGGCCTCGTCGACCTCGACCCGGCGGAGGTCGTGGAGAGCGGCAGCCTCGGCCCGGGCGAGCTGCTCGTCGTGGACACGCGTCGCAAGGCCGTGATCCGGAACGCCGCTGCGAAGCACGACGTGGCGCGGCGGCGGCCATACGCGAGCTGGGGGGCGCGGGCCGTGCGGCCGCTGCGACCCGCGGTCACGCCGGATACGGCGCCGCTCGGCCGGGCGGAGCTCGCGCAGCGCCAGCTCGCCTTCGGCTTCGGGTTCGAGGATCTGCGCTTCGTGCTCGAGCCGATGGGGAACGCAGGGCAGGATGCGGTCTGGAGCATGGGGGACGACACCCCGATTCCCCCGCTGTCGCACCTGCCCCAGAGCGTGTACGCCTTCCTACGCCAGCGCTTCGCGCAGGTGACGAACCCGCCGATCGATCCGCTGCGCGAGGGACTGGTGATGTCGCTGCGCATGCACCTCGGCCGGCGCGGCCGCCAGCGCTTCGCGCAGGTGACGAACCCGCCGATCGATCCGCTGCGCGAGGGACTGGTGATGTCGCTGCGCATGCACCTCGGCCGGCGCGGCTCCCTGCTCGTCGACCGTCCAACGGGATTGCGGCTGGTGCGCCTCGAGCATCCGGTCCTCCTGGAAGCGGAGATGGCCGCGCTCTGGAACGTGGCCGGTGTGCAGGCGGTGACGCTCCCGGCCCTGTGGAACCCGGACGGCGGGCCGGAGGCGCTCCGCATCGCCCTCGACCAGTTGTGCCGCGCGGCCGGGCGGGCCGCCGGCCACGGCGCGTGCATCCTCGTCCTCAGCGACCACCACGCGGATCGCGACCACCCGCCCATCCCGATGGCGCTCGCCGTCGGCGCCGTGCATCAGCACCTGCTCCGCAAGGGGTTGCGCACCCGGGTCGGGCTCGTGGCCGCAGCGGGGGACGCGTGGGACGTACATCACTTCGCGGCGTTGATCGGCTACGGCGCCGAGGCGGTGCACCCGTGGCTCGCGCTCGCGTCGGTGCAGGCACTGTGCCCCGGGGGCGAGGGACAGATGAAGTTCCGCGCGGCCGCCGAAAAGGGGCTGCTCAAGGTCCTCTCGAAGATGGGGATCTCGACCCTGTCCTCATACTGCGGGGCCCAGATCTTCGAGGCGTTGGGGCTCGGGGCCGAAGTGGTGGATCGCTGTTTCACGGGCACCGTCTCGACCATCGGCGGCATCGGGTTCGCGGAGATCGCGGAGGACATTCTCGCGCGGCAGCGCGCGGCGTACCCCTCCGAGCCCGCCGCCGCGGAGCCGGCGCCGCTGCCCGACCATGGGCGCGTGCGCTACCGGCGGGACGGGGAAGACCACGGGTGGTCGCCTCCACTCGTGCGCTCGATGCAGGAGGCGATCACGCAGGGGACCGCGCAGGCGTACGGTGCGTTCCTGGCGCGAGTCCTGGCCCGCCCGCCCGCGAGCCCCCGGGATCTGCTCACCATCCGGGCCGGAACGCCGGTGCCGCTCGATGAGGTCGAGCCGGCCGAGGCGATTCGCCGCCGCTTCGTCTCGACCGCGATGTCGCTCGGCGCGCTGTCGCCCGAGGCGCACCGTACGCTCGCTATCGGCATGAACCGGATGGGCGCGCGCTCCAACTGCGGCGAGGGTGGGGAGGACCCGGACAGCTACGCCCCGCTGCCGCACGGCGACCGCGCCGACAATCGGATCAAGCAGGTCGCCTCGGGGCGCTTCGGCGTGACGACGCACTACCTCGTGCGTGCGGACGAGCTCGAGATCAAGATGGCCCAGGGGTCCAAGCCCGGGGAAGGCGGGCAGCTGCCGGGGCACAAAGTGACGGCGCTGATCGCGCGCCTGCGTCATTCGGTGCCGGGCGTGCCGCTGATCTCGCCGCCGCCGCATCACGACATCTATTCGATCGAGGATCTGGCGCAGCTGATCCACGATCTCAAGCAGGTGAACCCGCGCGCCAGGATCGGCGTGAAGCTCGTCGCCGAGGCGGGGGTGGGGCGCGTGGCCGCGGGGGTCGCGAAGGCGTACGCCGACTATGTCCTCATCTCGGGGCACAACGGCGGCACGGGCGCCTCGCCGCTTTCCTCGATCAAGCACGCCGGCTCGCCGTGGGAACTGGGCCTCGCGGAGACCCAGGCGATCCTGATCGAGAACGGGCTGCGCCATCGGATCGAGGTGCGCACCGACGGGGGCCTGCGTACCGGGCGCGACGTCGTGGTCGCGGCGCTGCTCGGCGCCGAGGTGTACGGCTTCGGGACCGCCGCGCTGGTGGCGATCGGCTGCGCCATGGCCCGGCAGTGCCACCTCAATAGCTGCCCGACGGGCATCGCGACGCAGCGGCCCGAGCTGCGGGCGAAGTTCCGCGGCACGCCGGAGCAGGTGGTCGCCTACTTCACCTGGATCGCGGAAGACGTGCGGCGCATCCTCGCGGAGCTCGGTGCGCGGAGCCTGGACGAGATCATCGGCCGCGTGGACCTGTTGGAGCGCGTGGACCGGCCCGAAGTCCCGCGCGCACAGATGCTCGATCTTTCGGCCCTGCTCGCCCTCCCCCCTTCCCCACCTGGCGGCGAGCCACGCCGGCGCACGATCGAGCGCAACGACCGGCCGGGTGTGGAGTCGCTCGACGAGGAGATCCTGCGCGTGCTCGGGCCCCGGTTGGAGAACGGGCGACCGTTCGCGGGGGTGTACGACATCGGGAACCACCACCTCACCGCCGGGGCGCGCATCGCCGGGCGCATCGCCCAGCGGCACGGTAGCACGGGGCTGCCGGAGGGGAGCGTACGGCTGCGGTTCCGCGGCAGCGCGGGCCAGAGCTTCGGCGCGTTCCTGGTCCGGGGCGTGCACCTCGCGCTCGAAGGCGAGGCGAACGACTACGTCGGCAAAGGCCTGAGCGGCGGCGAGATCGTGATCCGGCCGTTCCGCGACGCGCTCTACGCCGGCGCGACCCACGAGCACGTGATCCTCGGCAACACCGCGCTCTACGGCGCGACGGCCGGCATGCTGTTCGCCGCCGGACGCGCCGGCGACCGCTTCGCCGTCCGCAACGCGGGAGCCCTGGCCGTCATCGAGGGCGCCGGGCACCATTGCTGTGAGTACATGACCGCCGGCGTCGTCCTCGTGCTGGGCGCGGTGGGCCGGAACTTCGGCGCCGGCATGTCCAACGGGGTGGCATACGTGCTCGACGAGACGGAGACCTTCTCGGCGCGCTGCAACTTCGACATGGTGAGAGTGGAGCCCCTCGCCGAGGCGGACGAACGCACCGTGCTCGAGCTCGTCCACCAGCATCTCGCCAAGACCGGCAGCCCGCGGGCCCGCGAGGTGCTCGGCGCGTGGGACCGCTACCGCCTCGTAGTTCGCAAGGTGGTCCCGCACGCGGCGCCGGCGCCCGCACCGGAGCCCGCGGAGGCGGTCGCGCCCGCCGGCGGCGGCCCTTGACCTAGTCCGTCGCCGCCCGTCGAGCCACGACGCAGATGTGGCGGGACCCGCGGCGACCGAACAACCGCGCCACGCGACCGAGGAGGCGCGCCACGGGCACGCTCCCGAACAGCCGCCCGACCCACCGCCAGTCGCGCACGGCCTTGAACCACGACTCGATACGATACCAGAGGCGGTCGTGCAGGTATTCCACCCCGACCACCTGGAACGGGCCCGCCCGCACTTCGGAGACGAACTCGGCGAACGCGCGTGGCTGCAGGTACTCGGTGAGTACCGCGTGGCCTCCCGCCCGCACGACGTAACCGGCCTGGGCGAGCGCGACCCGGCGCTCGGCGGCGGGCAGCTGCCAGCTGTGCAGTCCGTCCGACATCACCACGACGTCGAACCGGCCCGCGCCGAACGGCAGCGCCGTCGCGTCCGCAACCACGAACCGGGCCCCGGCTCCCCCGCTCCGCAGACGCTCCCGCGCCGCCCGGACCGCGGCACGCGAGAGGTCCACTGCGACGACGATCTCCGGCATCGCGGCGAGGTGCAGGGTCAGCTGGCCCTCGCTGCACCCCACATCGAGCAGGCGGGCCGGCCGGGGAGCGAGCGCCCGCACGAGGTCGGAGATGAACCGGTGGCGGAGAACCTCGGCGGCGCGGCGGCTGTACTCGAACGGCTCGCCCCCCCGGTGCATGTCCTCGAACAGCCGGGCACGGGCCGTCCGGGAAGCGTGCTGGGGAGGCACGCTCAGCCGTAGCCCGTGAAGGGCTCCGTGAGCAGCCGCAGCCGGAGCGGCTTGTAGGTGAAGACGTGCGTGAGCCGCACTTTGTCGCCCACGCGCTCCACCCGCGTCTCCACGAGCTCGAACTCCTTCGCGTCGCCCAGGCCCATCTCGTTGAGCCGCTCCGCCTCCGCCTTGCACACGTCGCCCGGCGTGGGCCGGCTCGCGGGATAGGCGTCCTCGTGATGGTCCCGCAGCGCCTTCCAGTGCTCATCGCCGGCGCGCTCCACCGACTCCCGGATGACTTCGCGGGTGAACGGCACAGGCGGAACCTACAGCGCCGCTGCGAATGCGCGAACCGGTAGTTCGACGTGCAGATGATCTGCCGTACCGACGTGTCGCAGCGTGACGAACCCCATGATCCAGAAGTAGAGCTGTACCAGCCGGTTCCTAACCTCACCCCTTCCCGCGGTGCGAAGGTCCGCCGCGTGCCCGTAGCCGTCCCGCTGTCTGTAGTGCGGCGATGCGTGGTTCGTCGCCAGCCCCATGTCCGAGTAGTCCGCGGGCCCGCGGGCGAGATCGGTGATCACGATGTCCCGGTCCGCGAAGATGAGGGTGCTGAGCGCGAGCCGCAGCAGCGGGTGAAGCGAGGTATAGTAGGCCCGCACGCGTTCCGATTTGGCGTTCGCGGCCGAGAGGTAGGCGAGTGCGTAGCCGCAGTAGGCCAGCACGAGTGGCAGGGCCACAGCGCGCGCCATGGCCCAGAAACGCAGGCTGCCCGTCAGCTTGTGGGCGAGCCACGAGGCGTACAGCGTGACGAGGACGAGGGTCGCCCCGAAGCCGCCGACGATAGCCAGCCAAGGAGCGTAGCGCTGCTCCGCGTAAAGAAAGACAGCAACCCGGATGAGGATGACGAACGGTAGCACGGCGAGCAGCAGCAGCTTCGCGGCGAGCGCGAGGGTCGCAGCGACAAGAGACGGTCGGTGGCGGGCGCGGGTGCGGGCGAGCGCGCGCGGCGCCCGCGCCTCCAGCCGCGCCCACTCGCGCAGCGCCTCGAGCTCAAGCTCCCTCGCCGCCACCAGCGTCCGTACGGGTCGGCGGCCCGCGGCGGTTTCGTCTATCTCAGCGCGACCGGCCTCACCTCGAGCGGCGCGCCCGCCACGAGCGTCGGCGCCTCGGCGCCGAGGGCCGCCTTGTTGAACGCCGCGACGTCCGTGCGCAGCAGCTCGTTGAAGCGCGCCAAGTAGCCGTCCAGCTGGGCGCGCAGATCCTTCAAACGGTTGAAGCGCGCCAGGTAGCCGTCCAGCTGGGCGCGCAGATCCTTCAAACGCTGGGCGACGACCTCGCTCGGCGGCTGAGCGTAGGCGAACGCCATCCCGAAACCGAGCCCCTGCAGCCGCTCCTGGAAGCGGTTGAGGTAGTGGATGTCGTCCTGGCCCGCGTCGCGCTGCACGTCGGAATTGTAGAGGCTGTCCTTCAGCTCCTTGAGCTTCCGGCCGAGGTCACGTCCCGCACGCGTCACCGGAGCCGTGCGGCTACTGTCGCCTTTGACGTTGTCGCGTACGGCCTGCTGCACGTTCTTGAGCTGGGTCTCGAGGCTCACGATGCGATTGAGCATCTCGTTCAGCGCCGACACCGCGTTACGCCACTCGAGCCCGCTGCGGAGCTGGGCGGCGAACCGGGCCGGGTCGCCCCCGAGGAACGGGTCGGGCTCCACGGTCACGGTGGCGGTCTGCGTCCTGCCGCCGGCGCTCAACGTCGCGGCGTAGGTCCCCGGGACCGCGCGCGGCCCGCCGGCCTGTCGGAACGGGTTCTCCTCTTCCTCGGCGCCGGTCGGCTTCTCGAACGCCAGCCGCGTGGGTCCCGCGTAGCGCAGGTTCCAGACGTAGCGGTTCACGCCCTGCTTCCCCGGCCCACCCGAGTCCACCACGACGGTGTCGCCCTTCGCATCCGTGACGGTGACGATCACGCGGCCACGCCGCGGCCTCCCGCCAGCCTCGCCCCCCTCGGCCTGGGCGGCGCTCGTATCGAGCGCCGTCTTCAGGTAGTAGTCGATCACGGCGCCGGCGGGCGCGTTGGGGGTCGAGAACCGCGACGGCGCGACGCCCAGGCGCCGCGGGCGCACGCGGATCTGCGCCGGCAGGGTGCCGAAGACGTGGAAGTCCGACGCCGCGATTTCGGGAGTCAGCTGCTCGAGCGCCGCGATGTTGTCGAGCACGAACAGCCCGCGACCGTGGGTCGCCACGACCAGGTCGTGCGAGCGCTTGATGAACTTGAGGTCATAGACCGGAACCGTCGGGAAGCCGGCCTTCAGGGGCTTCCAGGTCGCGCCGCCGTCCCGCGAGTACCACAGCGCGGCGTCGGTGCCAAGCACCAGGAAGCCCCGCAGGTTGGGATTCTCGCGCACCACGCGCGCCGGCACGTCCTGGGGCAGGCCGCGCGCGACGTCGGTCCACGTCTTCCCGTAGTCCGTCGTCTTGTACACGTACGGCCGCCGATCGTCGAGCTGGTGGCGGTCCACGGCGAGATAGGCCGTGCCGGCGTCGAACGGCGACACACCGATCTGGTACACGCGCCCCTCCGCATTGGGCGCGAGACCCGGAAACCGGCCGGCGACATTGGTCCACGTCTTCCCGCCGTCGCGCGTCACGTGCACGAGACCGTCGTCGGAGCCCGCCCACATGACGTTCCCGTCGGTGGGCGCGAAGTTGATGGTGAGGATCGTGTTGTACGTCTCGGCACCCGAGATGTCGTAATTGATCGGGCCACCGCTCGTCACTTGCTTCGCTTTGTCGTTGCGCGTGAGGTCGGGGCTGATCGCCGCCCATCGCTCGCCACCATCGGTCGTCTTGAACACGACGTTGCCGCCCAAGAGGACGACGTTCGCATCGGTGGGTGAGACGTCGATCGGCGTGGTCCAGTTGAAGCGGTACTGCAGGTCCGCGGGCTTCCTCTCCTGCACGCCCGAGAGGTACGGCCGGATGGAGCGCGTCACACCGGTCTTCAGATCGACGCGGGTGACGTTGCCGTTCTGCGAATCGACGTAGAGCACGGTGGAGTCGCTCGGCGCGGGCACGGCGTACTCGCCGTCTCCCCCGGCGACCGTGAACCACTCGGCCCCGGTGAGCGCGCCTCCGAGGCCCGCCCCACCGCCGCCCCCTCCCCCCCCTCCCGGCCCGCTCGACATCCCGCACCACGCGTTGTTGTCCTGCAACCCGCCGCACAGCATGTACGGGATGTTGTTGTCCGCGGCGACCATGTAGAACTGCTCGATCGGCAAGTTGTTGAGAGAGCGCCAGCTCTTCGCCCCGTCCTGCGTCACGTACACGCCCCCGTCGTTCCCCTGGATCATGCGGTCGGGGTTCTGCGGGTCGATCCACAGCGCATGGTGATCCACGTGCACGCCGCGGTCGATCGGCGTCGTCGTCTTGCCGCCGTCGTCGGAGCGAAGCAGCAGGTAGGACGAGAAGAACACCTTCCGGTCGTCCACCGGCGAGACGTGCATCAGCGAGAAGTAGAACGGTCGCGCCGAAAGGCCGTGGAAGTCGGACACCTTGGCCCAGTGGTCCCCCTGGTCCTTCGAGTCCCACAGCATCCCCTGCTTCGACTCGATCAGCGCATACACGTGGCCCGGATTCGTCGGGCCCACGGCCAGCGCGACCCGCCCGATGAGGCCCGGCGGCAGGCCCTCCTTGAGCTTGTCCCACGTGAGGCCGCCGTCCTTGGAGCGGTAGATCCCGCTCCCCGGGCCGCCGGAGACGAGCTCCCAGGGATGGCGCACCGCCTGCCACATCGCGGCGAACAGCACGCGGGGGTTGCCGGGCACCATGACCAGATCAGACACCCCGGTCGTGTCGTTCGCGAACAGCACTTTCTGCCAGGTCTTGCCGCCGTCCGCGGTGCGGAACACGCCGCGCTCCGGGTTCGGCGCCCAGGCGTGGCCGATCGCGGCGACGAGCACGATGTCGGGGTTCGTGGGATCGACCACGATGCGGGAGATCTGACCCACGTCGCTCAGGCCCTTGAACTGCCAGGTCTTGCCGGCGTCGGGCGAGAAGAACACGCCGCGACCGTCCACCAGGTCGTTACGGAGGTTCGCCTCGCCGCTCCCGACCCACACGAGGTTCGGGTTCGAGGGCGCGAGTGCGACGGCGCCGATCGAAGCCGTCGGCTGGTCCGCGAACACCGCGTCCCACGAGTTCCCACCGTCCGTCGTCTTCCACACGCCGCCGGCCGCCGCACCCACGTAGTAGGTGTTCGGGTCTCCCGGGATGCCGGCCACGGCTGTCACCCGCCCGCCCCCTACTGACGGGCCGAGGTTGCGGAACTTGAGGTTGTTGAGCGAGTCGGCGCTCAGGGCGGGGGCCGTCGCTTCGGGCTTCGCGGACTCGGGCCGCGCGCCGCCCCGGCGGCGTCCTTGGGCGGCCGCGGGGAGCGCGACGCAAAGGGCGAGCATCACGGCCAGGGACGCGACCAGAGGGCGGGAGAAACGGGGCATTGCGGCCTCCTGTAGCAAGCGGGCAGCGGGGGAACGGGGATAACGGGCTCTATCGTTACGAACGGGAGCGGGCGCGCGTTGGACGGGACTCGGGTGATGCGGGGAGGCCACATAAGGCCCGCAATTCAAGGCAGTTGCCCGGGCTTGCGTTCCTGCCACCGTCGCGGACAATCAAGGAGGTCGTGGGACCTCAAGGAGGCAGCATGCCCGACATGATCCGGCAGGTGGACTACTACTACACGATGGCGCCCGACAAAGCCGGCGAAGGCGCGCGGCTGCTCGCCGTCCTGCGCAACGCCGGTGTCAACCTCCTGGCCTTCTCCGCGTTCCCAAGCGCGAGGAAGTCCCAGGCCGACTTCGTGCCGGCAGACGGGGCCGCCTTCGTCGCGGCGGCGAAGCAGGCGAAGATCAAGCTCAAGGGGCCGAAGAAGTGCTTCCTGATCGAGGGAGACGACCGCGTCGGCGCCCTGTACCACACGATGACGCGGCTCGGCGACGCGAAGATCAACGTCACGGCCGTGGACGCCGTGACGAGCGGGATGGGGCGATGGGCCGCAATCCTGTGGGTGAAGCAGCGCGACCTCAAGAAGGCGGCGCAGATCCTGGGAGCGATGTAGAAACAGGGCGGTGAACAGCGGGGGAAGGGGGAAGGGGCCCTTCCCTCTTCCCCCTTCCCCGGCCTCTCACCGGCCTCCTTACGCGTTTTCCCGCGTCCCTCCCCGGCCCAGGGCGTCCGGCCCGAACTTCTGTCGCACCTGGTCGATCACGCGCGCGAGCTGCCGGTCGCGCTCGGTCTCGCGCGCGGGCTCGGGCGACTCGAACAGCGACGGCTGCGTGGCGACCTCCAGCCGGACCAGCTGTGACAACCCGACACCGAGCAGTCGAGCCGGCACGCGCCGTGCCTGCCGCAGCCGCGCGAGCAGCTCACGTGCCACCGCGTAGACCACGCGATCCGAGCTTACGGGCTCCGGGAGGGTGCGGCTCGCCTGCCGCGTGGTGAAGTCGGCGTCGCGGATCTTGACGGTCACCGTGCGCGCCAAGAGCCCCGCGTCGCGCAGGTCGGCCGCGGCACGATCCGACAGCGCGAGCAGTTTCGCCCCGAGCGCGTCGTCTCGGTCGCGATCCCGAGGGAACGTCTCGTCCCGGCTGATGGACTTGGGCTCACGATCGGGCTCCACCAGCGAGCGATCGACGCCGCGCACCCGCTCGTACAGCCACTGCCCTTCCCGCTCGCCCAGCCAGCGGACGAGGGTCGGGCGATCGTGCCGCAGTACGTCCTCCACCGTGCGCAGCCCGAACCGCGCCAGGCGCGCCTGTGACTTGGGGCCGACGAGGGGGATGTCGGCGAGCGCGAAGCGACGCATGAACTCGCCCTCGGCGCCCGGCGCTACCACGTGGACGCCCGCGCCGGGCGCACCCGGGCGCGGCTTGGCGAGCCCCGCGGCAAGCTTGGCCACGAGCTTCGAAGTCCCCGCCCCGATGGAGAGGGAGAGCGCCGTTTCCCCAATCACGGCCTCGCGCATGCGCCGGGCGGTGTCCGCAAGCGACTCGTCCCGATACAGCCGGTCGGTCCCCGTGAGGTCGAGGTAGAACTCATCGCTCGACGCCTGTTCGACCGCGGGCGTGAACCGGAACAGCACCTCCCGAACCTGACGACCCTTGGCCGCGCACGCCTCCCACGGCACCAGCACAACCTTCGCTCCCGGGCACAGCCGGACCGCCCGAGCCATGGGCATCGCCGAGTGAACGCCGTAGGCCCGTGCCTCGTACGACGCGGACGTTACGACGCCGCGCCGCTCAGCCGAACCACCGACGATCAGGAGGGGCGCCTTGCCGGCCCCTTCCGGATCGACGAGGCGGGCGACGGAGACGTAGAACGCGTCGGCGTCGGCGAGGAGAATCCGGCGGTCCGCTACCGTTGCTCCGTGGGCGGGTGAGCGCGCAGGATCTGCTGCAGGACCTGGCGGCGCTCGTTCAGGTCGAACAGCGTCAGGCGATACACTTCGTCGTCCGCGCCGTCGAGGACGCCGCCGTAGCGGCCCGCCTCCGGCGTGATCGAGCGGGTCGCCTTCCGCACAAGCCGCAGCTCGTCCACGCGCATCAGCGGGAAGCGCAGGATGGAGTCGTTGCCCCGAAACACGAGCGTGTCCCCGTTGAGGGTCACGAGGCGCAGATCCCACAGGGTCGACCCGTCCCGGAGCATGATCTGCCAGCGGTCGGCGGGCTCGGCGGCCGCGCGGTCTTGCGCGGCGGCCGGAGCGGCCGCGCCGAGGCCGAACACGAGGGCCAGCAGGCTGCACGCGGGCACCTGGTGAGCGCGTCGAGAGCTCAACCCGCCGCTCCCGGGGCTTGCGGTTCCGCGGATCGCCCCTGCCTCCGCTTCTTCCTCGCCTTTTCCTTCTTGCGGCTGCGCGTATTGCCGTGGGTGCCGCGATAGATCTTGCCGCGCTTGCTGCGGCGATCACCCTTGCCCATGCGAAGGCCTCCTGTCGAGGGAAACCTACAGCCGGGCGTGGAGGCGCTCCAGGGCCGCGACCAGGTCGGGCCTGGCGTCGAGCACCGGCAGCAAGGGATCATCCCGCAGCTTTTGCATGCGGGCGGGCACGCTGCGGATCGTGAAGCGGCGGATGTCGAGCTTCGGGCCCACCTCCCGCCACAGCAGGGGCGTGGAAACAGGGGCGCCCGGGAGCGGCCGCACGCTGAAAGGAGCCACCAGCAGCCGCCCGTGACCGTTCTGCACGTAGTCGAGGTAGACGCGGGCGCCCCGCTTCCCGACCTGCCGCGTGATGGTCGCGATCTCGGGGAGCTGAGTCGCGATGACTCGCGCGAGTAGCCCCCCGAGCTGCCGGCATTGCTCGTAGGTGCACTGTCTCCCGAGGGGCAGCAGCACGTGCAAGCCGGTCGAGCCGCTCGTCTTGATGAAGCAGGGTAGCTCGATCTCGTCGCACAGCCGCTTCACGGCCTTCGCGACGGTGACGACGTGGGTGAAGGGCGCCTCCTTGGGATCGAGATCGAGGATGCACCAGTCGGGCTGCTCGAGGCTCGTGGTGCGGCTGCCCCACACGTGCAGCGGGATGGTGCCCAGGTTGGCGAGGTACAGGAGCGATTCGAGATCGTCGCATACGAAGTAGTCGATCTCGCGCTGCGTGTCCTCGCTCCACATCCGCTCGGTGCGCAGCCAGTCGGGAGCGAACGCCGGGGCGTCTTTCTGAAAGAAGGACTTGCCCGTGATGCCGTCGGGGTAGCGGGTCATCACCACGGGCCGGTCCTTGAGATACGGCAACAGCCAGGGGGAAATGGCGCGGTAGTAGTCGATCAGATCGCCTTTCGTGTACGCGTCGTCCGGCCAGAAGACTTTGTCGAGGTTGGAGAACTTCACTTCTTTCGGCAGCGGGGCGCGGGGAGTGGTACTCTCCGCGGGCAGCTCCAGGTCCCGCTCCCCGCCCCCCGCTCCCAGTATCGCGACCTCCGTGACCGGCTTGTCATCCCGGAATCGCACGAACACCGGCTGCCGGAGCAGACCCTCGTCGGTCCATTCCTTATACCGCACCTCCGCCACGAGCGTCGGCTCGACCCAGGTATGACCGGGGTCCTGTGGCGCGGGCCCGGCGAACGCGGGCTCGGGGCGAATTCCCTGCTCCAGCGCCGCGCTCACGTCGTTGAGTTGCGCCGCGGTGAAGCCGCTGCCCACGCGGCCCGCGTACACGAGCTTGCCGTCCCGATAGGCGCCCAGGTCCAGCGCGCCGAACCCCGAGCGCGAGCCCTTGGGGCGGGTGAAGCCCACCACCGCGAAGTCGTCGGTGCGATCGGCGCGGATCTTGAGCCAGTTGGGGGAGCGGCCGGCGCGATACGGGGCGTCCGCCTTCTTCGCGACGATCCCCTCGAGACCGAGCGTCACCACCTGGGCGTACAGCGCCTCGCCGTCGGTCGCGAAGTGCTCGAGGTACTTGATGGGTCCCACCGCGGGCACGATGGGCTCGAGCACGGCCTTGCGGCGCTCGAGCGGGAGCGGCCGCAGATCGTAACCCGCGAACGCCAGCAGGTCGAACGCGTACAGCAGGGCCGGCGTCTCGACGGCGGCCCGGCGCACGTCGAGCGCGCGGCTTACCCGCGCGCGGTTCTGGAGCCGCTGGAAGCTGGGCCGGCCCGCGTCGTCGGGCACGACCAGCTCGCCATCGAGAATCACGTCGTCGTAGGGAAGGGCCGCGAGGGCGCGCGCGATCTCCGGGAAGGTCTCCGCGATGTCGTGCCCGTTGCGGGTGATGAGCTGCGCCTCCCCGCCGTGGCGCGCCGCCCGGACGCGGTAGCCGTCGAGCTTGAGCTCGAACAGCCACCCGGGCTTCGTGAACGGCCGCTCGCGCGTCTCGGCGAGCATCGGCTCGGCCTCCTCGGGGCGCACCGCGCGGCGCGGCGCCTTGAGCCGGGCGAGCAGCTCGAGCGCCGGAGCCGCGCGGTTCGCCCCCGCCTTGAGCTCTTCCACGGTCAGGCCCGACAGCACCGACTGCGGCGGGAGCGCCCCGTCGTCCGCGACGTAGCCGTCCTTCTCCTTGATGAGGAGCCACTCTTTCTCGCCCTTCTTGAGCTTCACCAGGGTCCACTTGCCGTGGAGCTTGTAGCCCCGCAGCTCGAACAGCAGCTTCCCCTTCTTCAACCCTTCGTGCGGATCCTCGAGCGGTACCCAGCGCCCCCGGTCCCACACGATCACCGCCCCCGCGCCGTAATTCCCTTCCGGGATGATCCCCTCGAAGTCGCCGTACTCGAGGGGGTGGTCCTCGACGAGTACGGCGAGCCGCTTGTCGGCCCGGTTGGGGGACGGCCCCTTGGGAACGGCCCACGACCTGAGCACGCCGTCCATCTCGAGCCGCAGGTCCCAGTGCAGCCGGCGCGCCGCGTGCATGTGGACCACGAACAGGCCCCCGGCGGAGGGGGTCGCGACGGGGGCGGCCGCACCGGGCTCCGGCGTGCGGTCCAGCGACCGCTTGGCGCGGTAGGTCCCGAGCGGATCAGGACCGGGCTTCCGTTTTACGGCCATAGAGGTGCAATCTTATCATCGGACCCTCACGAGCGCACTCCAAGACCATGAGCGCACATCCCATCGGATCGGCGACCCTGTCGTTCGGCCTGGTTTCAGTGCCGGTGAAGATGTTCTCCACCGGCGAGCCGTCGGCGGCTATCTCGTTCAACATGCTCCACGGGAAAGACGGGTCTCGCTTGAAGCAGCAGTACATCTGCTCCAAGGACGGCGAGATCGTCGAACGGGAAGAGACGGTGAAGGGGTACAAGCTGACGGACGGACGTTACGTCACCTTCACCAAAGAAGAGCTCAAGAAGCTCGAAGAGCCAAAGGGCACCGGCGCCATCGAGATCGCCGAGTTCGTGCCGGCTCCCCAGATCGCCCGCGTGTACGTCGAGAAGTCGTATTTCCTCGGACCGGACAAGGGCGGTGAGCGCGCCTACCGGTTGCTGGCGGAGGCGCTCAAGCAGACGGACCGCGCAGCGGTTGGGCAGTATGCGGCGCGCGGCAAGCAGTACCTCGTGTCCGTGCGACCAGAGGCGAACGGCCTGGTGATGGAGCAGCTGCACTACGGCGACGAAGTGCGCAGCATCGCGGAGGTCCCGATCCCGAAGATTGAAGTGAAGAAGCCCGAGCTCCAGATGGCCGTGCAGCTCGTCGAGCAGACGTCCTCTGACGCGTTCCAACCGGCGAAGTACGAGGACAACGTGCGCAAGCGAATCCTCGAGCAAATCGAGCGGAAGGTGCAGGGCGAGGAGATCACCGAGGAGCCGACCGAGGCGCCGAAGACCAAGATCATCGACCTGATGGAGGCGCTCAAGGCGAGTCTCAAAGCGAAGGGGACGGCGGGCGAGCGTAAGCCGGCGAGGCGGGTCGAGAAGAAGCCCGCGGCGAAGGCGGCGCCGGTCGCCAAGCGCAAGGTGGGAGGTGCGCGAGGCTAGCGCTCGCGGATGAAGGGATACTCCTCCCAGGACGTCGCCAGACTGCTGGGGTTGACCGTCGCGCAGGTGCGGGCGTTCGCGCGCGACGGTTTTTTGACGCCTGCCCCCGGTCGCGGCGCGCGGCGCAAGCTGCAGTTCTCGTTCCAGGACCTGGTCATCCTGCGGACCGCCAAGGCGCTGGTGGCGGCCCGCATCCCCGCCCGCCGCATCCGCGGCGCGCTGAAAAACCTACGCCACCAGCTGCCGCGTGGCCGCTCGCTCGCCGAGCTGCGCATCGTCGCCGAGGGCGACCGCATCGTGGTGAGCGACGGAACCACGGCGTGGAATCCCGAATCGGGGCAGACACACCTCGACTTCGCAGTCTCGGACCTGGCGACCCGCGCGGCGCCGATCGCGCGGCGCACCGCGCAGGCGGCGCGCGCGGCCGAAAGCGACCTAGACGGCGAGGACTGGTACGAGCTCGGCCTCGAGCTCGAGGCGGTCGAGCCCGGGGAGGCACGGGACGCGTACCGGCGTGCCCTGGAGCTCGACGCGCACCATGCGGATGCCCACGTCAACCTGGGCCGGCTGCTCCACGAGCAAGGGCTCGTCGAGGAGGCCGAGCGCCACTACCGGCTCGCGCTGCGGGAGCGTCCCGAGCATGCGACCGCGGCGTTCAACCTCGGGATCGCGCTCGAGGACCTGAACCGGCCGACCGACGCGATCGAAGCTTACCGCGCGGCGCTGGCGGTGGAACCCCGCCTCGCGGACGCCCACTACAACGTGGCGCGGCTGTACGAGCGCCTCGGCAAGAAGGCGGCGGCGCTGCGACACCTCTCCAGCTACGAGCGGCTGACCGCCGGCCCGTAGGGCCCGGGGCCGCACCACCCGATCAGGCCCACCCGATCGGGGCGTTGACCGGCCGGAACTGGGCTGGGTATGGTCCATCCATGAAGCAGTCTGCTCTACCCGCTCGAGCGCGAATGAACCGCGGCCCCATCGTCGGGGTACGCCAAGGAGTGTGTATGCGCGCGTCGCGTGATCGAATGCGTGGTAGCTAGGCTGTAGCAGCTGATCGGTTTCGGCTGACACAACGCCCCCCCGCCCCCACCGTCGATCCCAAAAAACGGTGGGGGCGTTCTCGTTCAGGACATCATGCAGGAGACAGGGCACATGGCCGCGTTGGTGGTGACGGGAAAACTTCTCCTCGGGCTGGCGAGCGCGGGCTTCGGCGCCAGCCTCGGATTCGTCGTGAAGCAGTTGCTGGAGCGGCGCGAGGGGCTCAGCGAGGACTCGGATTAAGATGAGAGGGTGGGCCAGCACCCCGCTTCGCGACAAGCACACAGTCGCTTCGCGGGGCGCCGGCCCACCCTCTCACTGCCCGAGCAGCTGCTGGAACTGCTGCGCCAGTTTGGGGCCGATGCCCGACTCCTCGTGCTTGAAGAACACGTAGGCGTCCTGCCAGGCGGCGCCGAGCCGCCGTACGGTCTCGACCCAGCGCGCCAGATCGTCCGGCGCATAGCCCTCATCGCGTAGCCGGAAGTACCCCCAGCTCGCCGTCGCCACGAGCGGCGTGGTGCCGTTCTCCGTGTCGGCGACGCACAGCGCCGCGTTACTCTTCCGCAGCGCGTCGTACACGTCATCGGAGAACCAGGACTCGTGGCGGAACTCCCAGGCGCAGCGCAGGTCGGGCGGGAACTGCGTCAGGAGGTCGCCCAGCCGGGGCAGGTCCATCTTGAAGTTGGGGGGCAGCTGGAACAGGACGGGACCGAGCTTCGTGCCGAGCTTGCGGGCCAGCTCCAGGAAATAGCGTAACGGATCGTCGATGTCCCGGAGGCGCGCGATGTGGGTGATCCGCTGCGGCGCCTTGAGGACGAACGTGAAGCCCGGGGGCGTGGCAGCGTCCCAGCCCGCGATCGTCTTCGGGCTCGGCATCCGATAGAAGGTGTAGTTGATCTCCACCGTCGCGAGGCGCTCGGCGTAGTAGGAGAGCATCTGCGCCGCGGGCAGTTTCTCCGGGTAGAAGCTGCCCTTCCATTCGGCGAAGTTGTAGCCGGACGTGCCGACGTGGAGCCTCACGGTTCCCTGGTCACCAGCTCGGGCCGGTCCCGCACGCGATCCACGATGCAGAGAAACCCCAGTGGCTCTCCGGCCGACGCCTCGAACTGGTGGACTGCGCCGGGCGCCACATAGACGCAGTCGAACGGGGCGAGGTCGTAGGTACGCTCGCCCAGCGCGACCCGCCCGCGGCCCCGGATGACCACTACCGCGTGGGGGTGCCGGTGCCGCTCCAGCGTCGAGTACCCTCCCGGCTGGATCTCGAAATAGCGCGTGAGGAAGGTGAGGTCCGCCTCGCCCTCCCCGTCACCGAGCACCGTCTGCCGCGTCACGTCCTTGTACGGGGCGCCGTCGGCCTTGTACTCCCGCACTTCGACCCCCTGCCAGCGGAACGCCTGCGCCTTGAGCACCTTCGACCGATCACGCATCGCACACCCGCCTGATGGTGTCGACGAGCCGCCTGCTCGCTCGGGTCAGGTCACCTTGAGCGTAGAGGCTGCCCCCGATGAGCAAGATGGTGTCCACGCCGTAACGCTCGACCCAATGGGGGGCACGCGCCACGTCCACGCCGCCGCCGGGCACGGGGAAGGCCGGTCGCAGCGAACCGAGCGGCTTGCGCAGATTGGCGTTGATCGCGTCGCAGGTGGCTTGGGAGAAGTCGAACCGTCCCCCGGCGTTCGTGTAGATCACCCCGTCCGACCCGACGATCCGGTACAGCTCACCGTACAGGATCTCCGGGAGGATGCCGTGGCCCGGCTGAAAGAACACGCCGGACATGGAGGGGTGCGCGAACACCGCCATCCCCGAAGCCGCGGCCAGCCAGCGGACCGTGTCGAGCCCCACGATGACGGGGCTCACCATCACGCCGCGGCACCCCGCCTCGCGGGCGAGAGCGAGATCTTCCTGGATCGCCGGGGAGCCCCGCGCGAGCTGGGGAGCCCCGCGCGAGCTGGGGGAAGTAGACGCTATGGCCGCCGGTCTCCCCGTTCGCCTGCGACACCGCTTCCTGGCAGCGCGCCACCCGCTCGCGGAACGGGGCCGTCGGCTGGTCGGCCAGGTTGTGGTCGTCCTTGATGATGTCGATCCCGCCGAGCGCGAACCGATAACACAGCTCCGCGAGCTGCTGGGCGGAGAGCCCCACCGGCTTGAGGGCCGTGCACAGGAGGGGGCGCCGCTCCGATACGCGGCACAGCGCGCGGATGCCCGCGATGCCGAGCCGCGGCCCGCCGAGCGCTCCGAGCAGGGGGTCCGGCCATTCGATCCCGGTCACGAGAATCGCGGGCTTCATCGAGATGTTGCCGAACAGCAGGTTCAGGAGCTGCGGGACCTCGCTCCCGACCGTGGCCGGATCGTAGGAGATCGCGACGCGCCAGCGCCGCTCTGCGAGCGGCGCGAGCGCCTCCACGCGGCCGACCATGCGCGCGGCGACGTCGGGCGGCACGCACTCGGGGGGCAGCTCGACCGTTTGCTCGAGCGCGATGTCCCGCGCCCGGGCTGCGGGATCCTCGCCGGGCGCGCAACCGAGCTCGTACGTGATCCGCAGGCGCTCGCCCGATGTCACGTCAGGGCCTGCCGCCCATCTTGAGGAGCTTCGCCCACTGCGCCGCCGTCAGCGGCACCACCGAGAGGCGCCCCACCCGCACGAGGGGATGGTCCTTGAACGCCGGGTCCGCCTTGATGTCCGCGAGCGGGACGGGCCGGGGCAGCCTGCCCTTGGGCTTCAGGTCAACGACCACGAGCTTCGGGTCCCGCGCCTTGGGATCGGCGTAGGCGGCGGTCACGATCTCGGCGACGCCGACCGCAGCCTTTTCGTCGCCCGTGTGGTAGATCAGCGCGGCGTCGCCCGGCTGCATGGCGCGCAGATTCTTGAGGGCGACGGGGTTCTTCACGCCGTCCCACACCGCGCCTGCGTCGCGCTCCAGGCGGTCGTAGCTGTAGGCGGAGGGTTCGGTCTTGAGGAGCCAGTAGTTGGGCATCGCGTCTCCCGTGTTCAGCCTACGTGGACGACATCCCGGGCCCAGTTTGCCACGGCGTCCCCGAGCTCCGCAACGACCTCCTCGTCGCTCCGGCCCGAGCGCTTCAGCACTCTGAACGAGTGATCCGCTCCCTCGACGACGTGCAGCGTCGCGCGGTCGCCAAGGCGGCGACACACCGGCTCGAGCAGCCGGAGCTCGGCGAGATCGTCGCGGGTCCCCTGAAGGAACAGCATCGGCACCTGGACGGCGCTCAGGTGCTCGGCACGGGCGTCGCCGGGGCGCTTGGGGGGATGAAGCGGAAAGCCGAGGAAGACGAGCCCGCGCACGCCGGGCAGCGGCTGCTTCGCCTGCGCGTTGGAGGTCATCCGCCCGCCCAGGGATTTTCCCCCCGCCACGAGCGGCAGCCCCGGCGCCGCGCTGGCCGCCGCGGCGACGGCCGTGCGGACGGTGGCTTCGAGCACGCCCGGAGGATCGGGGCGGCGCGCCTGCGCCTCCACGTACGGAAACTGGTACCGCAAGGTGGCGATCCCTCGCCCGGCCAGGGCGCGTGCGACGGATGCGAGGAAGGGATGACGCATGCCCGCCCCCGCGCCGTGGGCCAGCACGTACAGGAGCCGGGCGTCCGGCGGGCGTTGCAGCAGCGCCGACACCCGACCCACGCGCTCCCCGACGACGAACTCGAGCTGCTCCGCTTCGAGCGCTATTTCGCCCGCTCCAGGTACTTGCCTTCCCGTGGATCGACGCGCACGCGCTGACCCTCGCTGATGAAATCGGGCACCTGTACGGTGACGCCGTTCGAGAGCTTGGCGGGCTTCGTGCTGGCCGTCTTCGTCGCGCTGCGCATCACCGGTGACGTCTCGACCACGTCGAGCTCGATCACGGTGGGAAGATCGATCGCGATGGGGCGGCCGTTCAGCCATTCGACCTGGACGACCATCTCCGGCTGCAGCCAGGGCCCCGCGTCGCCCACGATCTCTTCGTCGAGGGAGTACTGCTCGTAGGTGCGCGTATCCATCACGTGCACGCCGGACTGGTCGCGATACAGGACCTGGAGCTCCTTGGTGTCGAGCCGGGCCTCGTCGAGGAAGTCGGTGGCGCTGACCCGCGTATCGAAGGTGTTCCCCGTGACCAGATTGCGGAGCCGCAGCTGGACGAACGCCCGCAGGTTGCCGGGCGTGCGGTGGGTGAATTCCATCACGCGGCAGGGCTGGCCGTCGATGAGGACGACGTGGCCGCGGCGAATGTCGGTTGCCTTCACAACACGCTGCTCCCGGAGATGAAAATGGCGCGGGCCGTACCCGCCGGCGCGCGCGCCTGGGGCTGCCATGGACTGTCGGCGAAGATAAACCCCGGGAGACGAAGGTCAACCGGGCCGCTAGATTCCCCGCCCATGACCGACCGCTGCGGCTGGGCCGAATCGAGCGACCTGATGATCGCCTACCACGACCGCGAGTGGGGCGTCCCGCTGCACGACGACCGCCGCCACTTCGAGTTCCTGCTGCTGGATGGGTTCCAGGCCGGGCTCTCCTGGGCCGTGATCCTGAACAAGCGCGAGGGCTTCCGCCGCGCCTTCGACGGGTTCGATCCGGAGAAGATCGCGCGCTATCGGGCGGGCACGATCGGCCGGCTCCTCAAGGACCCCGGGATCGTGCGCAACCGGCAGAAGATCGACGCGGCCGTGCGCAATGCGCGGGTCTTCCTCGAGCTGCGGGAGTCGGCCGGCTCCTTCGATGCGTTCGTGTGGGAATTCGTCGGCGGGGCGACCAAGCACAACGCCTGGAAGACGCTGCGCCAGATCCCCGCGCGCACCAAGGAGTCGGACCGGCTGAGCCGCGCGTTGCAGGAGCGGGGGTTCAAGTTCGTGGGCTCGACGATCTGCTACGCGTACATGCAGGCGGCGGGCCTCGTGAACGACCACCTGGTGAGCTGCTTCCGGCGCGCGGACCTGCGAGCGCCCTAGCCCGCCTGAATCGTCGTGACCGGAATACCGCGGCCGCGGGCGTACGCCTGCAGCCCCCGCACCCCGCCCTTGAACGAATAGGCCTCGTATCCCGCCCGCTGCATCGCCTCGGCCAGATATCCGGAGTGCAGGCCAAGCGAGCAGTACAGGATGTAGCGTCGCGTCTTGTCGAGCGCGGGGAAGCGCTCGGCGAGGTCGACCGGATCCCAGCGCTCCGCCCCCGGCCAGCGCCAGGCCTCGTACTGCTGCGGCTCCCGGCAGTCGAGCACGACGGCGCCGTCCGGGATGTCGGCCGCGAACAGGTACGGCTGGACGAGGTCCGTCGCGGTGAGCGCCCGCAGGTCGAGGGGCTTGCGCGCGGCCACGGCTTCGTCGAGCACGGCGAGGTTCACGCGCGACTCCTCGTCCGCCGCGGCTTGCGGGCTCGCGTGCGTAACGGGGCGGCCCTGCTCGATCGCGCAATACTCGCGCACGTGGGCGCTCACCGCGGCGGTGCCGATGGCGCGGGCACGCGCGATGATTTCGATCTTGTCGAAGCCGATGAGCGGCCGGAGCACCGGCAGGGTCGTCGCCTCGCCGATCGCCCGAAGGTTGTCGAGGGTCTGCGAGGACACCTGGCCCACGGACTCTCCGGTGACGATCGCGGTGGCCCGCAGCTCGCGCGCCACCGCCTCGGCCGCGCGGTACATCAGCCGCTTGAGCACGACCTGCCGGTAGCGCGGCTCAACGGCGCGCCGCAGCTCCTCCAGCGGCCGCGTAAAATCGATCGCGTGGAGCACCGGGCGGTAGCCGTGGCTCCAGCGGTCCGCCAAGATCTTCGCCACCGAAACGACGGACCGCTCGTACGCCTCGCCGCCCAGGTTGCAGAAGACGTAGTCGAGCGCCACACCGCGCTTGAGGAGGAGCCACGCAGCGACCGGTGAGTCGAACCCGCCCGAGAAGAGGCAGACGGCCCGCCCTTCCGCACCGAGCGGCAGGCCGCCCGCGCCCGCCACGTGGTCGCTGAAGAACAACGCCTCTCCGTCCCGCGCTTCCACGAACACCGTGACGTCGGGGTGGTCGAGGTTCACGTCGCCGTAGCGGTCCAACGCGGCGCCGAGCTGCACCATGACGTCCCGGGTGCGGAACGCCTCACGACCGCTGCGGCGCGCCCGCACCGCGAACGTCCGCCCGCGCACGCGCTCGGCGTACACCTGCTCGCCCACGCGCACGATCTCGTCGAGCGTGGCGGGGCAGCGCGCTTCCACCAGCGACAGGGACGCCGCGCCGAAGACGGTGGCGATCACCCCGGCCGCCGACGCGTCACCGGCATCGACGAACAGACGACCCCAGCGGTCGCGCACGCTGGCGGCGCACCCCGCCGTGCGCAGCGCGTCGCGCAGGTTCTCCGTGAGGCGCTGCTGGAAGCGGCGGCGCGTGCGTCGGGCCTTGGTCGCCACCTCGGGCGCCACCCGCACCAGCAGCAGCAGCCGATCCTGCCCGGTTCCGCTCATACCGCATAAGAAACACGATTGGCGCCCGTCACTCAACCTTGGGTCAGGCGCCGGGAAACGTCTGGCGCGCCGTGGGGTACGAGAGCGGCTTCCCGGGGCGCGGCGAGCGCCGACCGTGCCCCCAGCCGGGTGACCCCCGTCACACCGGGCTTGGCAACTGCCGCTCCAACTTGATGGGACGAGGAATGGATCGCTCGTCGAGTCGCATCGTCCTCCTCAAGAGCGTCACGGCACTCGGCGGGTTAGACTTCGAACCGCATAAGAGGGCAACAGGGTGCCCCTCTCCGACCGTCAAGCACCCCACAGCTTCGCGCGCCGTGCGCGCGAGGGGGTAGACATGTTCCACACCAGCCGTTCCGCGGCGCGCCGGGCGTGGCTGCCTATGGCACTCGCCGCCGCGGTCGCTTGCAAACAAGGTCCCGCGCCCGAGGTCCAGGCCAGGCTCGACTCGCTGAACCTCGTCGCTCAGCAACGAGAGCGGATGGTCCAGGAGCTCGCCGACCAGTCGCGGTTCTTGAGCGAGATCAGCGCCGAGCTCGCCAAGGTGCGCGCACCCATTAAGCAGCTGCGGGTGTCGCGCGAGTCGCCGCTGCGCGCGTCGCGCGACAGCCTGATCCAGAGGGTCCGCTTCATCACCGAGAAGGTGAACGCGAGCGACGCCAAGCTGAAGGCGAGCGAGCAGCGGATCAGCGAGCTCAGCACGCTCTCGGACAGCCTGCGCGCCACGCTCGGGGAGACCGTCACGAATTACCAGACGGTGATCGCCTCCCAGAAGGAGACGATCGACCAGCTGACCGAGCAGATCAACCAGTTCTCGGCCGATAAGGTCGCGCTGGTGGACTCGGTGAACCAGCTGCAGGACAAGCTGAACACCGTCTACTACGTGATCGGCACCAAGGACGACTTGCTGAAGAGCGGCATCATCGTGAAGGAAGGGGGCAGCCGCTTCCTCTTCGTCCTGTGGAAGTCGGGCCAGACACTCCAGCCGGCGCGGGAGCTCGACCCCGCCGCATTCCACGCGATCGACAAGACCAAGGTGACCGAGATCCCCTTCCCGGACGATAAGCCGTACCGCATCGCGTCGCGGCAGGACGTGCGGGGTCTCGCCACCCCGCCCGGCGACCACGGCGAGATCACGGGCGACCGCCTCAAGATCGCCGACCCCGACGAGTTCTGGAAAACGTCGAAGTTCCTGATCATCGTCGAGAGCTGAGGGCCGCCTGTTCGAGCGGCAAGCCCCACATCACCTGCGGTGATGTGGGGCTTCGTATTCGCCGTTAGCTTATTCGCCATGAGCGGGAAACTGCGCAGCCGCACCATCACGGAAGGAGTGCAGCGCTCCCCCAACCGCGCGATGCTCCGCGCCGTGGGGTTCGGGGATCGCGACTTCGAGAAGCCCATCGTGGGCGTCGCCAACGCCCACAGCACCATCACGCCGTGCAACGTGGGGCTGGACCGGCTGGCCCGGCGCGCCGAGGCGGCGCTGAAGGCCGCCGGGGCGATGCCGCAAACCTTCGGCACGATCACGGTCAGCGACGGCATCTCCATGGGCACGGAGGGAATGAAGTACTCGCTCGTCTCGCGCGAGGTCATCGCCGACTCGATCGAGACCGCCTGCAACGCCCAGTGCATGGACGGCCTCCTGGCCGTAGGCGGGTGCGACAAGAACATGCCCGGTGCGATGATCGCGATGGCCCGCATGAACATCCCGGCCGTGTTCGTGTACGGCGGCACCATCAAGCCGGGCCATTACAAGGACCGCGACCTCACCGTGGTGAGCGTGTTCGAAGCGGTGGGCGAGTACAGCGCCCGGAAAATCGACGCCGCCGAGCTGCTCGAGGTGGAGCGGCGCGCCTGTCCGGGCGCCGGCTCGTGCGGAGGGATGTTCACGGCCAACACGATGTCCTCCGTCTTCGAAGCGATGGGGATGAGTCTCCCCTATTCCTCCACAATGGCGGCCGAGGACGCCGAGAAGGCGGACAGCGCCGCGCGCTCGGCGGAGGTCCTGGTCCGGGCCATCCGCAACGACCTCCGGCCGCGGCACATCCTCACGCGCCAGGCGTTCGACAACGCGATCGCGGTGACGCTGGCGATCGGCGGGTCGACCAATGCCGTGCTCCACCTGCTCGCCATCGCCCACGCGGCACAGGTGCCGCTCACCCTGGACGACTTCGAAGCGATGCGCGCCCGCGTGCCGGTGCTGTGCGACCTGAAGCCGTCCGGGCGCTTCGTCACTACGGACCTGCACCGGGCGGGGGGCGTTCCCCAGGTCATGCGGCTGCTGCTCGCCCACGGCGTGCTGCACGGCGAGGCGCGCTCGATCACCGGCCAGACCCTGACGGAGATCCTGAAGGACGTTCCGGCGGAGCCGCGGCGCGACCAGGAGGTGATCCGCCCCTGGGACCGGCCCGTCTATGCTCGGGGCCACCTCACGATCCTGCGGGGCAATCTCGCGACCGAAGGGGCCGTCGCGAAGATGAGCGGCGCCAAGCGGCTCGCGATGACGGGACCCGCGCGGGTGTTCGACTCGGAGGAAGCCTGCCTCGACGCCATCCTCGCGGGGAGGATCCGGGCGGGGGATGTGGTCGTGATCCGCTACGAAGGCCCGAAAGGGGGGCCGGGAATGCGGGAGATGCTCTCCCCGACGTCCGCGATCATCGGCGCCGGGCTGGGCGACGCGGTGGGTCTGATCACCGACGGGCGATTTTCGGGCGGCACCTATGGCCTCGTGGTGGGCCACGTGGCGCCGGAAGCGGCGACGGGCGGGACGCTGGCGCTGGTGGAAGAGGGCGACGCGATCACGATCGACGCCGAGCGGCGGCTGCTGCAGCTCGACGTGCCGGATGAGCTCCTGGCGCGGCGCCGCGGCCGCTGGCAGCCCCCCGCGCCGAAGTACACGTCAGGGGTGCTCGCGAAGTACGCGAAGCTCGTGTCGAGTGCGAGTCGGGGGGCGGTGACGGACGGGCCCTGAGATCCTTCGCGTCCTTTTCTTGCTTTCGCGGAGCGAGCGAGCCTGTCATCCTGAGCGCCGAAGGCGCGAAGGATCTGCTGTTTTCGTAAACCGCAATCAGATCCTTCGCGTCGCGCGCGTTCCGCGCGCTCGCTCAGGATGACAAGCCGCGGGGCGCCTTTGGGAAAAAAAGGGGGGGAGGTCATTGTGGACGCGGAGGTTCGGGAAACCAGTGGGCCGCCAGGTCCCCCCACGTGGGGTTTTTCTCTTCGATCAACTCGATCTTTCGTGAGCGAACCCAGCCCTTGAGCTGCTTCTCCCGGGCGATGGCATCGCGCACATCGCCAAAGTCTTCGAAGTA
>Ga0209378_1000565_pt1 | contig 27207 bp, 27 predicted proteins | sample GraSoiAngelo_156_FD_186170 | JGI IMG/M metagenome (GOLD analysis project Ga0209378, IMG submission 186170) | Grasslands soil microbial communities from the Angelo Coastal Reserve, California, USA - 14_1009_13_40cm (SPAdes) (version 2) | ecosystem: Environmental > Terrestrial > Soil > Grasslands ...
GGCGACAAACCGTTTCTGGGCGCGCGCCTGACGGCCCAGACCGCGCTAAGCGAGAGAGTTGTTGCATTTATCGTTGGCGGGGTTCAGCGCGGAAAGTATTCTGAAGTCAATGCGCTTTTCGACACGAAGCGCGTGGACAGCGTCTACGACGTTACTGCCGGGATGACATGGTCGTTCGCGAAAAGCTGGTCGCTGCGTCCACAGGTGGTTTACTACAAGAACAAGAGCAATCTTCCGCTTTTCGAGTACGACCGGACGGATGCGTCAATCAATCTGCGCTTGGACTTTTAGCGACGATAGTTGCAAATGTTTGTTCGTTGAGCGAGAGAGCTGGGGCATTTCTCCTTGGTGGGGTACAGCGCGGGAAGTACTGTCTGCGCTTGGACTTCTAGCGAGGATAGTGCAAATGTTTGTTAAATCTTGCTGGCCCCTGATGCTCTTCGCGGCGCTGGTCGCGGCCGCGGGCCCGGTCTGCGCGCAAGGCACAGAAGCGGGTCGATTCCTCTCCGTCGTCGGCGACGTGCGCGTCGGTCGCGAAGGCGCGCCACAGCGCGTGGCGCAGCGCGCGGCCGAGTTCTACGAAGGCGAATCCATCGTCACCGCAGTCGGCGCGCTCGCCCAGCTACGCATGACCGACGGCGCGCTGATGTCCGTGCGCGGCGATACCGAAATCAAGCTCGAAAGGTTCTCTTACGCGGGCGAGCAGGACCGCAACGCCAGCTTCTTGATGTCGGTCCTGAAGGGTGGACTGCGCTCGATCACGGGCGTGATCGGACGCCAAAATCGCGAACGCTACCGGATCACAACGGCGACGGTGACTATTGGCGTGCGCGGCACGGATTTCGAGATCGTTCATGTGCCGCTGCAGGCGGGCTCTCGGGAGGTGCCGGCGGGTACCTACGACCGCGTCTTCGAGGGTGTGACAAGCATGGAGAACAGAGCCGGAGTCATGCTGCTCGTCAGCCGCGACCAGACCGCGTTCGCCGCGCTGCAGGGCACCACGCCGCCCGTACTGGTGGCGCCGCCCGCAGCCCTTTTCGGCCGGACCACGCCGCTCCCGCGGGTCACGCCACAAACCCGGCTTATGTTAACTCCCATAGACGCGCCGGGGAGGCTCGAGAGGTCAGCCATTTCGCCGACTATTAAGACAGCACCGAGGACGACATTGACTCCAATTCAGACAGCGCTGCCGGTCGTGACCGCCGCCGACGAGGTCATGCTGACCCCTGTAGTGGATCCAGCCAACCCCACGACGACCACCACGCTGACCCAAGCGGTGACGAGCACCACCAGCTCCACCCTGTTGCTAAAACCTCCCAAACCTCCCAAGTGATGCTGAATACGTTCTAAGCGCGGGGGCTATAACCTGTCGGGAAAGCGCGGAATGAATCCGTCCCGGTTCGGCATCCTCACCTTGGGCAGCGTCTGGGCACTCATCGCCTCGTTCTCGCCGATCAGCTTGTTGAGCGCGAGAATGTAGGCGGTGAGCGCGTAGACCTCGTCGTTGGTGAGCGTCCTGGGCTGCTGGTACGGCATCGCGCGCCGGATGAAATCGAACAGCGTCGTCGAATAGGGCCAGAAGTTGGCGATGGTCTTCACCGTATCGATGCCGCTCGTGAGCGCAGCGCCGCCGACCACGGCGGCATTCGCCGCGCCTTTGCCGTTTTCGCCGTGGCACGCGGCACACTTTTGCGCGTAGATGGGCGCGCCCTGCGCGGGCGTGCCGCTTCCCGGCGGCAGGCCGGTGCCGTCGGGCAGGATGCTGATGTCCCAGGCGGCGATCTCTGCGGCATCTATCGGCTTGCCGAGGTTGGGCCCTGCCGCGAGGCAGCCGAAATTGACCGCGAAAATCGACAGGGCAGCGGTCAGCTTATGCGTAGACATGGCTTACCGCCCCGGCGCTGCTGATCGCCCAGCTGGTCACGCCGTTGTAGTGCTGGCTCGGGAAGGCGGTGACCGGCGGCACTTTCGCACTCTGCCCCCGCACCGCGATGATCTGCGCGCGCGTGGGCTGCACGTTGCCCGCCTCGTCCCAGGCCCGGCTTTGCAACACGGCCGGGCCGCCATTCCAGCTCCAGGGGACACGGAAGCGCGTAAAGGCCTTGCTCAGCACCGGTTCGTGCAAGGCCGCTTGCGCCCAACTCTGGCCGCCGTCGGCCGAGACCATCACTTTCGAGATGCGGCCGTTGCCCGAATAAGCGATGCCGGAGATCTCGTAGAAGCCCGGCGCCTTCAGCATCAGCCCCGGCGACGGGTGGGTGATGAAGGACTTCACCTCCTGCAGGAAATAGAACTGATACGCCTTCCCGTTCGGCAGGATGGGCGCGTACGTGCGCGACTCGTAGTAGCTCATCGCCGGCGCCTCGACCAGCTTCAGCCGTCGCAGCCATTTCACGTTCATGTTGCCTTCCCAGCCGGGAAGCAGCAGGCGCATCGGATAGCCGTTGCCGGGCATCAGCCGCTCGCCGTTCTGGTAGAGCGCGATCATGGCGTCGTCGAGCGCCTTCGCCATCGGCACGCTGCGGCTCAGCGCTGGGGCGTCCGCGCCTTCGGCGACCAGCCATTTAGCCTTGGGGTCGACCCCGGTTTCCTCGAGCAGGGTGGAGAGCGCCACCCCGGTCCATTCCGCGCAGGACGCCAGCCCGTGCAGCGCCTGCACGCTCGCCTGGATGGGCTCGCGGGAAAACAGCGGAGCGCTGTTGCCGCCGCATTCGACAAAGGTCATGCGCGACACCATCGGATAGCGCGCGAGCGCGTCGAGGGTAAACAGCAGCGGCCGCTTGACCAGGCCATGGATCACCAGGCGGTGCTTCTCCGGATCGATATCGGCGTCGCCAGCGTGCGAGATCACGAAGTGAAGGCCGTTCGGGGTGGATGTGCCCTGGAGCAGGTGATGCGGCGTACGGCCGTGCTGAGTCCGGGGCTCGCCGTTCGGGTTGCTGAGCGTGCGCACGACGCTTTTCTCGAAGCGCGAAGGTACGCCGTAAGCCGGGACATTCGTGCCCGGCGCGCTGCTCCACGGGTCGTCGGCCAGGGGCGCGGCGGCCGCCGGTCTGGCCAGCGTGTAGCCCGTCATGGCTGCCGCGAGCGCGGCTCCGCCGCGGAGAAAGGCGCGACGGTCGAGCAGCCCGTTTCCCGCAACCACTACAAGGTTTTTCATGATCCCTCCCCGCTCGAGCAACATACCGCAAGCCAGTCATAAACGGAACTGGCCGGCCTGGATGCGCTCATAGAGCGCCTTGTCGAGCGGTACGAATACCCGGCGTTCCGGATCGTCAAAGTAGAGGGCGTCGGCAGTGGCCGCCGGGTCGTAGCCTTGACGCACGAATTCATGCTTCGTGTACTTGAAGGTGGCGGTCAGTTCCATCCTGCTCCGCAGACGCAGGAACAAAGGACGCGCGTACCCGGGCAGGCGGGCGATCAGGTGCGCCCGCAATGCCGCCAGATCCAGGTCATCCTCGGTGACCAGGGCGGCCATTCCGGCCCGGCCCTCGGCACCCGGTATCTGCACGCCGTAGACATTGGCGTCCGCCACGCCGCGGAACGCGCAGATCGCTTCTGCAACCTCGGAGGTGGCGACATTCTCGCCCTTCCAGCGGAAGGTATCGCCGATCCGATCGACAAAATAGAAGTAGCCCTGCGCGTCCTGTCGCATCAGGTCGCCGGTGCGAAACCAGGCGTCTCCAGGCTCGAACGCGTTGCGCAGGATCTTTTTTTCAGAGTCCTCCTTGCTGGTGTAGCCATCGAACCGGCCGGCGATATTCGACGGCTCGGCGCTGATCCTGCCGATCGCTTCTCCGACCTCGTTGGCAGCGCAGCGGATGCACCATCCCTTTTCATCGCGGACCGGCGCGTCCTTCTCGACGTCGAATTTCACCAGCGTGGCCGGGAACCTATGCGCGAGAAACGAGGGAATGCGGCCGATGGCGCCCGGCTTGCCCTCGATATTGAACAGGGAGACGTTGCCTTCGGTCGCCGCGTAGAACTCGAGAATCCGCGGGATGCGGAAGCGCGACTTGAAGTCGTGCCATACATCGGGCCTCAACCCGTTGCCGCAGCACATCCTGATGCGGTGCTGCGTCTCATGCGGAAGGGGATCGGTGCGCAGCAGATAACGACACAGTTCGCCGATGTACTGGAACAGCGTGCAGTCCCAGCGCAGGATATCGTCCCAGAACTGGCGGGCGGTGAATCCTTCGCGGACCACCACCGAGCCGCCGCCGACCAGCACCGCGCCGGTCGCCAGCACGCCGCCGACGCTGTGGTACATCGGAAGGGAGCTGTACATCCTGTCGCCCGGGCGGGTATCCATCATGCCGGCAAACCAATGGCTCCATTGCATCAGCCGGAAATGGCTGATATTTGCCGCCTTGGGCAGCCCGGTCGTACCCGAGGTGTACATGAGGAGCGCCCGGTCCTCGACGCTCAGCGGCCTGAGCTCCGCCGCGCCCAGCTTATGGCCTGCGTATCGCTCGATGTCGACATCGATTCGCGGGAATGAGCCCGGTCCGGCGCCGTGCGCCCAGACCTGCGTCGCGCCCGCCGGGCCCGGCAGCGCAGTGGCGAGCCGGTCGATGAACTCGGCGGCGACGATGATGTGCCTGGGCGCGACGATTTTGATGCAGTGCGCGAGCGAAGGACCGACCAGATTGGTATTGAGCAGCGACACCACGGCGCCGACGCGGGTGACACCGAGCCAGATCGCCATGTACTCCGGCCGGTTCGGCATGAGCAGGCAGACCGTTTCGCCCTTGGCGAGACCCTGCTCCAGCGCCCAGCGGGCATACCGGTTCGAGCGCTCGGCGAGCGCGCGATAGGTCAGGCGCTCGCGGTCGGAGAGCAGGGCCTGCGCCTCGGCGCATGACTCGGCGAGCTCCTCGATCACGCCGGGAAGGATGCGCCGAGGATGGCTGGCGATCGGCGCGGTCAGCTCGAGCGCGCGCAGCCACGCCTTGGCAGCGGAAGTTCTAGGCGGTATTGCCGGCATCCACCGTGAGGACGGTTCCCGTGATGTTCTTCGCACCGTCGCCGAGAAGAAATTCGACGGCGCAGGCCACGTCGTCGATGTCGGGAAGGCGCTGCAGCGCGCTGCGCCGCTCGATCTGCTGCCGTTGCTCGGCCTTGAGCCCCCGGGTCATGTCGGTGTCCACGAAGCCGGGGGCGACCGAATTCACATTCACGCCCATGCGCCCGACCTCCCGCGCAAGCGAGCGCGTGAAGCCGATGATGGACGCCTTCGTCGCCGCGTAGACCGACAGCCCGCTGTATCCGGTGAAGCCGACGACCGAGGCGACGTTCACGATCCGCCCGCCGCCATCGGCCATCATGGAGCGCACCACGTGCTTCGTCAGGACGATGGGCGACAGCGTGTTTACGCGCACCAGCTGCTCGATCTGCGAAGTGGGCATCAGAGCGAGGACGCCGTCGAAGCCGACGGCGGCGTTGTTGACCAGCCCGTAGATCGGCCCGAATTCCTTGCGCAACGCCCGAACCAGCCGGGGAATAGCGTCGATCTCCGCGAGATCGAACGCGACGAAGCGCAGCGACCCCGGATGGTCGCGCTGGGCTTCCTTCATCGCCGAGCGCAGCGGGTCGCTCTCTTTCCGCGCGACGGCGATGGCGCGGTACCCCGCTGCCGCGAGCCTGCGCACGACGCCCAGGCCGAGCCCCCGGCTTCCGCCCGTCACGAGGACATTACGCATTCCTGCGCACGATCTTACCTGTCGGGGCAACGGCCAGGGAAGAAACAAAGTTGATCGCCGCCGGGACCTTGTGCCGGGGAAGCGCCGCGCGGCAGTGCTCGAGGATCGCGTGCTCGAGCCCCTTGCCGCGCCCGCTCGCGGCGCCGGTTTCTCCGTTCAGCACCACGTCAGCGACGACGAGCGCTCCCATGATGGCGTTCTTCTTGGCCCGCACCTGCGAAATGCGCACCTGCGGGTGAGAATTGATCACCGCTTCGACCTCCTCCGGGTGCACCTTCTGGCCGCCGACGTTGATGACGCCGTCCCTTCGGCCGACGAAGTAATAGCGTTCACCGCGGAGCTCCACGATGTCGCCCGTGTCGACGAAGCCGTCGGCATCCGGCAGGGCGGCGGAGCGGCTGCCCAGGTACCGGGCCGCGGTTCGCGCCGAGCGAATCCGCAGCGAGCCATCCTTGACCTTCATCTCCACGCCAGCGGCGTCGCGCCCGATCAGGCTGGCCGGAAATCCCGCCAGAGCGTCGCCGACTTCAAACCCCACGCCGGCTTCCGTCGAGGCGAACGCATGCACGATGTCGGCCCCTGGATAGAAAGCCCGGAGATGATCGAGGATTGCCTGGTCGGCGATTTCTCCGGACAAGCGGACGTATTGAGGCGTAAGCCTGCGGGCCGATGGGCTCATGAGGGCGTTGCGCCAATGAGTCGGCGTTCCCAACATGTGGGTGACGCCACGCGCTGCGGCCCGCAGGAGGAAATCGCCCGTCGATTCGCGGGCGCTCGACAGCACCATCGATCCGCCACCGAGGAGCGCGCGCAGAAAAATCTGCAGGCCGCCATAACGGCGGATGTCGTAGAAGGTGCTCCACAACGCCTGCTGCGGCGCCGCGCTGCCCGCCTGGATCGCGCCCGCCAGGCTCGACAGCGTGTGCACGACCATCTTCGGCAGCCCCGTCGTGCCGGAGGTGAGGAGGATCCATTCGGTTTGGTAGCGTTCCGTCCGCTCGAAGGCGGCGGGCGCGATTTTCGGGCTGCAGGCGACGAAGGATGCGGCGCCCGGCGCGCCGGCCTCAGGCGCCGGCCGATCGGACACGACGGCGTCCACCGCCGCGGCCGTGATGACGAACGGAAGATGCTCCCCGGGCAGATCGGGAGGGGAAAGAATCAGTCTGCGCGCGATGCCGTCGAGCTCGATGAGCGCCAGCGCCGCAGCGAGCTGGTCCGCGGTGGCGACGAGCACGCAGCGTCCGGCAAGCTCCTCGAGGCGAGCACCGAGGCTCGAGCCCGACGCCAGATCGCCCAGGGCGACGCTGCCATCGGCCCCCCAGAGAGAGCGCTCCGACAGGCGCCCCGCGGCGCTCGAGCGGCCCCAGAGCGAGCCCTGGTTACTTTGCGGCATCCTCATAGAACCGGATGAAGTCGGCGAGGGTCACGGGGAACTCGGTCTGTTCGGTGGAAGTGAACGGATCGACGCCCAGCGCGTCCTCCAGACGCGAGACGATGATTGCAAAGCACAGCGAGTCGAGGCCCGACTCCGAAAGAGGAAGATCATCGGACAGCGGCGCCAGTTTCTTGCTTTGCTCCTGGGCGACTTGCTTGAACTGCGACAGGACTTCGGACCTCACGCTCATCGCGCTACCCTCCCCGTGGCACAAAAAATTCCGTATAGGATGCGATGCGGCCCTCGCGCACCCGGACGACGTCGACCAGCTCGGTCAGGACCGTCGCACCCGTGATCTTCGAGCGGATTCTGGCCCGCCAATGCACGGCAGCCGCCTCGCCGTCGATGATCATCGAGAGAATCTCCTGGTCGCTGAGCTGGAAGGTCTTGACCAGCAGCGCGAGCCAGCTGCGTATTTCACCCAGGCCGGCCGCTCTGATCGCCATCGGGCTGGAGTAGCTCGTTCCCGCGATGTCCAGTCTGGAGTCCTTTGCGAAGGTCCGGCAAAGCGCTTCGAGGTCGCCGCTCAGGCGCGCGGCATAGAGTTCGCGAAGCAGGCGCTCGACTTCGAGCCTATCCGGCATGGCGCAGCGCCCCGGCGAATGCCGCCCTGATTTCGGCGCCGATATGCTTCATGGCGCTGCGCGCGTACGGAACGACGCTGGTCATGCCGTAGAAAAGATGAGTCATGCCCGGGTGGCAGGTGTAGCTCACCTTGACGCCTGCCTGCGCCAGCCGCTCGGCGTAGGCCCTGCCCTCGTCGCGCACCGGGTCGAATTCCGCCGTGTGGATGTATGCCGGAGGCAGGCCGCGGAAATCCGGGGCGCGAAGCGGCGATACGCATGGATCGGCCGGGTTCAGGCCGGCCGGGACATAGTGCTCGAGATCCCCGTCCAGCGTCGCCTTGTGCAGCAGATATCCCTCCGCGAAGGCGCAGCGCGACTCGGTGTCGGCGGCAAAGTCGGTGATCGGGCACAACAACAGCTGGGCGGCAAGCCTGACTCCCCGCGCCTGTCTGGCCAGCTGGCAGACGATTGCCGCAAGCGTGCCGCCGGCAGAATCGCCGCCTACCGCGATCCGGTCCCGGTCGATCCTCAGCTCGGCAGCGTGCTCGACGGCCCATAGCGTGGCCACGTAGCCGTCCATGATAGCGGCGGGAAACTTGTACTCGGGCGCCAGCCGGTAATCGACGGATACCAGCCGGCAGCCAGTCTCGTTGGCGAGCGGCCTGCAAATGCCTTCGTGCGTGTCCAGGCTCCCCGCGACCAGCCCGCCGCCGTGGAAATAGACCAGCCCGGGCAGCCGGTCGGAGCGCGTGTCGATCGGCGTATAGATGCGCACGCTGATCGGGCCGTCCGGACCCGGCAACGCGCGCTCCTCCACATGGCCGACCGCGACGTTGCTCTCGGAGAGGCTCATCAGCTTGCGGAAGGCGTCCCGCCGCTCGCTCAGGGTCAGGCGCGACGCGTCCGCCGCGCCGGCCGCCGCCAGCATGTCGAGAATCCGCTTGATATGCGGATCAAGAGGCATGCTCAGCTCGATTTTGTACGCGAGGCGAGATCAGCGCATCGCCAGGGCGTTGCGGACCGCGGCAGGCCACTTCTGCACATCCAGGCCGTGCTTCCAGAAGAGCGCGACGGCGAGACGATCCATGCCGAACGCGACGCAGCCGGTGTGCGCGACCGCGCCGCTCTCGTCGCGCAGGCCCCAGGTCGTTCCAAAATGGTCCTGATGGTAATTGAAGCTCATGCAGGCGGTCGGCTGCTCGGCCGAATGCACCGGGACCAGCAACTCGAATTTCAGCGATTGCTGGAGCTGGCTGATCGCCATCACCTGGCCAGTGCGGCCGAAGAAAGGGTCGTTTGCGGGAGCGACCCGGTAGGGCAGCCCCAACTCGTCGGCCAGGCGCTGGGCCTGCCCGGTCCAACGCTCCCGGAAACGGGTCACTTCCGGGGGAGAACCGATATAGACGTATTCGCGCATGCGGAACGACTGCAGGCGATCGAGATGCCTGGACGGCTCCCGCCGGAAGCAGTCGCAGGCCACGTCGAAGCGCAGCCCGCCGCGCGGGACCGGGCCGCGGCTCGCCGCCAGCGGATACACGGGGTAGCAGGCGGCCGGGGAGAGAACCAGATCCGCCGCGGCCAGCGCGGCCGTCCAATCGCCGCCCGCCTCATGGCGGTCGGCGGCTCGGCGGATTTCTGCTTCGGTTCCGTGCAGCGCGCAGACACAGCCGAGCAGGTTGGGAAAGCTCTTCAGATAGCCCGACTTCTCCAGCTGGTGGCGGCTCATGACCGGGGGAAACCGCAACACTTCCGTGGCGGGCTCGCGGTGGCTCGAGATAAAAGTGGACAGCCGCTCGATCACCTCTTCGTAGAGCAGAGTACGAGCGTAGATGCCGTCGACGCCCATCGGCCGGAACAGCGCCGCGGCCAGCGATTCGAGCGGGTCGCTCGACTTGGCGGAGGTCTCTCTCGCGGAATTGCGGATGTTCACGCTGCCCGGCCTGCGCTGCGGTCCTAGCCGCTCAATGAACCGGGCACGGCGCTCATCAACGAGGCGGCCGCGGCATTCGCGAGGATGCGATCGTTGTTGATCATGATGGGCGAGGACAGGACGTCGCGCAGATAGCGGCCGACGCTGAATTCGCCGTCGTTTCGGTAGCCCGACAGCCCGCATGCCCGCAGCGCGCTCATCACGGTCGATACCGCCAATTCCGACGCCTCGACCTTGGTCAGGTTGACCATGGTCTGGAAGTCGAGCGAGGCGAGCGCCGCCTGGTCGTGCGATGCCTGCTCGAATTTCCGCAGCAACGCAGCCACCACCCCTCGCAGCGTCAGCAGCGAGGAAGTTGCCTTCGTGTAATGGGCCGCGCCAGGGGGAAGCTGGCCGCTTGCCTGGCGCGCTGCGTTGCGGATGAAGAACTGGGCGCGCTCGACAGCTCCGGCCGCGACCCCGGCCCACACGCTGGCCCACGTCAGGTGGGCGACCGGCGTCATGGTCTGCACGTGGATCAGCTCGTAGGGGTCCGGCAGGATCTGGTCGCTGTCACCGCCGGCTTTGAGAGTAAAGCCGGCGCTGCAGGTGCCCCGCATTCCCAGCGTGTCCCATGCAACGAGCGGCTCGAGCGAATAGTCCTCCTTCAGGAACACCGCGAGGACCTGGTCGGAAGCCGCGGCATCGGCGGCGCGACGCGCGGTCGTCACGATCGCGTCCGCATTCGCGCCATAGGAGATCACCGTCGCGCGCCGCTCCAGGCTTATGCGGGAGCCGCTGCGTTCGATCGGCGCTTCGCTGGAGCGTAGGTTGCCGCCGCCCTTGCCTTCGGTCGTCGAAGAAGCGAGGAGCAGCTGCTCGGCGCAAAGGCGGCGCAGCAAGCGCTCGTGCCAGACGCTGTTTCCTCTATGCCGCAGCACGCAGGCGACCATGATCTGATGCATCGCATAGATCATCGCCGTCGAAGAGCATGCCCGGCCGAGCCCGTAGCACACGTCGACCACGTCGGACAGGCCGGCACCCTCGCCGCCGAGCTCGCGGGGAACCATGATCCCGAGCAGTCGTTGCGCTCGGACAGCCGTGATCGCCTCTTCGGGAAAGCGTGCGTCGCGATCGACCCGCGCGGCGTTCGCTGCGGCGACCGCGGCGGCGGCTTCCGTGCGAGCCTTGAGGTCCCCCGGCGCAGGAGCGCTCTGCGGGCGATCGTCGGTTCCGACCTGAAGCGTGAGCGGGTTTTTACGGCCAGCCTGACGACTGCTCATTGGATTCCTCTGTTGGCGATCCTCACGATCAAGGCCTCGATCGTCGAGATGGAACGGAAATTCGCGGGAGTGATGTCCGACGCCGGTATCGTGATGCCGAATTCGGCTTCCACCGCGATCATCAGGTTGACCATGTCGAGCGAAGTCAGACCGGCTTCGCTGAGCTGGTCATCGATCGACGGCGCTCGGCTGATCGAGCTCTTCGACAGCATTTGCATGACCAGTTCGATCAATCGATCTCTCGGCAGGCCGGTGCTTCCACCCGGCATCTCGTCGTTTCCGGAATCGTCAGATGCCTGCACAAAGGCTCGCGCGCTCATTGCCATAGGGTGTTCACCAGCTCGTCGATATCGCCAGGCCCGGTCTCGCCGTGCGTCACGCATATCCGGATGGTTTCGCGCCCCTCGAACGTTGCCGCCGCCACCCAGGCGCGGCCTGAGGCCACGACCCGGTCGACGATCGAGCGGACTGCGCCGAGCCCGGGCGGAGGCTCGACGCACAGCACGCCGAGCGAAGAGTCATTGGCAATGCGCCATCCCCGGGCCACCAGCTTCTCCTTGAGCAGCGCGATCAGCCCGATCGAGCGCTCCACGTGATCGCCGTGGCCGGCCCATCCGGCCGCCGCGAGAGACAGGAACAAGCGCAGCCCGAGAAAGCGCCGCGACCACTGCATCGTCGTCACATAGGGGTCGACACCGGGAACATTGGAAGGCATGAAGCTGACCGAGACCTGGAACGCGCTCGACAGCACGCTCGCGTGCCGGGTAATGAACATGCCGCAGCCCATCGTCGTCGCAAACCACTTGTGTGCGTCGATCGTGACGGAGTCCGCCAGCTCGATCCCGGCGAGGATGCCGCGCAGCCGCTTGGACGCGATCAGCGCTCCGCCCCAGGCCGCATCCACGTGGTACCAGAGTCCGGCGGTGCGGGCGATCCGCGCACAGGCCGCCAGAGGATCGATCATGCCAGCGTTGGACGTCCCGGCAGTGGCCGCGATCATGACCGGCACGCAGCCCTGCGCGCGGTCGGCGGCCAACGCCTCGCTCAAGGCGTTCGGGTCCATGCGTCCGGATCCATCGGTGGCCACAAGACGCACCGCGGAGCGTCCGACACCCGCCTGGTGCGCGATCTTGAGCCAGGCAAGATGGCTCTCCCTGGAGACGTAGAACACCGGCGCGCCGCCAAAGGCGCGGGCGCCTTGCGATGCAAATCCCGCATTTGACCGAGTCAAAGCGCAGAGCAAGGCCGTGTAGTTCGCTTCCGATCCGCCGGTCGTGAAGTGGCCGGTGGCCTCCGGCGGGAGGCCCGCGCGCCGGGCGACGGAGCGGATGACGTGAGCCTCGATCTCGACCGCGGCCGGGGACGTCCTCGAGCTCGCCAGCTGCGGATTGAACGCCGCCGCAATTCGGTCCGCGCACTGCGCCGGAAAGCTGGGCGCCGGATTGAACAGGCCGAAATAGCGCGGGTGCGTCATATGCACGACGCCGTGCTCCATCTGCGCGATGGCCCAGGGCAGAAGGTCGTCGAGCGGGCGCGGCGCTGCGAAATCGAAGCCGGCAAGCTCGCTCCGCAAGTTGCCCAGGTCGAGGGTCGGGGTGACCGCGCCCCCGGCTATGCGCTCATTGGCGCGCGACAGCTCGCGTGTCAGGAGATTGTCCCAGCGCTCGCGGTCTTCGCGCGCCGGAAACAGCGCCGAGGCGGGTGCGGATTGCTGGCGATGCTGGGGCAGGGCGGTGGCTCGAAGCGCCGGCATTACCCGCCCCGGGAAAAGCGGCGCTGACTGCCCGCCGACAGTGATTCCTTCTGCCTCCCTGCAGCCGCCTGCAGCGCCTGCTCCAGGTCGGCGATGATGTCGTCCGCATGCTCGATGCCGATGCTGAGGCGGATCATCTCGGGAGTGACGCCTGCCTTGCGCTGCTCCTCGACCGACATCTGCCGGTGCGTCGTCGAGGCCGGATGACAAGCCAGGGACTTGGCATCGCCCAGATTGACGAGCCTCTTGACCAGCTTCAGCGCATCATAGAACTTCGTTCCCCCTTCGAAGCCGCCGCGAATGCCGAACGTCATCAGCGAGCACGCCCGGCCGCCGAGATATTTCTGCGCCAGCGCGTGATACGGGTTGTCCGGGAATCCGGCGTAATTCACCCACTCCACCCCCGGGTGAGCGCGCAGGAACTCGGCCACCCGCCTGCCGTTCTCGACGTGACGGTCGATCCGGACCGCGACGGTCTCGATGCCCTGGAGCAGCAGGAACGCGCTGAACGGCGACAGCACCGAGCCCATCGTCCTTTGATAGACGCTGCGACAGCGCGCGATATAGGCGGCCGGACCGAAATGCGCCGTGTAGACCAGGCCGTGATAGGACGCGTCGGGCACGCTGAACATCGGAAACCGCGCGGCGTGCTTTCCCCAGGGGAACTTGCCGTGGTCGACGATGACGCCGCCGAGCGTCGTGCCGTGTCCGCCCATGAATTTCGTCAGGGAGTGCAGCACGATGTCGGCGCCGTACTCGAACGGGCGCAGCAGAATCGGCGTGGCAACCGTGTTGTCGACGATCAGCGGAACGCCGTGCCGGTGGGCGACCTTCGCCAGCGCTTCGATATCGCAGATGTTGCCAGCCGGGTTTCCCACGCTCTCGCAGAACACCGCTCGCGTGTCCCCGTCGATGAGCTGCTCGATGGCCGCGGGATGGTCGCTCTCGGCGAATCGGACGTTGATGCCGAATCCCGGCAGGAGGTGTGCAAACAGCGTATAGGTGGTGCCGTAGAGCTGCGGCACGGAGACGATGTTTCTTCCGCTCTCGGCGAGATTGAGCACCGCGTAGTGCAACGCGGCCTGCCCGGAGGCTACGCTGAGGGCCTCCACTCCGCCTTCGAGCGCGGCGACGCGCCTCTCGAGCACTTCGTTGGTCGGATTGCTGATGCGGGTATAGCGGTATCCCTCGACCTCGAGATTGAACAGCGCCGCTCCGTGCTCGGCGCTGTCGAACGCATAGGCCACGGTCTGATAAATCGGAACGGCCACGGACTTCGTCGTGGGCTCGACTTCATAGCCGCCATGGATGGCGATCGTTTCGTTGCGCATCGGCTACGCCATCATAGTCAGCCGCCGGACGAAAGGATATCGCTGCGCACTGATTTTTACGTGGTCCCTTTGGCTTACTTCTTTTGGCTTAGCTATTAGGAAAGTCTGAGGACAGTCGTGCCCGATCGACCCGGTGTCGCTTTGCATCTACACGCGCGTCCCGGAACGACTACAAGATCCTGGTCAGTTCCCGGCCGTGAAGCTCCTGACCCAGCGCCGGTCGATCCAGTCCTTCCAGTGCCAGACCCAGCTGCCCTGCGCGGTCCACTCGCCGCGCTGCGCGATCGCGTAGCGCGCACCGCAGCTCAGCAGGAGCAGGGCGCGCGGGTTCGGCTGATAGGCCTCCAGGCCTTCGTCTCTGACGAGGTGCCGCAGGTTTTCCACCAGCACCGCGCCCTGCCGCACCGAATAGACGCCCGACTTGGGATCGAGCGCTGCGCAATCGCCGGCCGCCAAGATCTCGGGATGCGAAACGCTGCGCAGCGTCTCCTTGACCCGGACGAAGCCTTTTTCATCCAGCGCCAGCCCCGAACCCCGCAGCCACGGCCAGGGCGCAGCGCCGGTCGCCCAGATGAGGAGATCGAAGCTCTGCCGCGCCGAGCCCGCGATCACCGTCGGGCCGTTTTCCACCGCGGTGACCGGCATGCCGGGCCGGAAGTCGACGCCGGCGCGCCGCAGCGCCGAGGTCACCCGCTGTTCGAGCGCGGGCGGATAGCCGGACTGCTCGGAATACAGAGTGACCGCGGCACCTGCGTAGCGCAACGCCATCGCGAGCTCCGCGCCCGCCGCGCCGGCGCCGGCGATGGCGACCCGGTCCGGAATCTTGAGCAAATCGATGAAGCGCTCGAACGGCTTCACCGCCAATGCGTGATGGGTGCTGCCCGGGACCGACGAGTCGACCCGCGAGCCCACGTTGAGCGAGGCAAGATCGAAGCCGATCTGCTTGCCGTCGCGCAGTGTCACGCTGCGCCGGGCGGCGTCGAATTCCTCGACCGCGCCTCGCACGAACTCCACGTAGGCGCGCTCGGCCAGGCGGGCGACGTCGATGATCGCCTCGCGCTGCGCATAGTGGCCGGCGATGACGCCCGGCAGCATGGCGGAATAGATCTGGCGCGGGTAGGGCGCGACCAGCGTGATGCGCGCGCCGTACAGAGCATTTTCTGCCAGGGAGCGCAGCACCACGGCGTGCGCGTGCCCGGCGCCGATGAGCAGGATGCGCTTCACGCCGTCTTGAGCTTGGCTGCCTCGAGCTTGCGCAGTTCCTTGCGCTGCACCTTGCCGGTGGTGGTCATGGGCAGCGCAGCGATGAACTCGATCTCGCGCGGGTATTCGTAGGGCGCAAGGCGGCCGCGCACGTGCTGCTGCAGATCGTCGATCAGCGCCTGCGACGGCGACTGCCCGGGCTGCAGCACGATGAACGCCTTGACAATGGCGCCGCGCGTCGCGTCGGGCTTGCCGATCACCGCCGCGTTGGCGACCGCCGGGTGCCTCACCAGGCAGCTCTCGATCTCGGAGGGGCCGATGCGGTAGCCGGCGCTCTTGATGAGGTCGTCGGAGCGGCCCTGGTACCAGAGGTAGCCGTCCTCGTCCATCTTTCCCTGGTCGCCCGTGACGGCCCAGTCGCCGATGAATTTCTCCCTGGTGGCTTTCGCATTTTTCCAATATTCGAGGAAGAACACCGGGTCATGGTCTTTCTTCACGGCGATCTCGCCGAGCTCTCCCCTGGGGAGCTCCAGCCCCCGCTCGTCGATGATGGCGACGCGATGCCCCGGGTAAGGCCGGCCGATCGAGCCGGGCTTCACCGGCCAGGCCGCCTGGCAGTTGCCGACCACATAGTTGATCTCGGTCTGGCCGAACATCTCGTTGATCGTGACGCCGAGCTGCGCCCTGGCCCACTCGATCAGCGTCACGCCGACCGCTTCGCCCGCGCTCATGATCGATCTCAAGTTCAAGCGAAACCGCCTTTTCGGCTCCGGCACGGCCTTCATCATCAGTTTCAGGGCGGTCGGAAAGAGAAACGCATTGCGGATGGCGTATTTCTCCAGCAGGTAATAAGCCTTCTCGGCGTCGAACTTCCCGCGATAACCGAGGATCGGCAGGCCGAACGCCCAGGTCGGCAGCAGCGCGTCGAACAGCCCGCCGGCCCAGGCCCAGTCCGCTGGCGACCAGAAGATGTCGCCCGGCTGCGGAAAGAAGTCGTGCGAATGCACGAATCCGCTCAGATTTCCGATCAGCAGCCGGTGCGCCTCGAGCGCTCCTTTGGGCGCGCCGGTCGTTCCGCTCGTGTAGATGATCAGCGCCGGGTCGTTCGCCGCAGTGTCGACGCTATCGAACCGACCGCTCGCCTGTTCCAGCAAAGCCTCGAATGAATGAACCCCGGCCTCGCGCGCCCCGCCCACGCCGATCACATGTCGCAGGTGCGTCAGGCGGTCCTTGATCGCCCAGAGATTGGCGAGCGTCGTCGGCTCGACGATGGCGACGCTGGCCTGCGCATGATCGAGCCGGTATTCCAGGGCCTCCGGGCCGAACAGATGCGAGAGCGGCAGCGCGATCGCCCCCATCTGGAAGATCGCCATGTAGGCGATCGCGGTCTCGGGGCGCTGCGGCAGGACGAGGGCCACGCGCTCGCCGCGCCTGACGCCGAGAGCCGCCAGCGCGTTCGACAGGCGGTTCGCCGCCCTCTGGATGTCCCAGAACGAGTAGGCGGCGGTGGCGCCCGACTCGTCCTCCCAATAGAGCGCGAAGCGCGCGCGGTCTTCCGCCCATTGCCCGCAGCACGCGCGCGCGATGTTGTAGCGCTCCGGGACGTCCCAACGGAAGCCCTGATAGAGCTCGTCGTAGCGATTGACCATGGGCCGAAGCAGTTTAACATCGGCAAAATGCCGATCGGAGCCCTGGTTTTCGACGCGTACGGCACGTTGTTCGACGTGCACTCGGTAGTGCGGCGCTGCGAAGGCTCGTGGCCCGGAAAGGGCGCCCAGCTGTCCCAGCTGTGGCGCGCCAAGCAGCTCGAGTACACCTGGCAGCGCAGCCTGATGAAGCGCTACGCGCCGTTTTCCACGGTCACGCGCGCGGCGCTCGCGTACGCCTGCGAAGCGCTTGGCCTGGAGCTCACCGCGGAAAGCAGCGCAGCGCTGATGGGCGAATATCTCATGCTCTCGCTGTACCCGGACGTGCCGGATGCGATCGAACAATTCGCAGGCAAGAAGGCGATCCTGACCAACGGGTCGCCCGACATGATCGAGCCGCTGGTCGCGCACTCGGGACTGAAGTTCGACGCGGTGCTCAGCGTCGACAAGCTGAAGATCTACAAGCCCGCGCCCGAAGTGTACGGGCTGGCAGTGAAGGAACTGAAAATCCCCAAAGAGAAGATCGGCTTCGTCTCGTCGAACTGCTGGGACGCACTCGGCGCCAAGTCCTTCGGCTTCACGGTTTACTGGATCAACCGGCTCGGGGCGCCCGTCGAGCGCCTCGGCTTCACCCCCGACAAGACCATCAAGAGCCTTCTGGACCTGGCGTGAAGTTCTGCTCGAACTGCGCGGCCCCAGTGGTGAAGCGCGTGCCGCCGGGAGACACGCTGCCGCGCTGGGTCTGCGAGCACTGCGGCGAGATCCACTACGAGAATCCCAAGCTGGTCATAGGCTGCGTTCCCGAATGCGAAGGCAGAATTCTCCTCTGCCGGCGCGCCATCGAGCCCCGCTACGGCTACTGGACCCTGCCCGCCGGCTTCATGGAGAACGACGAGACCGCCAGCCAGGCGGCGTTGCGCGAGACGCTCGAAGAAACCGGCGCTCGCGTCGAGCTCGGTGCGCCGTTCAGCATGATCTCGGTGCCGCGGGCGAACCAGGTGCACCTCTTCTACCTCGGCCGGCTGCTGGACCTGGGCTTCAGGCCCGGTGAAGAGACCCTCGAGGTGACCCTCTTCGACGAACAGAGGATTCCCTGGGAGGAAATCGCCTTTCGCACGGTCGGCGCAACCCTGCGGCACTGGTTCGCCGATCGCAGGAAAGGGGTTTTCGGCTTCCACGCCGAGGACATCGCGCCGCTCTAGCGGCTTGACCTCTGGCGATACAATGCGGCGCATGGAGCGCCGCGCTTTCATCAAGTTCTGCGCCGCCTCGGCGGCAGCGGCCGGCAGCCCGGCCGTCGCCGCCGATGCCCGCCCGCGGTTCTACCAAAGGGTAAAGCTGGTCGACGAAGACGGTGCGGGGCTGCGCGCCGGGTCGGTGCCGGCCAACCGCAACCTGATCTTCCACTATCCATACGCGTCGACGCCGTGCTTCCTGCTCAACCTCGGCAGGCCGGCGAAGGCGTCGGCGCACCTGAAGACGGCCGACGAGCGCAGCTACGAATGGACCGGCGGCGTCGGCGCCCGGCATTCGCTGGTCGCGTACTCGGCGATCTGCGCGCACAAGCTGAGTTACCCGACGCGCGAGATCAGCTTCATCAGCTACCGCGCCGAGAAGAGCGCGCGCAACACGTACGCCGCGGTGATCCATTGCTGCTCGGAGCACAGCCAGTACGACCCCGCCGAAGGCGCCCGCGTGGTCGCCGGGCCGGCGCCGCAGCCGCTCGCCGCGATCCTGCTCGAGCACGACCCGGCGAGCGACGAGCTCCACGCGGTCGGCACGCTCGGCGGCGAGCTGTTCAACGAGTTCTTCGCCAAGTACGAGTTCCGCCTGGCGACCGAGCACGGCGCTCAAGCCCACGCGGCGGTCACCGGCTCGTGCGTGGTGCAGGAGCTCGAGCACTACTGCCGCCAGCAAGTGAAGTGCTAGCGTGGCTCGAGCGCGATGAGCGCTTTCCGTCCGCCGAACGGGCGCTGAAGGACCCGAACGGCCTGCTGTGCGCCGGCGGCGATCTGTCGCTCGAGCGCCTGCTCGATGCCTACCGCCACGGCATCTTTCCCTGGTACTCGGGCGCGGAGCCGGTGCTGTGGTGGTCGCCCGATCCGCGCATGGTGCTGTACTGCGACGAGCTCAAGCTGTCGCGCTCTCTCGCCAAGAGCGCGCGCAACAAGGGCTACCGCGTCAGCGCGGACCAGGCTTTCGCCGACGTGCTGCTGGGGTGCTCGGAACCGAGAAAAGCTGATCCCGGAACCTGGCTCGGCAAGGACATGCGCAAGGCCTACCTCGCGCTGCACCGCGCCGGCTACGCCCACTCCTTCGAGACCTGGCGGGGAAGCGAGCTGGTCGGCGGCTTGTACGGGGTGGCGATCGGGCGCATGTTCTACGGAGAGTCGATGTTTTCGCGCGCAACCGACGCGTCGAAGGTGGCATTGGTCACGCTGGTGCATGAGCTGAGGGCGCGTGGCTTCCCGCTCATCGACTGCCAGATGAGCACGCCGCTGCTCGCCTCCCTCGGAGCGCGGGAGATCCCGCGCCGGGCGCTCCTGCGCGCGGTTGCAGCGCTGGTAAACTACGCCGATCCGCCCGGAAGGTGGGCCCTTGTCGAGACTTAACGATCTGCCGCATGCCGTCCTGCAGTTCTACGTGACGGCGCCCTATCCCTGCAGTTACCTGCCGGACCGCATGGCGCGTTCCCAGGTGGCGACGCCGAGCCACCTGATCAACACCGAGCTTTACGGCGACCTGGTCAAGGCCGGCTTCCGCCGCAGCGGCATCTTCACCTACCGGCCGCACTGCGACGCCTGCCGCGCCTGCGTGCCGGTGCGCATCCCGGTCCACGAGTTCGCCGCCCACCGCTCGCAGCGCCGCGCCTGGAAGCAGCACCGCGGGCTGACTGCGCATCCGCAGCCGCTCAAGTTCCGCCTCGAGCATTACGCGCTGTACCTGCGCTACCAGTCGAAGCGCCATTCCGGCGGCGGCATGGACAACGACAGCCGCGACCAGTATTCGCATTTCCTGCTGCAGAGCAGGGTCGATACGCGGCTGATCGAATTCCGCGACGCCGGCCAGCTGGTGATGGTCTCGATCGTCGACTACCTGCCCGACGGGCTGTCCTCGGTCTATACCTTCTATGAGCCCGACCGGAGCGGCGCGAGTTTCGGCACCTACAACGTGATGTGGCAGATCGATTCCTGCCGCAAGCTGGGCCTGCCCTACCTGTACCTCGGCTACTGGATCCGGGAGAGCCCGAAGATGGCGTACAAGTCCAAGTTCGAGCCGATCGAGGGCTTCATGGGCGGCCTGTGGCGCCGCCTCGGGAGGCGGGACGCGGCGTGAGCCTTTACGCTCTGGCGCGCCCGCTCCTCTTCTCGCTAGATCCCGAAACCGCGCATCGCGTCACCCTGCAGCTGGCGGGATTTCTTCCGTATGCCGCAGTCCCGCCCTGCCCGGTGCGGGCGCTCGGGCTGCAATTTCCGAATCCGGTCGGCCTGGCAGCCGGCCTCGACAAGAACGCGGAGCACATCGACGCGCTGGCGAAGCTGGGCTTCGGCTTCATCGAGGTCGGGACGGTGACGCCGCGACCGCAGGCGGGCAACCCCAGGCCGCGCCTGTTCCGGCTGCCGCAGGCGCAGGCGCTCATCAACCGCTTCGGCTTCAACAACGTCGGCCTCGACGCCTTCCTGCGGAACGTCGTTCGCTCGCGCTATCGCGGCATTCTCGGCATCAACATCGGCAGGAACGCCGACACGCCGCCCGAGCGGGCGGCCGACGATTACGAGATGTGCCTCGACAAGGTGTATTCGCACGCTTCGTACGTCACGATAAACATCTCCTCGCCCAACACCCGGGGCCTCAGGGATCTGCAGCAGAAGGACCAGGTGGAAAATCTTCTTGCGCGTCTATCGACTCGGAGAGAACGTCTCGCCAAGCGTCACGGCAAGCATGTCCCGCTCGTGCTGAAGGTCGCGCCCGACCTCGTCCCCGGGCAGGTGAGCGGAATCGCGAATGCCGTGCGCCGCCATGGCATCGAGGGCGTCATCGCCACCAATACCTCGGTGTCGCGCGAAGGCGTCGAAGGGCTGCCGCATGCGAACGAAGCGGGCGGGCTGTCCGGAAAACCCCTGCGCGAACGCGCCACCCGCGTGCTCAAGCTGCTGGAGAGCGAATTGAGGAACGAGGCAACGCTCATCGGCGCCGGCGGCATCTTCACTCAGTCCGATGCCAGGGAAAAAATTGCTGCAGGGGCCTCGCTGGTCCAGCTCTACACCGGGCTCATCTACCGCGGGCCCGGGCTCGTTGCAGAATGCGTGTCGGCGTTCCGCGCGAAATAAAGGACGGCGAGTTCCGCGTCGCGCTCACGCCGGCCGGAGCGGCTTCGCTTGAATGCGAGGTCGTGGTCGAGCCCGGGGCGGGCGAAGCTGCCGGCTTCCCGGACGACGAATACCTCGCTCGGGGCGCGAAACTGGGCGCTGCGTGGGAGTGCGAGCTGGTGGTCAAGGTAAAGGAGCTTCAGGAGCCCGAGTACCGGCGCCCCCGTCGCGGGCAGACCGTGTTCGGCTTTCAGCATTTCGCGCCGCATCCCGGGCTGCTCGACGCCGCCCTCGCCTCGGGCGCGACCTTCATTGCCTTCGAAACGGTCGGCCAGTCCGGCGGCAGCCTGCCGATCCTCGCGCCGATGTCGGCCATCGCCGGCCGGCTCGCGGTGCAGGCCGGCGCATGGTGCCTGCAGAAGCAGAACGGCGGCAGCGGTGTCCTGCTTCCGGGGCTGGAGGGCGTGCCGGCGGGCACAGTGGTGATCCTCGGCGCAGGCAACGTCGGCTCGAATGCGCTGGCGGTAGCGCATGGAATGGGAGCCGAAGTTCGCGTCTTTGCCAGGACCGAGAAAAGATTTCCCGCTTTGCGAAAACGTTTCCCGGGCGTGACCTTCCAGACCGGAAAGCCGAGCGTCACCCAGGCGGATCTCGTCATCGGCGCGGTCCTGACGCCGGGCGAGATGTCCCCGAAGCTCGTCAGCCGCGGCATGCTCAGGCGCATGCGCCGCGGCTCGGCGCTGGTCGACGTAGGCATCGACCAGGGCGGCATCGCGGAGACCTCGCGGCCGACGTCGCACAGCGATCCGGTGTACATCGAGGAAGGCGTGGTGCACTACTGCGTGCCGAACATGCCCTCGGCCTGCGCGCGGACTGCGAGCCTGGCTCTGGAGCGCGCCGTTTTGCCTTTTGTAAAATTGCTGATGAATGAAGAAACCTCTGCGCAGCTGAAGACCGGCATCCAGGTCCGCGCCGGGAAAGTTACCCACGAGCAGCTCGCTCGCGACACGAAGCGTCCCTACTCGCCGCTGTGAAACGCGCCACTGTCGCCCGAATCGACGAGGGTCGCTGCATCGGCTGCACGCGCTGCATCGAGGCCTGCCCGGTGGACGCGATCGTCGGCGCGCATCAATTGATGCACACCGTGGTCGAGCCCTGGTGCATCGGCTGCGCGCTGTGCCTGCCGCCCTGCCCCGTCGACTGCATCGACATGCTCCCGGCCAAAGGCGCCTGGAGCGCCGGCCACAAGGCGGCGGCGAAGCAACGCGCACGGCAGCGCAAGCTGCGCCTCGCGCAGCCGGAGTTCGTCTCGCCGGCGAAAAATCGCCGCGCGGTGATCGCCGCGGCGCTGGCGCGCAAAAAGCGATGAACCCGGAAAAGCGCCGCGAGATCTTCCGCCGCTTCCGGGCGGCGAATCCGAACCCGATCACCGAGCTCAGGTACCGTACGCCGTACGAGCTGCTGGTCGCAGTCGTGCTGTCGGCCCAGGCGACCGACAAGTCGGTGAACCAGGCGAGCGCAGTGCTGTTCGAGCAGTTCAATGCTCCCGACAAGATGGTGAAGCTCGGCGTGGCGGGCCTGGAGAAGTACATCCGCCGGATCGGGCTTTACCGCACCAAGGCGAAAAACGTGGTGGCGCTATCGAGGATGCTGCTCGAGGAGCACGGCGGCGAGGTGCCGGCGAGCCGCGAAGCGCTCGAGCGCCTGCCCGGCGTCGGCCGCAAGACCGCGAACGTGGTGCTCAACACGGCATTCGGCCAGCCGACGGTGGCGGTCGACACGCACATCTTTCGCGTCGCCAACCGCACCGGCATCGCTCCAGGCAAGGATCCGCTCGAGGTCGAGCAAAGGCTGCTCAAATTCACCCCGCCGGAATACCTGCAGAATGCGCACCATTGGCTGATCCTGCATGGGCGCTACGTCTGCCTGGCACGCAAGCCCGGCTGTCCGACCTGCCTGATCCGCGACCTGTGCGAATTCAGGCCGAAGACCAAATGATCGCCGAGCATCGCGTCGCGTTTCAGCGCGCTGCTGTCGCGATTCGGCGACCGCCACCAAGCGCTGCACCAAGCGCTCGAGCCCGAACGGACTAGCCCGGCTCGGTACGGTCTGCATATTGACCGCCGCATGATGATCCCACCAGTCACCGAGAGATCGTGCAATGAGACTCGCGTTCGCCGCCCTCGCCGCCAGCCTACTCTGCAGCATGCCCGCCCACGCCGACGACACGGTGATCCTGGTGGCGAAGCGGGACATGAAGGACCAGCTCTACGGCTCCACCGTGCTGGTCGCGAAGCCGGTGGGCAACGGGCGCCATGTCGGCTTCATTCTCAACAAGCCGACCCAGGCGACGCTGGGCAAGCTGTTCCCGGACCATGCGGCTTCGCAAAAAATCATCGACCCGGTCTACCTCGGCGGGCCGCTCGGCGCCGAAGTGATTTTCGCGCTGGTACAGCGGCGCGAGAGCCCTGGAGCGCGCTCGGTCCGGATCGCGCCCGACCTGTTTCTCGCGATCGACAGCGAGGTGGTTGACAGCATCATCGAGAAGGAGCCGCAGCATGCGCGCTTCTTCGCCGGGCTGGTGATGTGGCGGCCGGGCGAGCTCGACGACGAGCTCAAGCGCGGCCTGTGGTACGTGCTCGAGGACAGCACCGACCTGGTGATGCGCAAGCCGACCGAAGGATTGTGGGAAGAGCTGGTCGGCCGCTCGGAGCGTAAGGCGAATACGATCTAGCGCTGGTCGTGAAGCCGGGATTTCTGGCTGGAGAACCACGCGGCCAGGTCTTCCATGTCCTGCCTGGAGAGCTGCGCCGCGAAACCCTTCATGCTCGGGTTGTTGCGCTTGCCGGTCTTGTAGTCGTGCAGCGCCTTCGCGAGGTAATCGGCGTACTGGCCGGCGAGGATCGGCTGGTCCGGCGCCGAGGGCCGGTTGCCGTCGGGGCCGTGGCAGGCGGCGCAGACCTGCGCAACCTTCGCCTTTCCGGATTCGGCATCTCCACTCGCTTGAGCCGTTCCGGCCGGCACCCCGTAGTACGCGGCGAGATCGGCCATGTCCTGGTCGCTGAGGCTCGCCGCGATGCCGCGCATCGAGGGATGCGAGCGCTCGCCGGACCGGTACGCCTTCAGCGCATTGATCAGGTAGGCCGGCTGCTGGCCCGCGATCTTCGGCACGTGGTAGACCTCGGGGAAGGCGGTCTTGTACCCCGGGATGCCGTGGCAGCCGATGCACATCGCAGTCTTGTGGCGGTGGGCGAGCCCGGCATCGCCAGCGGGGGTCGGCTGCTGTGCGAGCGCCGCCTGCGCGCCCAAAACCAGTGCTGCGCGCAGCGATGCCTTGAGGAAGCGGAGGGCCATCAGTTGAAGGCCGTGGATTCTATCCAAAGCCCCTACTCCCCTCAACAGGTGCATACTAGCAGGTGCTTCCGGGGGGAAGACGGGGTTTCTGTGCGAGGACCAGGCTTGGCGGCTGTGGCCGCCATCCTCCTTTTTGCCTGCAGCAAAAGCTTTGCCGCGCCCGCGGACGAGCTGCGCGCGCTGCTCGAGCAAGGCCGCTCGGCGGACGCCTACGCTCTCGGCCGCAGCCACTCCGAGGAGCTCGGCAAGCCGGATTTCGATTTCTATTACGGCATCGCCGCGCTCGATAGCGGCCACGCCGGCGAGGGCGTGCTGGCGCTCGAGCGCTACGTCGTGCGCTTTCCCGACAACGACCGCGCCCGGCTGGAGCTGGCGCGCGGCTATTTCGTGCTCGGCGAGCTGGTGCGCGCGCGCGAGGAGTTCGAGACCGTCCTGCGGAAGGACCCGCCGCCCGCGGTGCAGGCGACGATCGAGCGCTTCATGGACTCGATCCGCGCGCAGGAGACGCGCTACGCCGCCACGGCGGCCGGCTACGTGGAGATCGGCGGCGGCTATGACTCCAACGTCAACAGCGGCATCGGCAACCCGGTCATCTCGGTGCCGACGCTCGGCACGGTGCAGCTGGCGCAGGCGGGGGTAAAAAGCGGCTCCAGCTTCCTGCACCTGGGCGCCGGCGGCTCGATGTCGCACCCGGTGGCACCGGGTGTCGCGCTGCTCGGCGGCGCGAGCGCCGAGTTCAAGCTCAACGCGGGCTCGTTCGACAAGCAGTTCGACCAGGGCGCGCTTGCCGCCTACGGCGGCGTCTCGGTGATCAGGGACAAGGACCTGTATCGCGCCACGTTTTCCCTGTCGACGCTGGAGGTGGACTACAACCGGTTCCGCGACAGCGCTTCATTCGGCGGCGAGTGGCACCGCCAGGTCGACGAGCTCAACACCGGCTCGCTATTCCTGCAGTACGCGCGGCTGCAGTATCCGTCGAGCCCGGCGCGCGACGCCGATTTCTACGGCGCCGGCGTGGGCTGGCGGCGCGCTTTCGTCGCGCCGATGCAGCCGGTGCTCCAGGTACAAGCGCTGATTGGTCAGGAGAAAAATGACGCCTCGCCGGTGCGCGACGATTTGTCGCGCGAGCTCCACACCCTGCGCGGCGGACTGGCCCTGACCCCGGCTGCGCGTTGGGGCGTATCGGCCGGTCTCAGCTACACCAGGAGCCGGTTTAAGGACGCCGACCCGCTGTTTCTCGTCAAGCGCGACGACGACTACTACGGCTTCGACGCCGGCGTGTCGTACCGGCTCACCAGGCAGCTCACCCTGCGCGGCGATTACCTGCATTCTGACAATCGGTCTAACATCGAGCTCTACAAGTACACGCGCGACCTCATCACCTTTCGCGCTCGCTATGAATTCTAAGGAGTCATCATGCGCTCTCTGACCGTTCTTCTGATCCTTCTCTCCGCTCCCGGCTTGGCGTCGGCGCAAGCCGGGCGATTTCTCCTCGCAGTAGGCGACGTCGCCGTCGCGCGCGGACAGGCTGAAATCCGCGCCGCGACGGGAACGCCGGTGCAATCCGGCGACACCATCCGCGTCGGGCCGGCGAGCAATGCGCAGATCCGGATGACCGATGAATCCATCGTCGGTCTCCGGCCTGGCACCGTATTGCGCATCGACGCCTATGAGTACTCGGGGCAGGCCGAGCCGCGCAGCCTTTTCAGCCTCCTGAAAGGCGGCTTCCGCACGGTCACGGGCGCGATCGGGCGGCTGCACAGCCGCGAGCGCTACGCGGTGCGCACGCCGACCGCGACGATCGGCATCCGCGGCACCCACTACACCGTGGTCCACTGCGATAACGACTGCGGCGGCGCGGATCGCGGCCCGATCGCCAACGGAACTTATGGCGGCGTCACCGACGGGCGCATCGAGGTGGTGAACCAGACCGGCGAGCACGAGTTCGCCGCCAACGCGTTCTTCTATGTCGCTAGCGCAGGCACGGCGCCGCAGAACCTCATCGCGCCGCCGAACTTCCTCTACGACCGGCTCGAGGGCCAGGCGCGCTCGCGCGGCAGCCGGGGCAACGAGTCGAGCGAGGCGCTGGCGCGCTCCGGCCTCAACGCCGAGAGCCGTCCGAGCGAAGTGCCGCCGCCGCCGCAACCGAGCACCTTTATCGTCACCGAGCAGAGGAATTCGAGCGGGCAGCCCGCCGTCCTCGCCGCCGCGCCCGCGCTCGGATTCGCCGGGGCCTGGACCTCGGCGACCGGCGGCGCAAACAGCGTTACCGCCTTCGTCTCGAGTGAAATGCTCACCAGGACCGGGAGCGGAACAAGCCAGACGCTGACGGCATTCAACATTCCCGGCACGGCAAGCGGCGCCGCAACCGCGCTGGGGCCGATCAATGAATCCGGCGGCTTCGATCCCGGCGACGGCTCCGTCAACGCGAACTGGGGAGTCTGGGCGCTTGGTTCCATCACGGATGACGTCGGCACGACGCGCATCCCGGGGGGCGCGCACTACATCTTCGGCAATCTCACTCCGCCGGAGGTCATCGCAGCGCGCACCGGCACGCTCTTGATGTTCGCCTTTGCCGGCACCACTCCGACCAGCAACATCGGCAGTTTTTCAAGCGGGACTTCTCCAAGCCAGACTTATCCGACCCTGTCGCTTAACTTCGATACCAGAAGCGTGCAGGTTGGTGGATTCAGTTGGAGCTTCGGCGCAAGCGCG